>ERZ857882.4405-NODE-4405-length-12168-cov-3.239412_pt1 | contig 12168 bp, 8 predicted proteins | sample MGYA00519697_ERZ857882 | MGnify/ENA primary metagenome ERZ857882 (study PRJEB31778, sample SAMEA3449373) | human gut metagenome | biome: human gut; feature: human-associated habitat; material: faeces | place: United Kingdom | collected 2010/2012 ... | reverse complement strand
TCTATCACGCGTGCCGAATTGCCCGGCATGTTATAGCTGATAGTCAACTGTGGCAGCGTGCGTGACGGCGACAGCTTGATCGGCAGCAGCGGTATAAAGGCAATCCCCGCCAGCGCCACGCAAAGGAAGGTGACGATGATGGTGAAAGAGGATATTTTAGGAGATGCACTCATTATTCATTTTTTGTTACAATCCGTATTTATATTCGAACTCGTTCGAAAGGGAAACTCCCGTTTCGAAATCGTGCAACGTCAGTTTTCGGATCTTATAATAGCTCAGCCAGTAGTTCTGTAAAGCCGAAATATAGTTCCGCTGCGCTTCCTGTTGGCGGTTCAGCGACAGAGTAAGACTGTTGATATCCGCTTTTCCGATCATGAAGCGTTGCTTGGTTTCGCTGTAGGCTGTTTCTGCCAGGTCTACCGCTTCTTCGGCACTCCCAATCAGGGCTTGCTGGATATTGAAGTCGCCGACTGTCATAATCACGTCTTCTTCTACTGTCAATTCTTTTTGTTTGGCGGATGTTTCGGTGACAAGCAGGTTGTTCTTGGCAATATTATGTTTCCCTTTTCGTACGCCCCAGTCTACCAACGGGATCGAAACAGACAAAGAGACGATTTCCTGCTGTTGCAGATTTTTGTAGGCGTCCTGTATGTTCTTGGACACTTGGTTGAATCCGACGCTGGCATTGATCTGGGCGTTGAACATCGCTTCTTTCTTGGTTTTGTCTACCTGCTGCTGGGCTTCTAATATTTGCTGGCGCAACTCCAGAAAGGTCGGGTTGTTTGCACGTGCCAATTCGAGTGCTTTGTCGACCGAGATTTCCATATTGCGCGGGCGGCTTGGGAGGCGCAGGCGTATTTCTGTATTCTTGTCGAAGTTCAAGTAAGAGGCGAGGCTGAACATGGCACGTTTCAGGGCGATTTCCGCATTTTTCAACGTGTTGCGTGCGTTTACGGCATCCAATTTCAGTGTCAGCAAATCCGCTTGGCTGATAGAAGCTATCTTATGCCGTTCCTGCCCTGTCCGGTACAGTGTGTCGGTCGTGGCGACATTTTCCTTGGCCAGATCATATTCCACCTGTGCCATTGCCAGAGCGAAGAAATAGGTCGTTGCTTGCTCGCTCATTTGCTCTACATTATATAATAGTTCTTTCTTGACCTTCTCGTATTTCAACGGTTCGATTTTCCGTTCCCATTTAAAAGCGTTATACCCCAATAAGTCTTGCTGGTAGCCGAGGCGGATCGGAACCGATGAGAACTGGTTATAAGTTTGGTCGCCGAAATAGCGCATATAATCCAAGTCTGTATCCAAATAGAATGTACCGCCTAAGAGGTCGAAATTCTGTTCGATCTCCAATTGCCCGCCCGCATAAAACGATTGTTGTTTTCTATATACGTCGATATCAGCCTCCGAGTCATATCGTTGGGTAAAATAACGGCGGTATTGTGCCGGCGTCAGATTTAGGGTAAGGCTTGGCAGACGGCCGGCCTTGTAAGTCCGGTATTCCCAGTAGCCGGCCAGATACATATTTTTGTATCGGAAAGCGTCCAGCGAACTGTCGGCCGCCAGTGTGATAGTTCGTTCCAGCGTCAGTGTGAGCTGCGCTTTTCCTCCGAATACGCATGCAAGCATCAACAACGTGATGACATATCTATAAATGAATTTCCTGTCCATAACTTCCAATTTTCAATTTTCAACATTCAAATTACCAACCTCATGTTTGCGATAAATGAACCAGTATATCAGTGGTATGACAAAAAGGCTGACTGCCGTACCGATCAGCATGGCCGAGATCATGGCGATGGAGAGCGGCTTTTGCAGTTCGCTGCCCATATCGAATGTGAAAAGCAGCGGAACCATTCCGAATATTGTCGTTAATGATGTCATGATGATAGGACGCAGGCGCCGCCGTCCGGCTTCATGTATGGCTTCCATAAGAGGAACCCCTTCTTTGCGTAGTTCGTTGATAGCATCCAGTTTCAGGATGGAGTCGTTGATGATGATACCGCAGGTCACGACGATACCGATGGCACTCATCAGGTTCATGGTATGGCCGCATATCCAGAGCACCAGCAAGGAGGCTGCCACATCGATCGGAATTTCAAGCAGCACGATGAGCGGCTGCAGGAAACTTTCAAACTGGGCTGCCAGGATGAAATACATCAGCAGGATCGAAATGAACAAAATCACGACCAGCTCGTTCAGCATCTGCCGGTTGGAAAAGAAACTTCCTGAAAAATCGATATCCCAGTCAGTATCGATTTCTTTTTTTACATTTTCCATCAACTGTTCGGCATTGTCTATATCATAGAAACTGAATGGAATGTATTCTCCGTTCTTTCCTGCCGTGATCGTTTTCAAGTCCTCTCCCGGAGTGACACGCACCAGTGATTGCAGCGGGATATATCGTACGTTGCCTTCCGTGTCAGGAACAGTGTTTACCAATGTTTTCTGTAAGACCTCGTTAACCGTTTGTTCTTCCCCGGCCAATGCGATTGGCAGATATTGCTGGTAGGAGCGGAGCGTTGCTACTTCATTCTCTTTGAATGCCGTTTTCAGCAACCGGTACACTTCGTTGTAGTCGACGTTATAAAGCAGAAGTTTCTGTCTGTCTATTGTGATATTTAACTGATTGTCGAAGGTGATACCGACAGGAGTATGTCCTGTTTTCGCCTCGATTTGCTGTTCTATTTTATTCAAGACGGAGGCTTCCGGTGCTTCAGATTTATTGCGGGTGTGCAATTCGGCGACAATGTCGGCTTCACCTGTCACAAACAGCTTTTCAAATACTGTTTCGGGAGGCGAGAAGGATATCACTGCCATCGGGTAATGCGTTTTGATCCATTTTTCCACCGATTTTTGCAAAGGAGCGATTCCGGTTGGTTTCTCCGTCTTAAAATATAACTCGCTTTCAGAAACCGACATCTCGCGATCCCGGTTCAACAGGAATTGCTGCTGCCCGACATAGGCCGTGTGTTCTTGTACCTGATTGTCGATAGAGGCGAATAACTGGCTGACACGGCTCTGGTTTTCATCGATATGGATGTTTTCGTTCCATTCCACATGAGCGATCAGTTCGTTCTGGTCTATCTCCGGCATACGGCTTTTCGGTATTTCGTAGAACAGAAAGGCGCAAAGCGGGAGCGTAATGGCAATGAAAATCAGGCTTGCCGTTTTGTGACGGAACACAAAATCCACTCCGGTATCATAGAAGCGGTCCAATGTATGCTCTTTTACCAGATTGTTGATTCGCATATTGAAATCCTTATGTTTGATGTCCGGAATACTGTATACCAGTTTGTAGAGTACCGGCAGCAGCATGATTCCCGTGAAATAGGAAACCATCAGACCGACGGTGACGGCAAAGGCTTGGTCGAAGAAGATCGCTCCTGCTATTCCGCTCATGAACACAAGCGGAACGAAGACGGCAATTGTCGTAAAAGTGGAACTCAGCATCGGAGTAATTACTTCGGTCGTCCCTTTATTGCAAGCCTCTTCCAGCGAGTCTCCTCGTGTCCTGTATTGGGTAATGTTTTCCGTTACGATGATCGAACTGTCGATCATCATACCCAAAGCCAGGATCAACCCGGAGATGGAGATGATATTCAGCGACATCTTGCAGAGGTAGAAAAAAAGGAAACTGATGATCAGGCTCACCACCATACTTAACCCGATTACTGCCGGGCTCTTGATATCCCCTAAGAAAAGGATGGCGACGATACAGATGAAAAGGAAACCCAACGACAGGTTTTGTTTCAGGTTCGAGATGGTATAATCCAGCAATTCCGTCTGGTTGCGGCTGACACTGAAATCGATATCCGGATAGACGGAAGCAAAGTAATCCGTCACTTCTGCCAATGCCTCTTTCATGTTATCCATATTTTCATCCGCCTGCTTGATTACAGCCAGCGTTACCGCCCGTTTCCCGTTGGAAAGGGAAGCTCCGGTCTCTTTCTCCGGCACGACGGAGATGCGTGCCAAATCTTTCAGTTGAAAAATATGGTTATTTTTCCTGATATAAATATTCTCGACATCTTCCGGTGTGCGCAGCAGTGTCGAGAACTTGATATTGTACTCGTAATAGCCGTCACGTACGGTCATGCTACCCGGTTCTATATTGTTAGATGTCAGTGCGGCCTCCAGATCGTCAAGTGTGATCTCCGACATTTTCAGCAACTTCATGTCCGGAACAATCTGTAACTGCCGTTTCAGAATTCCGGTCACATCTACCATTGCCACTTCGGGCAACTGTTCGATACGACGTTTGATCACCGTTTCGGCAAACTGGCAAAGGTCGAGGAACGATCCTTCGTTTATTTCACTGTAAGCGCTGTCGCTTTTCAATGTCAGATTCAAGCAGAATACGGGAATATCAGTGGCACTGGCTTTGATTACCCGTGGACGTTCTACTTCACGTGGCAGGTAGTTCATAGCTGCGTCTATCTTTTCGTTGACTTCGATAAAAGCCAGATCCGTATTTGTTCCGAAATCGAAGTTTAGGCGTATGATGGCAGCACCGTCGCGTGTTTCACTGTGGATGTCGCGTAAACTGGCAACCTGCATTAATTGCTGGCGGATGGTTTTTACTACTGTGTTTTCCAATTCGCGTGCCGAAGTGTTCTGGCCGGATACCTGTACGGTGATCTCCGGAATTGCAATATCAGGCAGCAACGACACCGGAATGGTGAAGTAAGTAACCAGTCCCACGATAAAGCAAGCCGTAAAAGCCATCAATACCGCGATAGGGCGTTGTAGTAGAAACTTTATCATGTATTAGAACTATGATTTATGATTTATAAATTATGATTTCTGAATTGTCAATTGTCCATTTTCAATTGTCAATTACTTTGACCGGTGCTTCGTGAGCCAGGTTAATGTTACCGCTTGTAATCACGATATCCCCTTCTTTCAGTCCGTCAATGATCGTATAGCTGTCGGCATTTTCCAAACCTGTATGTACATAGTTCCAGTATGCTTTGTCTTCCGTTAATGTGAATACAACCTGTTTGCCGGAACGGAGTACGACAGCGCTTTTGGGAACGACCAACTGTTTACCCAGCGAACGATGGATACTTACTCGTACATTCATCCCTTCGAACAACTTACCTTTATCGTTTACGGCAGCTTTCACCTGTACCATCCCGTCTTTGTCTACCAGCGGGTTTATTTCGGATATACGGCCGTCAGCCGTGACATCGGACAAGGCAAAAGGAGCTACCTCTACACGATCGCCTGTTTTGATAAGCGGCAGTTCGCTTTCCAAAACTGTGAAAGCGGCTTCCAATGTGCGGGTATCGATAATGGAACAGAAAACATCGGAGGTAGAAGCCGTATTGAACTGTTTGGCGAACAGGTTAGCGACGACACCGTCGAAAGGGGCGGTCAGGACTGCGTTTCGTTGTTCGTATTTGGCAAGCTGCCAAGAGATCAGTGCCTGGTCATACCCGCTTTTTACCTTGACTAACTGCATGGTTGCGGGCGGTACTTTTGTAGAATCTTCCAGTTTGTAGCCCTGTCCGATCAGTACGTCTTGCAGTTCCAGTTTGGCGCGTTCGAGTGCATCTTTGGCTTGCGCTGTCTTGTTGGCAAGGCGGAAGGTTGAGAGTTCTGCGAGCTTTTGCCCTTTCGTCACGCGATCGCCGTTCTTCACATATATCTTGGCGATCGGTTCTGCCGATTCGAATTTTAGGTCGACAAAGTTTCGGGCTGACAGTTTGCCGTTACTGATCAGTTCGTGGTTGAAATCAGTAGTATTCAACTTCATCACCGTCACCTCGTTTGTCTCATCCGGCAGAACGGTTTCTACGCTTTCTTCGGAACCTTTCTCTTTCTTTTCACCGGAGCAAGCCATCATCCCGGCCAGCATCAGTATAGCAAACAATTTGTAGTATTTCATATTTTATTGTTTTTATCAAAGTTGTTTCGCAAATATACAAACATATTTTAGTTACGAGCCTTTCGTAATTACTTTTTTTCTATTATCTTTTTTACTTCTTCCCTCATTTCCCGGATTGCCGTACTTTCCACCTTCGGCTTTTTGGTCAGCACAGCTCCGGCGGCAGCCCGCAATTTATCCGCCTGGTAGAACTCCGGCTCTGCATATAGCTTGGCTAACAAATAATATGGATACAATCTCTCCGGCAGTATCCCGATAGCCTGAAGCAATTCTTCTTCCGCCTCCCGGTAATCTCCGAGCGTCTGCCGGTTTTTGGCGATCATGTACCGGATCATCGGGTCTCCGCTCAGCCGCTTCGCCCGTTCCAGCACCCGTATCGCTTCGGCGTGTTGTCCCGTCTTGCTGAGGCATTGCGCCTCTTCGAACAAGAATTCCGGTTTATGCTTCAACTTGTCATGCAGCTCGTGATAATCTTCCGCAACCGATTCATACGCCTTGTTGTTGTAGATCATCTGCATCCGTCCCCATCGTTTATATGCCTCATATTGCCCTTTCTGCAAGATGAACAGACAGACGGAGGCAAGCGACAACAGACTTATCATCGTAATATGGCACACCGGTGATACGGATAGGGCAGATGATCTTGTCCGCGTCCCATCTTCCGTCACGCATATCGCCCCCAAAAACACCAACGCCACCCAAAACGACGGCAACTGCAACGGATAGGACGACACCGCGAACACCGCTAACGCCAACACGCCACCGGCCGCTCCCTGCTGCCTGTTCCGGATTCCATAGTACGCCATGCTCCCCAGCCATGCCACGAACACGATCAACCCTCCGACCCCCTGTTCCAGCCCGATCTGCAGGTATTCGTTGAACGCATATTCGGGACATCCCGCCACCCGTTTCTCCCGGTCTGTTGCGTTCCCTGTTGCGAAATACCCGCCTTGCGCTTCCGCGTATGCCGCCGGGAATCCGCCTAACCCCGTTCCTGCAAGCGGCTGTCCGGCAATCGCTTTCCCCGTCACTTTCCACATCAGCAATCGCCCGTCCGCCGAATCTTGTTTCATCCCGTAAACCCCGGCAATGGTACATCCCACCAATATCGCCACAATTGCAATAAAAGGAATTGTAGCATTCTTATACCTTCGACATACAGCTTTCGTCTTCTCCCATCCGATCCGTTCCGTCCAGTACACCCATCCGCAAGCCACGACCGCCGCCATCCACGCCGACCGACTCATTCCGGCAGGCAGGACAATCAGGATAGCTCCGGCGCATACCCAACCGAAATAATGCATCCCCTTTTGAAACCGCAACGCCGTCCACAGGCAAACCGGCAGCACGACCGCTAAGTACCCGCAGTAAGGCCCCGGATTAAAGAAAGAACCCGTCAGCCGGAAAAGCGAATGGTTGGAATAGGCATAGCCATGCAATTGCTGCATTCCCCAGACGGCTTCGACCAGTCCGGTGAGCATCAGCACAAATAAGAAAAAGAACTTCAGGCAAGGAGCCTCTGTAAGAAAATAGCGCAACAGAAACCACAACACGACCAACTGCCCGCCGAAAAGCAGTTTTTCGGGTTCGGGATCGAGCTGCCAGTCGTATGTCGCGAGCGTGATCCCGGCAAAGAGGAGCAACAATCCGTCCGGCAATGCAAACGGGATGCTTTTCCTCCCACCAAGCCATGCCGTCACAACCGTCCCGATCGCCATCAGCGCCATCGACAGGTGGAACCAGAAAACTTTTCCCATCACAATGCCGTTCGCCAATGCGCTGTCGCCGACGAGCGGCGTGGCGATCAGCATCGCTCCGAAAACAGATGCCAGTGTAGTCTGGATTCCATGCCTATGCAATTTGAGTTCCATGCCGGTGTATTTTATTTCCATGCTTATCCGTTTTTTATTCGATTTTCTTCATGAACCGATCCCAGCGGAACTGCCCGGTGTACGGATCGACCGATTTCCAGACAAATGCCGCCTTGCCGACGATATATTCTTCCGGCAACAAGCCCCAATAGCGCGAGTCTTGCGAGTTCAGGCCTTTGTCACCCGCCATGAAATAATAGTTTTTCAAGAAGCGGTATTCCCGTATCGGTTCGCCGTTCAGGAAAACGGTTGAATCATTATAGTTGATTTCCGCTTTTTGTTCCCATGCGATCAGCTTGCGGTATAACAGATAATTTTCCCGGTTCATTTCGACCTTGTCACCGGCTTTCGGGACATAGAGCGGTCCGAAATTCCGGATGTTCCAACTGATGACGGAGTCGAACGGGAATGCCTTATAGACACCGTCTGGAAACTCTCCCGGCAACGTCCGCCCGATGCGTTCCTGCGAATCCATGTTTCCGAGCGGTTCGTTCGTGCCGTTTATCCGGAACCTTCCGTTCCGGATGGAAAGCGTGTCGCCCGGCAATCCGATACACCGTTTGATGTAGTATTTCAGGATATGCATCTCGATCTTGTCCCAGCCGTTGGGATGTGGGAAGTTGAAGACCAGCACATCACCCCGCTTGGCTTTCCGAAATCCCGGTGTGCGGTGTATCTCGGTCTGTTCCAGCCGCAGTGTCGCATTGAGGTCGAACAGCCGTGCGCCGAGCGTCGGTTTCCAGACCGCCACGAAATCCCCTTCGACCAGTTCCGGCTCCATCGAGTCGCTGGGGATGCGGAAGGAGGCGAGGAGGAAGACTTGAGAGAAGAGCCAAAAGGCGATCAGAACCACCAAAGCGAGAAATAGATTCAATAATATGTTAATCCATCGTTTCACAATCTATCTTTTAGATTAAAAAATATATCATTTTATATTCAGGTTGCTACAATCAATACCAGTCAATTTTATTATCTTCATCACAAACGAATATTCTTTGTTGCTTTCCCTGCGAGCATTTAATGGCCAAAAGGGCTTTTTGAGGCACATTTTCAAATTCGATAAAAACATCATTCGCTATTTTGGTATTGATAAGTTGCCAATTATTATTATCCCAATAATATAAAGAATACTCCAATCCTGGCTGAATAGAATTTCCATCACAACGACGAATATACGAAATTTTGGATATATTTACTGGCCGGCAAAAATCAAAACCGACCCAATCTTCTCCTTTGGCACTGAAATTTGTCAATTGATCACCATCTGCTATATTAGCTGCGTTGTTGCTTTTATCAAAAATCGAATTTGTACATTTGATAATGTTGCCTTGAATGATCGAATCATGTTCATCATAGAAATAAATTTCAGCCATGTCACACTGACTTGTATCAGAAGATGTAAAACGCCAATATCGATATTCGGCATTTTTATCAAGAAACACTGTGCCATTTGTTAAATTCCCTTGAGGTAATTCCGCTATTTTCTTTGTATGATCAAATTCCCTGTTTTCAGAAGTTTCGATAATACCTCCTGTTATTTTTTTTCTAATAGAAAATACATTGTCTCCCAAAGGATATTTTCGATTCAATCTGATCGTACGAAAAGCTGAAGTGTCTGGTTCGATAAATTGGATATGCTTCGAAGCAGAAGCCAAAAACGGTTTGCTGATCGGAATAGCATTGCCATTAGAGTCATACGCCAAGGCGATATAACAGGTATTCAGTCCCATTCTTTCGAAAACCACATGACTACCAGCTATTTTCCCCCAATAGACAGGAGTCCAATTATTTCCATCATAGATGGCTATAAATGGAGATTGTCCACTCTTCAATGATTCCTGCAACGAAATACGTATGTCAATCGTAGGCATATATTCAGCGGTAACATCTCGTATAAACATATTCCTGAGTTTGGGTGGGATATATTTCTCAGTTGCGATTTTCAGATACTCTTCATTGGGTTTGTACACATTGCGGAAAATCTTAGGGACTTTCAAATATGGATAATGAACTGTGCCCGGATCTGTCGTATGGGGCGCAAACTCCAAGTTTCCAAAACGCGTTGTATAAACTGTATTCCAAGAATGTCCATTATTACCTGTAGACCAATTGGGCGTAAAATCATAAGCGACAGGAATTCCTTTACTACGCATGATTAAGACAGCCCCTAAACAATACGTGGCACAATTAGAAAAAGGAAGTTTCAGTATGATATCAGGATCATAAATCGGAAGTGTCTTTAATAATCCAAAACTTTGAGGTGTGTTTTTCATTTGGTTATTCACTTCTGTTGCTGCAAAAATTGGATTTCGTTTATACTCGTCACACAAATATGCCAGATCAATATCTCCTTTACAAATATCGTAATAGGCATTCCTCCATTCGGTAAGCGGCTGCCCTTCAAAACATTTATAAGGTAATAGATATTCACAAAATTGTTCGAAATCCAGATGTTCGGCCCATTCGCATTCTCTCCATTGTTTGAAAGCTTCATCGATTGACTGAATAAGAAACTCCGAAGTGATAACCTCTATATCCCGTTTCTGTTTATATTTACTTTCAAATCTAAGACGAAGCGATTCGATATGTTTTTCTTGTTCAAGTTTGTCTTCTGATAAAGCAACGACAGAATCAATGGCGTGATAATAGTCCTCAATGCCTTTATCATAAGAAGTATGGTAAGGCATGTATCGAATCAGGTATTGGGCTGCTTCCAGTTTCTGCCGATCATCCAGTTTTGCGTAGTGCGACAAAACCGCTTCAAGCTCCCCTCTGTTTTCTCCGGCTTCCCGCAGAGCGTATTCCACATCGGTTATTTGTAAGCCGCAAGCAAAAAGCATCAAGTAGAAAGGCAACGAAAAAAACAGATATTTTGTAGTTGTTTTATATTGCAATCTCATATTCATTGTTTTAGGGGAGAAACTATATTTCAATCATTCTTTATCATGACAGGATGAAAGATATGCACTTCTAAATCTTCGGAAATCTCTTGATCTGTAATTTTATCTACAAAAAAAAGGATTCCATCATGAATCTGACACCAGCCTGTATAAGGATTGAATATGTTTATGGGCAGTTTGATTTCTTTTATTTTATTAAGCTCATTATCAAACAGACATAAATAAAAATCCCGTTCTCTGGATAATAATTCCAGGTTTTCGTTTTTACCGAAATCAATGGCATCCACATGCAAACGGGCATACATATCACATGTCGGAAGATACATGATATCAAAAAAATGAGGATTTTCAAATCCGTGTCTTTGCCATTCTGTATAATCTGTTTTGGATTTACACTTTTGAGCTTTATTGGAAGTGTAATCGCTATCAGCTTTGTACATTTTTCCAGATCCTGTGTTCAAATCGATCTTGTAGAGATGTGATTCTATCGGATAATTATATAAAATGTAATCATCCCGAAAGTTGACATTCGGTTCACTCATGTTCGCATACCCTTTGCTTATGTCTGGTTCCGCAATAGATGGAGATAAATTGAAAGTTTTTACCTTTTGGTTTTCTTCGAGGAAAATTTCTTTTACTTTGAATCGGGGTGGCGAAACAGACCTATCTTTTACCGTGCATAGCAGTGACTGGTGCAGGGCATTGTAATACAAACGAATTGTAGACATAGCATGATTCGTATTTATGATCAATTCCTCGTCTTCTTGCAAAGAATTACGGATTTGAATACGTTTCAACACATTCCCTTTCGGATCAATCAGGAATACGGATTCCGATTCATCAGCAACCCAAATGGAGTCTTTTTGATATGCAAAAATTCCAGTTAAACGAGTTATGGCGTTAGGACCACTTGTTTGTAACGGAATTTGAATGATTTTTTTCTCCAGAAGATCGATACAATCCAAAGCATGTTCCTTATGGTTATATCCAATCAATATATGTTTAGCACCTACTTGTACCGAAGAAGACAAATAATAGGACTTTAGTTGTAATACGTCAGAAGGAGGGAAAAAAAGTTCCTCCTTCTGTATTTCAACTAAGTCATTATCAACGGTCTTTATATTTTCTCTTCTCTGAGAGCAAGATATACTAATGCAAATTATGCATAAATAATGAAATAGTAATTTGTACATGGTTATCTACAATACGTTGGACCATAACATTCAGGACGTTCACTGTCTTTAAAACGGCATTCATTTCCGGAACTTGATGGACATGGAAACAAATGATAGTTTGATTTATTCTCATCCCAAGCTAAAGCCTCGACATTTTCCAATGCCAAGTCAGAAAGTTGAACCTCATTTGTATTTTGCTGGTAGTTCCAGCCTGCTGCTGCAGCGATCGCAACAAAAGCGATAACGCCCAAAATTTTCGTTCCCATTTTATTATTATTTTTAGGGATTTATCATTTTATTATTAATTGTGGCTCTTTCACCCGGTA
>ERZ857882.4395-NODE-4395-length-12186-cov-10.920369_pt1 | contig 12186 bp, 9 predicted proteins | sample MGYA00519697_ERZ857882 | MGnify/ENA primary metagenome ERZ857882 (study PRJEB31778, sample SAMEA3449373) | human gut metagenome | biome: human gut; feature: human-associated habitat; material: faeces | place: United Kingdom | collected 2010/2012 ... | reverse complement strand
CTATTTGTGTTAAAGATGTCTACAGGTTGTTTTCTAGCAGGCCACATAACTCCTGAATGATTTAAGTTAAAATTACCCATGGAGTATTGGAATACGTTTGGATTCTGTCCATTTCTTGAAGCTCCAAATCCTACTGTATTGTTAGCTGTAGTCAAAATTAGTTTTCTATGTCCAAGTCCTGTTCCGTCGTTTCCAGGATCAGGCATAAAGCTATTTACGATTTTTCCAGCAACACCTCCTCCTTGTACAATATTTGACATAGATGATCCTTTATAGGCTATATTAAACACAGGCTCAGCAATGCCTGCCTCTAAAGTCTTATCCTTTGGTAAATAGTGGGTAGTTACCTTTAAATAATCGCTAAGAGCAGCTCCCGCTTGGGCGCACATCATTTTCTCCTCATCGATTTTCATTTCTACTGCTCCTGCTACGTATCTAATACAGTTTATGGCGTTTAGAGCATTGTTAATTGTTTTGTCGCTAAGCTTACCTATAAGCTGTTCTCTTTTATTCTTGTCTGTTTTTATGTCAATAGCTCCGGCTTTTATTTGGTCGTTTATAGCCTTGTTAGCAATATCAGGCTCTATGTCGTACTCGTCTTTCATATTTGTATCAAATGGGTGAGTAGCAAAATATTCATTAATTTGTTCAAAGGTTCTTTCGTCCGGATATACATGAACAAATGTGGAATCCGCACCTTGTACCTTATTAACAGGCATAAAAGATAATACTAAAGATAGTGCTATGCCGCTTATTATTACTTTTCTAATTTTTCTTTTTCTCATATATAACATATTCCCCCTCGTGTAATGTAGTTAAGATAGCATTAACTAAATTTTCTGTTATTTAGATTTTTGTTAGGAGATATCTATAAACTCATTATTTTGGAGACTATTAAATCTATATTATAATATCTGTAGAGATAGAGTGGTTTTAACCACCACCTCGTATTATAAAGTAATAGTGTTTATAGTCCCTAATAATTTGCATAAAATAAATCTTTTTACAATTTTACCCTTTATCTATTCCAACGTCAATATCCACATCGTTTTTGTTTACAAAAAAATTATTAAAATATGCAATTTAGAGGGATATATAAGTATATTATTTTATATAAAGAAATTTTAAACTATTAATATATTAAATTAAGGGGAATTAATGATGAATGAAAATAATGGGGAACAAAGTTTAAAAGGAAGTAAGTTATATTTACAAAATTGTATAAATAATAATCCAGATAAATTATCAGAGCTTATAATTTCTGCATCACCATCACTAACAGTTTTTAGGGGAGCTATAAAAGTAGCTCCTATTTTTATATATAAATTGTTAATAATTATTCTAAAATAATTATTATCTTTTAAATATAAGAAGATTTTGGTATAGTAAATTTGAACTATGGCATGTAGTTAATGAAAATATTAATTGCATAATAGAACATGTCTATGCAAATACTTAAAATATTAAAGAGTTTTATATAAATTAGCATATTAAATTTAAAAGGAGATTAATAGAAAATGAGAAAAATGAAAACAATGGATGGGAATACCGCAGCAGCTTATGTCTCATATGCTCTTACTGAAGTAAGTTCAATATTTCCTATAACACCTTCTTCACCTATGGCTGAACATGTAGACGAATGGGTAGCTAATGGAAGAAAAAATATTTTTGGAAAGCCAGTAAAGGTAGTTGAAATGCAATCTGAAGCAGGTGCTGCAGGAGCCTTACACGGATCTCTTCAAGCAGGTGCATTAAGTACAACTTTTACAGCTTCACAAGGTTTATTACTTATGGTTCCTAATATGTATAAGATGGTTGGTGAAAGACTTCCAGCAGTTATTCATGTAGCTGCAAGAGCAATAGCAACCTCATCATTAAGTATATTTGGAGACCATCAAGATGTTATGGCAGCAAGACAAACAGGTTTTGCAATGTTATCTGAAGGCTCAGTTCAAGAAGTTATGGACTTAGCTCCAGTAGCACATTTAACTGCAATAAAAGCTAGAATGCCTTTTGTAAATTTCTTTGATGGATTTAGAATATCTCATGAAATACAAAAAATTGAGGTTTTAGAATATGATGAATTAGCTAATCTTGTTGATTATGAAGCATTAAATAACTTTAGAAAAAATGCATTGAATCCTGATCATCCAGTTACAAGAGGAACATCACAAAATCCAGATACATATTTCCAATTAACTGAATCTCTAAATAAGTATTATGAAGATATTCCAGATATAGTGGAAGAATATATGTCTAAAATAACTGAACTTACTGGAAGAGAATATCATTGCTTTGATTATTATGGAGATCCAGAAGCAGATAGAATATTAGTAGCTATGGGTTCAGTAATAGAAGTTGCAGAAGAAACTATAGATTACTTAAGAGCTAAGGGAGAAAAAGTTGGACTTGTAAAGGTAAGACTTTATAGACCATTCTCTATAGAAAAATTATTAAAGGTTATTCCAAAGACAGTTAAGAAAATCGCTGTATTAGATAGAACTAAAGAACCTGGTTCTATTGGAGAGCCTTTATATTTAGATATAGTTAGAGCAGTTAATGAAATGGAAAATCCACCTAAGGTTTATGGTGGTAGATTTGGATTAGGTTCAAAGGACCCATATCCAGCTCATATAGAGGCTGTTTTTGATAATCTAAATTTAGATAAACCAAAGAATAGATTTACTATAGGTATTGATGATGATGTAACTTATTTATCATTAACACCCAAGGAAGATTTAGATGCAACTCCAGAAGGTATAACAGCTTGTAAATTCTGGGGCTTAGGTTCAGATGGTACAGTTGGAGCAAATAAGAGTGCTATAAAAATAATTGGTGACCATACAAATATGTATGCTCAAGGATATTTTGCATATGACTCAAAGAAATCAGGTGGAATTACAGTTTCCCACTTAAGATTTGGTAAGTCTCCAATAAAATCTCATTATGAAATAGATAAAGCAGATTTTATAGCATGTCATAATCAATCTTATGTATATAATTATGATGTTTTAAAGGGACTTAAAAAGAATGGAGTATTTGTATTAAATACTATTTGGAGTGAAGAAGAATTAGATAAGAAACTTCCAGCTAAGATTAAGAGATACATAGCAGAAAATAATATACAGTTCTATACTATTAATGCTATAAAGATAGCACAAGAAATAGGTCTTGGTGGAAGAATTAATATGATAATGCAATCAGCTTTCTTTAAGTTAGCTAATATTATTCCTATTGAAGATGCTGTTAAATATTTAAAAGATGCAGTAGTAACTTCCTATGATAAAAAGGGTGAAAAAGTAATTAATATGAACTTTGAAGCTATAGATAGAGGCTTAGAGTCATTAGTTAAAATAAACCCAAAAGAAAATTGGAAAAATGCTGAAGATGATATGCTAGAAGAAAAAATAAATGTTCCAAAGTTTGTTGAAGAAGTATGTATTCCAATAAATAAATTAGAAGGTAGCAGTATTCCAGTATCAACATTTATAGATGCAGGAGCTGAAGATGGAACCTTTATGTCTGGTACAACTGCCTTTGAAAAAAGAGGAATTGCAGTTAATGTACCTGAATGGATTCCAGATAAGTGTATTCAATGTAACCAATGTTCATTTGTTTGTCCTCATGCAGTTATAAGACCATTCTTATCAACTAATAAGGAGTTAAAAAATGCTCCAGATAGCTATAAGAGCATTAAAGCAAATGGAATTAAAGGAGATAAAGAATTTAACTATACTATAGGAATTACTCCTTTAGATTGTACTGGATGTGGAAACTGTGCAGAAATTTGTCCAGCACCAGGAAAAGCTTTAGTAATGAAGCCTATGGATACACAAAGTGAGCAAATAGAAGCTTGGAACTATGCAATTGAAGAATTAACTCCAAAAGAAAATCCTATGAGTAAGACTACAGTTAAGGGAAGTCAATTTGAACAACCTTTATTAGAATTCTCAGGAGCTTGTGCAGGATGTGGAGAAACTGCTTATGCTAAGCTTGTAACTCAATTATTTGGAGATAGAATGATGATTGCAAATGCCACAGGTTGTTCATCAATTTGGGCTGCATCAGGAGCTTCAACTGCTTATAGACCTAATCATGAAGGAAATGGTCCAGCTTGGGCTAATTCATTATTTGAAGATAATGCTGAATATGGATTAGGTATGTTCTTAGGAGTTAAGACAATTAGAGATAGAATTGCAGATAATGTAAGAATAGCTTTAGAAGAAGGAAATATGTCTACAGAAGCTAATGCTATATTAAAAGATTGGTTAGATAATGTAGATAATGGAGAAGGAACAAGACAAAGAGCAGAAAACTTAAGAAGAGTTTTAGAAGAAGATAATTCAGAAATTGCTAAAGAAATCTTAAAAGATAAAGAGTTCTTTGTTAAGAGATCCCAATGGATATTTGGTGGAGACGGCTGGGCTTATGATATAGGCTTTGGCGGTTTAGATCATGTATTAGCTTCAGGAGAAGATATTAATGTTTTAGTATTTGATACTGAAATTTACTCAAATACAGGAGGTCAATCTTCTAAAGCTACACCAGAATCAGCAGTTGCTAAGTTTGCTGCAACAGGAAAGAGAACTAAGAAGAAAGACTTAGGCTTAATGGCTATGACCTATGGCTATGTTTATGTAGCACAAGTATGTATGGGAGCTAATTTAAATCAAACGCTTAAAGCAATTGCAGAGGCTGAAGCTTATAAGGGACCTTCATTAATAATAGCTTATGCTACTTGTATATCTCATGGAATTAAGATGGGTATGGCTAATACTCCATATGAAGAAAAGAGAGCAGTTGATTCAGGATACTGGCATTTATACAGATATAATCCTGATTTAAAGATTACTGGCAAGAATCCATTTAATTTAGATTCAAAGGCACCAACTGCAAGTCTTAGAGAGTTCTTAATGGGAGAAGTTAGATATTCATCATTAGCAAAAGCTTTCCCAGAAATAGCAGATGAATTGTTTGAAAAGACAGAAGAAGATGCTAAAGAAAGATATGAAAGATATAAGAGTTTATCTGAAAAGACAATATTATAGTTAAAAAAAGTTAAGAAAATATTAAATCAAAGGCTCAATCTTGTGATTTATTTGTTTGTATTGTACAGTTAGAATAATAAATGTACAAAAAGAAATATTTCATTTAGATTGAGTTTTTCTTTGAAATTTTTATATTTGTATAAAAATCAACTATAAATTTTTGTGGATAGTTGGTTAAATTAGGAGGATTTTATGAAGATATATGAAGCATGTGTAGGAAGTTATAATGAAGCAGTTAGAGCAGACAAATTAGGAGCTAATAGGATAGAATTTTGTGATAATCTTTCAGAAGCTGGTACAACACCTAGCTTTGGAAATATAAAAAAGGCAATTAACAGTCTTAAGATTCCAGTAATGGTTATTATAAGACCAAGGGGAGGAAACTTTGAATACTCTGAAGAAGAAGTAGAAATTATGATAGAAGATATTAAAATATGTAAAGAATTAGGTGCTTATGGAGTAGTAATTGGAGCCTTAAAAGGAGATAAAATAGATTTAAATACAACTAAAAGATTAGTAGAAGAGGCCAAGCCTATGAATATTACTTTCCATATGGCCTTTGATGAAATAGAAGATAAAAAGGAAGCTATTGATGAATTAGTAGAACTTAGAGTAGATAGAATATTAACTAAGGGTGCAGCAGGAGGAAATGCTCTAATTGGAAGAGAATCAATTAAAGATTTAATAAAGTATGCTGATGATAGAATTATAATTATGCCAGGTAAGGGCGTAAATAAAGAAAATAGAGATTATATTATGGAGTACACTGGAGCTAAAGAAATTCATGGTACTAGAGTAGTATAGGGTTTTATTATAAGTACTGTAATATACTTAATAGTAAAATAATAGAAGAATCATTCAATGAAGAAGATAACTTAATTGTAAAAAAATATAATTAAGGTTATAATAAGGAAGTAAATGTAAGGAATTAGATGTATAATTAAGGATCTAATGGGGGGAAGACCTTGAATAGTTATAAATGGATAACAAAAATAATAAGTATCTTATATATAAAAGGGTTTTTATTTGCATTATTTATTTCCTTTGCTAACGGGATTTTTAATATTAATGGAGTAGGTATAAATATATTTGTAATATTAGCTCATTTAGCTATATTAGGAGTATTTATATTTCCATGTTTAATGTTTAAAGGAAAAAATTTAATTAAATATCTAATTATTATAGATGTTGTATATACCCTTTTAATAATTTTAGATTTATGGGTATATAGGGGAACAGGACATTTATTAGAGTTGAAGTTCTTATTCTTTAAGGAAGGGTTTAATACTTTAAATAAAGGCATAATTAATCCTAGAATTATAGATATAATCCTTGTAATTGACATTGGTGTATTATTAATTAATTATAAAAATCTTAGCGATAAAATTAATCAAGTAAGAAGAGTAGGAATTTCATTAGCATTAATAACTTTATGTATTACCATAATAGGAGTTTATCACTATATATTTGATATAAAGGATTTATCTAATGGAAAGGTCAGATTTATACAAGAAGAATGGCAAGGATCATGGAACCCCTATACTAAAATTGTATATAGATCTCCTATAGGGAATCATATTTATGAAGATTATAAAACTATTAAAAAGCTAGGAAGAAAAACTAGTAATAGTGATATTAAGGAAATAAATGAATGGTTAGCTTGGAACAAAGAAAAGTTAAAAGATAATGAATATAAAGCACTAGCTAAAGGGAAAAATATTATATTTCTTCAAATTGAAGCTTTAGAAAACTTTGTTATTAATGAAAAAGTATTTGGACAAGAAATTACCCCTAACTTAAATAAGTTAATTAAAGATAATTTATATTTTAAAAATATACATGAACAAAATAATGCAGGTAATAGCATAGATATGGATATGATGGCAGCTTCAGGAGTATTACCTTTAGGGGATGTAATTACTTATTTAGAATATCCAGAAGTAAAATACTATTCATTGCCACGGATATTAAATAAAGAAGGATATAATACTATTTTAACTCATGCAGAAAAAGCTGGAGATTGGAACTTTGCAGAGGCTGGGAAGTCAGCAGCAGGCTATAAGACCATATGGGATATAAGAGAATATAATATAGATGAAAGAGTTGGTTTTGGATTATCAGATAGAAGCTTTTATACACAATTTGTAGAAAAAATCGCAAAAGAAGAAGAGCCATTTTTAGCTGTATTACCTACATTAACTAGTCATGGACCCTTTGATATTGATGAAAAATACAGAGAATTAGACTTACCTAAGGAGCTAGATAAGAATAGATTAGGTGGATACTTTCAAAGTATTCATTATGCAGATAAGCAAATAGGATTATTTTTTGAATTATTAAAGGAAAAAGATTTATTAGATAATACTATTGTAGTTATTTATGGAGATCATGGTGGAGTTCATAAGTATTATATGGAAGATGTAGAAGCAAGTAATATTGAAGGAAACTGGTGGCAAGAAAAGGACAGTAAAATTCCTTTGATTATTTGTGGAAATCATATACCTAGTAAGATCATAGAAACTTATGGTGGACAAATAGATATTATGCCAACTGTTGCATATCTATTAGGAGTAGATACAAAGGGATATCAAATGGGTAGAAACTTACTAAATACTAATAGGGATGCAACTGTTATTAAGGATGGAATAATAGTAGGAAATCCAAAGGAAGATGAAGAAGAAATGCTTAAAAAAGCTTATGATATAGCAGATAAAATAATAAAAAATGATTATTACAATGCTACAAATAAAATGGACTAGCTATTATTAAGAAAATTAGGAGGGTTTTAAAGAGAGTTTTGGAAAAGTTTAAAATAGTTTTTACAAAATTTTATACAAATATATTAACAGTTTTAATGGGGATAGTTGTTATATCCTGTGGATTAATTACAGCTGGTAGTTTAATATTCTATGAGAAATTTAGCTTTGAAGTTATAATACCAATATTAATTATAGGAATTACAATTTCTTTAGAACTATATATTATTAAAAAGAATATAAAGACTAAATATAAGATATTATTAATTTTATTATTATCCTTTATTTTACGTGTATTGTGGTTATTAAATATAGATACTATGCCAATATCAGATTTTAGAGTGATTTATGAAACTGCACAGGATTTATTAGAAGGAAATACAAGTGCTTTTTGGGGAAATGGATATTTAGGAAGGTTTCCACATTTAACAGTAATGAGCTTATATATGTCATTTATGATAAAGTTATTTCCAGTTAATAATATAATTGCAATGAAGGTTGTTAATTTATTCTTTGGAATTATAACAGTTTATTTAATATATCTTTTAGCAAAAGAAATATTTAATTCTAAAAAATTAGGATTATATGCAGCTGGCTTAGCTTCATTTTTTCCACCACTAGTAACTTTTGTTGGAATACTCTGTACAGAAAATATTGCAATACCATTTTATATACTAAGTACTTATTTATTTATCTTAGTAGTTAAAAATAAGAAGAGTAAATACTATCTTATACTATCTGGAGTTATGTTATCTATAGGTAATTTATTTAGAATGGTTGCAACAATTGTGATTATGGCCTTTGGAATATATTTAGTTATTTACACAAAGGACAAGCTTATTGAAAAGATTAAAAGAGTTGGACTTTACTTATTACCATATCTTTTAGTTTTATTTGCAGTAAGCTCTACATTACAAGGAATAGGAGTAACAGAATTTCCATTATGGAAAGGTAGTGAACCTAAGGTTACTAGTATATTGAAAGGAACTAATATAGAGAACTTTGGAAGATGGAATGAAGAAGATGCATCAATTGTAACTAAATACAATTATGACTATGACAAGATAGATAAAGCTAGTAAGGAAATTATAAAAGAAAGATTAACAACTACTAATCCTTTAAAATTAGTTGGATTTTATATATTTAAATTTGCAATGCAATGGAGTATAGGAGATTTTGAGGGAGCATATTTATCTAAATTAGATATGCCAGAAGATGCAGTTAAAGTTAATGTGTCCCTTTGGTTTATTGAAGTTATTTATGGATGTATTATTATACTTGCGTTTTTAGGATTATTTAATAGAAGAAAAAGAACAGATGATTCAGAAATAAATTTATTATATATAATACTTTGTGGATATGGAGTTATGTACTTAGTAACAGAGGCTCAAGGAAGATATTCATTAATAATAGCATGGACATTTATTATATTTGCAATAGAAGGAATTAAGTTTTTATTAAAAAAGTACAATCTAAGTGAAGCCTAAAATAAAAGGAGATAATAGTATGGAGGAAATATTATATTTAGTTGTACCTTGCTACAATGAAGAAGAGGTTTTAATAGAAACATCTAAAAGACTTTTGGGAAAAATAAATAAGATGATAAATGAAGAAAAAATATCAAAGAAAAGCAAGATATTATTTGTTAATGATGGCTCTAAAGATAAGACTTGGGATATGATAGAAGAACTTTACAATAAAAACTCTATATTTTCAGGAGTGAATTTATCAAGAAATAGAGGGCATCAAAATGCCTTGTTAGCAGGGTTAATGGTAGCAAAGGAATATGCAGATATGGTTATTTCCTTAGATGCAGACCTGCAAGATGATATAGATGTAATAGAAAAATTTGTTGAGGAATATTATTCAGGTAGTGACATAGTTTATGGAGTTAGAAGCTCTAGAAAAACAGATACCTTCTTTAAAAGAACAACAGCACTAGGTTTTTATAAATTGATGGATAAGCTAGGGGTTAATGTTGTTTATAACCATGCGGATTATAGGCTTATGAGTAAAAGAGCATTAGAAGCATTAGCTGAATTTAAAGAGGTTAATTTATTTTTAAGAGGTATAGTACCTCTAATTGGATATAAATATTCTATAGTTGAATATGAAAGACATGAAAGATTTGCTGGAGAATCTAAGTATCCATTAAAAAAGATGCTTGCCTTTGCAGTTGATGGAATAACTTCCTTTAGTGTTAAACCTATAAGATTAATTTCAGTTTTAGGCTTTTCAATATTTTTTATAAGCTTAATTGCATTAATATATTCATTAGTAGTAAAGTTCCTGGGTAAAACAGAAGTTGGATGGACATCAATTGTAATATCCATATGGATGTTAGGTGGAATTCAATTACTTTCATTAGGGGTAATAGGTGAATATATAGGGAAGATATATAATGAAACTAAAGCTAGACCAAGATATATTATTAAAGATAAATTAATAAGAAATAAGGAAGAAAAGATAAATGAATATTATAAACAAAATAAAAAGTATATTTATAAATAAGGAATTTATATTATTTATAATTATAGGCGTTATAAATACCTTTAATGGAGTTATGTTTTCCTTTATATATTCAAGCATACTTAATGAAAATTTAGCTTTTATATTAGGGTATATTTCAGGATTAGTAGTTTCATATATTTTAAATAGTTATATAACCTTTAAAGAAAAGTTATCCTTTACTAAATTTATTAAGTTTGGAATTTCATATATACCTAATTTTATAATTCAAAACATAGTTGTAATAATAACCTTTAATATTTTAGGGTTACATAAATTAATTGCATATTGTTTAGCTGCAATTATAGGAATTCCAGTAACTTTTATATTATTAAAGTTTTTTGCTTTTAAATAAAAAATAAATATACTATTGTTTGATATGTCATAAACTCCAAGTTGCCATAATAGTATATTTATTTTTTAGCTAAAGAAATTTTTTTTAATATACTAATAAAGAAAGGCGAGTATGTCCATCTCTACCAACAAGGGTTTCATTATTTAGTAATGAACTCATAATTGCATCTTCACAGGCTTCAATAGAAGCTCTAAATACTATGTCTATTTTATCTTCATGAATTTCTTTAAGAGTAATAATATCATCTGCTTTGTAATGAGGAATAACATTTGCTGTTGAAAATCCAATTACCACATCTCCACTTCCATTACCTAAATGAGAACCTAATCTTACCAGTGAAACACTCATTCTTTTACAAACTCTTTTTAATTGACGTGATGATAGGGGGATATCAGTAGCAAGAATAATAATAATACTTCCTTTTTCTAAATTACTATCATTAAAATCGGAAAAATTAAGTGTATCCAATATAAAATCTTTTTTTAGTCCAAAGTTACTTAAGATTAAAACACCTATAGTGAATTCTTGGCCATCTAATTCAACAATGCGAGAAGCAGAGCCGATACCACCTTTCATTTCAAAACAGGACATTCCTCTTCCTGCCCCAACACTTCCAAGATCAAAATCTATAGTTGCATTTTCTATAGCTTCATAAACATCTTCTTCTGTTATAGCACATTTACGAATATCATTAAGATAGCCATCATTACACTCTCCAACAATAGCATTAATTGTGCCTGTATCAATACCTATATCAGGATTATCCTTTAACATATGTTTTACTATAGCTTGCTGAACAGTACCAACATTTAAAGTGTTTGTAAGGCCTATAATACTTTCTAAGGTACCCAGTTCATCAACTTGAATTAAACCACTTGTTTTACTGAAGCCATTTATTATATAAGCAGAAGCTATATACTTATTTAAAAATATATTATTTTGAAATAATAATTTTTAAATGATTTATTTTTCATCAGCCTCTATCTCCTTTCTTAATTGATTTCTTGCTCGGTTTAATAAAACACGAACATTATTTTCTTTGATATGTAATAATTCTGCCATTTCTTTTGTTGAATATCCTTCATAATAAAATAAATAAAGAACTACATTATACTTTTTAGAAAGCTTATTTAAATAAGGGGGCAAATCAATTTCTTGCTTTTCAAAAATATAAGTTTGTTCATCGATTTCATCTACTTTATTATGCCAAAAAGACTTCAAAGATGTTTTACTACAATTAAGTGTTACCCTTATAAACCAAGCTTTTTCATGTTCTAAAGATTCAAAAACTGGTTTTCTTTTCATATAACGATACATCACATTTTGGAAGATATCATCTGCTTGATCTTTTTGATGACATTGACTAAAAGCTAAACGATAAACCAGTTCTTTTTCTCGTTGAATCACTTCTTCCATACAAAAACCTCCTTTCATTAGTAATACTTTTTAAAGGTATCATATGTTACAAAAATTATAACATTTTTATAAAAAAACACCTTGGTATTACCAAGGTAAATGA
>ERZ857882.4393-NODE-4393-length-12196-cov-3.224611_pt1 | contig 12196 bp, 10 predicted proteins | sample MGYA00519697_ERZ857882 | MGnify/ENA primary metagenome ERZ857882 (study PRJEB31778, sample SAMEA3449373) | human gut metagenome | biome: human gut; feature: human-associated habitat; material: faeces | place: United Kingdom | collected 2010/2012 ... | reverse complement strand
GTCAGCGCCCTTTCGTTTCACGTCACCTTGCCTCAAATGCGACCCGCTCGCTGTCCGTCCTCTGCCTGCGGCGTTGTCTTGCTCCGGATGCGGCAGTTAGGGACGTTCCTTTTCTGCCGGCAGCTTGGGACACTCCTTGTAGTCATTGGGGACGTTCTTAAACGACTACATAGAACAAGAGTGGATGATCTCCCGGTTTGAGCCTGCATTCAAGCTCAAAGTGGGAGATCATCCACTCTCGTTTCGTTTGTTGATTTCGATGCCTACATTTGTAGGAACAGTTCGTGGAGGCGGGTATCGTCGTCGAGCTCGGGGTGGAAGGTTACGCCGAGCTGGTTGCCCTGACGGGCGGCGACAATACGACCGTCGACTTTCGCTAAGGCCTTGGCGTCGCCGTGGACCTCGACGATGCGGGGCGCGCGGATAAACGTCAGCGGCACTTCACCGTCGATGCCGGCTATTTGCCCCTTGGTTCGAAAGCTGCCGAGCTGCCTGCCGTAGGCATTGCGCTCGACAAGTACATCCATGGTTTCCAGACGCGGCGTGCCCTTATCGTCATGGGCGGCAAGGTCGTGAGCCAGTAGAATCAGGCCGGCGCAGGTGCCCAGGACGGGCATACCTTCAGCGATACGGGCACGAAGCTCCTCGAGCATGCCCAGCTCATCAAGCAGCTTCCCTTGAACGGTAGACTCGCCGCCGGGAAGTACCAGACGGTCAAAGTCCTGCTTCAAATCAGCCGCCTGCCTCAGCTCAATACAGTGTGCGCCAAGCTCGAATAGTCTTGCCTCGTGCTCGGCAAAAGCGCCTTGGACCGCCAGCACGGCAACCGTTTGGTCTGCATAATCGCTCATGTGCGATCCTTTCTGCTGGACTAGCGCCCGCGCTCTTCCATGATAATCTCGATTTCGTCGGCGTTAATGCCCACCATGGCCTCGCCCAGGTCCTCCGAAAGCTCGGCGATGAGCCTGGCATCGGTGAAGTTTGCCACGGCCTTGACGATGGCGGCGGCGCGCTTGGCGGGGTCGCCGCTCTTAAAGATGCCCGAGCCGACAAAGACGCCCTCGGCACCCAGCTGCATCATCAGCGCGGCATCGGCCGGGGTCGCTACGCCGCCGGCGGCAAAGTTCACGACGGGAAGCTTGCCCGTGGCATGGACCTCGCGTACCAGCTCAACCGGAACCTGCAGTTGCTTGGCTGCCTCAAAGAGCTCGTCGTCGCGCAGGGCAACAACGTCGCGGATCTGCTTTTGGATCTTGCGCATGTGACGCACGGCCTGAACGACGTCGCCCGTACCCGGCTCACCCTTGGTGCGAATCATAGTGGCGCCCTCGGCAACACGGCGCAACGCCTCGCCCAGATCGCGGGCGCCGCAGACAAACGGCACGTCAAACTGGGTCTTGTCGATGTGATAGACGTCATCGGCGGGGGAGAGAACCTCGGACTCGTCGATGTAATCGATCTCGATGGCCTGCAGGACCTGCGCCTCGACAATGTGACCGATGCGGCACTTGGCCATGACGGGGATGGAGACGGCCTCTTGGATGCCCTTGATCATCTTGGGGTCGCTCATGCGCGAGACGCCGCCTGCGGCGCGGATGTCGGCCGGGATGCGCTCGAGTGCCATGACGGCGCAGGCGCCTGCCTCCTCGGCGATGCGCGCCTGCTCGGGTGTGGTGACGTCCATGATGACGCCGCCCTTGAGCATCTGCGCGAGCTCGCGATTGAGTTTGACGCGATCGGCCTTGCTGGTCTGTTCTGCCATGGTTGCTCCCTTGGTTGGCATGTGCATTGCTTGACGGAACATCCTATCGGGGAGCTGGGTATGGCGAAATACTCAGTTTTCAAGATAATAACAAGGTCAGACTAATACCAGATTGAATGGCTTAATAAGGTCAGGTGATAGGCTCATGCTTGACTACAATTTGGAAAAACGCGGCGAAGCATCGCTCTATGAGTATGTTTACCAGCAAATTCGAGATGATATCGTAGCTGGACGTATTGTGGCGGGGGAGCATCTTCCGTCTAAGCGCGCCTTTGCCAGTCATCTGGGAATCAGTGTCATTACCATCGAGAATGCATATAGCCAGTTACTCGCTGAGGGCTATATTTGCTCAATGCCACGTCGTGGCTACTACGCTTGTGAGCTTCCGGATGCACCGGTTTTGGCTTCGGCTGCGGAGGGCATCGACCGGGATGCCGTCTCTGTGGACTCCGGCGTGCATGATGCCAGCGGACAGGTCGAGCGATTCGATGCGCTTTCTCCTTCCGCTTTGGAGGCGGCGCGGCTTTGGCAAAGCGCACTGCGGGCGACGCTGGCATCCGAAGACGAGCGCGAAATCTTTTCGCCCGCACCGGCGCAGGGCACCGCTCGGCTACGACGCGCAATTGCTCACCATCTGCGTGGGACGAGGGGCATGAATGTCGATCCCAACGATATCGTTATCGGCGCGGGCGCCCAGCTGCTCGATACCATGCTGGTTCAGTTGCTTGGAGCCGACAAGGTGTATGCCGTTGAGGATCCGGGCTATTTGCGCCTGACGCGCATCTATCAGGCTATGGGCTGCAAAGTTCGACATATCCCGTTGGATGATGAGGGCGTGGACTTGAGCGCTCTGCAGAAAACCGGGACCGATGTACTTCATCTGATGCCGTCCCATCAGTATCCGACCGGCCTTGTGACGAGCATTGCGCGGCGCTATGCGCTTCTGAGCTGGGCCGCCGAGCGACCAGATCGGTATCTTATCGAAGATGACTTTGATTGTGAGTTTCGCCTTGCCGGGAAGCCGATTCCCGCGCTCGCGTCGATAGATGCCGCCCAGTCGGTTATCTACACCAACACGTTTTCGAAGAGTCTGTCGTCCGCATTGCGTTTGGCGTATATGGTCCTGCCCGATGAGCTGATGGAGCGGTTTAGGCACAACCTTGGTTTTTACGCCTCATCGGTGAGCTCTGTTGACCAGGTCGCTTTGGCTCGTTTGCTGGAATCGGGTGATTACGAGCGACATGTGAACCGCGTGCGCGTTCGTGCTCGTGAGGCGCGTGATGGCCTAGCTGCGCTTGTGCGGAAAGCGTTTCCAGCAGGGGAGGTTTCGATCGAGCATGCGGACGCGGGCCTTTACTGCACCGTGGTTGCGGAGCGCGGAGCGGGTGGAAGCTCTTTTGTGCGGGCCCTCACGCGCTCTAGTATCCCGTTCGTCGATGTCAGTGACTGCTTTTGGTGCGCTGATGGCGCATCTGTCCCTGAAAACTCAACTCAAATTCTTGTTCAGTATGACGATTTGAGTCCAAAAGTGCTTAATACCTTGGAATTGCAGCTAATGGGGGCACTCTGCAATCTAAGTGAGTAGACTTTTGGCACTTTGGCGACCAGGCAGTTTTGTAACAAGCTATCTACCTGCGGTTTTGAAAAGCAGGATGACCGGCCTGCTCGGGATGTTCAAAAAAGTCTACTCACTTGCCGCATAAAGCTTTTGCATGCGAAAAAAAATGGGGTTTTCAACAGAACTTCGTCCAGCTCTTGGCAAGCTTTTGGCCAGTTGGGGAGGGCTGTTGAAAACTTAGCAGTCCGTTCGGTGCCATTTTTGGTGCGTTCGCGCCAATGCGTGACTGACTGGGTTGAAATTCGTGTTTTCCTGTGCCTATGAAGGATCTACTTTGTGACATATCGGCTTTTAGGTACTGGCGTTTGCCCCCTCAGGTTCGCGCTTTGTGTCCGCCGCTTCCACGGCCGGAAGAAGACCGGCAGCGATATGATCTCGCCCGTAACCCGACTGCTGCGGTTGCGCTCGGCTTTCCGTTGTATACATTGGTTCGGTCGAGAAACAAGCGGACTTGTCCTACCAGCATTAGGCAGCGGCTGTTCCTTGGTGAGCTCCCCAGGGAATCCGTGCTGGAAACGGAGCATGGGTTTTTGGTTACGTCTCCTCTACTGACGACATTCATCATGTCGCGGCATCTGACGGATCTTCAGCTTCTTTTGGTATTGGCGGAGATGTGTGGCTTGTTTGCGGTGTGTGCCCTGCCGGCGGCACTTGAGGCGGAGCTTTCGCGTGCAATTGATTCGGGCGCGATTTCGACAACGGTCGGTTGGGTGCGCTGCCCGTCCGAGGACGGCACCGCCTCAAATTTATGGCGTCGAGACGCTTTGGTTTTGGGCGGAGACATTGACCGTTTTTGTTCAGATGTTTGTGGGATGCGTTACGGCAATAGATTTATGACGGTATCGCAACTCGTTCCATTGGGTGCCGCATCGCCTTTTGAGGTCGAGGCGTATTTGCTACTTGCATTGCCGCGATCCCTGGGAGGCGAAGGTTTTTGCGGCATAGAGCTTAATGTTGAAGTGATGCTAAACACAAGTGCTCGAGCGATTGTGGGAAAGTCCCGTGTATATATCGACCTACTTCTTTCTTCACCGGACGGTAGGCGACAGGTGGCCATTGAATGTCAGGGAAAGGCCTCGCACGGACGCGCAGGGGATGGCTTGCGTGACGCTGATCGCATGACGGCCCTTCAGGCCATGGGCTACGATGTACTTCTCCTGACACACAGACAGATATCGGATGAGGATAGATTCCGCGCGGTCGTTAGGGCCGTATGCAGGATGTTCGATGCTGAATATCGTGATAAAAGCTCAGATGAGCAAAGGGCTGAGACATTACTCCGGTCTGAACTATTCGTTGACTGGACAAAATTGGGAGTAATCGACGGAAAGATGCCCGTTAGACGCAAAACTGCTCGATCGTGGACGGCTGCGGTTCTAAGTGAGTAGACTTTTGACACTTTGGCGACCAGGCCGTTTTGCAACAAGTCATTTACCTGCGGCTTTATAAAGCAATATGGATGGCGTGCTTGGCAAGTTCCAAAAAGTCTACTCACTTAGTTTTTGACGAGAAACCTATGCCGAAGGCGGTCCTATTTCAGGTAGTTAACAAGTTCGTGAGGCACGAAAAAGGCCCGAACCATGCGGTCCGGGCCTCATCGAGCTAGAGGTTATGTCTCAGGTTGCTGGCTTAGCCGAAGTAGCGCTTGAGCAGGCCGGCGAAAGCCTTGCCGTGGCGAGCCTCGTCGCGAGCCATCTCGTGCACGGTGTCGTGGATGGCATCGAGGCCAGCGGCCTTGGCGCGCTTAGCAAGATCGGTCTTGCCGGCGGTGGCGCCGTTCTCGGCCTCAACGCGCATCTCGAGGTTCTTCTTGGTGGAGTCGGTCACGACCTCGCCCAGGAGCTCGGCGAACTTGGCGGCATGCTCGGCCTCCTCGTGGGCAGCCTTCTCCCAGTACAGGCCGATCTCGGGATAACCCTCGCGATGGGCGACGCGAGCCATGGCCAGGTACATACCGACCTCGGAGCACTCGCCCTCAAAGTTGGCGCGCAGGTCGGCAACGATGTCCTCGGAGACGCCCTCCATCTTGGCGACGCCCACGACGTGCTCGGCAGCCCACTCGAGCTGACCCTCCTCCTGCTTCAGGAAGCGAGAACCGGGAACGCCGCACTGGGGGCACTTGAAGTCCTCGGGCAGCTGGTCGCCGTCGAACTCTTCCACATAACCGCAAACGGGGCAAACAAACTTCATGATTCGATCCTTTCGATCGATGGCGATTGTGCGCTCGTCCGGTCCCGTAAGGGCCCTCTCCGGACGTGCGTCTTGACGAGTTCTATTATCCATAAATGCAACCAAATGTGAAGCCTATTAGGAATGATTTTTAATAAAACAATTTCGAGCTATGAAGATGTTGATTGATTAACGATTGGCAGGCCGTCTTTGACCGCCGCTGAGTACAATCGGGCGAGCAAATGTTGACCTATCAACAAATGAAGGAGTTTCCTTTATGCATCTAGCCCGTCGTGCCTGGTGCCGAACATATCAGACGGTTTTTCGCATTGCATTGCCGATCCTGCCCTATACCGAGCCGCGCATTTTAGAGCATGCCGAGGATGTGCCCGCGGTGCTTCAAAAGCGCTCGATCCAGAAGGTCCTTATCGTGACGGATCCCGGCATTGCCCGTCTGGGGCTCACGGCACCGCTCGAGACGGCGCTCGCATCCAGGGGGATTGGCGTTACGGTCTATGCCGAAACGCGTGCAAACCCCACGGTTTCAAACGTGGAAGAAGCGGCGTCCCTGTATCGAGAGAGCGCCTGCCAGGCCATTATCGGCTTTGGCGGTGGCTCGGCCATGGACTGTGCCAAGGGCGTGGGCGCACGCATTGCGCAGCCAAACAAGCCCATCAACAAGATGCGCGGCCTGCTGCGGATTCATCGTCGCCTGCCGCTGCTCATCGCCGTTCCCACTACCGCCGGTACGGGAAGCGAAGTCACGCTTGCGGCGGTAATTACCGATGACGGGACGCACTACAAATACCCCATTAACGACTTTGTGCTCATCCCGCGTTTTGCAGTCCACGACCCCGAGTTTACGTGCGGCTTGCCCGCTTCCATTACGGGGCAGACGGGCATGGACGCCCTGACGCATGCCGTTGAGGCCTTTATCGGGCGAAGCACTACGCCCTATACGCGCAAGATGGCGCGTCAGGCGGTCCAGCTCATCCGCGACAATTTGCTCGAGGCCTATGAGCATGGTGACGACATGCGCGCTCGTCGCAATATGCTTTCGGCGGCGTATAAGGCGGGCGTTGCGTTTACCCGCTCCTATGTCGGATATGTGCATGCCATCGCGCACAGTCTGGGCGGCCGATACGGAATTCCGCACGGTTTGGCCAACGCGATCATCCTGCCGCACATGCTTCGCGTTTATGGTGACGCCGCCGCCCCCAAGCTTGCCGATCTTGCTCGCATGGCGGGCATTGCGCCGGCTACCGCGCAGGATAGTCTTGCGGCCGAGGCCTTTATCGATTGGGTCGACCGCATGAACGAGGCCCTGGGAATCCCCAAATATGTCTCAGGTATTCGCCGCTCCGATATTCCGCAAATGGCGGCACATGCCGATGCCGAGGCCAATCCGCTGTATCCCGTTCCGCTTTTGATGGACCGCTTGGAGCTCGAGCGTATGTACGAGGTCGTCGCGGGTGGTATGTTTGAGGACGAGAACTAGGAGGGTCCATGAACACCGAGGAAATTGCGCGCATCGTCGGCGATCAGCGCACCTACTTTAAGACGCACGCTACGTTTGATGTCGATGTTCGACGTCGCGCGCTCGTGAGTTTACGCGATGCGGTACGGGCCCACGAGGCCGATATTGCCCATGCGCTCAAGACTGATTTGGGAAAGTCGCATGACGAGGCCTATATGTGCGAGATCGGCACGTCGCTTTCCGAGATTCGTCATCAGATTGCGCATGTGGCTCGATGGAGCCGTCCGCGCCTGCGTCCGTGTGACCTTGCCAACGCCGTGAGTGTGTGCAAAACGCAAGCCGTGCCCTATGGCGTCACGCTCATCATGGCGCCCTGGAACTATCCGTTTTTGCTGACGCTCGAGCCGCTCGCTGGCGCCCTTGCCGCGGGCAATACCGTGGTCATCAAGCCGAGCGCCTATGCTCCGGCATCGAGCGCGGTGCTCAAGCAAATCTGTGAAAAGGCATTTGATCCGCGCCTGGTGACGGTTGTCGAGGGCGGGCGCGCCGAGAACGAAGCGCTGCTCGATGAGTGCTGGGACAAGATCTTCTTTACCGGTAGCGTTCCGGTCGGCAAACTCGTCATGGAGCGCGCAAGTAAAAACCTTACGCCCGTGACGCTTGAGCTGGGAGGCAAAAGCCCGTGCATCGTGGATGAAACAGCCAATATCGCTTGGGCGGCGCGGCGCATTGTGTTTGGCAAGTATCTCAACTGTGGACAAACCTGCGTAGCGCCGGACTATGTGCTGGTGCATGCGCGCGTGCATGACGCGCTGATCGCGGCCATGAAACGCGAAATCGTCCGCCAGTTCGGCGAAAAGCCGCTGGATAATCCTAATTACGGCAAGATCGTCAATCAAAAGCACTTTGACAGGCTGTGCTCCCTGATGACGGATGAAAAGGACGTATTTGGCGGCGAAACGAACGCGCAGCAGCTGCGCATTGCGCCGACGATCATTGATCACGCCACACGGGATTCCGCCGCCATGCAGGATGAAATCTTTGGCCCCATTTTGCCGGTGTTGACCTTCGAAAATATCGCCGAGGTGCCCGCTATCGTGGCGCATCATCCAACGCCCCTGGCGCTGTATCTGTTTACAAGCGACCGCACGCACGAGCGCATGATCATGAACGCCATCTCCTTTGGCGGCGGCTGCGTCAACGATACCATCATCCATCTGGCTACCACGCACATGGGCTTTGGCGGCGTGGGCGAAAGCGGCATGGGCAGCTATCACGGCAAGTGCGGCTTCGATACCTTTACGCATTATACCAGCGTGGTCAAGCAGGGCGTGTGCGGCAATTTGCCGTTCCGTTATCAGCCCTACACCAGCCTGAAAGCGCGCGTGGTGCGGTGGTTTATGCATTAAGAATCAAATGTGAAAGGCCGGGAATTTCCTGGCCTTTTTGCGTGTGTTCAATTTTCAATCTGCGTAATCAATTCCAGCTGCTCAGGCAGGCGGTCGATGCGTTCTTTGATGAAAAGCGGGTAGAGATAAGCGCTTTTTACCTGATCAAAGGGCAGCCATTCAAATACATGGTGGTGCTTTCCCTCCGTGCTTTCAAAGCGCCTGCCGCGGGCGAGCAGCTCCGCGTCCGCTTCCAGCAGATAGTATAGGCAGAGCTCATGATAATGCTGCCGGTTTACATCCTCAACAAAGAAGTTTTCGAACAGCCACAGCGGGCGGAGAATAAGACCTGAAAAGCCAAGCTCCTCGCGCATTTCACGGTGCATGGCGCTTTCCAGTGTTTCGCCCAAATGCACGCGCCCGCCGGGCAAATAGTAATAGGGCGAACGCTCATCCTGCATGGCAAGCAGATGGTTGTCATGGATAATGACGGCACACACGCGATAGTTAAACGTGCCCTCCGGGGTAACAAAGGTGACGTCCATAAAGCTCCTTTCCGATGAAAAATCGCGGGGGACGGCCTTGCGGCGCATCCTCCGCGATTTGCAATGAACGGGATTATTCGGCTTTGCGGCCGATGGTCGCCTTGATGCGGCGAACGCCGGCAGAGGAAGCCTCTTCCTTGATGATCTTAAAGGAAACCAGATCGCCGGTATTGTTGGCGTGCGGGCCGCCACAGATTTCCTTGGAGTAGGGGCCCATGGTGTACACGCGCACAACCTCGCCGTACTTGCTTTCAAACAGGCCCATCGCGCCCTGCGCCTTGGCCTCGGACACGGTCATTTCCTCCATGGTGATGGGCACCTTGGCGGCGATGGCTTCGTTTACCAGCGCTTCTACCTGGGCCAGCTCTTCGGGCGTTACTTTACGGCCGAAGGTGAAGTCAAAGCGCAGGCGCTCGGCGGTGATGTTGCTGCCCTTCTGGTGCACTTCGTCGCCCAGCACCTTGCGCAGCGCAGCCTGCAGCAGATGGGTGGCGGTGTGCAGGCAGGTAGTCTGCTCGCTATGATCGGCCAGACCGCCCTTGAAAATCTGCTCCGCGCCGCTGCGGCTGGTGGCCTGATGCTGCTCGAAGCGCTTGGCAAAGTCAGCCTCATCCACGGTCAGACCGTTCTCGGCGGCCAGCTCCTTGGTAATTTCGATGGGGAAGCCATAGGTATCATAGAGCTTGAAGGCGCTGCGGCCGTCGATCACGTTCAGGCTGTCATGAATCTTCTGGCATTCAGCTTTGACCTTGGCCAAATCGCCAGCCTTGACGGCCTCGATGGCAGAGACCATATCCGGCTGCGGGCGCAGGACATGCGTCTTAACCGCTTCTTCAGCAGCGGCAAGGGTATCGTCGGCGAGAATCTTCTCCATCGCTTCGCGGGTGCGGCGCAGGTTGTTCATCACCTTGTCAAATTCCTTTTCGCCCTGCTTGAGGGTACGGGCGAAGCGGCCCTCTTCCAGCGTCAGCTGCTCCAGCACGAAGGCCTTGTTCTGCTCCAGCTCAGGATAAACCGCCTTGTACTGATCGATGATGACCTTGGCGATTTCAGCGGTGAAGCCCTCTTGCAGGCCCAGACCCATGCCGTAGCGCACGGCGCGGCGGATCAGGCGGCGCAGGATATAGCCCTGACCCACGTTGCTGGGGCCGATGCCGCGCGGATCGCCGATAATGAAGGTAGAGGTGCGCATATGATCCGCTACGATGCGGAAGGCGCGGGTGTTCTTGTCATCGGGAGTATATTTTTTGCCGCACAGCTCCTCGATCTTGGCCAGGATGCCGGTGAAAGCGTCGGTTTCATACACGCTCTTTTTGCCGTTGAGCACGCAGATGGTGCGTTCCAGACCCATGCCGGTATCCACGTTCTTCTGCGTCAGGGGAATGAAGGAGCCGTCCTTCTGCTTGTTATACTGCATAAACACGTCGTTCCAGATTTCCAGATATGCGCCGCAGTGGCAGGCAGGGGAGCAATCCGGGCCGCAAGGCTTCTTGGTGATGATAAACATCTCGGTGTCCGGGCCGCAGGGGCCGGTCACACCGGCAGGGCCCCACCAGTTATGCTCCTTGGGCAGATAGAACAGATGATCGTCCTTTACGCCGCACTTGCGCCACAGGTTAGCCGCTTCCTCGTCGCGCGGGCAATCCTCATCGCCCTCAAACACGGTGAAGGCCAGCTTGTCCGGGTCGATGCCCAGCCATTCGGGGCTGGTTAGAAATTCCCAGCTCCAGGGGATCATCTGATCCTTGAAATAATCGCCCAGGCTCCAGTTGCCCAGCATTTCAAAGAAAGTCAGGTGGCTGAAATCGCCCACGTCCTCGATATCGCCGGTGCGGACGCACTTCTGCACGTCGGTCAGGCGGGTGCCCGCAGGATGCTTCTGGCCCATCAGATAGGGTACCAGCGGATGCATACCGGCGGTGGTGAACAGAACGGTAGGGTCGTTTTCCGGAATAACGGAAGCACTGGAGATCACAGCGTGACCGTGATCTTGAAAGAACTTCAGGAACATGGCGCGCAGATCGGCGGAATGATAGGTCTTCATAACGACAGTCTCTCCTAACGTGTTGCAAATCATGGGTTTCGCACAACCTTCATTATAGAAGAAAGCCTTTCCCGTGTCAATGCGAAAGCGGAAAAGGCCGTCAAAAAATGCGAAAACAGGGCGCTTTTCAGCGCAGAGAGGCGAGAAATTCCTTCAGAGCCGTCACATAGGGATAATTTCCGTTTTCGTCCTTATGGGTGGAACCGGCACAGTGGCCGCCCGGAAGCTCCTTGAGGAAAACGGGCGCGTCCGGCTGGAAATGGCGGATGCTTTGGTACATCAGCAGGTTCTGCTCCGGGCGGCAGGGAATATCCTCGGCATTATAGATCAGCAGCAGGGGCTTCGTCAGTGGCCGTTGACCCACGTAATACAGGGGCGCTTCTTCGTCGATGCGCTCGGCCCGGCTGTCGATGCCGCGTTGGCGCAGCATATTATAGTGGGTGGTTTGCTGGGAGCTTTCGGACACATAGGCCAGAATGGAAGTCTCGTCCACGCCTGCGTTATGCAGCAGCGCACCGTTCAACGCCAGCATCATGGTGATATAGGCGCCCGCCGACTGACCGGAGATCACGAACCGTCCGCCGCAGCCGCAGTCCTGGCCGTGCTTCTGCAAAAACGCCACGCTCCACGCCGCATCCAGCAGAAAGTCGGGAAACCTTGCGCTGGGGAACATGCGGTATTCCACGGACGCGAAGCCCAGTCCCAAGGCGGTGACGGATTCCGCCAGCGGCTCCGCGTCCCGGCGGCTGCCAGCTTCGAAACCGCCGCCATGGAACCAGATCAGTGTATCGAAGCCGTCCTGATCGGGGGCATAGAGATCCAGATGCATCCCGTTGGAGCCATAGGGGATATCTTTGGTGATGCGCATGGGCGCACTTCCTTTCTGGCGAGTTTTGGGGGATGGAGGGTGTTTCGGCTTGGATGGGGGAAAATCCTGCCGGACAGCGGGGAAAGTAAGTGCTGGTTTTGGCAGGGGTATGACGCGCAGACTCCAGTGCGGGATGGGACTTGTCGTCCTGTGGGGAGTTTTTTTGTTTCGGCAGGCGATCCAAAGGGGTGCAGGGGGCGAGCGGAAAGCCCCCTGCAAGCTGCTGCGTGTAAGAAAATCCCCGCTGGGGGATTGACGCGCCGACTCCGGCGCGGGCGGTGGGGCTGCCGCCCCGAGGGGGCAGTACTTTCTTTCGAAGCGAAAG
>ERZ857882.4385-NODE-4385-length-12223-cov-3.209977_pt1 | contig 12223 bp, 10 predicted proteins | sample MGYA00519697_ERZ857882 | MGnify/ENA primary metagenome ERZ857882 (study PRJEB31778, sample SAMEA3449373) | human gut metagenome | biome: human gut; feature: human-associated habitat; material: faeces | place: United Kingdom | collected 2010/2012 ... | reverse complement strand
GGGTACACCCGTGAAAGTGGTGTGCGCCAGTTGGACAAGAAGATCGCCCAGATCGTCCGCCACTGCGCCAAACAGTATGTTACCCACCAGAAATACGATCCGGACATCTCGTTCGAACAGGCGCAGAAGATCCTGGGCATTCCCCGCGAGTCGGACAAATACGAGACGATCGACACGCCAGGAGTGGTCACGGGACTGGCCTGGACGTCGGTAGGCGGCGATATTCTCTACATTGAGTCCACCAAGTTCAAGGGCAAAGGCGAACTGACCATGACCGGAAACCTGGGCAACGTGATGAAAGAATCGGCCACCATCGCCCTGCAATACATCAAGTCGCACGCCGCACAGTTCGGCCTGGACGAGGAGGAGATCGCCAAATACAACCTGCACGTGCATGTGCCGGAAGGTGCTACGCCGAAAGACGGACCTTCGGCGGGCATCACGATGCTCACCTCGCTGGTGTCGGTGCTCACCGGACGGAAGGTAAAACCGTCGATCGCCATGACGGGCGAGATCACCCTGCGCGGAAAGGTGCTGCCGGTAGGAGGCATCAAGGAAAAGATCCTGGCTGCCCGCCGGGCCAACATCACCGACATCATCCTGTGCGAGGACAACCGCAAGGACATCGAGGACATCCGCGAGGATTACCGCAAGGGCATGACCTTCCATTACGTCAAAAAAATGGACGAAGTAATACCACTGGCTCTGGAAAATTGAGTATTTTTGTACTCCAAGACACAAAAATCACGCTGCTCACGTAGCGTAGCAGAGCATGAAGTACACCCTGCGCCTTTTCAAGAATCTGGGGCATTTCAAAAAACTGATAGCCGGAACGGTCGTATTCAACATACTGACCGTTCTTTTTACGCTCCTGTCCACCTATGCCCTGATCCCGGTGCTGAGCCTCATTTTCGGCGAGACCGAAAAGGTCTACGAGAAACCGGCTTGGATCATCGACGGAGTGAGCGTACTGGACAGCCGGGGTGCCGAAGGGGTGAAGGATTACCTTACCCAGTTGTACAACTACCAGGTAACCTACTGGATGGATCACTATACGCTGGCCACGGTGTTGTTCTGGGTATGCTTCACCGGGTTCATGCTCTTCGTACTCAAGAACGTCTCGCGGTATTTCGCCGGGCTGTTCCTCTCGTACATCAACATCGGCATCGAACAACGGCTGCGCAAACAGATCCACGACAAGATCCTGGCACTCAACCTGTCGTTCTTTTCGGAGAAGCGCAAGGGCGACCTGCTCTCGCGCATCACCTCGGACGTAACGGAAGTACAATGGGCCATCTTTTCCTCGCTCTCGCGCACGATACAGGACCCGCTGATGGTCATCGGTATTCTGATCTCGCTGATCGTCCTCAGCCCCAACCTGACGGTGTTCATCGTCATCCTGCTGCCGTTTACCGCCTATGCCATCACGCGAATCTCCAAGTCGCTCAAGGAACCTTCGAAAAAGGCGCGCAAGAAATACGGCGTGCTGCTCTCCCTGGTGGAGGAAGACCTCACCGGGTTGAAGGTCATCAAGTCGTACAACGCCGCGCGGCTTTCCAAGAAGCGTTTCGATGGGGTGAACGACGAGTATTCCGACCAGTTGGCCCGCATCTCGCGCCGGCGCGAACTGGCCTCTCCCTTGTCCGAGATGATCGGTTCGGCCATCATCATCTCCATCATGGGATACGCCGGGGTGCTCATCATGAAGGACGCCAGCCTGACGGCTTCGGTGTTCATCACCTACCTGGCTCTCTTTTACCAGATCCTCCAGCCAACCAAGAACATCGCCCTGGTCTTTGCGGACATCAAACGCGGTGAAGCGGCTGCCCAGCGCATCTACGAAGTCATCGATACGCCGATAGCCATCACCGACGCCCCGCATGCGGTGCAAAAGACCACGTTCGATCGTTGCATCGAATTCCGCGACGTGCATTTCCGCTATCCCGATGGGGAAAAGGAAGCTATTCAGGGATTTTCGCTGTCGGTACCCAAGGGAAAGACCATCGCCATCGTCGGACAGTCGGGCAGCGGCAAATCGACCCTTACGAACCTGATCTGCCGTTTTTACGACGTAACCGGGGGAAGCATCGCCATCGACGGCCACGACATCCGGGACATCCGCCTGTCCGACCTTCGGGGGCTTTGCGGACTGGTAACCCAGGAGTCGCTCCTGTTCAACGACACGATCCGCAACAACCTGCTGCTGGGAAAACCCGATGCGACGGACCAGGAGATCCTCCAGGCGGCGCAGGTAGCCAACGCCATGGAATTTATCGAAAGACTTCCCGAGGGGTTCGACACGAACATCGGCGATGCCGGCCTGCGGCTCTCCGGCGGACAGCGCCAACGCCTGTGCATAGCTCGGGCAGTACTCAAGAATGCGCCCATCCTGCTCTTGGACGAGGCGACCTCGGCCTTGGACACCGAAAGCGAAAAACTGGTGCAGAATGCCTTGGAAAACCTCATGAGCGCACACACGAGTTTTGTGGTGGCACACCGCCTTTCTACCATTCAGAACGCCGACTTGATCGTAGTAATGAGCCAGGGGAGGATCATCGAACAAGGCACCCACGAACAACTGCTGGCCTTGGGGGGAATGTACGCCAAGTTGATCCACATGCAGTCGTTCTAAAACTGACCACAGAAGGATTCTTCTTTAGATTTGGAAAAACGCTTCCCAGACAAGGGAAGCGTTTTTTTTAATACACTTGTTTTTCAAAATGCGTAGTCTATCTTTCATATCCATAAAAGAGTAGGGGGGCGATCCGTATTTCAACGGAGAGCAGGACCCCCTTTCTATTTAATCACCTTGTCTTTTCGGAGATCAACACCCGCCCTCTTTTCAAGGCAGTAAACCCAGAAGCGATTTGAACTTGGATTTTATACGTTCCTTCCGGCAGAGCGAACGGCGATAAAGCTGGAAATATTTCCAAGCGCGCTTCGGATCCCAATGCCGAACGTCGCAATACCGTCGGATAAGAACGACCAACTGTGAAAGACGGGCTCCGGAGAGTTGCGTAAACGACCGCATGCAACGAGCCATAGTAGGATGCCCGAAATAAAACCGGTTGATGTCTACCAGGGCAAAGCGGTATTTTCCCTCGGAGTCTTTGTGATACAGAATGTTCCCCGGATTGTAATCGCCAGGCACCAACCCATGTCGATGCAAAAGCCACGAAATCTTCGCCGAGTTGGCGCTTTTCGGTTTCATCGAGTTTTTTTATGCTGGAAAGGGTAGGATAGGGGAGAAAACGACAAAGGAAATATCCGGTGTGGAAGATTCCTCCCCGGTACACATGCACGTAACCGATGGGAGCAGCCGTTTCAACTCCGCAGCGAGCCAGACGCAACGCATACCGGTAAGCCCTTTCGGCTTTGGACGGGCGAAAGAACGTATAAACGAAGCAATTGAACAGAGTTGGACGCGCATACTTCTTGACGACCATTGCCATGCCCTGATCGTGCGTGGCCACGACCGTATTGCGTCGATCGCAAAATACGCGATCGATTGGGAAATTCTCCTGAGGCAATCGCCGGACGAAATCCTCGAAACGAGCATAATCCGGATGAACAACGGTTTTTACGCGAGAAAAAGCCATGTGTTTTTCGGTTTTTATCGCGCAAAAATAGGGGGTCAAAGGCCGGGAAAAAGGGGGAAATGGCCTGTATCCTGTTCCACATTTCCGGGAAAAGGAAAATCACAGAACAGAACAGTGATTTTTTCCGATCCGGCTTGCGCCCGCAAAGCCTCAATTGTCCCGATACTGCGTAGGAGAGAGCCCCGAGAGGTGTTTGAAATAGCGTGCAAAGAAGGATTGGTTGGCAAAATTCAACTCTTCGCTGATCTGCTGCACGGTCATGTTGGTCGTTTTGAGCATAACTTTGGCCTGGAGCAGGACATAGTCGTCGATCAGTTGCCCGGCACGTTTGCCGGTAACCGAGCGCAGAGTGGCCGAAAGATACTTTGGGGTGATGAACAGACGGTCGGCATAAAAGGACACGGATCGACTTTCCTTGTAATGCTGGATGAGCAGATCGAGAAACTGGCGGCAGATTTCGTCCTTGCGGCTCAAACGGGTCTGCTGGCGGGAGAAATAGTCCTCCATGGCCAGAAATTCGAAAAACAAGGCTCCAAGCAGATGTTGTACCACATCCAGACGGATGATGGGAGAGGAATCCTGCATCCTTTTGCGGATAAAATCGTGATACTGGAGAAACATCTCCATGTCCGAGGGCTTGAGCCGTATCTGCGGGTTGTCCCGAAGGGCGAAAAACACCGAAAAATTTTTTTTGCGTGTCGATATGTTGGCCAACAACTCGCTGGACATGAACATGAAACGCCCTTGGAAATCGGCACTTTTGTCCACATGCTGAACCATTTGCCCGGGAAGCACCAAAAGCAGTTCGTTGGGATGAAGGATATGTTCCTTCAGATCGACGGTAAAATGACACGTCCCACAGACAGTTGCCACAAACATCAATCCTTCCAGTCTGTACGGCATACTTTTCTGGGCATCTGCGTCGAAAGAGTCGAACAAGGCAAAGTAATTTTCGAGATATTCCACGTCCGGTAAAAAACCATACCGGCTTGCGGCATTTTTCTTCTGGGACTTATTGCTCATTTTCTTTTCAGCATTTCGGGCAAACATACGAACATTTCGTTTTCAGCCCAAAATTTTAAGATTCACGCTGTCAACCGTCAAAAAACATTTTTATCATCCACAATGAGGCTGCAACTCATGCCCTCAAAAGACGCTGCCAAAACGAATATAATTTCTATTATGTAAAATAAAATTTTTCGGCACTGCCCCGTGCCGTCCATAGAACGAACACCGCCGCTATACGACATTTTATTATTTGCACACAAGAGGAACCTTTGAAAGATAGGAAAGACTGCCGCACGACAAAGCTTCATTTCCTTCCGGCAGACGGTTCTTTGCTTGGAAACGGCGGGAATGAACCTGCCGGATGCGGCTTTTTGGCGGATACGCACAAAAAAAGACCTCCTTGTGCAGGAGGTCTTCGGGAATTCCCGTTTATTGTTATTTAAAATCAAGCGCGTGCTGCGATGATCGTCTTGAAGTCTTCCGCTTTGAGCGAGGCTCCGCCGATCAGTCCGCCGTCCACGTCGGGTTGAGCAAAGAGCGAGGCGGCATTCTTGGCGTTGCACGAGCCTCCGTAAAGGATCGTGAGGTCCTCGGCAACTTGTTTTCCGTATTTGTCCTCGACTACTTTGCGGATATGGGCGTGCATTTCCTCGGCCTGCTCCGGCGTGGCGGTCAGCCCGGTGCCAATGGCCCATACGGGTTCATAGGCCAGCACGATGCGGCTCCATGCGGAGGCCGGAAGGTGGAACAAGGCGTTTTTGATCTGCTGCTCTACCACTTGGAAATGGGTGCCGGATTCGCGCTGTGCAAGTACTTCGCCGATGCAGAAAATCACTTCCATGCCTTCGGCCAGTACGGCGTCCACTTTCTCAGCGAGAAATTCGTCCGTTTCGCCGAAGTATTGGCGGCGTTCGGAGTGTCCGAGGATGACTTTCGACGCTCCGGCCGATTTGGCGATGGGTGCCGATACTTCACCCGTGTAAGCTCCGCTGGGCTTGGGATAGATGTTCTGGGCCGCTACGGCTACCGGGGTGCCTTTCAGCTCTTGGGCTACGGCGTACAGGTTGGTAAACACGGGAGCTACGACGACTTCTACTCCGCACAGGGGGCATCCGGCCAAAGCGGCTTTGATTTCACCGGCCAAAGCGACGCTTTCCTGGAGGTTTTTGTTCATTTTCCAGTTGCCGGCTACGATTTTTCTTCTCATCTTTCGATTTTGTTTAGTAAGTTTATATTTTTTAGTTATTTGTTTTTCTGTTTCTTATAGGGCTCGTTTTCCAACCGTTCTTTACGTCTCTCCCCCCCCTCCTTTCTTTTTTCGTCCTTTTCTCCTTTTCGGGCCCCTCGCCTTCTCTCACGAAAGCTTTTTGATGTCTTCAGCCTCTTTTATTTGGTGGTACGGATGCGGGGATCGAGCCAAGCGTAGATCACATCGACGAAGATGTTGATCAGGATAAAGATGCTGGCGATCACCAGCACCGAACCCATCACCACCGGCAGGTCCATGGAATTGAGCGCATCGACGATCGCCTTGCCCAATCCGTTCCAGGCGAAGATGTACTCGATGAACACCGCTCCGGCCAACATGCCGGCAAACCAGCCCGAGGCAGCGGTAATCACCGGGTTGAGGGCGTTGCGCAGGGCGTGCTTGAGGATGACGGCATACGTGCTCAAGCCTTTGGCCCGGGCGGTACGGATGTAGTCCTGGCTCATCACGTCGAGCAGCGATCCGCGCATTAGTTGGATGACCACCGCCAAAGGCCGCATACCGAGCGTGATGGCGGGCAGGATGATGGCAGCGATGGTCAGGTATTCCCCCCGGCCCAGGTTGTCGATCGTGTACAGGTTGCCGGTCATCGAAAGCCCGGTATAGTCGTGCAAAAGATAACCGAACACCCACGCCACGATGATGGCGGCAAAGAACGAGGGGACACTCATCCCGATGCTTCCCAGTACCGAGACGGCCCGGTCGAACACCGAATCGCGCCACAAAGCGGCCAGGATGCCGATAAAAATGCCGATGATCATGGCCAAGGTCATGGCCACTACGGCCAGTACTACGGTATTGGGGAGCGTTTGTCCGATGATGCTGCTCACGTTCAGGCCGTCGCGCTGGTAAGACTGGCGCAGGTAAGGGAACTTGAGGATCAGGCTGTACTTGCCCAGCGGCAACAGTCGGATGTAGGAATACTTGTCTGCGGGGTAAGTATAGTTGCCCGGGGTGTTGCTGTTGATCGACAGGGGCGAAAGGTCGTTGATGTAGTAGAGGTACTGCACCGGCAGCGGCTTGTCAAATCCGTAGCGGGCGCGGATGGCCTTCAACTGCTCTTCGTCTTCGCGCTGGTCCAGCATCATGCGGGCCGGATCGGACGGGATGGCCTGGAACAGGATAAAGACAATGGTGGCCAATCCCCACAGCGTCACCAAGGCCTGCAATATTTTCTTCAGTACAAGTTTGAACATGCTTCCTTCCGCGTATTTTCCAACTCAATCTTCATTTTTCAATTCGAAACAACTCCGTTTGGACACCACCACTCCCCGTTTGAGTTCCACCACGCCCGGATTGGACCGCAGGATGGTTTTCAAGGTTACCGGATCGGTGAAATAGATGGGGAAAGGGATGGCGAGCCGTTCGACCGCTTCGCCTTGGTCGGTATTGGCCAGCACGACGACAGGCGTATCTTGATGAGCCAGGTAACGCAGCACCGCTTCCCAACCTTCCGGATGGGAGGCCTCCATGTCGAAGCAGGTAACCAGATACACGTGTTCCAAGGCCAGCAGACTGTCCGTCCGGTCGATTCCGTCGCGATCCGTTGCCGAAAAACCGGTGATGGAAGGCAGTTTTCCGCTCACCAGGCGCGTATCGCGCGAGACGAATTCCGCTCCGGGTATATTCCACGGCTCCTGCTGGTCGGAAAAACGCTTTTCACGTCCGTCCACCCGGTAGGTCCATACGTTTTCGAATATCGGCGCATCCTCCCCCTGCGGGAGTTCCATCGCCCGGGGAATGTCCGTTCCCACGGCATAGGGACGCAGGTCCACCAGCGGTTCGTACCGCAGCACGTAGTAGATGATCCCTATCGAAAAGGCGAAAAGCAAGGTGACGATGCTCATCGAGGTGCGGAAGCCCAAAGCCGGCTTGATAAAGCGCTGCCATACGATCAGTTGCACCACCAGTGCCAGGATAACGATGTTCTTGGCAAAAGACGCCCAAGGCGACAGATGGATCGCATCGCCGAAGCAGCCGCAATCCGGCACCGCACCCGTAACGGCCGAGAAAAAAGTTACAGCGGTAAACACTCCATTGAGTGCCAGAAGTGTCCACAGGGCGAATACCTTGAAGCGTCCCATCAGCAACACGGCTCCCAGGATCAGTTCGAGGGTAATGAGCGTCCCGGCGGCATCCACCACCAGAAAATGAGGAAGTTCGATGCCGAGTCCGAAAGCGGAGAGGTATTCTTCGATCTTGAAGGTCAGGCCGAGCGGGTCGTTGAGTTTGACCAAGGCCGAAAACACGAACACCACCCCCAGCACGACGCGGATGACGGTCGTTGCCGTCTTCTTGCGCACCCGGAGCAGCCGTTCGTCTTCTTCCGCTTGAGGTTTACCACGCATGGTTTTCCGCGAGTTTTATCAGAGCAAATACCGAATAGTTGAGCATGTCGTAGTAATTGGCCTCCACGCCTTCCGACACGCAGGTGCGTCCGCCGTTGTCCTCGATCTGTTTGACCCGCAGGATCTTTTGCAGGACCATGTCGCACAGCGAGGAGATACGCATCGAGCGCCAGGCTTCGCCGTAGTCGTGATTCTTTCGCTCCATCAGGCTTTTGGCTTCGCCGGCGAACCGGTCGTAGAGTACCTCCACTTCTTCGCACGAGAGGTCGGGGCGGTCGGCTACCCCTTTTTCCGCCTGGATCAGGGCGATGATGCAGTAATTGACAATGGCGACAAATCCGTCGGCCTCTCCTTCGTCGTCCACCATGCGGTGCCCGGACTGCTGGAGGGAGCGGATGCGCTGCGCCTTGATGAAGATCTGATCGGTGAGCGAAGGAAGCCGCAAGATACGCCATGCCGGGCCGTAATCGGCCAGTTTTTTGGAAAAAAGAGCATGGCACCGCTGGAGCACGGCGTCGAATTGCTTCGATGTGTTGCTTTGCTCTGTCGGAAATGTATCCATAGGCTTATCGATGTCCGATGTTTCGTTTCGACTTTCAAAGGTAGTGATTTTTCCCCACCCGCCGACGGCCTTATGGGGAAAACACACAAAAAAACCGCCGGATGTGAACATTCCGGCGGAAAAAGCAGTTTTTCTGAGGTTCGGCCGGGCAAGCGGAGCGGCCCGGCTACCTTCCCCGAAAGCCTCACCAGTCGGAAAGATCCGGCATGGACGAAGCTGTGGCAAAAATAATGACAAAAATCAGGATGTACAGCACGATACCGATCGCCACCCAGATCAAGGATGCCTTTGCCCAGTTGGCACGGTTGCGGTTGCCGGTACTGCTCACCGCCCATACGATCAGCAGGATCAGATTGACAAGCGGAATGATCATCAACAGTTGTGTGACGAACCAATCGGATACGGACATCACCTGACGGTCTTTTTCCCGGGGGTCGAACACCGGCCCGGCAGGATTTTGGTACATTTCTTCCATGGGTAATACGTGTTAAATGTTAGGATTGTATGATGCGAAATACGGATTTACCGGCTGCGAAGAGGAGACTCGTCGCCTCTTGTTTTCTGCGCTTTTACGCCAGACCAAGGTAGTCATTTTACAAGGATCTTCATCGCTCCTTGTCGAAATTTCTGCGCTCCTCCGATCAAAAAATACCGGAATATTTCGCTGAAGCACATCCGAAGCAAGAAAAAATACGTTCCCAACTCCCTGCATCGCTGCAAGTACACCGGGAATGCGTACCTTTGCAGGTACGAAACCCGAAAAACGCATTTTCCCATGCCCACCATCACCCCCGATCCGGGCTCGTCCCGCAGCAAGACCCAGCAGGTGCGCGAGATGTTCGATCGTATCTCCGGGCACTACGATTTCCTGAACCACTTCCTCTCCTGGGGCATCGACGTACTGTGGCGGAAAAAACTGGTAAAAATCGCCCAGCCGGCGCGCGGAGGCAGGATCCTGGACATCGCCACCGGAACAGGCGACCAAGCGATCATGCTGGCCGAAAAGCTCGCTCCCCAGCGCATCGATGCCGTGGACCTTTCGGAAAAAATGATGGACTTCGGCCGGGAAAAGGTCCGGAAAAAAGGCCTCGAAGAGAAGATATTTTTCCAGCGGGCCGACTGCCAGAGTCTGCCGTTCGGACACAACACGTTCGATCTGGCTACCGTTTCCTTCGGGGTGCGCAATTTTGAAAATCTGGCCCAAAGCCTCTCCGAAATCCATCGGGTGCTCAAACCGGGCGGCATGCTGCTGATCCTCGAGTTTTCCTACCCCACCCGCTTCCCGATCCGACAACTTTACACCTTTTACACCCGTTACATCCTGCCGGCCGTCGGACGGATCGTCTCCCGCGACGCCCGTGCGTACACCTACCTGCCGGAGTCCATCCGCGCTTTCCCGGCCGGACGCAGTTTCACCAACATTCTGCGTGCGGACGGATTTCTGGCCACGCGCTTTCTCCCGCTCACCGGCGGGATCGCCACCATCTATTCGGCCCTCAAACCCCGTCAGGAACTGCGATGACCCTCGAAGTACAACTGCGCCTTACCCCCTCCCAAGCGGCGAATGCCGACCTGGTGCGGGAAGCTGCCTGCCGCAAGGCGCGTATCGCGCCCCGTACGCTCAATGCCCTGCGGGTACTTCGCCGCTCGATCGACGCCCGTGCCCGTGAACCGATGGTCGAAATTGCCGTAGCGGTGTACTCGGGGAACGATTTTCCGCAGGACACCCCACCGGTAGAATATCCCGATGTGCGCGAGGCGGAGGAAATCGTCATCGTGGGTTCCGGTCCGGCCGGGATGTTCGCAGCGTTGAAGGCTATCGAATGCGGTTACCGGCCCATCGTTCTGGAACGGGGCAAGGACGTGCATGCGCGCCGCCGGGACATCAAGGCACTTTGCACCCAACACATCGTCGATCCCGATTCCAATTACTGCTTCGGCGAAGGGGGTGCCGGAACCTACTCGGACGGGAAACTGTACACCCGCTCCAAAAAACGGGGCGACACCTCGGGCATCCTCGCCCGTCTGGTACAACACGGAGCGTCTCCCGAGATCATCACCGATGCCCGCCCGCACATCGGCACCGACAAGCTGCCTGCCGTGGTGGAAAACATCCGCCGGCAGATCGTCCAATGCGGCGGCGATTACCTGTTCGGACGCCGGGTGAGCGAGCTGCAGATCCGCCACGGACGGGTCTGCGGAGTGGAGACCCTAGGCGGAGAACGCTTCGAAGCGCGAGCCGTGATCCTGGCTACGGGACACTCGGCGCGGGACATCTACGAACTGCTGCACCGCAAGGGGATCGCCCTCCAAGCCAAAGGAACGGCCGTAGGCGTGCGTTTGGAACATCCCCAGGACCTTATCGACCGTATCCAGTACGGTCCGAAAGGTCGTGGGCAGTACCTTCCGGCGGCGGCCTACCGCGTGGTGGCGCAAAGCGGCGGGCGGGGCGTTTACAGCTTTTGCATGTGTCCGGGAGGCTACATCGTGCCCAGTGCGACCGATGCCCGGCAGGTGGTGGTAAACGGCATGTCACCGTCCATGCGCAACGGCCGCAAAGCCAACTCGGGTATTGTCGTTTCGCTCGAACCGCAGGACCTCCCTCCCCAGTACGAACGCTACGGAGTGATGGGGCTGCTGCAGTTCTTCCGGGACATCGAATGCCGCGCTTGGGAGGCCGGAGGGGAAACCCAGACAGCGCCCGCTGCCCGGATGACGGACTTCTGCCAGAAGCGCATCTCGTCTTCCCTACCCGATACGACTTACCTTCCGGGGATCGTTCCGGCCGATCTGGACCAGGTGTTGGGCCCGTTCATCGCTCCCCGTCTGCGGGAAGGCTTGCAGGCGTTCGGGCGGAAGATGCGGGGGTTCTATACCGAAGAGGCAACCCTGATCGGGGTGGAAACGCGCACTTCCTCTCCCCTGCGCATCCCCCGCGACCCGGCAACCCTCGCGCACCCGCAGGTATCCGGTCTGTTCCCTTCGGGCGAAGGGGCGGGCTACGCCGGAGGCATCGTCTCGGCGGCGGTCGATGGGCAAAACTGCGCCTTGGCGGCTATCGAATACTTGAAAAGTCTCTGATCGATCGGGGGAGCATTCTTTTTTCCGGATTTTCTGACGAAAAAACCCCGTCCGCTTTATCCCGACACGGCGCATCGGTGTGTGGTGGTTTGCCAGAGAACACCGAGCGTTTCTTGTCAAAAGAATTCGTGGGAACTATTTTTTAACATTCTGCGCCCGGGGATGATACCGTTGCACGACCTCCGACAAACGGGAGAGATCGATGTGGGTGTATATCTCGGTGGTGGTGATGGAGGCATGTCCCAGCATGGCCTGAATGTCGGCCAAGTCCGCCCCTCCCTCCAGTAAATGCGTGGCAAAACTGTGGCGCAAGGTGTGGGGGCTGACTTTTTTCTCGATCCCGGCATCGGCGGCCGCG
>ERZ857882.4384-NODE-4384-length-12223-cov-6.546844_pt1 | contig 12223 bp, 14 predicted proteins | sample MGYA00519697_ERZ857882 | MGnify/ENA primary metagenome ERZ857882 (study PRJEB31778, sample SAMEA3449373) | human gut metagenome | biome: human gut; feature: human-associated habitat; material: faeces | place: United Kingdom | collected 2010/2012 ... | reverse complement strand
TGGACGTGACCATCCAGGCCCAGATCCTGGAGCTGCTGCGGCGGCTGAACCGGGAAATGGGCATGTCCATCCTGTTCATCTCCCACAACCTGAACGTGGTGCGCAAGCTGTGCAGCCATGTGGCGGTGATGGAGAAGGGCCACATCGTGGAGACCGGCGAAACGGCGCAGGTGTTCTACGATCCCCAGGCGGACTATACCAAGCGGCTCATCGCCGCCATTCCCACGAGGAAAAAGCTATGCTAGAAACGGTTTTGGAAGTAAATGACCTGAATGTGTGGTACCGCAGCGGCACGGGGCTGCGCAAGCAGCGCCATCAGGTGCTCCATGATGTCAGCTTTACCCTGTACCGGGGCGAGATCCTCGGTCTGGTGGGCGAGAGTGGCAGCGGCAAATCTACCCTGGCCCGTGCGGTGCTGGGCATGGAGAGCGACATGACCGGCACGGTGACCCATCATACCAAGCGGCCCCAGATGGTCTTTCAGGATCCGGCGGGCAGCCTGAACCCAGCCTTCACCGTGGCCCAGACCCTGGCCGAGCCCCTGCGCATCTACGGCAAGTACGACAAGGCGGGTATCGAGAGCCGGGTGCGGGACACCATGGCCCTGGTGGGCCTGGACGAGAGCTACTACGACCGCTATCCCCACGAGCTGTCCGGCGGACAGAAGCAGCGGGTGTGCATCGGCGCGGCGCTGATCCAGAAGCCGGGCCTCATCGTGGCGGACGAGGCGGTGTCAGCCCTGGATGTGACCATTCAGGCCCAGATCCTGCAGCTCATCGCCCGATTGCGGCGGGAGTTCGGCATCTCCTACCTGTTCATCTCCCACGATCTCAACGTGGTATACGAGATCTGCGACCGGTGCCTGGTGATGAAGGACGGCCGCATCGTGGAGCAGGGCACCGTGGACGAGGTGTACGACCATCCCCAGGCGGACTATACCAAGGAATTATTAAAAGCAGCGGAGTGATATCATATGACAGACGAAAGAAGACAGCGATTATTGAACCTGGCCCTGGACAGCGAACCCTTTGATGTCCACAACCATGTGAAGATCGTAGCCGTGGACGACGGCTGGGCCCAGGTAGAGGTGGAGATCCACCCCGAGACCCTGAACCGCTGGGGCATCCCCCACGGCGGCATCCTGTTCACCCTGTCGGACGTGGCCTGCGGCATGGCCATCCTGACCACGCGGATGGAGGCCTGCGTCACCGTCAGCGGCACCATCGACTGCGTCAACGCAGGCCCCTCCTCCGGCAAGCTGATCGCCACCGGGCGGGTGCGGAAGGCGGGCAGCAAGCTGGTATTCTGCGATTCCGAGATCCGCGACGAGGCCGGAAAGCTCATCACCACCGGCCACACGGTGATGTGCTTCACCGGCAAGCAGCTGGTATGAAAGCGTTCTTGCGGCGGTATCGCGCCCAACTGCGGTGGCTGGCGGGACTGGCGGCGTTTTTCGCCGTCTATTTTCCCCTGCGCACCTGCCGGGGCGCCATGAACTGGCTGTGCAGCCGCGTGATCTTGCCCCTTGAACAGGCCCTGGGCCGGCTGTGCAGCGTCACCTCTGTCTCTGTGGCAGAGGTGCTCATTTTATCCGGCATCTTTGCCGCCATGTTCTATCTGGCGTGGCAGGTGCGGTGTCTGGTGTCGCGCCCTCAAAAGGGACGGCGGGCTGTGCGCATGGCTCTGACGGTGCTGTGCGCGGGGCTGAGCATCTACGCAGGCTTCTGCCTGCTGTGGGGCGTGTTCTACGGGGCCGACAGCTTTCAGGACAAGTCCGGCCTGACGGCCCGCGGCGGCACCGTGGCAGAGCTGACGGCTCTGACGGAGCGCTTCGCCCGGGAGGTATCCGCCACAGGCGATCAGGTGCAGCGGGATGAAAACGGCTGCTTCGCCGTGCCCCGCAGCGAGATCTTCGCCGAAGCCATGTCCGCCTACGACGGCGTGGTGCAGGTGTTTGACTGCCTGAAAAAGCCCGCCGTGATGCCAAAGGCCTTCGTGTCCTCACGGGGCATGAGCTATCTGGATTTCAGCGGCTTCTACTTCCCCTTCACCGGCGAGGCCAATTTGAATGACGAGAGCCCCGCCGCCTATCTCCCCGCCAACATCTGCCACGAGATGGCCCACCAGCAGGGCATCGCTACTGAGCAGGAGTGCAACTTCGTGGCCATCATGGCCGCCACCTCCGCCGACAGCGCCGCCTATCGCTACGCCGGGTATCTCATGGGCTACGTCCACCTGTCCAACGCCCTGTACCGGGTGGATCAGGCGGCGTGGCAGACCATCCGGGACAGCCTGCCGGACGCGGTGCGGGCCGACCTGCGGCAGAACAGCGCCTATTGGGCCCAGTTCGACGGTCTGGTGAACACCGCCGCCACCAAGGTGTACGACGGCTTTCTCAAGTCCAACGGCCTTACCGACGGCGTGCAGAATTACGGCACCGTGGTGGATCTGCTGCTGGCGTATTACTGCGGATGAAAGGAGTGTCCCATGGCCAATCCCCAATACGAAAGCATGCTGGCGACAGCGCGGCAGCGCCTTGCGCGCCACGATCCGGCGGATATCGCCCGCCGGGCGGGCGTCACCTGGCAGGACGGTCGCTTCACCGTGTCCACCCTGGGCCGGATCGTCACCGTCACAGTGCCGGAGCTCACCGTACAGCCGGCGCTGGGCATGTGGCACACCCTGACGCTGCTGCACTATCTGGATCTGGCGGACGGCACGCCCCTGTCGGGGAAGATGATGGCCTTCGGCCAGTATCCCGAGGGCATGGTGCGGGGCGGCGGATTTGACCGCCGGGCGGAGACGGACATCCGCCTGCATATGGGGCTTCTGCCGCCGGAGGAGCTGCGCCGCCGTCTGCTGGCCCTGGGCGCAGCGCTGGAGCCCTCCAACGCCGACCTGTGCGCCCGCATCCCGTTCCTGCCCCGGTATCCCCTGTGGCTGCGGATCTGGTTCGCCGACGAGGAATTCCCTGCGTCGGGCCGGATGTTTCTGGATGAGAGCGCCGCCCACTATCTGACGGTGGAGGACGCCGTAGTGGTGGGAGAGCTGATCCTGGAGTGGCTGACCGAAAACATCACAAGAACTTGAAAAAGCGCAGGGACTGCCATACGGCAGTCCCTGCGCTTTTATGCAAAGGGTCACTTCGTGACGGGGTAGCACACCTCGGTGATGAACTCATCGGGGTTCTGGGTCTCGTGGGGCGAGACATGGTAGATGTTGAACATGGGCCCGGCGTAGTGATAGCCGTTGGCTTCGATCCAGGCGGCCACGGCGGCGTTCACTTCGCCGATGTGGGCGTAGCTGCCCTTGTAGGTGCAGCTGGCGTAGGTGACGGCGGGCAGCGTGCGGAACTTCACATGCTCCGTGTCGGGGTACTGGCCCTTGACGGTTTTCTGGGCCTCCACCTCCACGTCCCGCTCCTTGTACTCGGCGTCCAGGAACGTGACACTGCAATAGCAGGGATCGTCGGGGATCAGGTGCATGTGGGCGGTCTCGGCGCAGAGAATGCTCCACACCGTGCCCTCCGCCTCATAGCAGGGAATGGTCATCCGCACACAGGCGGCATAGCGCTGGGGCAGGGTCTTGACAGTAACATTATAAGCCATGGTATCTTCCTTTCTCAATCGCTTCCGTGCGCTGTCCAGCAGCCGCAGCTTCCGGGCCACGTCCTCCGCCTGGGCCTCCAGCACCGCCTGTTGGGCGGCAAGACATTCGTCCAGCCGCTGGCGGTCGTCATAGAAGTCCAGCATCCGGCAGATGTCCGCCAGACGGAAGCCCATGTCCTTCAGCGCCGTGATGCGGCACACGGTGGGCAACTGGGCCTCGCTGTAATAGCGGTAGTCGGTAAACCGGTCGATCTCCGCCGGGTGCAGCAACCCGATGTCGTCATAATGGCGCAGCATCCGGACGCTGACGCGGGACAGCTTGGAAAATTCTCCGATCTTCAGCATAGTGGTACCTCCATGCGTTCTTCGTTTGAGCTCAGATAGAGGATACCCCCTGACACAGTGGCAGAGTCAACCCCTGAAAAAGGATTTTCTTACAGATGCTGATAAATTTTCGCGCCGGAGGCTTTCAGCCACCGCAGCAGCACCAGCGCCAACACGGCGAACAGCGCCGTCACCGCCAGCAGGAACGCCGCCGCGCTCACACGGGCCATCAGGAAGTAGTACAGGACGCCCAGCGCTATGGCCGCCAGCCAGCCGCCGAACATGGACAGAAGCACCGGCAGTCCCTGCTTGATGGGGGCCACCTCGCTGGTCCAGCTCAGGTTGGGCCGCTTCAGGCCCAGAAACAGCCCGAAGGCCGCGGTCAGCGCCACATATACCATGGGGACGACCACCAGCAGCGCCGCGTGAAGGAGTCCCAGACCGGACACCGCCGCCACGCATACGGCGCACAGCACCAGCGGCAGCTCCGTCACCAGCAGGTGCAGCGCCAGCTTGGCCCGCAGCGCCTGCCACGGGTCAACCGGCAGCGACTGGGCGATCCACAGGCTCTTGCCCTCCAGCGATACGGAGGGCGCGGTAATATCGTTGCCGCCCGCCAGCAGGCACAGGCACATCGCGGCCAGCACCGCCACAAAGTCCTCGCTTCCGGCAAACAGGGCGTTCAGCATCAGGAACACCTCCTGCCCCTTGATGAGGGCCGCCACCGCCACGATCAGCAGGAACACCGTGCCCAGGGCGCAGTTCATCATGTAAAGGGGACTGGCGGTAAACCGCCCCAGCTCCTTGCGCAGCAGCGCGGCAGCAGGGGAGACCTGCTTGACGGCCTTCTCCCGATAGACCGCCTTGGCGGTATTGCCGGAGGCGGTGGCGATGTGCAGGAAGCTGCGGGCGATGAGATACCACACCAGCGCCAGCAGGGCGATCACCACGGCGGAGACGATCAGCATGGCCACGCCGTCGCCGCAGCCCACCCGGCCGAAGAGGTACAGGGGGTAGATCCCCTTGATCCTATTGCCCACATCCTCCGCGTTCAGCAGCAGATCGGTGATCATGGCCTGAGAGCGGAAGCAGACAAAGTAGTACAGGCCGAAGAACACCAAAAACAGCACCATGGTGATAAAGCTCTTGTGCTTCAGCTTCAGGCTGACCTTGGCCACCACCCAGCCCAGCGCGCAGGACAGCGTCAGCACGAACAGGGAAATGACGATCAGCAGTACCACGCCGCCCAGAATACGGCCCGCCGTGATAGGGACGGTGCACCAATAGACAATGATGGCCGGCAGGATCACGATGGCGGAATACATCAGGCCCATGAGATAGACGCTCAGCAGCCGTGAGGTCATGATGACCCGCACGGGAATGGGCATAGACAGCAGCAGGTCGTTGTCCTTGGCCAGATACAATCCGGAATAGGTGTTGAACACGCTGCCGAAGGCGCCCAGGAACACCGCCATCATGCCCATGATGACGAAGTACAGCCAGTCCATGCCCATCTCCGCCAGAGGGCCGCACATGGTGTTGGACAGCACACCGAACATGGTACCCAGCAGGCATACCATCAGCAGCACGAACATCACGATGTAGCCGATGGTCGCCCCCTTGGTGCGGGCCTTGTTCTTCTTGGCGTCGTAGAAATAGCTGCGGAAAATTTCAAAAAGCTGTTTTTTTACCAGAAGCTTCAGCATTCCTCTCCCTCCAGTTCCAGGAAGACCTCTTCCAGACTGTCGTCGCCCTTGACTTCCTCCATGGTGCCGGAGCGGATCAGCTTGCCGCCCTTGATGATGGCCACCTTGTCGCAGAGCTTTTCCGCCACCTCCAGCACATGGGTGGAGAAGAAGATGGCGCCGCCGTTGTCGCAGACCTCGCGCATCATGCCCTTCAGCAGGTGGGACGCCTTGGGATCCAGGCCCACAAAGGGCTCATCCATGATGATGAGCCTGGGCTGATGGAGCCACGCGGCGATGATGGCCAGCTTCTGCTTCATGCCGTGGGAATAGGCGGCGATGGGCTGGGCCAGATCCTCCGTCAGCTCGAACCGCGCCGCATAGTCCCGGATGCGTGTCTGGCGGTCATCGGCGCTGACGCCGAAGATATCCGCGATGAAGTTCAGGTACTTGATGCCGCTCATAAAATCGTACAGGTCGGGGTTATCGGGGATGTAGGCCAGCTCCCGTTTGCAGGCCAGCGGCTCCGTCCGGATGGACTTGCCGTCGATATAGATCTCCCCCGCGTCGAATTGCAGGATGCCCGCCACCGCCTTCAGCGTGGTGGTCTTGCCCGCGCCGTTGTGTCCGATAAAGCCGTACAGCTCCCCCGCCTGAATGTGCAGGCTCAGGTCGTCCACCGCCTTCTTCTCCCCGTAGGTCTTGGTCAGATGCTCGATTTTCAGCATATGCTACACCTCTTTTCTCGTGTCTTGTGTGGCTCCTTACATATCCGGCCGGATTATACACCCGCCGCCTTTCCCTTGTCAAGACGCTGCCCGCACATGGTTCGCAGCGGCAAAAGCGGCGCGCCCATGCCGGGTGCGCCGCCTTTTCCTTATGCCACGGGGAAGGTGACGCGGATCTCCGTACCCTTCCCCACCTCGCTTTGCAGGTGGATGGTGCCGTGGTGGTACTGCACCGCGTGCTTGACGATGGACAGTCCCAGCCCCGTGCCGCCGGAGGCTTTGGAGTGGCTCTTATCCACCCGGTAAAACCGCTCGAACACCCGATCCTGCTGGTCGGGCGGGATGCCGATGCCGGTGTCCCGCACGGTGACGGCGGCCGTTTCGTTCTCCTTCGTCACCGTCACCTGCACGCGGCCGCCGTCGGTGTTGTACTTGATGGCGTTGTCGCACAGGTTAAATACGATCTCGTACAGCAGCCGCCGGACGCCGGTGAGCTCCACCGGCTCGCCCTCCACGGTGATGGTCACATTTCGGGCCGCTGCGGCGCTTTGCAGGCTCTCCGCCGCCTCCCGCGCCAACGCCAGCAGCTCCACCGGCTCCGCAGGCATCGGTTCGCCCTCGTCCAGCTGGGACAGGCGGATGATGTCGCCAATCAGCGTCACCAGCCGCTGGGCCTCCGAGCGGATATGCCCGATGAAGCGAGGCACATCCTCCTGCTTCACCAGACCGTTCTCCAGCAGCTCCGCGCTGCCGATGATCCCCTGCAAGGGGGTTTTCAGCTCATGGGACACGTTGGCGGTGAACTCCCGCCGGTTCCGCTCGGCAAAGGCCCGCTCCGTCACGTCGAACACCAGCAGCACCGTGCCCGCCGTGCGTCCCTCCGACTGGATGCGCGTCACGTCGAACTGGTACTCCCGGCCGTTCCGCTGGCCGCGGAATTCGCTGTGTCCCTGCTCCGCCGCCTGACGCAGCGCGCCGCTCAGCGCCACGTCCCGATCCACCGTCAGAAGATCCTGTCCCACACAGTTTTCCGCCGCGTCCAGCAGCCGTCTGGCCGCCGGATTGATGCTCAGGATGACCCCCGCCTCGTCCAGCAGCACCAGACCCTCGCTCATGCTGCCGGTGATCTGCTCAAATTCCTCCGACCGACGGCGCAGCTCGTCCATCTGCCGGTCGATCTGGCGGCGCTGATGCTCCATGCGCCGCAGCAGGGGCGCCAGCTCCTCGTAGGTGTCGTTCTCCAGCGGATGCTCCAGATCCAGCCGGTTCAGCGGCTCCGTGATGCGCCGCGCCAGCCGGGACGCCAGCACGCCTGACAGGATCAGCGCCACCGCCAGCACCAGCAGGATGGGCTGGAGCATATTCAGCACCAGCACCCCTGTCGTCACCCGGATGGCGGACAGGCGCAGCACCGTGCCGTCTGGCAGGCGCTTGGCGTAGTACACCGTCTTTTGCAGCAGCGTGGCGCTGTACCGGCTGCTCTCGCCCTCGCCGGTAGCCAGCGCCTGCTGCACCTCCTGCCGCTGGGCGTGATTCTCCATGCTCTCCGCGTCCGCCCGCGTGTCGTACAGCACCGCGCCGTCCGCGCACAGCCATGTGATGCGGTACTGGTCGGATTCCAGCTTTCTGAGATAGTCCATGCCGTTCTGCTCCACGCCCACCGCCGCCAGACTCAGCTCGTCCCGCAGCTGGGACTCCTGCACCCGGCCGAAATAGCTGTACAGCGCACCCATCACCAGCGTCAGGCTGGCGATGAGCACCGCCACGCCCACCAGCAGCGTGGCGCGGAAAATACGCTTTGTCATGGTGCTCATGGCTGCACCCTCCACCGGTAGCCCACACTGCGCACCGTCTCGATATGCTCGCCGTAGACGCCCAGCTTCTGCCGCAGGGTGCGGATGTGCATATCCACCGTCCGGCTCTCGCCGTAAAAGTCCATGCCCCACACCTGCTCCATCAGCTGGTCGCGGGTAAACGCCGTGCCGGGATGGGACAGGAACAGCCGCAGCAGCTGGTACTCCTTGTACGTCAGCACCACCCGGACGCCGTCGGCGGTGACGGTATGCTCCTGCTCGTCCACCACCAGGCCGCCGCAGCGCAGCACCGCAGCCGGCTGCGGCCTGCACCGGCGCAGCACCGCCTTGACCCGCGACACCAGCTCCATGACGCCGAAGGGCTTGGCCAGATAGTCGTCCGCCCCCAGATCAAGGCCCTGGATCTTGTCATACTCCGCACCCTTGGCCGTGGCCATAATGACGGGGATCTCCCGCAGCGCCGCGTCGGCCTTCATCCGCCGCAGCAGCTCAATGCCGTCGATCTCCGGCAGCATCACATCCAGCACCACCAGCTCCGGCTGGGTCCTTTGCAGTGCCTGCCAGAAGGCGGCGCCGTCGGCAAAGCCCTCCGCCGCAAGGCCGGTGGAGTTCAGCGCATATACCTCGATGTCCCGGATGCTGGCGTCGTCCTCCACACACCAGATCATGGTCACTCCTCCTTGTGTACGCCGGTGACGGAAAACTCCACCCACTCGGCAATATTGGTAGCATGGTCGCCGATCCGCTCCAGATACTTGGCGATCATCAGCAGCTCCAGCGCCGTGCCGCCCTCCGCCGGATCGTCGGCGATACGCCGGATCAGCGCCTGCTTTACCTTGTCAAAATACGCGTCCACCGTGTCGTCATCGGCGATGACCTTCTCCGCCAGCGCCACGTCCTGTCGGACATAGGCGTCCACGCTGTCGCTGACCATGCCGATGGCGGCCTCCGCCATCTTGCGCAGCAGCTCGTGGCTCTCCGCCGGCACGTCCTCCAGATACAGCACGATCTCGGCGATATCGTCAGCCTGATCGCCGATGCGCTCCATGTCCGTGATCATCTTCAGCGCCGCGGAGATGCGCCGCAGGTCGCCGGCCACCGGCTGCTGGTGCAGCAGCAGCCGCAGGCACAGGTTCTCAATGTCCCGCTCCTTCCGGTCGATATCCCGATCCAGCGGCGGCACCTGCTGTGCCAGCGACTTGTCCCCGGTGGTCAGGGCGCGGGAGGCCAGCGCGATCACCCGCTCGCACAGTGCGCCCATCTCGATCAGCTCCCGGTGCAGCTGTGTCAGCTGTTCATCAAAACGGCTTCTCATCATCCAAACCTCCCCGTGATGTAATCCTCGGTCTTTTTCTGCGTTGGCGTAGAGAACATACGCTCGGTGTCATCGTACTCGATCAGCTCTCCCAGCAGGAAAAAGGCGGTTCGGTCGGAAATACGCAGCGCCTGCTGCATATTGTGGGTCACGATGACAATAGTGTACCGTTTTTTCAGCTCCATTGCAAGGTCTTCTATCTTGGATGTAGAGATGGGGTCCAGCGCCGAGGTGGGCTCGTCCATCAGCAGCACCCGCGGCTCCACCGCCAGCGCCCGTGCAATGCACAGACGCTGCTGCTGGCCGCCGGACAGCCCCAGCGCGTTTTTCCGCAGCCGGTCCTTCACCTCGTCCCAGATGGCCGCCGAGCGCAGGGACTGCTCCACGATCTCGTCCAGCTTGGCCCGGTTCCGTACCCCGTGGGTGCGGGGGCCGTAGGCCACGTTGTCGTAGATGCTCATGGGGAACGGGTTGGGCTTCTGGAACACCATGCCCACCTGCCGCCGCAGCTCGTTAACATCCACGTCCGGCGCAAAGATGTTCTTCCCGTCGTACTCCACCGTTCCCTCGATGCGCACGCCGGGTACCAGATCGTTCATCCGGTCCAGCGTCTTGAGGAAAGTGGACTTGCCGCAGCCGGACGGCCCGATGAGGGCCGTGATGCTCTGTTCCGGGATGTCCATATCCACATGGTGCAGCGCCTGCGTAGGGCCGTACCACAAATTCAGGTCATGTACGGTAAAAATGTCGCTCATAGGTCCCTCCGTTTCTTGAAATACCGCCCCGTCAGACCGGCAGCCAAGTTGATGAGCAGCGCCAGCACCATCAGAATAGCGGCAATGGCAAAGGCCACGTCAAACTCGCCCTGCTCCTTGGCGTAGACATACAGCGCCACCGACAGCGTAGCGCCGGAGCTTTCCAGCGTCTCGCCCAGTGTGCTGTACAGCGTGTGGGCGAAGCCCGCCGTGTACAGCAGCGCCGCCGTCTCGCCCAGTACGCGTCCCACCGCCAGAATACAGCCGGTGATCACGCCGTCCACGCAGCCGGGCAGAACCACCGTTCGGATGATGAAGCCACACGGCCGTACCGATGATATGTTAATTATCCGCGGCATCAACGTATTCCCATCTCAGATTGAAGCTGTATTGCTGAGTCTTGGCATGGAGCCGAACTACCAGATGATTGTAGACCGCAAGGACAACCGTGACAGCCTGGAAGTACAAATTGAAATGGCAGAGGAAATGTTCTCCGATACCATGAAGGATATTTCCAAGGCAGAGAAGCGTATCTCCGAGGCGCTGAAGTCTACTCTGAATATTATGGCAAAGGTTCGCTTGTTGGAGCCAAAAACCTTGCCGCGTTCCGAAGGAAAAGCAAAGCGTGTCATTGATAACCGCAACCTGTAAGGAGGACTATGGTATGACTATTCGTCAAATTTCCGTTTTTTTGGAGAATAAATCCGGTCGCTTGGCAGAGATTACTGCAATTCTGGCAAAGGCAGACATTCACATTTTGGCGTTGTCCATTGCAGACTCCGTGGATTACGGTGTCCTGCGCTTGATTGTTGACCAACCGGAAAAAGCGGTGCAGGTATTGAAAGAAAGCCATTGCGCCGTGAGCCAAACCGCCGTTATTGCGTTTGGCTTGCCGAAAGAAACCGGTGCTTTTGCAAAGGTGGCAGCTCTGTTAGCAGAGGGCGGAATCGGTTTGGAATACTGCTATGCCTTTAACGATTACCGCAAGGGAAAAGAAGCGGTTGGCGTGATGCGAGTAGAGGATAACGAGAAAGCGCTGGCAGTGCTGAAATCCGGCGGCGTAACCATCGTATCGGAGCAGGAAATCGTTACCGAGTAATTGCATTATCAATAGAAAAAGAAAAAGACCATGAGCGCTCATCGTGGTCTTTTTTGTGTTATTTTAATTTTTTACTGCGGGAAAAATCGATCCCACCATTATAGGGCAGTACCGTTGCATTTTGCACAGAAGGCGCAACTGCCCAGTGGTCTGTTTCGTAGTAAAGCGGATAGAAGATGCCCTGTTCCACCAGATACCGTTCAGCTTGCTGTTCCGATTTCAAAACGCTTTGTGCTGTGGAAGTGTTAGAGATGGTTAACAGTTTGTCGTAAGCGGAATCGTTCAAAAGAGCAGGATTTTGCTTGCTGTCGGAATGAAATAGGGACAACAAAGACCGAGGGTTTTGAGAGGTTGCTTGTACCGGTAGAATGGCTGCTTCAAAATCACCGGAAGCAATGCGGGCATTTAGTTCCTCTTCGGATAGGGGTTCCATGTTGTAGTAGTGGTTAAATTCCCGATTCCAAGCGGTAATCATTTCGTTAACGATTCGTTTAGCGCTGTCGGTGTTGGGGCAAAGAACGGTGATTGCCGGAACCTCGATTCTGCTTGCAGCAGTTCCCGGTGTGCTAACAGTGCCGGTGGCGCTTCGGTAATTTGTCCCACAGAATACTGTGTCGGGAGGGAGAATGCCTTCCGCTGCCGTTGCGTCGTCTGGAATCTGCTTTAATAAATCGGAGCGATTAACAGCTTGCAGCAGAGCGCACCGCACTTTTGCACTGCGAACCGAGGGTTGCTGCGTGTTGAAGCAAAGTCCCCATGTGGTGTTCTGTACGTTGGTAACAGTGCAACCCAACGCTTCTGCTTGGGCTGTTTGATCAGAGGAAAGATATGCGCCGTCAGTGTCGCCATTCTCCAACCATTGCAGCGGATTGTCGCCGGTTTCGTTATCGGCAAT
>ERZ857882.4383-NODE-4383-length-12224-cov-3.732271_pt1 | contig 12224 bp, 10 predicted proteins | sample MGYA00519697_ERZ857882 | MGnify/ENA primary metagenome ERZ857882 (study PRJEB31778, sample SAMEA3449373) | human gut metagenome | biome: human gut; feature: human-associated habitat; material: faeces | place: United Kingdom | collected 2010/2012 ... | reverse complement strand
TCGGAATTACTGTCTTGTTTGCGTTGTTATTGTTCTGTATCGTTTTCAAGGTTCGGTGCTTTCTCTCGGCCGCTCAAGCGGCGCAACGAGGAAGCCTGTTCATAATATCATGAATTCACGGATTCGTCAAGCGGTTTTTTCAAAGTTTTTGCGGTTTTTTGCGTTCTTTTTGGAATCACGAACGTTATTGCAGCTATTAAAGAAAATGTTCCGGCGTTTCCCCCAGTTCAGGAACGCCGGAACAAAAATCATACGTCCATTTTTCCCTGTCCCGCGTCGAGAATCTGCTCCACAATCGCCCCGCCGAGGCACTTTTCCCCCTGATAGAACACGGCGCTCTGTCCAGGCGTGACCGCACGCTGGGGTGTGAGGGCATGAATCAGCAGTTTTTGCCCGTCGCGGCGCACCTCCACCGGCTGGTCGCCCTGCCGATAGCGGAACTTGCAGGTGCAGCGCAGTGGTTCGCCGCCCGCCAGCGGGTCAGCGCCAATCCACGTCGCCTCCGCGCCGATGCTCATCGTCGAATACAGCATCGGGTGATCCTCGCCCTGCGCCACCAGCAGGCGATTGTTCTCCAAGTCCTTGCCAATGACGAACCAGCTCCGCCCGTCACCGCATCCGCCGATGCCCAGCCCGCGCCGCTGGCCGAGCGTGTAGTACATCAGCCCATCGTGATGCCCGACGACGCTCCCATCCGGCGCCACCATATCGCCGGGCTGCGCAGGCAAATAGGTCGACAAAAACTGCCGGAAGTTGCGCTCACCGATGAAGCACACGCCGGTCGAATCCTTCTTCTTGCACACGGGCAGTCCATTTTCCTCCGCAATGCGGCGCACTTCGGTCTTTGTCATGCCGCCGACGGGAAAAATTGCCTTCCGCAGCTGTTCCTGATGGAGCATATAGAGGAAATAACTCTGATCTTTGTTCGGGTCAATGCCGCGCAGAAGGTCGCCATTTTCGTTCGTCCGCACAAAATGCCCCGTCGCCATTTTCGATGCGCCAAGCTGCATGGCAAAATCCAGAAACGCCTTGAACTTGATTTCGCGATTGCACAGTACATCCGGGTTCGGCGTGCGCCCCGCGCGGTATTCTTTGAGGAAGTAGCTGAACACGCGATCCCAGTATTCGCGGGAAAAATTGACCGCATAGTAGGGAATGCCGATGATTTCGCACACCTCGCGCACGTCGTTCCAATCGTTTTCCGCCGTACATACGCCAGATTCGTCCGTCTCTTCCCAGTTCTTCATGAACACGCCGACCACGTCGTACCCCTGCTGTTTAAGCAGCAGCGCCGCGACGGACGAATCCACGCCGCCGGACATACCCACCACAATTCGCTCGCTCACGCTTCTGCCTCCATAAGCCGCTGGATGACCTTCTCCGTCATGTCCCGGCTGACTTCCTCTGCCGGTTTTGCCGCATCCACCACGATGAACCGCTCCGGCTCACGGCGGATGAGTTCGTGATATGCCGCTTCCGTCCGTGTACGGAAGGCATCGTCCGCCTGCTCAATGCGGTCAAGCTGACTGCTGGCAGCGCGGCGGAGGAGGGCGGCTTCCCGGTCAATGTCCAGATAGACCGTCAGCATCGGCATCGTGCCATCCACCGCCGGGCGGTTGATATTCAGCACCGTGTCCACGCCAAGCTGACGCCCGCCGCCCTGATATGCCACGGACGAATCCACAAAGCGGTCGCACAGCACCGTTTTACCCGCTTTCAAGGCTGGACGGATGACCTGCCGCACATGCTGTGCGCGCGCCGCGGCGTAGAGAATCGCCTCGGTCGTCTCGTCCATTGCCTTGTTTTCCGGATCAAGCAGCAGCGCGCGAATCTTCTCGCTGATGGGGCAGCCGCCGGGTTCACGGCTGCGGATGACCTCGAAGCCCCAGCGGTCGAGCGCATCCTCCATTGCCGCCATCTGCGTCGTTTTGCCGCTGCCGTCCATGCCCTCTATTGACAGGAACGCGCCCGGAACCGCTTCTTCGCCGGGGCAGAGATGGCGGATGATGTCCTCCACCGTCTCGCAGTACACATCGCACCCGCTGTTCATCAGCTCTTCACGGCTGCCGTAACCGTAGCCCGCGCCGATTGCACCGATGCCAACCTTCTTCGCGCCCTCCATGTCAAATCGGCGGTCGCCCACCATCCACGCTTCGCCCGCATCCTCCGGCAGCGCTTGCCGAATCAGCAGTTCCTTGTCCGCACCGCGCCCATCCTTTGGGCCTACGATTTTCGTGATGTAGCGGTTCAGCCCGAAATGCTCGATAATCCGCTCCGAGGAGCGCTGCGGTTTGCCCGTCGCGATACCGATGTACCAGCCGTCGCGGTGCAGCATTCGCAGCAGACGGCGGATGCCCGGATACACCCGGTTCTCAAACAGCCCAACGGCTTCGTAACGCTCGCGATAGGTGTTCACCGCCTTATTCGCCATTTCTTCGCTCATGCCCATGTATTCCATGAACGACCAGCCCAGCGGCGGGCCGATAAATTTGCGCAGCGTCGCCGCATCCGGCACGGGAAAGCCGAGCTTCTCCGCCGCATAGCGTACGCAGTTCCAAATGCCTTCCTCCGAGCGGGTCAGCGTACCGTCCAAATCAAAAATCACACATTTGCGCACCGCAAGTATTCTCCTTCCACGCCAAAGCGCTCCCGCGTCCCGGCTTCCTGCAATTGCCTGATGATTTCCCGCGTCACCCGTTCGCCGGGCGCAAGCAGCGGGATTCCCGGCGGATACAGCCCGACCGCCGCCGCCGCGATTTTCCCCTCCGCTCTGTCCAGCGGCACGAGGATTTCCTCCGCCATCGCCGCCTGACGCGGGGTCAGGACAGCTTCCGGCATGTCCGGCATCAAGGTCAGCGGCGTAAACTGCTTTCCTTCTGCCGCCGGAATGCTCGCCAGCAGCTCTGGCAGTCGGCGGATTTCAGCGATGTCGTCCATCACCGATAGAATCAGCACCACGCGCCGCTCGTCCGCCATTTCCACGTCCAGTCCGGCTTCGCGCAGCTGTTCCGCCAAACATTTTCCTCCCTGCGGCGCGGAAATGACCAGCCGCGTCGGGTCAAAGCGCACGGGCAAATTCGCCCAATCCGCGTATGCATCGTGATACGGCGTGCCAACAAGCCGCCTGCGCACATCGTTGACCGCTTCGGATAACGCCCGCAAGCGTGCTCGACCATTCTCTTCCATCCACGCGCGGCTGTCATCGATGGACAGCATCAGCAAGAACGATGGCGACGACGTCTGTTCCCGCCGCAGCAGCGTCCACGCGCGCTTTTCATCCGCTGCATCCGCCAAGTGCAGCACCGCGCTGCCCGTCAGCCCCATCAGCGTCTTATGCACCGACTGCACCCACGCATCCGCGCCAAGCGCCCCGGCGGATGTCATCCCGTCGCACCACGGGAAATGCGCCCCGTGTGCCTCGTCCACAACGACTTTCGTCCCTTGACGATGCGCCGCCGCCGCAATCCGCCGGAAAACATCCTCCCGCATCGCGCCGCCGTAATAATCCGGGCGGACAAGCAGCATCGCCCGCGCGTCCGGATTCGCCCGCAGCGCCGCCAGCACATCCTCCTCCGCCAGATAGCAGTACCCGTCCGGCGTGCAGCGAACCGGCATCCACTTCACCCGCATTCCGCCCAGCACGCAGGCGTTCACCGCCGATAAGTGCGCATTGCGCGGCAGCAGCACCGTTTCGCCCTCCCGCGCGTACAGCTGCAGCATCACATGATTGCCCGCCGTCGATCCGTTATGAAGGAAAATCGTCTTTGCCGCGCCCGCCGCCTGCGCATACAGCCGCATGGCTTCGCGCAGTCCGCCCTCTGCCGCGTACAGGTCATCCGTGTTCGGCAGTTCCGTCGTGTCCAGCGCGTATAAATCCGCTGCGCCGAACGGCGAACAGCCCTTATGCCCCGGCATATGCCCGCTCCTGCGCGCCGAGACCGCCGTCAGCATGTCGTATACCGGGCGCATGTCCGCCATCTCCCTTCCGTCTTTCTGCATCCCCCAGTATAACAGAAAACGCCGCGTGTGGCAATGGTGTTTGTTCGCATTGCCTTTCGTCAAGGGGCGGAGAAAATGCCTGTCTTCGGGCAGAATCCGCATCTGAAATTTTGTTGCGTGTTCCCCTTGCAAATCCCACATTTCGTGCTATAATAACAGACGTCGAAACAATATCTTGTGCTCTATATGGCGCGATAGCGCCGTGCAACCACAAGATTTAGGGCTTGCTGATTTTCCAGCGAGTACCATAGAGAGGAGAAATACCTATGTGCTGCCAAGTGAACGTGACGAAGGGAACCCTGTCTCAGGCGGAAATTGACGCCTATGTGGATCATGCGCGCCAGAAGTACAACCGCGAGCCGCTTTCGATGGACATTGCGGTGGATGGCGACGAAGTGGAACTGTCCTACGATTTCGGCAACGTGCCGTTCCAGCGGATTCGCCGCATCACGGGCTATCTGGTGGGTACGCTCGACCGCTTCAACAACGCCAAGCGCGCCGAGGAACACGACCGCGTGAAGCACGGAATGCCGGCGGCGGTGTAAGAATAAGCAAGGTGATTTCCCCCGTTCGGGTGTCGGAAGGCAGCCGGGCGGGGAATTTTGTTTTTTCTGCCTGAGAATTTACAATCTGCATTGACAATGCCACAAACGCATGATATATCATGTGGTAAAAGGAGGTTGATTCCATGGCTCGCAAGCAATTTTTATCCTTCCTGCTGATTTTTTCCCTGCTCATCTCGTGTGCGTCCGCGCTGGCGGAAGCGGACGATGACGACGATTGGGACGACAATGTGGATGATGCGTGGGAAATGGAGCATCCTCTCCACAGCGGCGACTACGCCTATGCCCTGCTCGATGACGGGACGGTCGAAATTACCTCTTACGGCGGCGCTGATACCGAGATTGTCATCCCCGACACGCTGGACGGTAAGCCTGTCACTGCCATCGGCGAGCGCGCTTTTTATTACAGCCTTTCCCTGACTTCCGTCACCATCCCCGATTCCGTCACTCACATCAGCCAGAAGGCGTTCTCCTGCTGCTTTCAGCTGACGTCGATTACTCTACCCAGCGGGCTCACCGCCATCGAGTCGGGTACGTTCGAGCTGTGCAATTCCCTGACATCCATTGCCATCCCCGATTCGATCACGACCATTGCGGAGGATGCCTTTGTGAGCTGCAAGGCGCTGCAATCCTTCACCCTTTCGCCGAATCACCCGTATTTCTTCTTGGCGGACGGCGCCCTGTGCCGCACCGTTGACAACACGCTTCTGTTCTACCCCAACGCCCGCGAAAACCGTACATATCGCATCCCGGACGGCATCGCCGCCATCAGCGCCTATGCGTTCTATGACTGCGACCTGCTGGAATCCGTTGTCATCCCCGATTCCATCACCCAGATTCCCGAACGCGCATTTTATGGCTGTTCGGCGCTTGCCTCCGTATCTCTGCCCGATTCGCTGACCGAAATCGGCATTGCAGCATTCTCCTTCTGCGCCGCGCTGACCGACATTCGCCTCCCCGCGTCCATTACGGAAATCAGTGCTGGTCTGCTCTCCGGCTGTTCCTCCCTTGCGACCCTTGAAATTCCGGATTCTGTGACCATCATCGGCGGCGACGCTTTCGTTGGCTGCACTTCGCTGACTTCGATGACCATCCCCGATTCCGTCACCGAAATAGGCGCGAATCCCTTCCCGCGTTCCGGGCTGCAATCCATCACCCTGTCCCTCGATAACCCGACTTTCGCCGTGGTGGACGGCGCACTCGTCCGCAAAGCTGACAATACCCTGCTATCCTACTTCTGCGGGCGGCAGGATGCCGCCTACACCATCCCGCAGGGCATTCTCGCCATCGGGGACAACGCCTTTGCCTATGTCGATTCACTGCAATCCATCACGATTCCTGATTCCGTCACCAGCATCGGGCATTCAGCGTTTCTATTCTGCCGCGGGCTGACCGACGTCACCATCCCCGATTCCGTCACATCCATCGGCAATAGCGCGTTTTCCGACTGCTCTTCGCTGGCGACGGTCACGCTGCCCGCCTCGATTTCCGAAATCAGCGACCACTTGTTTTTCGCCTGCGACGTTCTTTCTTCTGTCAACATTCCTGATTCTGTGACGCGCATTGGAGAAAGTGCCTTTGCCTCCTGTGACCAGCTTCACACAATTGATATTCCCGACTCCGTCACCATCATCGACCACGGCGCTTTCCAGCTTTCCGGCATCACCTCGGTCAGTATTCCCAATTCCGTCACGACCATCGGCAATGGTGCTTTCTCGTATTGCGACACCTTGACCGATGTCACGCTTCCCGGTTCCCTCACCGAAATCGGATATATGACGTTCGCGCACAGTCTTTCCTTAACTTCCATCACCATTCCCGCTTCGGTTACATTCATCGACAACGATGCGTTTAAGTATCACAACAGCCTGACCCTCACCGTCACGCCGGATTCCTACGCCGCCGAGTACGCGAAAGCCAACAACATCCCCTACACCTACCCCGACGCCAACGACTGGCTGAACAACTAATCCACCCCACGCAAAAAGGAGGTCGCCCCCACACGGGTTGACCTCCCTATTTTTATACCCTTCCTTTACCGAATCTCGCTCCTTATCTCATCCAGACACCGATTCAGCGCGTCCTCCCACCTTGGCAGGCGCGGTTCGGCGTCGCTCAGCAGCCGCACGCTCGACGGATGGTGAATGCCCACCGAGCCGCGGTAGCCGCTCACCGGCTGTACCCGGCAGCGGCTGCCCACCATCCCCAGCGTCGCCATCGCCAGCGTCGCAAGGTTGCATTCGCCCTCGTTGATGAGGTGGTAAATGCCGAATTTCTCCGTCTGAATCAGGCTGACCATCGCACGGGCAAGGTCAAGCGTGTACGTCGGGCAAGCCATCAGGTCGTCGGAAATCGTCAGCTTCTGATGATCCTGCGCTGCCGCCAGAATGCCGCAGATTTCCCCCTTCGGCGCGGCGGAGAACAAGCAGCCCGTGCGGACGATGAAGGACCGCGTCATCAGCGCGCGCACAGCTTCTTCCGCCTGCACCTTCGACAATCCGTAAACGTTCGCGGCGCACGTCTTGTCTCTCGTTCCGTGGATAACGTCCGGCGCAGCGCCAAACACCTCCGACGAGGACATCAGCATCAGCTTCGCCCCGACTGCCAGCGCCGCGCGAACCATGTTCAGCGTGCCCATCGCGTTCACGTCGATGCACTTTGCGGGTTCCGTTTCCGCCTTGAGCAGGTCAGTATACGCCGCCAAGTGGATGATGGCATCCGGCTGCTCCGCCGTCACCCATTCGCGCACTGCCGTGCCGTCCGTCACGTCGAAATCCGCCATATCCACGCCGCGCGCATTCACATGCTTCTCGCGCAGTGCACGCATCACGTCGCGCCCCAGCATTCCGTCCGCGCCCGTCACCAATACCTTCATCATATCCACCCTTTCGCCATTTCCGTCCATCTTTTTGCCAGATATTCAAGCTGATTATACCATTTTTTCTGCCTTTGCGCAACTGGTGAGGGGGATTTTTCATTGACACAAGGCGCCATTTCGTGTATAATGAATAAAGAAAAGGAGGTCGATTTTATGACATGCAAGCGTTTCTCTGCGTTTTTACTGGCATCCGCGCTTCTCCTCGTCTTTCTGACAAACGTCGTTTTTGCAGATGGCGGCAAGAAAAAGCAGACCATCCTCACCTCCGGGGATTATCAGTACGTCCTGCTTGAGGACGGTTCCGCAGAGCTTCTCTACTGCCTAAGCGACGACGCGGAAATCGTGATTCCGGACACGCTGGACGGTCATCGCGTCACAAGCATTGACACCATCTCTTTCTCCCTCTCTCTGACAGCCGTAACCCTTCCCAATTCTGTTGTCGATCTTGACCATAACCCCTTCGGCTGCTGTCCACTGCTGCAAACCATTTCTGTCGCCCCGGAGCATCCGTCTTTTTATACATTGGACGGCGTTTTGTTCCGTAAAAAAGACGATGCGCTTGTTGCCTATCCGCGGGGAAAGGCTGCTTCCAGCTACACCGTTCCGCAAGGAACATCGGCTGTTGGCGAGCGCGCCTTTGACTGCTGCTCCTTTTTGACAAGTGTTTCTCTGCCCGCTTCCGTTACAGAGATTGACGATTACGCTTTCAGCGATTGCTCCGCCCTTGTTGAGGTTTCCATTCCTTCCTCTGTTGACGAAATTGGTTCATGTGCTTTCAACTACTGCACTGCGCTGTCTTCCATCGTCATTCCCGATTCCGTCACAGAAATCGAGGAGGGAGCCTTCTCCGAGTGCCGCGCTCTGACTACGGTTGTGCTTCCAAATTCCCTTACAGAAATCAGCGACTATCTGTTCTCAGACTGCACTTCTCTTTCCGACATTCTGATTCCTGCTTCTGTGACGGAAATTGAAACAGGCGCATTTCAGCGCTGCACGGCGCTTGTTTCCATTGTCATTCCCGACTCCGTCACAGAAATCGAGGACATTGCTTTTTCCGAGTGCAGCGCCCTGCGTTCCGTCCTTCTCCCCGCTTCCGTAACGGAAATTGGCGTTGGCGCTTTCGACAAATGCCCCAACCTCACGCTGACCGTTTTCCGCAATTCCTACGCCGAACGGTACGCGCAGCGAAACCATATTCCCTACGCCTATGCCGACTAATTGAAAAAGAATCATCCCCTGAAAATGCAAGGAGGCCGCCTCTCATCAGGACGGTCTCCATTTTTGTATTGATAAGTAAAGCAGCAAGCAGGGTCATTTTGCTAAAAATGACGATTAGCTTGTTGGAATCACATTCCCCAAACCCTATGAATGCAGCACGGGCACTGCGGTTGTGAAGTCGTGAGAAATGCAGTCGGTGTCCAATCACATTGCCCCCGCGCGAAGATTGAGGCGACCGCCAGTGACGGCGCCGAAAATGCGAGTGATCATTTTGTCACGTCCTTTCTTGTTTTTTGGCATAGAAAAGGCGGAACTTCGAAACAAACTCCGCCAATTTTGAGTAATTATAGAATATCAAGTTGCTTTTTTATTTCAGCGATACTCTTGCGAATGGTAAATAGCCGATCCGAATATACATCTTTAATCCATATTCGATCGTTGCGTGTGCAACATTTTGAAAGACTCTTCTCCATATCTTCAACAGTAAGTGCTTCAAATTGCGTTAGCTTATCAAGAACTTGTATTGAAGGATAGTAGCGAAGACATATAATGACTGTGTATTGTCCGTGTGAATCCCACCTGCTATATTCACGTTGCAGGATAGAAGCATCATCAGCACTGCGGCCAAGAGACATAGCAATTTGAGTTTTGACAAGCCCTGGATTTGCGAAATAACCCATGATAACCTTTTCCATTGATAGATCTCTCCAGCGAGCAAGCATTTTCATCGTCTGAGGAAAAAAGGTATGGATCTTGTGCTAATGAAACTAACTGATCAAGCAACTTCTTAGATTTCAACTGAGCAAATGCAGAGTCATACTCCATCATGATGGAATTGTCCACAAAAGTCACTGAATTACGGTACTCATTATACAAATTCCAGATGATTTGTTCGCAACCATTTACTCGCCCGCATTCATGCTTTTTGCTTCCGACCAAATGGAAAACCAAGGCAGAACGTATGAGATGCGAATGAAAGCAATTGATGTGCTTTGCAATAATCGAGCCAGCACCCTTGATGTATGAATCACACAAATCTGAGAACCCACGAATCTTTACATGACAGGTATTGTTAATTTCGCGAATTAACTCATTCATAATCAACTGATCATCGGATTCCATCAGGGGAGCAACATTATCCAAATGAGCCTCGTAATCCTTGATCTTGGAGAGAACAAAATGCTTGTCCATGCTATCCTCCTGTTACAAAATTTTAATAAGCTCCCACCCAGCTTCTTTTAGCGGATTTGACAGTACAGTATTTGTTCAAGTAATGAGAATTTTCCGGTATTGGTTCTCGCTTGCAATTCTTGCAAAGTCTCGAAGTTGCCGGGTATTGCTCAGCCGCTTAACATTTTTGACCTCTACAATAAACTTAAGCTGGGTATTGGTGTAGTCTGGAATTCGAGAACGTCCATTTGATAGAGATCATTTACTAGGGAAAATATCGCACAGCAATGTTTCAAGATCGAATCGCACTTTTTTAACCATGCATCTGGCGTGAATTTCTGTAAGGGACTTCTTTATGATTTCCTTACAGATTGACAGTTTTTCTTCTTTTGATGCTTGGACAAAAGGGATAAATGGAATAAATAGTCTGATATCTGCTTCTTTTCGCTTCCAGCCAATATACTTTCTTTCCTTACAAGCAAATGTGTTTTTGAACTCTTCATCAACACAGAAGGGGATAATACTGATTGTCGATATGGCATCGGTATATTTATCTAACGATACTATATCCATGTTCTGCTGGATTTCTATAAAGCAATCAATTATCATTTGAGCCGCAGGAGACTGCGACTCTGTTGAAAGAAAAATGGCACTCATGAAATAACCTCCAATCAATTGAGCGGTTACTCAATCGACATTGAACGTAATGTCTGTGAGGCTCCCCTCTACTACATCGACTAATTGATAGTCTCCATTTTAAAGTTTGTCCAAGTATTTTTGATGTTCGCTGTACAGCCACTCTTCGAGAGATGGCCACTCTGCAATGATTTTGTTGCTGCCATATCTTGCTGCATACACACGCATTGCATCTTCAGGTTCTTTTGTATCAAAAAAAACCTGAATCTGTGGCTGAGTATAGTAGGAGGCAAAGAAAAGCCTGGATTTTGGACAAAGCACTGTCCGATGACCATCTTCAAAGATAAGAGAACAAGGTTGCTTGTAGTCCGCTCCCCATGCTGGTATACCGTTAATACGAATAAAACGACCAAAGAGATTTGCACCATTTGTAATCTTGTAAAGTTGCGCAAGCTGTTTGGGAAAAGGTCTGCGCGAACTGTCACTTACACTTTTGATTTCTTCATCCGTCAATGGCTTAAAGAATTCATAGCGATATTGAACTGGCTTGGTTCCAGGTATAGTTCCTGCTAGAATCACCTGGCCATTGTTTTCGATGCTTGTACCAGGCATATTCACTACCTGCTGGACCAACTCTGCAATGCGCTGCATGATATCACTCCTTAATGCACTCGAAGTTCATGAGTTACTGTTTTCCAGTTTCCAAAGTGTTGCCACAAATGATCCTTAGGTGTACAAAAATCGATATTGCCTGGATTTGCTGCCAATTTAGGGTATCCTTTAACACTTTTAATGTGGTGCCCCTGATAATCACGAACGCGTCCAGTATTTATCAGCTCGGCACGCTGTTTTGGCGTCCAGTTATATTTTGAAGTACCATTCTGTACAGCAGTTTTTTCTTTCGCCCAAGCTTTTCGTACACCTTCGCGTCGTGCTTTTGCGCAGAGATTATGTACAAGAACACCATTGCTGCCAACAAAATAGGTATGGAAGTCTTCAACTTCAAAGTTGAAAACCTGCACAGGGGTATCCAGTTGTTCCAAGCCAATTTCATCAACAAAAGCATCTTCGCCATTCTGGAGCTTCAGCTTATCGTTGATATGCAGATCTTTTGCAGCAACCCAGCCCTTGCCTTGCACGAAGAAGGGATGACCGACGGTAGTGGTAATGGTTTCGCCCTTGATCTGCAGGTGTACCAGTTCGTACTTTTCGTTGCGGAAAAGGCAAACAACTCGCTTCAGGGCGCGTTCGCCGGTTTCGGGATCTTCAGCCCATACCAGCTGATCAGGCTTGATTTCTTCAATCGGAACCAGACCATCTTCGGTATGGATCAGCGTGCCAGCAATAAAGCAATGATTACTGGCAATGCCGCCAGTGATGAAGCCGCCAATGGCACCACCAAGGAAACCATCTGCAGCACCGTCAACAGCAGCTTCGAGTGCACCGTCCCAGCTACCGGTTTCGATACGGCTCTGAATAGCACCAGTAACTGCACCACCGATAGCACCAGAGACCGCACCCTTTGCAGCGCCAATGGCTGCACCGGCAGCGAAGCAGGCAACACCGCCCGTAGCTACAGTAGCAACAACGGCAGCGCCAACAATCAGGGCTGCACCGATGGCAACCTTAGCCCAGTTGGGCAGGGACCAGGAACCGGCTTCATTCCTATTGTTGACCGGATCATTCATACAGTAGATGAAGAGCTGGTAGCCGTTGATGTCGCCATCAGAACCCAGAGCCTCCACATCGTCTGCATTGAT
>ERZ857882.4379-NODE-4379-length-12229-cov-5.287662_pt1 | contig 12229 bp, 12 predicted proteins | sample MGYA00519697_ERZ857882 | MGnify/ENA primary metagenome ERZ857882 (study PRJEB31778, sample SAMEA3449373) | human gut metagenome | biome: human gut; feature: human-associated habitat; material: faeces | place: United Kingdom | collected 2010/2012 ... | reverse complement strand
CCGTTCGAGCGCCGCGCCGTCCTCTGAGAGCGGCCGCCCGTTCGTGGCAAGCCGGTTGAGCGGCCGGTCCACGCGCGCAACGCGCCCGTTTTGCAGCAGCGCGTCCATCGCATCCTGCCGGAGCACCGTGCCGCCTCCCGCGGCGATGACCTGCCCGAACGCGCGCCCGACGTCCGCCGCCACCTGTGCCTCCAGCCGGCGGAACGCCGCTTCCCCGTCCGCTTCGATGATCGCGGCCGGCGCTTTGCCAAAGCGGCTTAGGATCTCCGCGTCCAGATCGACAAACGGCCGGGAGAGCCGCCTCGCGGCCAGACGGCCCACGGTGGTCTTGCCGGACCCGGGCATGCCGATGAGAACCAAATTCTCGCGTGTGCGCGTGACGGCCCGCACGGTCTCCTCCTCCCGCGCCGGATCGACCGGTTCGCCGGTGAACAGCGCGGCGGAGCGCGCCGCCTGCGCCACAAGCATCACAAGGCCGCCCGCATGGGGGACGCCCAGCCGCTCGGCCTCGATCAGCAGCGCCGTGCGGAGCGGATTGAAGATCATGTCCAGCACGCCGGTGCAGCGCGGAAAGCGCGACAGCTCGACCGGCGACGCGCCGTTTTTCGGGTACATGCCCACGGGCGTGGCGTTGACGATCACATCCGCGTCCGCGTGCTCGCGGTACGCCGCCGCATAGTCGATCACGCCGTCGCCCGTCCCATGCCGCGACACCACATGGACCGCCGCTGCGCCGAGATCCGCCGCCGCCGTGACCGCCGTGGCCGCCGCGCCGCCGCTGCCGAGCACGAGCACCTGTTTGCCCCTGAACGAGACGCCCGCCGCGCTGGCCATGCGGCAAAAGCCGTAATAATCGGTGTTGTACCCGATCAGGCGCCCCTCCCGCCGCACGATGGTGTTGACGCTGCCGATGCGCCTCGCCTCATCGGAAAGCGCGTCGCAAAGCGCCAGCGCAGTGCGCTTGTAGGGGATGGTCACGTTCAGCCCGTCGAACGAGCCGCTGTTGAGAAACGGCGCCACCGCCTCCGGCTCCAGTTCGATCAGCCGGTACGGATAGCCGCCGCCAAGCAGCGCGTGCACCTCCGGCGAGAAGCTGTGGCCGAGGGTGCGGCCGATGAGTCCAAACTCTCCCACGCTCAGACGACCTCCTGATAGTTGCCGAGGAACACGAAAAGATCCGGCGAGGCGGCCAGCTCGGAGAGCATCGAGAGCACATCCTCCGAGAGCACCGACGCCTCCATATCGAAATAAAACACGAATTCAAAATCGCTGCCGGGGAGCGGGCGGCTCTCGAGCTTGGTCAGATTGACGCCGATCGCCGCAAACTTCGACAACAGCTCATACAGCGAGCCCGGCCGGTGCGCGGTCGAGAGCATGAGGCTGATGCGGTTCGCGCCGGGGAAGATCTCCATGTCCTTGCCGATGCAGATGAAGCGGGTATAGTTGTTCTCGCTGTTCTGCACGTGATCGCTGAGCACATCGAGCCCGTACAGCGCCGCGCAGTGCGCGCTGGAAATGGCGGCTATGTCGCGCCGGTCGGACTCGGCCACCATGCGCGCGGCCGCAGCGGTGTTCTCGCAGACCGTGACCTTCACGCCCTTCTGCTCCTTCAAAAACGCGCTGCACTGGCCGATGGCCTGCTCATGCGACACGATCTCCTTCACATCCGAGAGCGCCGTGCCGGGCTTGGCGAGCAGGCTGTGGCGCACGCAGAGCCGGATGCTGCGCACGATGTGGAAGCGGTAATTGCGCATCAGATCGTACACGCGGCCCACGGAGCCGTTCGAGCTGTTGTCGATGGGCAGGATGCCGTAGCGGCACATGCCGCTCTCCACCGCCTGAAACACGCCGTCGAACTGCCGGAAATACAGGATGCTGGGCAGGGAGAACAGCTTGTCGCACGCCTGCTGCGAGTACGCGCCCTCCACGCCCTGACAGGCGACAACCGCCTTGCTCGGAAACAGCGCGCTCGTATTGGCCGCCGCAGCGCGGATTCTTTTTGCAAAATCGCCGTCATTGCCCAGCAGCCGGTTCTGGCAGGAGCGGCTCACGGCAAAGATGGTCTGATAGAGCAGCTTTGCATAGTTCTCATACCCTTCGCCCACCCGCTCGGTGACGCGATTGAGCACCTCGCGCTCACGAGAGCGGTTCCAAACGGCCGCGCCGCTTTCGCGCTTCGACGCCGCGATCTCGCTGGAAACGTCCATGCGGGCGCGGAACAGGTCGATGAGCTGATCGTCAATGCTGTCGATGCGTGTGCGCAAATCCTTCAATTCCATATTTCCTTTCCTCCCATTCGTTTCCTATTGCTTTTGCTGCATCAGATCGAGCAGTACGATGGCCGCGACCGCCTCCATGACCGGCGCCGCCCTGAGCGCGATGCACGGGTCGTGCCGTCCCGGAATCGAAAGCGTGACCTCCTCGCCGGCAGACAGATCGAGCGTGCGCTGCGCCCTGGCGATGGACGGCGTGGGCTTGACCGCCATGCGGACCACGAGCGGTTCGCCGGTCGTGATGCCGCCGAGCACGCCGCCATGATGGTTCGTTTTCGTGCCGACGCGCCCGTCCTTTTGGCAGTAGGCGTCGTTGTGCGCGCTGCCGAGGAGCTTCGCCGCCGAAAAGCCGTCCCCGAACTCGACGCCGCGCACCGCCGGAATGCCGAACAGCGCCGCCGCGAGCCGGTTCTCTACGCCCGCGAACATCGGATCGCCGAGGCCGCCGGGCAGGCCGAGCGCGAACAGCTCGAGCACGCCGCCGACGGAATCGCCGTCCGCCTTCGCGGTGAGGATCGTCTCCCGCATCCGCGCGCCGGCCGCGTCGTCGAACACCGGCAGTTCTTTGGCTTGAACGGCGATGAGCTGCGCCGGCGTGAGCTGCTGACTGTCCACCGGCACGTCGGCCACATCCCCGACGGCAAACGCGTGCGCGCCGACCGTGACGCCGCGCCGTGCCAGCAGTGCAAGGCACACGCCGCCGATCGCGGTCAGCGGCGCGGTCAGCCGGCCGGAAAAATGCCCGCCGCCGCGAAGGTCCGTCGCCTGCCCATACCGAAGCAGCGCCGGATAATCGGCGTGCGACGGGCGCGGCACGCGGCGGAACGTCTCGTAATCGCCGGAGCGCGCGTCGCTGTTTTCGATCCATACGGCCAGCGGCGCGCCGGTCGTCACGCCATCCTTCAGGCCGGAGAGCACACGCACCGCATCCGACTCCCGCCGGGCGGTCGCGAGCGCGCCGCCGGGCGCGCGCCGCGCCATGAGCGCCTGCACGCGGTCAAGATCGACCGCCTCGCCGGGCGGCAATCCCTCCGCGACCGCGCCGATACCCGCGCCGTGCGATTCCCCGAACACGGAAACGGAGATGGTCTTCCCCTCAAGCAATGACATCGCATCTGCCCCCCAATCGCTCAAAATCTTCAAAGAAGGACGGATAGGATTTCTCCACCGCCTCCGCGCCGTCGATCACGACCGGCCGCCGCGCGCCAATGGCCGCAAGCGTCCACGCCATGACCATGCGGTGATCGCCAAAGGCCGACACCTCTCCGCCGTCGACGCCGCCGCCATGCACCGTCAGCCCGTCCGGCCGCTCCGACACGAACGAACCGAGCGCAGTAAGCCCCTCCGCGATGGCCGAAAGCCGGTCGCTCTCCTTGAGCCGCAGCCGCGCCGCGCCATCAAAATGCGTCTCGCCCTTCGCCATAGCCGCGCGCGCCGCAAGCACCGGCACGAGGTCCGGACAGCCGGATACATCGATATGATTGCCGCCGCCCACGCGGCCGAGCAGCGCTTCGCAGCAGCGATCCGGCTGCGCGCTCGACGCATCCAGCCCCGAAACCCTGACCGCATGCCCCATGGAGCCAGCCGCGAGGAACACCGCCGCGTTCGACCAGTCGCCGTCGAGCCGGTATGCGCCGCTCGTGCGGTAGCCGCCGGCCCGCGCCAGATACCCATCCGGCAGCGCTTCCACTGCGGCGCCGAACGCGCGCATGGTGCGAAGCGTCATATCCACATACCCGGCCGATTGCAGCTCGCCGTTGATCACGATGCGCGTATCGGTATCGAGCAGCGGCGCGCTGAGCAGCAGGCCGGAGACGAACTGCGAGCTCACATTGCCCGGCAGCGACGCAGCGCCGCCCTTGAGCGGCCCGCTCACCGTGAACGGCAGCTTCGGATACCGCATGCCCTCCGGCACCTCGCCGTGTATCGTGCAGCCGTGCGCGGTGAGCGCGTCGAGCAGCCCTTCGAGCGGACGCTCCGGCAGCCGGCCGCGGCCGGTGATCGTATACCCATCCGTGAGCGCCGCCGCAACCGGCAGTAAAAAGCGCAGCGTGGAGCCGCTTTCGCCGCAGTCGAGCGTGACTGCGCCGAGCGGGCTGCACGGCTTTACAAAAAATGCGTTCTCCTCGTGCAGAATGCTCGCGCCGAGCGCCGACAGACAGCCGATGGTCGCCCGCACATCCGCGCCGAACGCATCGCCGCGTGCAAACGTCACCCGCGTCGGCGCATCCGCCAGCGCGGCGGCGATGAGCGCCCGGTGCGCATCCGATTTGGAGGGAATGGCCTGCACCGTGCCCGAGAGCAGGCACGGGGAAACGCGAACGATCATAGCGCCGCCCCTTCCGTGCCGCCGGCCAGAAAACCGGCCAGCGCATCCAGCGGCGTGGTCCTTAGGACGCAGCGGCCGATCCGCTCCGGAATCACGAGCACAATGCCGTCCGCCGTGCGCTTTTTATCCTGCACGACGGCCCGGGCCAGCGCCTCCGCGCCGAACGGGCAGCGGACCGGCAGGCCGCTGTTTTGCAGCGCCGCCTCGATCCGCGCCGGCACATCCGGCTCCGTAAGATCGGCCGCATGCGCAGCGCGCGCCATGACGGCCATGCCCATCGCGACCGCATGGCCGTGGGAAACGGTGAAATTGCTGAGCAGCTCGACCGCATGGCCAACCGTGTGGCCGAGGTTCAAAAGCTGCCGCATGCCGGTATCGCGCTCATCGAGCCGCACGATATCGCCCTTGATCTCCACACAGCGCGCCACAGCATCCTCCTGCGCCGCCGGCCGGCCGTGCGCGAGCCGTTCAAACAGCGATTCGTCTCCGATCACGCCGGTCTTGATCGCCTCGGCCATGCCATCGGCAAACGTATCGTCCGGCAGCGTGGAGAGCGTATCCGTATCGAACGCCACGACCGACGGCTGGTGGAACGCGCCGACAAGGTTCTTGCCCGCCGGAAGATCGACCGCCGTCTTGCCGCCCACGGAGGAATCGACCGCCGCGAGCAGCGTCGTCGGCGCCTGCACAAAGCGCACGCCGCGCAGATACGTCGCCGCCGCGAACCCGGTCAGATCGCCCGTAACGCCGCCGCCGAGCGCGACGAGCACATCCCCCCGCGTGAGCCGCGCGCCCGCAAGCGCATCGAGAAGCCGCGCGTAGGTGGAAAGCGTCTTGCTCCCCTCCCCGTGCAAAAAGGAAAACCGGCCCACGGCAAGCCCCGCCGCCAACAACGACGCCGCTGCCCGATCGCCGTACAGCGCGTCCACGGTGTCGTCCGCAACGAGCATAGCCCGCGCCGCGCCGGAGCAGACGGACGCGGTGATCGCGCCGAGCGCATCGGTCAGCCCCGCGCCGATGAGCACATCGTACGGCCGCATAGCCGCGACAGAGATTCGTTTGGCCGTTCGTACGGCCGCATTGTTCGCCCGGTCATTCATGCGTTTGCTCCTCCCTTGCCCGCCGTTCCTCCTCCGAGATGCGCTCGCGCCGCACGCGTCCGGCGTGCAGCAGCGAAAACAGCCGCTCCCGGTCCGCCGCGGCGATGGCGGCGGAAAACTGCTGCAGCCGCGCGATCAGCCCGTTCAGCTCCACAAGCAGCGGCTCCGGATTGTCAAGAAACAGCTCGACCCACATCGGCTCGTACAGGCGCGCCACGCGCGTCATATCCTGAAAGCTGCCCGCCGAGAAGCCGATGTGTTCGAGCGAGGCGTCGCTCTGCACATACGCGCTCGACACGATGTGCGCGAGCTGCGACGTGTACGCAATCATGCGGTCGTGCTCATCCGGCGAGCAGCGGCGCATGCGCGAAAAGCCCAGCGCGGCGAACAGCGTCTCCGCACGGCAAAGCTGCTCCGGCGGCGTCCCGTCCGCCGGTGTGAGGATCATCGACGCGCCCAAAAACAGGTCGGCGCGGCCGTTTTCATAGCCGAAGCGCTCCAGCCCAGCCATCGGATGCCCGCCGATGAACGTGAAGCCGTGCGCTGCCGCAAGCGGTTCTAGCGCCGCGCACACCGGCCGCTTTACGCCGCAGCAGTCCACCACGAGCGCGCCGGGCCGAATGGAGCCGGCGACGCGCGTCAACGCCGCGATTGCCGCGCCGGGATAGAGCGCCACGAGCAGTACATCCGCCCGCGCGATCAGCGCGCACGCCCGTTCGTCCGGTTCTGCGGCCGCGTCGAGCACCGCGCCGTCCTGAATCACGCCGTCGGCCTTTGCCCGTGCCACAACGGCCGCATCGCGGTCGAACCCGAGCACGGTTTCCTCCGTGTATGCATGCAGCGCCCTGACCAGCGAGCCGCCGATCAGCCCGAGGCCGATCACGCCGACCGTCATGCGCCCACCCCCAGGCCGATGGCCGCGCGCACGGCCGTCACATCCTTTGCAAGGCCGTCAAAGATCTCCGGTGTGATGGATTGCGGGCCGTCGCACAGCGCGTGCGGCGGGTCGTTGTGCACCTCGACCATGATGCCGTCCGCGCCGGCTGCGGCCGCGGCCAGCGCCATTGGGCGCACGAGCCGCCAGATGCCCGTCGCGTGGCTCGGATCGACCACGACCGGCAGGTGCGACAGTTCCTTGAGCATCGGCACGGCGGAGAGGTCGAGGGTGTTGCGCGTCTGCGGCTCGAACGTGCGGATGCCGCGCTCGCACAGGATCACGCGCTCGTTGCCGCCCGCCATGATGTACTCGGCGCTCATGAGCAGCTCCTGCAGCGTGTTGGAAAGTCCGCGCTTGAGCAGGATGGGCTTATCCGTATGCCCCAATTCCTTGAGCATTTCAAAGTTCTGCATGCTGCGCGCGCCGACCTGAATCACATCCACATCGGCAAACAGCGGCAGCTGCGAAATATCCATCAGTTCCGTGACGATCGGCAGGCCGGTCTCGGCCTTGGCGGCGAGCAGCAGGCGGATGCCCTCCTCCCGCAGCCCCTGAAACGCATACGGCGAGGTACGCGGCTTGAACGCGCCGCCGCGCAGCATCGTTGCGCCGCTTTGTTTCACGGCGCGCGCGATGGCACAGATCTGCTCCTCGGACTCCACCGAGCACGGCCCGGCGATGAGCTGGAAATGGCCGCCGCCGATCGGGTTGTCCGCGCCGGCGTCGAACACGCTGTCGTCGGGATGGAACTTCCGGTTGGCGTTCTTGTACGGCTCCTGAATGCGCTTCACGCTCTCGACGATCTCCAGCGCCTGAATGAGATCGATGTCGATGCGCGAGGTGTCGCCGATCAGGCCGAGCAGCATGTGCTCGCTGCCGCGGCTCACATGGACGTCCAGCCCCATGCCGCGGAACCAGTCGATCAGGTTCTGAAGTTCGGTTTCCTTCGGTTGATTTTTCAGCAGTACGATCATGATGTTTCCTCCCATCATAAAAAAACGACCCCGCGGTGGTATTCCGCGAGGTCGCTGCTCAACATGCTATGCGGCGCATCCGCATGGATTCAAGCCCAGTCTCCGCGAAAACCACCATTGCCCTTACGGTAAAAGTAGGCCGTAAAGGTAAAGGCGCAATATTCCGCTTTGAACTGACGCTGGTTCATGCTGCGCTCCCGTTCGTATTCCGCGCCGGATGGTATGCGGCGCCGATGGGGACAGTATACACCCAAAGAAGCGCCGGTGTAAATACGGTTTTTCATTTTTTGTACCGACTGGCGCAATTTTCGTTTGCGCAACCGGAAGTTTACATTCTTTTTGGGCAAAAGACACCGCGATTTGGTAGCAATCCGCCGGATGATACGATATGATGGGAGGGAACGATGGCTTTGAAAGCATAAAGGGATAGATGGAGGAATCGATATGAGCTTTGGCACGAATTTGCAGGCGCTCCGCCGGCGCAGCGGCATGACGCAGGAGGGGCTGGCCGACGCGCTCGGCGTATCGCGCCAGTCGGTCTCCAAATGGGAATCGGACGGGAGCTTTCCCGAGATGGAGAAGCTGGTGCAGCTGTGCGACCTGTTCGGCTGCCCGCTCGACACGCTCGTGCGCGGCGATGTGGAAGCGGAACCATCCGGCGAAACGGCGGATGCGCTCGCGGCGCGGGAAGCGGGCATGGCTTACGACCGCCACACGCGCTTTGCGGCGCGCGCGGTAACGCTCGGCGTGGGGCTGGTGCTGTTCGGCGTGGCGCTGCTGATGCTGCTGTACGGCATGAACCCGACCGACAGGATGTCCATCATCGGCACGGCGCTGATGCTCGCGTTCATCACGGCCGCCGTCGCGCTGTTCATCGTGTACGGCTGCCGTCACGAGGCGTTCCAGAAAAAGTATCCGGAGATCACCGTGTCTCCATATACCGCGGAGGAGTCGGAGCGGTTTGACCGGCGGTTCCCGCTGTTCATCGCGGGCGGCGTGGCGCTGATCCTGCTGGGCGTGATCTTCCTTGTGTGCTGCCCGCTGTTTATCCCAGGGCTTGAGGAGACGCCCTCGTACGCTTCCTTTGGCACCGGCCTGTTCCTGCTCATCCTGTCCGTCGGCGTGATGCTGATCGTATACGGTGCGATGACGAAGGCGCGCTACAACACCGGCGAATACAACCGCGAAGCGGCCGGTTCCAAGTCGGACGACGGCGACTCGTGGAGCGGCGCGATCATGCTCACCGCCACCGGGGCCTACCTGCTGATGGGGTTTGTCTGGAATCTCTGGCATCCGGGCTGGGTCGTGTTCCCAATCGGCGGCATTCTCTGCGGCATCGTCGCTTCCATCCGCAGCGCGCGCAGGGCGGCGCGCGCGGACAGGAATTCTTGAAGCAAGGACAGCACCGCGCCGGAACCGAGCCGCGCCAAGCCGGGCGCCGGCGGTCAGCGCTTTTATGGAGCGGAGCATGACGCGACAGGCACGATATCGGAAGCGCGGACAACGCCGCGCCGGAACCGGGCGGCGCGTAAAAGGCCGGCAGGGAGCGGGCGCGCGCATATCATAGCCAAACGCCTGATCGCCATACGGCAGGAGCAGGCGCACGAATGAACACTGCGGGAGGTAAAGCAGGATGTGCCATGAAAAACCGGAGCCCACGTTGACCGCCGCGGAACAGCTCTTTTTTGACCCCATGCCGGGGATGCTGCCCGTGTATCGGGCGCTTCGGGCAAAGCTGTTCGCCGCCCATCCGGACATGACCGTCCGAACGGCCAAGACACAGATCTCCTTCTACAACCGGCGGCTGTTCGCCTGCGTTTCGCTGCCGCGAAAGAAGCTGCTCGGCACGCTGGACGCGGCGCTGCTCGTCACCATCGGTCTCGGGGCCAGAAGGGCGTCGCCGCGCGTCGTCTGCGCGGTGGAGCCATATCCGGGCCGGTGGACGCACCACGTTCTCGTGGCGGACGCCGACGATCTGGACGACGAACTGCTTTGCTGGCTCGACGAGGCGTACGCTTTCTCCATGGCAAAATAGGACAGCGCTCTGCCGCGGCAGCAAAACCGCAGCAGAGCCCCGTGAAAAGCGCCGCATCGTATGCGGCGCCCGCTCTGTTCCTTTGTTTTCGTGCGCCGTCCGTCAGCGCCAGCGCAGCGTGATCGGCGCTTCACACGCCGCCGCGACCAGATACCCGGCCAACCGATCCGCCGCGAGATAGGAGAGCGTATTGCCCGCCGCATCCGCGATGCGCCCGTCCGCCATCGCCGTCAGGCGCGTCATATTGCCGGATACGCCCTCGCCGGTTCGCTTGAGATGCGCCTCCTTCAATACCCAGCGAAGCAGCAGGAACTCGCTTCTCTGCTCCTCCGGCAGCACGGCATAGGCCGCCTGCTCCGGCTCAGAAAGGATGCGCCGCGCCAGCAGCGGCGAAACAATGCGATCCGCCGCCTCCGCATCCAGCCCGACCGGCACATCCGCGACGGCCAGGGCCAGCAGTCCCCGCGTATGCGTGAGGCTGAAGTGCGGCGGGCAGGGGTCCGCCTCCGCCGGCAGGATATACGGTTTCCCGTTCGCCGCACGACGGATGCGCGTATAGCGCGCCTCGCCCAGCGCGCCCTGCAAAAACAGATCGCGCGCCTGCCCTTCCGGCGCGCCCGCAAGCGCGCGCCAGTAGAGCAAAACCGTGCGGGCGGCGGGGTTCATGACGGATGGTTCGCTCATACCCGTACCGCCGCGGCTACGCTTCCTCGCGCTTGCGGTAGAGCACGAATTTTCGTCCGATGCATTGGATGACCTCCGCGCCGGTTGCCGCGCTGAGCACCTCCGCCGCGTCGCGCGCGGTCAGTCCCGATGTGTCGAGCACCGAGATCTTGATGAGCTCGCGCTTTTCCAGCGCCCCGTCAATCGCATCGATCATGGCGTCCCCGATGTCCGCCTTGCCGATCTGAAAGATCGGTTCGAGCGTATTTGCCTGCTTGCGGAATTCCGCACGTTCCTTGCCCTTCAACGTCCTGTTTCCTTTCCTCTCCCTGGCCGCCGGTCAGATGCCCGTTTTCCAGAGGCCGTGCAGATTGCAGTATGCATAGGCCGCCACGGGCAGATCGTCGATGACCTTGAACTCCACGACCGGCACCTCATTCTGCTCCACGGTGAGGCGCTTTCTTTGTCCGCCCTTGACCGTCTCCAGATACACCCATTCAATCAGGTGCTTTTCGGTCATGGGATGCGGCTCAATGCCGACCTGCACCGTGACGGTATCGCCGCCGATCTCCACATACGGCAGATGCTTGTCCTTCGACGCCTCCACCGTATTGGCGACGAGCAGCTCCATCCTCTCCCCGCAGCAGATGAGGGGCACGCCATGATCCTCGATCAGGCCCACAAGGTTCCCACAGTGCTTACAACGAAAAAATTTCGGTTCCAACATTGTCACATGCCTCCTGTCGTATTTAGTCAACAAAGTCGAACTCCCACTCGCCCAGCCGGATGGTCGCGCCCTCGGCCGCACCCATTTCGCGCAGCGCCGAGATCATGCCGCTCTTGATGAGCATCTGCTGGAAGCGGCGCATGGAGGTTTCATCATCCGGATCTGTGGTATCGAGCAGGCGGTCGACATCGCCGCCGGTCACCACGAACGCGCCGGAATCATCCCGCGCGATCTGAAAGCCCTTCTCGTACTGCGGGCCCAGCTCGAGCTCCTGCTCGGGATATTCGAGCACGGGCGGCAGGGCGTCGAGCACCTGCACCACATGGTCGAGCAGGCCGTCAAAGCCCTGTGCCGTGGCCGCCGATACGGGGAAGATCAAAACGCCCTTCGGCTCGAGCGCCGCCCGCAGCCGCGCAAGCTGCCCGGCCGCCTCGGGCAGGTCCATCTTGTTCGCCGCAACGATCTGCGGCAGCGCGGCCAGCCGTTCGCTGAACTTTTCCAGCTCCCGGTTGATCTTTTCATAATCATCGAGCGGGTCGCGCCCCTCGCTGCCGGACACGTCGAGCACATGCACGAGCATGCGCGTGCGCTCGATGTGGCGCAAAAAGTCGTGTCCGAGCCCTGCACCCTCGGCCGCGCCCTCGATGAGCCCGGGAATATCCGCAAGTACAAACGATCGGCCGTGCCGCGACGCCACGCCAAGATTGGGCGTGAGCGTTGTAAAATGATATGCGGCGATCTTCGGCTTTGCGGCCGTGAGCACCGACAGGATCGTGGATTTGCCCACGGAGGGCAGGCCGATGAGCCCGACGTCCGCGATGGTCTTGAGCTCAAGCTCCACCTCGCGATCCTCGGTACGGACACCGTTTTGCGCAAACCGCGGCGACTGGCGCGTGGGCGTGGCAAAGCGGGCGTTGCCCTTGCCGCCCCGGCCGCCCCGGAGCACCGTGCGCTCCTTGCCGGCCTCGTTCATGTCCGCGAGCACCGCGCCGGTTTCCACATCGCGCACGATCGTGCCGACGGGCACGCGCACGCGCATCGGCGCGCCGTCGCGCCCGGTTTTGAGCTCCGGCTGGCCGTTGCCGCCGTTCTCTGCACGGTAATGGCGCTGGAAGCGGAACTCGAGCAGCGTCGTAAGCTGCGCGTCCGCAACGAACACCACGTCGCCGCCGCGCCCGCCGTCGCCGCCGG
>ERZ857882.4376-NODE-4376-length-12233-cov-3.932665_pt1 | contig 12233 bp, 10 predicted proteins | sample MGYA00519697_ERZ857882 | MGnify/ENA primary metagenome ERZ857882 (study PRJEB31778, sample SAMEA3449373) | human gut metagenome | biome: human gut; feature: human-associated habitat; material: faeces | place: United Kingdom | collected 2010/2012 ... | reverse complement strand
TACAACGCTTCAGCGCAATTTCACCCGTTCGCAAGAACGGATTTCACCGCGCGCGAAAGCGCGCTACGCTTTCTGCACATACATGCCTATGTACGGCTTATCGTCAAGATAGTAGCCGCAGGGCAGGCAGGCTATCAGCATGCCGTCCGCAGGGGCATATACGTCCGTTGCATCCATGCGGCCTATGCGCTCGCCCGCGCGTATCGCCGCGCCAATCTCCTTTTCGGGCTGCCACAGGCCCGCATGCGGGGCGTTTATGTCTATCAGCTTGCCATAGAACGTGGGCGCATGGCCTTCAACCTTGCCCGCAGCAACGCCTTCGCTTTTCAGCATATCCATAAGGCCGTTAAAGCATACGTCGGCAAATTTCAAATTGACCGCGCCGTCTCCCGCGCCGGAGGGTATTTCTATTATGCAGGCGGCTTGGGCGCGCTTGCGGCAGGATTCCGTGAAAAGCTGCCCGCCAAGGCCCTCCGAATGGACGGCTATGGGCATTGTTATGCGGCTGACCAGATTGCGCACCTTGGCCGATTCGCTGTATACCGAAAGTATATACGGCAATCCGTGCTGCCCACAGCAATGAAGGTCCACCAATATGTCCGCGTCGGCTGTTTCTTTATATATGGATGCGGCAAGCTTATGGGATATGCTCCCGCTTTCATTACCCGGGAAAACGCGGTTCAGATCAACCGCGTCAAACGGGCTCCTGCGCTGCATGCAGCGCATTGCCGCCGCGTTCACGGTGGGTATTATCTTTACCGTGCCCTTCACGGGCGGATTCTTTATAAAATGGCCTATAAGCCGCTGCGCAACGTAAATGCCGCTCACCTCGTTGCCGTGTATGCCGGCGGTGAATGTTATATGCGGTTCTCCGCTGCCGAATGTGTATACATCATATTGGGTATTTACCCCGTATTCTTCTATGGTGACTGTTTTCATGCGTCCTCCTGTCAAATTGCGCTGAGCACCAGCATAACTATGCCCATCACAAGATATATCGCCGCGCGGGCGGCAAGGCCCTGCTTTGCGCTCAGGCTTTCGGTTTCGGCCTGCTCAGCCGTTTCGTCCAGATCGTCGTCCGTATTATGCCGCGGAGCATTAAGCCCTATGCGCGGCTTTCTGCGCTTTTCGGCGGGGGATTTAAGGTAATACGGCACCTCCTGCGGCTTTTTGCGCTTCAAAAGCTTCGTTATGTCCGTACCCTTGCTTTTAAGGTAATATATCCATGCCGCAAGCAGATATATCATGCCCGCCGCGCCCGCAAACCAGCCCGCATACACGCGCTGATACCGCGAAAAAAAGAATATCAGCATGTATGCCGTAAGGCACAGCGAAAGATTGTACATAAGCTTTTTCAGCGCGTAGCCAAGCATTGTTTCCCCTCTGTATCGGCCTTACAGCCGTATTTTTACCGTATCGATATCCAGGCCCACGTTTTCAAGCGACACATGCGCCCCGGCATAGCCGCGGGAAGCATCGGTTTTATAATATTTGGGCACAACAATATATGTATCGCCATCGGCCTCGTAGGCAACGGCGCCCTTTATGTGGCTGCCCTTTTCATCGCGGTACATATCGTCCCTAAGCCCGCAAAGATAGTATTTTTCCATCATTGCGTCGAACGTGGGGCTGTTGGTGATAAGGTTGGTTACATAGTCGCGGTAGAAGCCGTCCTCCTCTTTGCAAAGCTGAGCATCCGGCGCAAACGCGGCCTGTTGATTCATTATATCAAACGTGTCTCCCTTTTGCACGGATGAAAGCTTAACTCCGCGGTAGCAGCCGTTTGCGGTTTTTTCGGCATTGGTACAGTCCGCTACGAATACGTTTGCGCTGCCGAGCACGCTGAATTTGCCCGCGTGATACACAAGCGCGGTATCCTCGCTTACGGCGTAGCCTATGCGCGCGCCTTCGCGGTTTTTAAGGCAGGTTTCAATAAGCCTTATCAGGCGCGGGCGTTTATTAAAGTGCTGATCCACCACGCCGTAGGGGAAGAAGCCAAGGCCCCGCGTAATGGTAAGCGGGTCGCAGGGATCGTCCTTTTCACACTGCTCGTCGTATTTATCATAGCCGTACATTATGTCCCGGCTGAGCACGCCGCGATCGTTGCCGGAGCCTATCATAACGCGGCTCATTATTGCCGCGCCCGCGCTGGAGCCGCCTATAACGCCGCCGGATGCATATATCTCCCTAAGCCTTGTAAGCAGCTTGGTATCCGTGCCATCCTCTCGTATGAAGCACTTGGCGGTAAAATACTGATCTCCGCCCGTGAACCAAACGCCCGTAACGCCCTCCATCAGCTCCAATAGCCCTTCCGCATCGCCGGTGAAGGCGTTATAGCCGCGCTCGTCGCGCACATGGGGAGCATACAGCGGCACAAGCACGCAGTTTTCCTCCCTTGCGCCAAGGCGCACGAAATCGTCCCTATATGAGCGGAAAGTATCATCCGGATCCATGCCGGAAGCGGACACGATAAACGCAAACCTTCCGTTTGCGCCGCCGGCGCGCCGTATAAGCTCGGCAAATACCTCGTCCGCGCTCTGTATCAGGCCGCCGCCAACTATAAAAAGCGTTCCTTCCATATGCATAGCCTCCGTTTATTTAAGTATTTTGCGGTATTCGTCCGCCTCGCGCTCGTTTGCCCAAACGAAGTGACCCTTCTTTATTTCAGTCCACGCGGGCTTATCGGTCGCGTAATCATGCATTGCGGGGTTATATACAACCAGCTTTTTGCCGCGCTCAATGTCCGGATCCGGCACGGGAGCAGCCTGAAGCAGGGCGTTGGTATACGGGTGCAGAGGGTTGAGGAACAGCTCCTCGCTTTCCGCAAGCTCTACTATTCTGCCCTTGTACATAACGGCAATTCTGTCCGATATGAAGCGGACAACGCTTAAATCATGCGCAATGAACATATATGTGAAGCCCTTTTCGGCCTTGAGCCTATTCAAAAGGTTTATTACCTGCGCGCGTATGGAAACATCCAGCGCGCTTATGGGTTCATCCGCTATTATGAAGCGCGGCTCCACGGCAAGCGCCCTTGCTATGCCTATGCGCTGGCGCTGGCCGCCGCTAAACTCGTGCGGGAAGCGCGTTGCATATTCCTCCATAAGGCCAACGCTGTGCATTGCATCTATAACCTTTTGCTTGCGCTCCTTTTCGTTTTTGAAAAGGTGAAAGTTATATAAGCCTTCGGAAATTATATAGTCCACCTTGGCGCGTTCGTTAAGGCTGGCCATGGGATCCTGGAATATCATCTGCACGTTTTTGCGGAACTCCGTAAGCTCATGGTTGTTCATTTTGCCGTTTACCTTCATGCCGTCGTAATAAATATCGCCGGAGGAGGTATGGCAAATTTTCATTATGGCTTTGCCGGTGGTGGTTTTGCCGCTGCCCGATTCGCCAACGAGGGAGAACGTTTCCCCTTCGTATATATCGAAGCTAACGTCCTTAACCGCGCTGAACTCCTTGCGGTTCAGCTTGAAGTTTACGTAAAGATTGCGCACGGACACAAGCTTTTTGCCGTTTGAGTAATCCTTGGGCGGCAGGGGCTCTATCTTCTCCGTCTGCTCATGCGCCTTTGCAAGCTCCGCGCGGTAATCTGCCGCCTTGTCGCTCATCAGCCACGTTTTGGCATAATGCGTATCCGATACTTTGAAGAAAGGCGGTTCGTATTCGTAATCCACCTTCATCGCGTCCGGATTGCGCGGGGCGAAGGCGTCTCCCTTTATTTCCTTATAAAGATTGGGCGGAGTACCCTTTATGGAGTGCAGCTCGTGCCCCTTTACGCCAAGCTGGGGCAGGGACATGAGCAGCGCCTTTGTATACGGATGGCGCGCATCCTTGAATATTTCGTTTGCAAGGCCGTGTTCAACTATCTGACCGGCATACATAACGGCAACCCTGTCCGCAACGTTTGCCACCACGCCAAGATCGTGCGTGATATATATTACGGACATATCCATTTCCTTTTGCAGCCGCTTTATAAGATCGAGTATCTGCGCCTGCACGGTAACGTCCAGCGCGGTTGTGGGTTCGTCGCAGATTAATATTTTGGGCCGGCAGGCTATGGCCGTGGCTATTACAACCCTTTGGCGCATGCCGCCGCTGAATTCGTGCGGATACTGCTTATATCTCTGCTCCGGGTCGTTTATGCCAACCTGCCTTAAAAGCTCTATCGCTTCCTTCTTGGCCTGCGCCTTATCGGTGCCGAACTGATAGGTTATTACCTCGCGTATCTGCTCGCCTATGGTTTTAACGGGGTTAAGGCTGGTCATGGGGTCCTGGAACACCATGGCTATCTTTTTGCCGCGCACCTTCAGCCATTCCTTTTCGGTTTTATATTTGGCTATGTTCACGCCGTCCAGCAGCATTTCGCCCCGCTCCACCCAGCCGTTGGTATCAAGCATGCCTATGAAGGACTTTGTAAATACGCTTTTCCCGGAGCCGGATTCGCCCACTATCGCCAGCGTTTCGCCGTCGTAAAGGTCTATCGACGCGCCGCGGATGGCGGTTAGCGTATGGCCGCGCAGATTGAACTTTATAACTACGTCTTTTGCTTCAAATATCTTTTCCCTCATGCTGCGCCCCTCCTTAAACATGGTTGCGCGGGTCGGATGCATCCGCAAACTTGTTGCCGATTATATAGAACGAAATGGTGATGAAGCACAGTATGAGCGTGGGGCATATCATCTGGTAAGGATACACCAAAAACGCGCTCCTGCCCTGATTGACCAAATTGCCCAGCGTGCAAAGATCCGCCGGCAGCCCGACGCCTATAAAGCTCAAAAACACCTCCGAACCAATGGAGGACGGTATCGTCAGCGCCACGTCCATTATGATAAGGCTAACAAGATAGGGCACCACGTTGCGGCTTATTATGCGCTTTGGCGGGGTTTTAAGGCATATGGAAGCAATGTTGTAGTCCGCCTCGCGCAGGGCCAATATGCGGCTGCGGAACCAGCGCGCCTCACTTATCCAGCCCGTTGCCACAAGGGCTATCATAATGGTGAATATGCTGGGCTTCATAATGTAAGCTATAAGCACAAGGTAAATGGTGCTTGGCACGTTGGTAAGGGTATTATATATGGCGAACATAAGGGTATCCAGCTTCCTGTAAAAACCCCATATTGCGCCGATAATAACGCCAAGGCCAACCTCAAAGAAGGCTACCGCCAGCGAAAGCAGCAGCGACGTGCGCGTGCCGAACCACACCCGCGCCCATATATCGCGCCCAACGCCGTCCGTACCGAAGGGATGCTCGGCAGAGGGCGGTAGGTTCCATTCCCGCGCGGAAAGGGCCACGGCGTAAGGATCGCGGTCGGTTATCATGGGGTATATGACCGTGTATGCCACAAGCGCTATCAGCAGCGCCACTATGACCTTTACAACGGTGCTTTTGAAAAACGTGCGTATGGTGCTGCGCCAATATGAATAATTGGAAAAGCCGGCTTCCTCGCTGAGTTCTTCATGAAACTCCGCGCGGGTAAAAAGCGCGTCCGGAATATCGTTTATATTGGGCGTGGGATTGTTTTTTGCGTTTGATTCCATGTTCTTTTCCTCCGCGTCAATCGTCGTTCCCGCCGACAAGCTTTATTCTCGGATCCACGAAGGACACTACTATGTCCCCCAGGAAAACGCCCAGCACGCTGAGCGCGCCGTAAAGCAGCACAAGTATCTGCACAAGCGGGTTATCCATGGCCGTGATGGACTTGATGAGCAATCCGCCCGTGCCGGGGATGGCATACATGCTTTCAATAACAAGGGAGCCTGAAAGCATCAGCAAGAAGTCCGAAGGGATATTTATTGCAATGGGCACGATAGCGTTGCGGAAAATGTGGCGCCACATTATGAAACGCTTGGGCAGGCCCTTAACGGTTGCGAACTTAATATAATCCTTGTTTTCTTCATCCACAACATAGCGCCTGAGCCACGTGGCGTAGCCGGCGATGCTGCCGATGGACATGGAAACGACGGGCAGTATCCACGAAACCGGCTGATCCATATAGAAAAGCATAGGCAGATCGAACCAGCGGGAGAGGAACACCTGAATGAAGAAATGGATAATAATACTCGGCACGGCGCGGATTATAACAACATACAGCGTGCCTAAGCCATCCACTATGCCGCTCTTGTTGCCGGCCATGGCCATGCCGAGAGGTATGCCTATTATGGCCGAAACGAACCAGCTTATGAAATTGAGCAGGAGCGAATAGGGTATTTTTTCGCCCAAAACGGTTGAAATGGGCATGTTTGGATACAGCGTTATGCTGCGGCCGAGATCGCCTTTGAAAAGGCCGGAAACAAAGTTATAAAGCTGAGTAGGAAGGGGGTCAAGCACGCCCATATTGCGCAGATATGCGTTCTTTTCGGCGTCGCTCATTTCCTTATACTGTTCCTTGGAAAAATAGCCCGCGGTGGGCATAAAGCGAAGCAGAGCAAATACCACCAGCACAACAAGCACTATCGTTACGATAGCTTGCCCCAATTTGGAAAGCAGATATCTTGTCATGGTAAAACCTCGTTTGGGTGTTTTTTATTCCGTTCGGGCGCATTGCCCGGCAATTATACGCGCGGAGGTGGGCTGCCCCACCCCCGCAAATGGATTTTATTTTATTGAGGAAAGTACGATCAATTTATCAGTTGTTGGCAAGGGCAGCCTTTTCGGCCTCGTACTTTTCCTTCAGCTGCTCGTGCTGCGCCTTGGTAACGGGTTCGCTCTGTATCAGCGCGCCCTTCATCTTGTAACGGCTCAGCCCGAAGTAGCCGCCGGGTACGGTATAGGGCACAAGGCGCGTCATGTTATATGATCCGCCGCCGGACATATAGGGCTTGAGATACGCATGCTCCAGCAGATAGCATTCCGCATCCGCATAGGCGGCGTAGCGCTCGCTCAGGTCATATGTTGCGCCGGCCTTTTCTATCATCGCGTCAAACTCGGGTATGGAATAACCGGAATCGGTTATGTCATAATCGCTGGTGCAGCGGTTAAGGTTGGCGGAAGGATCGGCATAGCGCAGGCCGTAGCTGTCGTCCATCAAATCCCAGTTGCCAAGATCGAGCACCTCGGCGGAGAAGCTGTTGGACGAATATGCAAGGATAACGTTGACGTATTCCTTGCCAAGGTAGGTTTCCAGCATGTTCTTCACAAGGGTGGCCTTCTTCATGTCGCTGTCGGAGGAGCTGGAGGAATACACTATGTCTATGGGCAGCTTGCCGTCGCAATCGAACTCGGTAAGCGGCAGCATGTCAACATGGCCCGGCGTTACGCCCTTGAGCGTCACTCCGTCCGCCTCGCACAGCTCGGCTATTGCGGCCTTCAGGTATTCCTGCGCCTTTTCAACGTCATACGGATCGGTATCGCGATAGGCGGGCAGGTTGCCGTAATCGGTATAATCCTTGCCGTCATCGTCAAATATGGCGTTTTCGGGCAGCAGCGTATAGCGGCAGAAGAATTCGGGGTCATTCGGCTCCCATATGGCGGAAAGGGTTATTGCGTCTATCGCGCTGAATACAGCCTTGCGGAAGTTTTCGTTCTGCACTGCGGCCGCCATTTCGGGGTTCTTGGTTTGGAAGTTCCAGCTGTACCAATAGGTGGTAACGGTCTTTTCGGAAAGGTATACATAGTCCTCCCATTCGCCGCCGCGTATGCTGGCAACCTCTTCGGAGGTGAGGGACGTGCCGGTTATGTTGCCGCGCTGGAACATTTCAAGGCTTGAAATGCTGTCGGAAACATATTCCCACTGCAGCGTATCGAGCGTAAGCTTGTCAAGATCCCAGTAGTTTTCGTTCTTGGTGAGCACAAACTGCTTATCAAGATCCCAAGCGGAAATGTAGTAACCGCCGTTATAAAGCATGGTTTCCTTGCTGGTGCCGAAATCCTCGCCCACGCTGTCAAGGAACGCCTGCTCCACGGGCAGCGTCATATCAAGCTGCGCATAGGAAAGGAAGTACGGGCAGGGGCCGGAAAGGGTGTATTCAACGGTATATTCGTCAACGGCCTTCACGCCCACGGTTTCGTCAAAGGAGGCGACCACTTCGTCGCGGGTTTTGCCTATGTCCGTGCCGTCGTCTATATCCACAAGCGCGTAGTAATAATCATACAGGCCCGCTATAACGTTCCTTATGGTGCTGATGCCGCTGGCGTTGTTGGCAGGATCGGCAATATAGCGTATGCCTGCAACAAAATCGTCCGCAGTTACCTTATATTCGGTCTTGCTGCCGCTGCAGTCCACCCAATATACATCGGGGCGGATATGGAACGTCCAAACGGAAAAATCATCGTTATGCTCCCAGCTTTCCGCCATGCAGGGGGAGGGGCGGCCGTATATGTCGGTTTCAACAAGGCCCTCCGCAATATTGGAAATAAAGTTGTAGTCCGACGTGAACTCCGTGCAGTACGGGTTCATGGAGGTTATGGAGGTGGAAAAAGTTGACTTATAGGTCTTTTCGTAAACCACCTGCGGCTCATCTGTCTGCGCGGGCGCAGCGGTGTTTGCCGGATCGTTATCCTGCGGCGCATTGTTGTTCTGGTTGCCGCTGCATCCTGCAACAATACAAGAGAGCATCACAAGCGTCAATAACAAAGCGATCGTCTTTTTCATGCCTATTCTCCTTAAAGATTTGATATGGTATAAGCCGTTCGTTTATACCTTTCGGCTTACCTTGCATGTATCCTAACATAAACAGATGCGATTGTAAAGTAAAAGCTCAACATTTTTGCTCAAAAAATATTATTTCGGGCATAATCATGCTTGATTTTTTGATTTTATTGGCATATAATAAAGTAAACGCTTTAAGATTCCAGTTTTTGGGGAGGAAGTATGTCCGTAACAGAGTCCATCCGTGAAGCCATGGCCGGCCTAACAAGCAAGCAGAAGTCCATAGCGCAGTATATAATGGATAATCCGGACGAAGCTTCCTATTTATCGCTCAAGGAGCTGAGCGTGCGCACGGGGAGCTCTGAAGTATCGGTACTGCGGCTTTGCAGGGCGCTGGGGTACGATAGCTTCGTTTCGCTCAAGGATGCGCTCAAGCAGCATACTCAGGGCGCATTCCGCGCGGCAACGCTCAGCGCGCCGAGCCTGCACCCGGATAACCGCATAGGCACGGCAGAGGAGCTGCTGAACAAGGTTTGCGCGGACGAGCAGAACAACCTAAACGCCACCATAGCGCAGCTGGATGCTGAAATGCTTGTAAATTGCGCACACAGGCTGCTTAAATCGGAGCGCGTATTCGTATTTGCGCATGATAGATCCTATGTGTTTGCGGATTATCTTTGCTATCGGCTCAACTTTTTGCGCATACAGGCCACGGCGGTGCAGCTTGGCGAAAGCAACACCGTGTCCACAATACTTGCCGCCATGCAGGATGGGGACACGGCAATATTGTTCTCCTTCCCGCCGCATTATGAGCCCTGCGCGAACGCCGCAAGCTACTGCCGCTATAAGAACATTCCGCTAATAGCCGTGACAGACAGCATGGATTCCCCCGCAGCCGCCAATGCAGACAGCGTTTTCCTTTGCCGCACGGGCGCGCGGTATTTTTACAATTCGCAGGTGGCAACGCTTTCATTTATAAATATACTCACCTCCTGCATAGCCATACAGATGGGCAGCGGATTCGACGAAATACTGGCGAACGAGCAGGACGTTATGGACTTTTTGGACAGCTTTAACTACGCGGAAAAAGCGGAGAATTGACATAAAATCTGGTTTGGGAGGCACTATGCTTAAACTACTGAAGAATTGCAGCGTATATGCGCCGAAGTACGCCGGCAAAAAGGACATATTGATAATGGGCGAAAGGATACACGCCGTTGCGGACGATCTTTCCGCATGGCAGGCGGCGCCCGAAATTGAAGTATACGACATAAACGGCGCGGCCGTATGCCCGGGCATAGTGGATACGCATGTGCACATAACCGGCGGCGGCGGTGAACAGGGCCCCGTTTCCCGCACGCCCGAAATAAGGCTGAGCGAGTTGACGCTAAACGGCGTTACCACCGTGGTAAGCCCTCTCGGCACGGACGGAATATCAAGAAGCCTTGAAAACCTGCTTTTCAAATGCCGCGCGCTGGAGCATTACGGGCTGACCTGCCGCATAGTTACGGGCAACTACCGCTACCCTTCGCCAACCCTGACGGGAGACGTTGCGCGGGACATAGCGCTGATAGGCGAAATGATAGGCGTGAAGATAGCCATATCGGACCACCGCGGCTCAAACGTGACATGGCAGGAATTGGCGCGCCTTGGCACGGAGGTGCGCGTGAGCAGCATGCTCAGCGGCAAAAAAGGATACGTCATAATACATGTAGGCAGCGGAAGGGACAGGCTGAAGCCGCTTTTTGACGCGGTGGAGAACTCCGAACTGCCGCCGGATACGTTCCTGCCAACGCATTGCTGCCGCACGGCGGAGCTGATAAGCGACGCGGTGAAGTTCAACAAAATGGGCGGCACGGCGGACTTTACGGCGGACACCGTTGAAAGCGAAAACGGAACGGCGGCGGCGGTATACTCCGCGCTGCAGCAGGGCGCGGACCCCGCGCGCATAACCATGAGCAGCGATGCATGCGGCAGCCAGCCCAAGTTTGACGCAAACGGCAACTGCACCGGCATAACATACACAACGCCCGAAACGCTGCTGTGCGAACTTAGGCGACTGAAAGAGATATACGGCGTTCCCTTTGAAACGGCGCTTGCGTTCTTCACGGAAAATCCGGCGCGCGTGGCGGGCTTTGCCGGGATGCTGGTTGCCACCCTCGGCACGATCCTGCCGCCAATGCTCATCCTTTCGGCCGTCTCGCTGTTCTATCATGCGTTCGCCGCCAACCGCTATGTCGCGCTGGCGCTCAAAGGCATGCAGGCGGGCGTGGCCGCCGTAATCCTGGATGTGGTTTGCAACCTTGGCGGCCCGATCCTGCGGCAGCGGTCGCCGCTTTCCCTCGCCGTAATGGCGGCGGCGTTCGTGGCCAGCTTTTTCTTTAACGTCAACGTGGTGTTCATCATTCTCGCCGCCGCGCTCGTGGGCGTCGGGCAGGCGCTGCGGCGGCGGCGCAGGGGGGAGGCGCAACCGTGACGCTGTTCCAGTTGTTCGTGAGCTTTTTGCAGGTGGGGCTGTTCAGCATCGGCGGCGGCTATGCGGCCATGCCGCTGATCCAAAGCCAGGTCGTAGAGCGGTATGCCTGGCTGACGATGGGGGAGTTTGCCGATCTGGTGACCATCGCGGAGATGACGCCCGGACCGATCGCCATCAACGCCGCCACGTTCGTCGGCATCCGCATCGCGGGCATCGGCGGCGCGCTGGCGGCCACGTTCGGCTGCATCCTGCCCTCCTGTGTGATCGTTTCCGTTCTTGCGCGGATCTATTACCGCTATCGGGGGCTGCCGGTGCTGCAGGAAGTGCTGTCCAGCCTGCGCCCGGCGGTCGTCGCGCTGATCGCGGCGGCCGGGCTGTCCATTCTCGGCCAGGTGGCGTTTGACGGGCAGGCGTTCTCGCTCCCGGCGCTGTGCGCGCCCGCCCTCGTGCTGTTTGCGGCGGCGTTGATTGTGCTGCGGCGCTTGCGTTGGAACCCGATCCTGGTTATGGCGCTCTGCGGCGCAGCCAATCTGGCGTACGGCCTGATTGCGGGATGACCCGCCCGGTCAGAGGGCGAACAGCGCGCGCGCGTTGCACGTTGTAGCGGCGGCAACGCGCTCGACCTCCTCGCCGCGCGCAGCGGCAAGCGCCTCCACAACCAGGCGCACGAGACGGGGATCGTTGCGCTGGCCGCGCAACGGTTCCGGCGTCATATACGGGCAATCCGTCTCGATGAGCAGGCGCTCCAGCGGCAGCCTCGCGGCGATGTCCCGCCGGGTGGCCGCGTTTTTGAACGTCAACGCCCCGCCGAAGGCGACGTACAGCCCGAGATCGACGCACTCCCGCGCCGTCTCGTAGCTGCCGGAAAAGCAGTGCATCACGCCGGCGACCCGGCCCCGCCGGGCGCGCAGCAGCGCCAGGCAGTCGCCGTGCGCCTCACGGTCGTGGATGAGCACGGGCACGCCGTGCGCGGCGGCGATGTCCAGCTGATCGGCAAAAGCGTTTTGCTGCGCGGCGCGCGGCGCAAAATCATAATGATAATCGAGCCCGATCTCGCCCACGGCCACGATGCGCGGATGCGCGAGCGCGCGCACGACGGCCGAATGGGTCGTCGAACGGAAACTCTGCTCCTGCAAGCGCACGGAACGTTCGCGCAGGAGCTG
>ERZ857882.4374-NODE-4374-length-12241-cov-3.139997_pt1 | contig 12241 bp, 11 predicted proteins | sample MGYA00519697_ERZ857882 | MGnify/ENA primary metagenome ERZ857882 (study PRJEB31778, sample SAMEA3449373) | human gut metagenome | biome: human gut; feature: human-associated habitat; material: faeces | place: United Kingdom | collected 2010/2012 ... | reverse complement strand
CGACACACCTTCGTGTTTTAATAATATGAATTTATGGCTGATATAAGAAGAAGCCTGATAATCTCAAGTGCACATGCTTACATGATTGACTATTAATGATCTACATCTTCTTCCTCTGAACAGTTACGACTCTTCTTGTTTTTTTATTTCTTAAAACGGAAGGTAACCAGTAATCCTTTATGGTCGGTTGGCCATACGTTTTTGGGAGTGAGGAATTGATCTTTTGACGTTTCTTCTACTCTTTGGCTCCGTACGATAGAACCTTTAGGGCCGAATATAACCGCCTTTTCTGCTTGAAGGCCTTTCCCTTGATAAAAGATGAAATCAATCCGGTCCCGTTCGTCGGCTTTGGGAGCCCATGTGAGTTTTTCGGGAGTTTTTAAAGGGTTGTCCGATGGATAAGTAAATCCGGGATGGGTGAGTGGGTTAGGATAAATTTCGCGATAGCTGTCAATGAATCCTGCATCTTCGGACAACCTGTGCCCTAAAAATCCATCGCCATTTTGCTTGACTCTTCTTCTGACAATTCTGTAACCTGTGTTTCCATAACACGATAAACTCTCTGACACATATTTAAAACACTCGGACGATGGGTTGTCACGATGCATGTTTTATTTGGGCGTTGTTTTATGATATTTCTTAAAACTTTACGTTCCGTTGTTACATCAAGTGCCGATGTTGCTTCATCTAACAATAAGATCGGTGCATCCCTTAAAACAGCCCTTGCAATTGCAATTCTTTGTGCCTGTCCTTCCGAAAATCCTCGTCCTCGCTCTCCGATCTTGGTATAGATCGTTTCTTCCATATTCTTTACGAAATCCCATGCACAAGAAATCTTCAATGCCTCGATCATCTCTTCCTCTGTTGCATCTTGTTTCACCATTTTTAAATTTTCTGCGATCGTACCAGAAAGAATTGTATTTCCCTGTGGTACATAGGCAAATAAATGTCTGGTATCTGCATTCATCTCCACCTGCTTCCCATTTGAAGCCCTTAAATATGCTTCTCCTTTTTCCGGATGGATCAAACCTAAGATCAAACGGATCATCGTTGTCTTTCCCTCTCCAGAAGGACCAACCAACGCAACGATCTCGCCCGGATTAGCCATAAATGCAGAATCAGTAATAACACGGTTTCCTTCGATATAAGAAAAATCCACATCCCGCATCTTCACTTCGAACCCATCTTCCACATAAGCATCCATCTCAGAGCTTTCTGGAATATGAACTTCTTTCTTAAGCTGTGCAAGCTCTCTGATACGATGAGCGGAGATCGAACTGTTCAAAAAATTTGGTATGATCGATACCAGATTGTTAAATGCCCCATTTAAGTTACTTCTCTGTTGTAAAAATAAAGTCATAGTTCCATAAGAAATATCTCTTGTCCAAAGCCGGAACAGACAATATCCAAATGCTGCATACTGAACAACCATTCCTATGATCGACATAACGATATTCGTCTTGATCGTAAACATGTTATACTTTAAACTGATATCTTTAAACTTCTCCTGCCAGTTTCTCATCTTCTTTCCATATAAAGAAGAAATCCCAAAGGACTTGATCGTATCAAAATTATAGAATGTCTCGACTTCAAATGTCATCATCTCACTACTCATTTCCCGCACTTTCTTCCCATATTCTCTCTGCTTGGAAATAAGGAACTTCGACATCAAAAGCATAAATGGTGCACTTGCAAATGCCAGTAATGACATGATCTTATCGTAATGCCAGATAACCGCAAATGTTGCGACAAAGTCGTAAACTGCTATGATGATCGTCGGCAGCCAGCTGATCGCATTTCCACTGATCGTATTGACATCGCTGTTAAAACGATTCAAAACATCTCCATTACTATATTGATTGATCTCCATCCAGTCGGCATCGATGATTTTATCAAAAATATCCGCCTGAATATCATTATTGATATAGATACTCAACTTTGTAGAAATACGTCCGATCACATTTCCGATCGTCAGACTAAAAAATGCACTTCCAAGTGTGATCAAAACCATGATCCACAACTTACTCATCTGATATCCTGTGATGATATCGATCATATATTTACTTGCCACACTTCCAACCAATCCCATGGATGTGCTGAAAATACCAAGGATCGTGTAGAAAGCGATCGCTCCTTTATATCGTTTGCTGTAAGAAAAGATCCATTTCCAGTCGTCAATGATCTCTGAAAATGTTCCATCTCTCCATTTCCCGATCAGTATATCTAATGACTCAAACGATATCTTCTGATTTGGTTGATTTCGATTTTCATTGTCCATCATGTGATCATCACCTTCTTTCCTTCATAATTTTGTAAAATTCTTTTGTATACTCACAGATATATTCCGGAATTCCTTCATAATCTCCTGTTTCTAATAAAGCTGCCGCCGCACATGTATTACAGATTGGACGATATTTGCATTCTGTACACCTTTCATTGGTCAAGATTTCTTTCGTCTGTGCTGATATCATTTCCCAGCTTCTTTGAAAACCTTCTGCAAATACATTCACTTCTGGTTGACTTTGCATCACACATGGACGCATCATTCCCTGCCAATTGATCGTAAAAGAGCAATTGCCTGCCAGGCATGAAATGTGCCTGCTGTATTGCATATTTTGTGGATGATCTTCGACCATGCTGATCACATAATCCTGATATTCTCTAAGAGCTTCTTCGCCCCATTGATGTTGAAAGATCAACTTCTTCGCCATCGCTGCATCCTTTGGATTCATGCGGCTTTGTTCATCAAATGGTTTATTTCTTTCTCTGCTTGCCGGATACATATAGGTATCAAGATTCACGGCTGTATCCAGATCATCTGCAATATCTAAAATCTTCCTGATATCCTCTTCATTCTTTGAAGTGATGCTTCCATTAATCTTTACATCAATTTCCCTGTCCCTTAGCAGCCTGACTGCATTGACCGTCTTCTGAAATCCACCTGGATAATGACATAACTGCTCATACGCCTGGTCATCTGCTCCATATAAAGTAATATTCATTCTTCTTGGCTTATATTTCTGGAAGAAATCTGCCCATTCTTCATCGATCAGTGTTCCATTTGTATTGATCGTAAGAATCATTCCCATCTTCTGCAGTTCGACATATAGTTCCTTAAATCCCGGAAATAATAACGGCTCTCCTCCTGTCAACAACAGAAATAATGTTCCTGCATCCTTCATCTGATGAGCCAGTTTGATCCATTCTTCTTTGATTCTTAAACGGCCTTTTTGTTCCATCTCTGCCTTAGATAAACGAACATAACACATATCGCAGTTCATATTACAAAGTGGTAATAATTCCAGACTGCCGTTCACTGGAGCTTGTCTTTGATATGCTTTCTGGACCAGCATCTTTTCCATGGAATCCATTGCGTCTAGGTCTTTCATTTGGCTCCCCTTCTTTCTTGTACATTCTGTTTTATTATATGATGAGATGGCGGAAAAAGAAAGTTTTTATTTGTGTTTTATTTTCCATATATTGACATTGTAGACCGTTTTTGTTAATATCATTTTACAAACTATCTATCATTGGACATGTATATTCTATATTGCAATTTTAATTTTTCATTTCCGCATGATCAAATCAATGCCTGTCCATTTGCATCGCTTAAAGGAGGGTGTTTGACTGTTAGAATAATCTTAAAAAAATTATAAATATGTGTTGGATTTTATGATTTTTATTGGTAGAATAAATTATAAATATTATATGGAGGATTTGTTTATGAGTAAATATTATTCTATCAATAAATTTTCAAAAATATTAGGTGTATCGGCTCAAACATTAAGGAATTGGGATAAAAAGGGGAAACTTCATCCACATCACACTTCCAGTAATGGATATAGATATTATTCGCATGAGCAATTAAATCAAGTTATGAATGTAAAACCTAATTTAGATAGAAAAGAACTTATGAAACGAATATCTCAAAATAAAGTGGACAAGGTGGTTGTTTTTTATAAAGACAGATTGTTACGATTTGGATTTGAATTCAAACGTGCCAATAAAGCAAGAAAACTTGTAAAAGAACTGATAGATGATGGTGGTGAAGAAGATGATAAAAACAATTCGAGTCATGCTGATCCCAAATAATAAACAGAATACAAAACTTTTTCGATATGCCAATACTGCCAGATTCGCTTATAACTGGGCGTTAGGAAGAGAAAAAGAAAACTATAAAAATGGTGGTAAGTTCCTATCGGATAGTGATCTGAGAAAAGAATTTACACAATTAAAGAAAACAGAGGAATATTCCTGGTTAAATGAAGTTTCAAATAATGTAACAAAACAAGCGATCAAAGATGCTTGTCATGCATATAAGAGATTTTTCAAAGGATGTTCAAAGTTTCCGAAATTCAAAAGCCGAAAATTTTCTATACCATCTTTTTATCAAGATAATGTAAAGATCCAATTTTCAGATACTCATGTAAAAATTGAGGGTTTTGCTGCTTCCAAAAAGAAGAATAAGCAAAAGATAAACTGGATCAGACTTGCGGAAAAGAATCGGATACCTACGGATTGTAACTATAGTAATCCCCGTATTAGATATGATGGGATCAACTGGTGGATCACAGTAGGCATTGAATACGAAGACTCTGTTACCGTTCCCTCCAATGATGGGATAGGGATTGATTTAGGGATTAAAGATTTAGCGATATGTTCTGATGGCAATAAATATAAGAACATCAATAAAACGAAAAAAGTTAAGAAACTAGAGAAACAAAAACGCAGATTACAGCGTAGCATCTCTCGTTCATACGAGAACAATAAACAAGGAAAGGAATACTGTAAAACGAAGAATGTGATCAAAAAGGAAAAACTTTTATTAATATTAAATCATAGACTAACCAATATCCGTCATGATCATTTACATCATATAACATCAGAGATCGTAAAACGAGAACCAAGTTTTATCTGTATCGAAGATCTAAATGTAAAGGGAATGATGAAAAACAGACATTTATCCAAAGCAGTTCAACAACAGGGATTTTATGAATTTAGGCGGCAGATGGAATATAAATCTGAGTGGAACAATATTCAGGTGATCATTGCAGATCGATTTTTTCCAAGTTCTAAATTATGCAGTTGTTGTGGAAAGATCAAAAAAGATCTGAAGTTATCAGAACGTATTTACAAATGTGAATGTGGAAATGTAATTGACAGAGATCTTCAGGCAGCTTTGAATCTTAAAAAATATGGAGAGGATGTTCTGAAACGATCTGTAGCATAATATATTCAAGTGATTACAGATATGTACTGATACGTTAGTCAGGAATTAACGCCTATGGAGAGTACAGGAACTTGTGAGTAGTACATGAATTGATTCGTTACAAAAGCATACTCGTTGAAGTAGGAATGAAACATAAAGGTTTATAACTTTTTATAAGTTTTCAGTAACGGTATGTATGAATTTAAATCAACTATACTATTTTCAAAAGGTCGCACAATTACAACATTATCACCAGGCAGCCAAGGAATTAAATATCTCTCAACCTAGTTTAAGCCGCTCGATCGCTAATCTTGAAGAAGAATTAGGTGTTTCTTTATTTCAGAAAAACGGACGCAATATCGAACTTACCAAATATGGTTCCATCTTTTTAGAACATGTAAACCGTATTATAGAAGAAATTAAAATTGCAGAGAATAAGATGAAGTCTTTAGCTGGCAGTTCCAGCGGGCACATTGATATCGGATATGTATTTCCTTTGGCCAAAAGTTATATTCCAAGACTTGTACGAAGTTTCTTAAATCAGCAGGAAAATCATGAGATCACGTTTTCTCTAAGTCAAGAGATCACAAAAAATCTAATTGCGGATCTGAAAAATGAAAAATATGATGTCGTTTTTGGTTCTCTCGTTGCCGATGAACCGGAAATTGAGTTTGTTCCGGTTGTTAATCAGGAAATGGTGATCATTACCCCACCAGAGCATCCTTTAAAATATAAGAAGAAACTCGTTTTAGAGGATCTGCTGGATTATCCAGTCATTGGTTATGATAAGACTTCTGGTCTTGGACGTTTTACTAATTCTATTTACAAACAAAACCATATCAAACCGTCTATCGCTTTTGAATCTTCGGATGAAAATGCCATCGCTTCCCTTGTTGCAGAAGATTTTGGGATTGGTTTTGTTGCACATGTAGAATCATTACAGGCATATGATGTGGAAATCCTACATCTTAGTAATGTAAAACCTTACCACACTGTTTATATGGCTTATCTTAAAAATATGCCGATGATCCCTGCTGTTCGTAAATTTATTGAATTCACAAAAGAAACAATAGATATTTTTTATTGATTCTTCAAAAAAGATTTATTTGTTAAATAATTAACCGTGTGTTATACTAAAGCCATCATAAATCATTCACCCAATTTTTATGATTCTAACAACCTCGGATTATATGGAATTTAATTTTTTGATTTTTTGGATTTAATTTTTTGGAGGTTCAATTCTAATGAAAAGCAACTATAAAAACATTTTCACACCATTAACAATTAAGAACATGACAATGAGAAACCGCATCATGATGACACCAATGGGAACTAACTACGGTGAACAGACAGGAGAAATGAGTTTCTTACACATTGATTACTATACAGAAAGAGCAAAAGGCGGAGTTGGTCTGATCATGGTTGAAAACGCAAGTGTTGATTCACCACTTGGATCTAACGGAACAACTCAGATCCGTATCGATCATGACAACTATATGCCTCGTTTCTTCAAATTATGTGAAACATTACACGCTCACGGAGCTTGCGTTGGTGTTCAGTTAAACCACGCTGGTGCTTCTGCTCAGTCTAAGAGAACAAATATGCAGCCAGTATCTGCATCTGATATTCCTTCTAAAGCAGGTGGAGAGATTCCTCGTCCTCTGAAAGTAGAAGAAATTTATGAAATCGTTAAAAAATATGGAGAAGCTGCTGCTCGTGCACAGGCTTGTGGATTTGACTGCGTTGAGATCCATGCAGGACATTCTTACTTATTAAGTCAGTTTATGTCTCCTACAACAAACAAACGTACAGATGAATTCGGTGGATGTCCAGAAAACCGTGCCCGCTTCACAAAATTAGTTGTTGAAGAAGTTCGTAAACAGGTTGGACCTATGTTCCCTATCTTCGTTCGTATCAGTGCTGATGAACTGATGGAAGGTGGAAACACATTAGAAGATACTTTAGAGTTACTTTCTTACTTCCAGGAAGAAGTTGATGCATTTGACGTATCTGCTGGATTAAATGGTTCTCTTCAGTTCCAGATCGATGCCAACTACTTAAAAGATGGTTGGAGATCTTACATGGCAAAAGCTGTCAGAGAAAAATACAACAAACCTTGTGTAACTATGGGTAACATCCGTGATCCTCGTGTCGCTGACGATATCTTAGAGCGTGGAGATGCTGATATCATCGGTATGGGTCGTGGACTGATTGCTGATCCTCACTGGGTGAAAAAAGTTGCTACAGGACATGAAGATGACATCAGAAAATGTATTTCTTGTAACATCGGATGTGCTGGAAACCGTATCGGAGTTAACCGTCCAATCCGTTGTACAGTAAACCCTACTGTAAACTCTGGATTTGATTATAAAAAGAAAAAAGTAAATAAACCTTGTAACGTTGTTGTTATCGGTGGTGGTACTGCTGGTCTTGAAGCTGCTTGTACAGCTGCTGAAGTTGGATGTACTACATTCTTATTCGAAAAGAATGATCACCTTGGTGGATTAGCTGTTGAAATCTCTAAGATTCCAGATAAGAAACGTTTAAGAGACTTCCCTGACTACCTTGTACACCGTGCTTCTAAATTAACAAACCTGTTTATCTTCAAAGGACAGGAAGCAACTCTGCCATTAATTAAAGCACTGCATCCAAACATCATCGTAAACTCAACAGGTTCTAATCCTTTACTTCCACCAATCAAAGGATTACATGACCACATCGACAAAGAAGGATCTAAAGTAGCTTCTATCACAGGAATGATCAACCACTTAGCTGATTATCCAGAAGACTGCACAGGTAAGAAAGTCGTTGTCGTTGGTGGTGGAGCTGTAGGTCTTGACGTTGTTGAATACTTCGCTCCAAAAGGTGCGCAGGTAAGCATCGTAGAAATGATGCCTCAGATCGGTAAAGACTTAGATCCAGTATCTAAATGCGGAACAAACACATTAATGAGAGAACACAATGTAAACCAGATGACTGAAACAGCTCTTTGCGAAGTAAAAGCTAATGGAGAAGAAAAAGATCTTCCTTTCGATTATGGATTCGTATGCTTAGGAATGAGAGCAAACGCTCCTGTTCTTGATGAAATCCGTGAAGCATTCGCTGATACTAACGTTGAAATCATCAATATCGGTGACAGCGTACGTGCTAGAAGAATCATTGATGGTGTTCAGGAAGGACATAACATCTTAAATGTACTTGCAGATCATGAATATCTGTAAGATATAACCTAGCAAAATATATAATAAATAAAGCAATTTTAATTTTAACTTGCTATCTTCTACCTTAAAAATAAATATAAAGTTGCAAAAATCCCTGAAGAATTGATCGTCTTCAGGGATTTTTGTTGTTTTTGATACTCTCATCATTATATTATGATTTTTTTAGGAAAATTGACATTTATGTTTTAGTTTTTATGTTTCACAAGAAAAATCTAGCCTACTGTACTGCTTTAAAAGCTTCCTCTAAATCTTCGATGATATCATCGATATTTTCTGTACCAATTGACAGACGAATTGTGTTAGGTTTGATTCCTGATCCTAATAATTCTTCTTCAGTCATCTGAGAATGTGTTGTAGATGCTGGATGGATGACTAAGGATTTCACGTCTGCTACGTTTGCAAGCAGTGAGAATAACTCTAAGTGATCGATAAAGTCTTTTGCTTTCTGCGCATCACCTTTAATCTCGAATGTGAAGATAGATCCACCACCGTTAGGGAAGTATTTTTTGTATAATTCCTGCTGCTCAGGATCGTCAGATACTGATGGATGGTTTACTTTTTCTACTGCTGGATGATTTTTCAAGTATTCTACTACTTTTAATGCATTCTGTACATGACGCTCTACTCTTAAGGATAATGTTTCTAATCCCTGTAAGAAGATGAATGCATGAACTGGAGATAATGTTGCTCCTGTATCACGAAGTAATAATGCTCTGATCTTTGTTACAAATGCAGCTGCCCCAACGTCTTTTGTAAAGCTTACTCCATGGTAGCTTGGGTTTGGTTCTACTAATGATGGGAATTTTCCTGATGCTTCCCAGTCGAATTTACCACCGTCAATGATGACACCACCGATTGTTGTTCCGTGACCACCGATGAATTTTGTTGCTGAATGTACTACGATGTCTGCTCCGTATTCGATTGGTCTTACAAGGTATGGTGTTGCAAATGTATTATCTACGATCAGTGGAATGTTGTGTTCATGAGCGATCGCTGCTGCTTTCTCGATGTCTACAACGTCTGAGTTTGGATTTCCTAATGTTTCGATGAATAATAATTTTGTGTTATCTTGAATTGCTGCTCTTACTTCATCTTCATTGAAAATGTCTACGAATGTTGTTTCGATTCCGTAATCTGGTAATGTATGCTCTAAGAAGTTGTATGTTCCACCGTAAATATTTTTCGCTGCAACTACGTGATCTCCTGCTTTTGTAATATTTTCAATCGCATATGTGATCGCTGCTGCTCCAGATGCTACTGCTAATGCTGCAACTCCACCTTCTAGTGCTGCGATTCTCTGTTCAAAAACATCTTCTGTTGGGTTTGTTAATCTTCCGTAGATGTTACCTGCATCTGCAAGTCCGAAACGAGCTGCTGCGTGATCGCAGTTTCTAAATACATAAGATGATGTCTGATAAATAGGTACTGCTCTTGCATCTGTCACTGGATCTGGCTGTTCCTGTCCTACGTGTAACTGTAATGTTTCAAACTTATAATTTCTTTCTTTACTCATAATTTCTATCTCCTTTGTTGACTTTTATTTTGAATTTTGTATGTTGTCTTTCTTGATTACAAACTTATCTTACCATTAGATTTCCTACTTGTCCAATATGAAAAGTCAACATCTAGTTATAGGATATCCCTATAGCCAGAGTCATCACCCATAGCTTTATACTTTTTGATCTCCTCTAAGTACTTCTCTCCTAATGGGCTGATTGCAACTCCTTTTCGCTTGATATAGCCAATCGTCATGAGCTCATCCGATTTTAGTTTCACAGCACAGTAATCATCACCATTTAAGCTTTCACAGATAATTCCTGAACATAATGTATATCCATTTAACCCAACCATGAGATTTAACATAGTAGCTCTGTCATTTGCTTTGATCAGACGTTTATATTCATAGGTACTTAACACTTCTTCTGCAAAATAAAAGGAGTTATATTCCCCCTGTTCAAATGACAGGCATGGATATTCTTCCAGCTCTTCGATCGAAATCTCCTCTTTGTCTGCTAGTGGGTGTCCCTTCCACATATAAACATAGATTCCACATTCCAATAATGGATGGAATTCAAGCCCTGATTCCTGCAGCATCTTGCTTAATACCTTCTTATTAAATTCATTTAAATAAAGGATCCCGATCTCACTGTGAAAATCTTTGACATCCTTGATCACTTCGTATGTCTTTGTCTCTCTGACTGCAAATTCGTATTCATCCATACCAAACTGTTTGACCATCTCCACAAAAGCATTCACTGCAAATGTATAATGCTGCATGGAAACTCCGAATTTCTTCTTGATATTTTTCTTCTCAATATAGCGAGATTCCATAAGCTGATACTGTTCAACGACCTGTCTTGCATAACTTAAGAATTCCATCCCTTCTTGTGTGACTGATACTCCTCGATTGCTTCTCTTAAAGAGTCTTGTTCCAATCTCTTTTTCTAATTCTTTGACTGCAAGAGAAAGACTTGGCTGTGAGATAAACAGGCTTTTTGCCGCCTCATTCATAGATCCTGTATCTGCGATTGCTATAATATATCTTAATTGTGTTAATGTCATGGTTCTTCCCTTCCTTATCTTTTGAAACTCTCTAATGTCCGTGGTTTATTATACTTGATTTTTCGCCGCTTGTCTTATGATTTTTGAAAGAAACGCTCTTGACATATTGGTTTGCTTCGTCTTATAATAATGGCTGTTCCAATAGTTAGAATTCTAACTATTAACTTTCTAATCATAAAAGGAGCATCATCTATGTATGAATCATCTTATCATTATCTTCTGATGTCCAATCATTTAAGCCTTCAGAAGAAAATCATGGCTGTCTTAAAGCCACTTGGTCTCTCAACCGGCCAGCCAAAGGTCTTAGACCATCTTCGATATCATAATGGTGCCAGTCAAAAAGACATTGCCCATGCTTGTCATATCGAACCTGCTTCTTTGACTTCTATTTTAAATCGAATGGAAAAACAGCATATGATCGAGCGTAAGAATTTGAACGGAAATCGCCGATCCTTTCATATTTTTCTGACAGATTATGGAATGGAACTGTCTGAATCGATTGAAAAAGCTTTCTTATCTCTTGAACAAGAAGTTTTTTCTGGGATTTCTAATGCAGAAAAAGAACAATTTCTAAAGATCTTTGAAAAACTATATAAAAATACTACAAAAGAGGAGTAAATCACATCATGGAAAAACTAAAACGTTATATCATCTTTTTTATTGGGCTTTATATTAACTCTCTCGGAGTTGCCCTGATCACAAAAGCAAGTCTTGGTACATCACCAATTTCTTCCATTCCTTATGTACTAAGCCTTAATTTCCCATTTACACTTGGAAATTTCACCATTTTCTTCAGCCTGTTACTGATCTTTTTACAGCTGTTGATCTTACGAAAGAATTTTAAACTGGAACACGTGTTACAGATTCCAATCTCTATCTTATTCGGATATTTTATTGACTGGTCTATGATCCTTCTTGGATTTGTAAATCCGTCCTTTTATTTGATGAAGATCATTTATCTGCTGATCGGATGTATGATCCTTGGATTTGGTGTGTATACAGAAGTCCTTGCTAACGTTGCGATGCTTCCTGGGGAATCTTTTGTACGTGCCATTGTAATGACATGGCATACAGAATTTGGTGTCACAAAAATCTGTTTTGACGTATCTATGACTGTGATTGCCGGAGTTCTTTCTTTTGTATTCGCAGGTAAGTTAGACGGTGTACGTGAAGGTACAGTTATTGCCGCTTTACTTGTTGGATTTATTGCACGTTTATTTGGACGTTTCTTATCTTTTGTGGAGCCAAT
>ERZ857882.4369-NODE-4369-length-12250-cov-3.202542_pt1 | contig 12250 bp, 6 predicted proteins | sample MGYA00519697_ERZ857882 | MGnify/ENA primary metagenome ERZ857882 (study PRJEB31778, sample SAMEA3449373) | human gut metagenome | biome: human gut; feature: human-associated habitat; material: faeces | place: United Kingdom | collected 2010/2012 ... | reverse complement strand
GTTGGCGGCGCCCATGCCGCCGATTCCGACGGCGGCGATATTGAGTTTGTCGCTCGGGGCGGTATGACCCGCGGCCTTGCCGAGCACGGCGCTCGGAACGACGGTCAGTCCGGCCAGACCTACCGCGCTTTTACGCAGGAAGTCCCTGCGGGATATTTTTTCAGACATGATGTGATGTTTTGGTTAGGTTTCTACTTGACGAACTTCGATACGTTGAGGTATTCGGCGCTTTTGCGGGCGCAGAGCATGGGCGGAAGCGAGTTGGCCTCGATCTCGACGTAGTACTCTTCGAGTCCCTGCTTGTAGGCCGCCTTGAAGATCGACTCGAAATCGATCGTCTCGCTGGCTCCGATGATATCCACGTCCTTGATGTGCAGCAGCGGGAAGCGGCCGGCGTATTTCTGGATGTAGGCCGACGGATTGACGCCGCCCTTGCTGGCCCAGTATACGTCCAGTTCGAAGAAGACCTTGTCGGGATCGGTGTTTTCGATCATGTAATCCTCGATTACCTGGCCTTCGATCTTATTGAACTCGTGCGAGTGGTTGTGGTAGCCGAAACGCAGCCCGGCCGCGTTCGCGATTTCGCCTACGCGGTTGAAATAGTCGCAGTAGTCCTGCAGGTCGGCGAGCGTCGAGCCGACGGGGAAGTAGGGCATGACGATGGTTTTGCCGCCTACGGCCGCCTGGGCGTCGCAAGCCTGTTTCCACCAGTCCATGCAGCCCTGCATGTCGTTCTTGTCGAGTTCGCGGGCGATGTGCGCGCCGGTTACCGCGATGCCGAGGTCCTCGGCCATTTTGCGGAACTCGGCCGGCGTGCGGCCGTAGAACTTCCCGTCTCCGTACGAGGCCGTTTCGGCGGTGGAGTATCCCATTTCGGATATTTGCCGGAGCGCTTGCGCCGCATCGGCGCTCATATCGCCGCCGATCGAATAGAGCTGCAGCCCGATCGATTTCTTCTTGCGCGGAATGCCGTTCTGCTTCGCGCCCTTGGCGGCCGAAGTCTCCGAGAACAGGCTTCCTCCGATCAGCGCCCCTGCCGTGAGGAGCATTGATTTCTTCAGGAATTCCCTTCTGTCCATAGCGGTTAAGTATTAGGTTGTTCCATGCTTCGGCCCGCCTCGGCGATCCGTTCGGGATACTGCGTTCGGCCGGCGTAATGTGTCGTTCGTCTTGTAAAGGTACAAAAAGTTTTCGATCCGAAAACAGAAGTCGGCAAAAAATGCGGCCGTATTTCATAGGAAAAGCCGCAACGGCGGTCTCTGCCGTGAAGCAGAAGCCGTCGTTGTGGCTTGTCTGAAAAAGGAGTGCGGCGCGCCCGCTATCCGATGGCGTCCAGTTCGCCGATGTTCCGTTTGATCTGCTCGTCGCTGAGCGAGTAGTTCACCAGATCGCCCGCCAGGTACTTGTCGTAAGCGGCCATGTCGATCAGGCCGTGTCCCGACAGGTTGAACAAGATGACTTTCGGTTCGCCGCTCTCGGTACACTTGCGGGCCTCGCGGACGGCCGCGGCGATCGCATGGCACGATTCCGGAGCGGGAATAATGCCCTCGGTCTGCGCGAACAGGCAGCCTGCGTCGAAGCTCTCGAGTTGCGGGATATCGACCGCTTCCATCAGCTTGTCCTTGAGCAGTTGAGATACGATCACGCCTGCTCCGTGATACCGCAATCCGCCCGCATGGATGTTGGCGGGAGCGAAGTTGTGCCCCAGCGTGAACATCGGCAGCAACGGCGTATAGCCGGCTTCGTCTCCGAAGTCGTAGCGGAAGACTCCGCGAGTGAGCTTCGGGCAGGAGTCGGGCTCGGCCGCGATGTAGCGCGTCTTTCGGCCTTCCTTGAGCGTGTGGCGCATGAACGGGAACGAGATGCCGCCGAAATTCGATCCGCCGCCGAAGCAGCCGATGATCAGGTCGGGGTATTCGCCTGCCATTTCCATCTGTTTTTCGGCCTCGAGGCCGATGATCGTCTGGTGCAGCGTGACGTGGCTCAGCACCGAGCCGAGCGTGTACTTGCAGTTCGGCGTGCTCATCGCCAGCTCGATCGCCTCCGAGATCGCCGTGCCGAGCGAGCCCTGATGGTTCGGATGTTCGGTGAGTATTTTGCGTCCAGCTTTGGTCGACATCGACGGCGAGGCGGTCACCTGCGCGCCGAAAGTCTGCATGATCGAGCGCCGGTAGGGTTTCTGCTCGTAACTGATCTTGACCATGTAGACGGCTAGTTCCAGCCCGAACGCCTTGGCGGCGTACGACAGGGCGGCTCCCCATTGGCCGGCGCCGGTCTCGGTCGTGATGTTCGTGACACCTTGCCGCTTGCAGTAATAGGCTTGAGCGAGGGCCGAGTTCAGCTTGTGCGAGCCGACGGGGCTGACGCTCTCGTTCTTGAAATAGATGTGCGCCGGGGTGCCGAGCGCCTTTTCCAGTCCGTAGGCCCTAACCAGCGGCGTGCAGCGGTAGTTTTTGTACTGCTCGCGGACTTCGTCGGGGATATCGATCCACGGGTCGGTCTGGTTCATCTCCTGATCGGCCAGCGCCTCGGCGAAAATGGGATAGAGATCCGAGGCTTTCAGCGGCTGTTTCGTTGCGGGATTCAGAGGCGGCATCGGCTTGTTGGGCATGTCGGCCATGACGTTGTACCACCGGGTCGGAATCTCTGATTCCGGAAGGATGAAGCGTTTTGTTTTCGTGCTCATTGCTTTACGGATTTTGGTTTATAAATGATCGGATGGAATGCAGACAAAACAAGGGAGGCTGTCGTGGTCGACAGCCTCCCTTGGTATTTCGCAGATTCATATCTGCACATGGCGATGCGACTCACGACTTATCGAGTAGAGAGCGCCACCACCAGAATTTGTTGATTGCAGAATGAGTCATCGTTTTCTTGATTCGTTGCAATGGCAAATATAGTGTAAAATCCCGAATTTGAGCAAGCGCTTCGCGAAAATATTGTTAGTTTTGTTTCCGTTTTCGGGTGCGGAATGGAATTTTGTTGTTTTTAAATGTTTTATATTCAGTGTGAAATGTAAATAATTTGAAGTATGAAAAAGAATCGAATAATCTTGTTGCTGGCGGTCGTTCTGTGGCTGACTTCATCTGTTTCGGCTGCGACGATCGACCGGATTGCCGTGCGGAGCGAAGCGATGAAAAAGGAGATCCCGGTCGTCGTGATCGTGCCCGACGCGGCGAAGAGCGGAGTCAGAATGCCGGTGCTGTACCTGCTTCACGGATACAGCGGCGATCAGGAAACGTGGCTCAACGTGAAGCCTTCTCTGCCGCAAATGGCCGACCGGGACAGCGTGATCGTCGTTTGTCCCGACGGCGAGAACAGCTGGTACTGGGACAGCCCGAAAGACCCCTCTTCGCGTTTCGAGACCTTCGTCGCGCGCGAGCTGATCGATTACGTGGACGCCCACTATCCGACGCGGGGCGACCGTTCGGGCCGTGCGATTACGGGTCTCAGCATGGGCGGCCACGGCGGGCTGTGGCTTTCGTTCCGCCACAAGGATACGTTCGGCGCCGGCGGATCGACGAGCGGCGGTGTGGATATCCGTCCTTTCCCCGAGAACTGGGAAATGGCCAAACAGCTCGGCGAGGAGGCGACCAATCGCAAGACGTGGGACGACCATACGGTGATGACCCAGTTGGACAGCATATCGAACGGCGATCTGGCGTTGGTGATCGACTGCGGTTACGACGACTTCTTTTTCGACGTGAACAACAAACTGCACGAGGCGCTTCGCGAACGGGGTATCGAGCATGATTACACGGTGCGTCCCGGCGTTCACAACGGACCCTACTGGACCAATTCGATCGATTATCAGTGGCTGTTTTTCAAGAAATTTTTCGACCGCTCGGGGCGGTAGCGTCCGACCGGTATGAAAGAAATCATCCGGTGCCCCTCTGAAGGGGTGCCGGATGTTGTTTTTGGGCCGGAGTATTTTTTCTCCGATGTATCCTGCTCCGTCGTTTGAGATAGCGGGTACGACTGTACTCGGAAGCTCTTCGTTCGTAATCCGGCTTACGACGAGAAACGGCGGAATTTTTCTCTGCGGTCGCGTTACGATAACCCGGAGCGTTCCGATTCGGGATCGGGATCCGGACAAATCCGTTTCCGTTTTCGGGAGCCGTTCTTCGTTCCGGAATCGGGCCGGCGGACTCTGTTTTTTTATTTTTTGCGAAAAATGTCAAATCGTTTCCGGTACGTCTTTCTTCGGTTACGATTCGGAAGTCGAATCGAACCGGAATGTTTCGATTGTTTTGATAAATGCCCTAAGTATTGATTCTGTGTGCATTCGGTTGCTTTTTTTCGGCGGCGATTTATTTCACATATAGAATTTTTTGTTTAATTTTACCATGAACGGACCGGCGCAAGGCGATTTTGCTTATACATTATAATTAGGTGTTTATACATTTTTATATATTCGTTTCGGTTCTTTGCTCGCATTGCCATGCACGACGTACACGAGCTTCAGGTGTGACTGCAAATCCGTCTGCGAAAGCAGGCATAACTTCGATAAATGTTTATAATATGAAGAACAGAGTACGTTTTTGTTTGTCCGTTTTGGCTGCCGCCTTTTTCGCGTGCGGCCTGACTTCCTGCAAGGACGATCCCGAAAATCCGGCGCCCGAGCCGGAAGTGACGTTGACCGCAGGAGCTGCGACCGAGACGTCGGTCAGCTTTACCGTAACGCCCGTCCATGCCGACCGTTGCGCATGGACGTACGGTCTGAAAGGCGATGCTGCGCCCGATGCCGCCGCGATCTTTGCGAACGGGACGGCCGTATCGGCCGATCAGCCTTCCGATGTGACGATTCCGGATCTGACTCCCGGAACTACTTATGTCGCCTATGCCGTGGCGGCCTCGGGGGAGCATGCGGGCGAGGTGGAATCGATCGATCTGCCGACCGTCGCGCTCTCCTACGATGTGGATTATACGGCTCAATACGCCCAGGGCTATTATTATGGAGACAGGATGAGCGCCGGCACGGGTAACTATTATTTCCACTTGTCCCAATTCGAGTATGCTCCGGTCGAGGGACAGGAGGGCGAGTATCCCGATGCTCCGGGAATGGACGTCGTGCTCGATCTTTACGGCGCGTTCGCCGATTCGCCCGATCATGCGATTCTCCCCGACGGGGTTTACGAGGTCGATATGCAGAACCCTTACGGCGAAGGCACGGTCGGGACCGAGTATTCTACCTATTATCTGATCGGCGACGATCTGCAACTGGCCGACCAGCAGTCTTTCCGCGACTTGCGTGTGGAAGTGACTACCGAGGACGGTGTGGTCAGCGTCGTGGCGATCGGCGAGCTGGAGGACGGCAGGACGCTGCGCGTACGCTACGAGGGCGCTCCGACGGTGTTGAAAAATGGTACGACCGGCTTGGGCGAGAACGTGCAGATCGATGCGATGAATCTGCTTGTCGCTTCCTATTACGGCGACGAGCAGAAGCAGGGAACGGGCAACTATTTCCTCCAGTTCGTTTCCTACGAGGCCGACGACAGCGGCAAACCGATCGGCGAAGGAGGGTACAAGCTCAGCCTCGACCTGTACGGAGCCCTCTCCGATGACGATGATCAGGCGATCCTGCCCGACGGCGTGTACGACATCGCTGCCGAGCGCTACTCGGAAGGCTCCTGCTACAATATGTATACGTGGCTTGCCGAGGTCGACGAGAACGGCAATTCGGTAGCCGGAACCGAATTCTCGGTCGGAACGGTCACGGTGGCCCGCAACGGCGAGAATTACACGCTGACGGCCAACTTCCGCGCGGAGGACGGATGTGTCGTCGAGGCTAAGTACGAGGGCCCGATCGATTTCGAGAACAAGGTGACCGGTCCGGTGGGCGACCATAAGACGAACTTTACTCAGGGCGAGGTTTCCTATATGGGTTCGACCGATGAGATGAGCACGTTCCGTTTGATGTTATGGGATGGAAACATGCTGGATCGGAATGATGAGAATGACCAATATTTGTTTGAGGAAGGAAGGAGGAACACTATGCTGTTCATCGATCTGTATAGCAAGCCTTGTACGTCCTCGTCGATCAAGCTCGAGCCGGGAACTTATACGGTAAGCTCCGAGGGCGGTCCGATGACAATTGATCCGGGGCGGCTGAATGTGATTGTGCCCGGTATTATCGAGGAGTCGGAAGGAACTTATTTTTACCTGACGCAGGCTGATTATCCGGTGGCAACCTCGATGTATGAGGATGGAAATACGGCGTTGATCGACGGCGGTACGATGCGGATCGACGAAACTGGTTCCGGCAGCGGCTACCGCTTCACGTTCGACTTCACGACCAAAGAGGGCGGCAGTCTGACTGCGACGATGGAGGGCGACTTGGAGTTCTTCAATCGGGCGCCGATCTATTCGACCCTCGAAGATGACTATGTGGTCGATCTGACCGATGCCGAGTGCAAGCTGAACTACTGGGGAGGTGTGGGCGAATACGGCGTGTGGATGGTGCAGATCGTGAGCGACGAGATCGGCTCGGACGGCTTTTCGTCGCAGATCGCTTCTCCCCATCTCGACGAGACGGGCATCCCGACCGGAACCTATACGGCGAGCAAGGGAGTCGAGCCGGGCACTTTCCTTCCGGGAGAGTTGAGCAGCAACAATATGGTGAGCGGAACGTGGTACGTCGGAGGATTCAATGGCCAGTCGTATACCGAGCGGGCTCCTGCCGTCGACGGTGAAATCCATGTTACGAACAACGGAGACGGCACTTATGTGATCGATTTCGAGTGCACCGACGATGCCGAAGTGCCTCATACGTTCTCGGGAAGCTGGTCGGGTACGGCGATTTACGAGAATGCCGGTAATGCCGTCCGCTCGCTGGTTGTCTCCCCGAACGTTCCCGACGAAGCCGGTCGCGCCGCTGTGCGTGCCGCCAAGCTGACCGAAGCCCGTGCCGCCAAACCGGCCGATACGGGCAAGCAGAAGCTGTCGGTCGTTCGCGCGGCGGACAATGCAGGGAAGGCGCTTCGCGCAAGCAAGTATTGATCGCAGCTATTCAAGCCGGTCCGATTCGGATGCGGGCGAACCCGAGGGCGCGGCTCAGGCCGCGCCCTCGCTTGTTTGGTAGGATGCCGGCGATCTCCGGGGAGGGGAGCGGATTCTTCGCAGGCTGCGCGTAGGGCGGGAACGTGGCTTCTTCTCGGAAATCCGGACGATGGGGTGCGATGTCCCGAAACTCCTGTCCGGTTTGGCAAAAAACGGACAGATTGTCTGCCCGGCTCTTTGTCGGACTCGGTGAAGGGATAAGGGATACGGAAGGGCGCGGCTCAGTAGGGGGTGCCTTTCTTCAGAAAAGGTTCCGGAGTAGGACTGCTCGGCATTCATTCGACCGGATGTCTTGCCGCCCCGGCGATCCTTCCCTCGAGCGTCAAAAACGCAAAAGCCCGTGCATTACCGAATGCATGGGCTTTTTTGCAAGGCAAAGACTTCCCTTCCTGCGCCTATGCTACGCAGAGTATCAGCATCTGGGCCGTCAGAATCCGCAGAAACATCGTGAGCGGATAAACGGTCGCATAGCCGACCGAAGGCATGTCGTTGCCGGCCGTCTCGTTCGAGTACGCCAGCGCCGGGGGATCGGTCATCGATCCGGCGAACAGTCCCATCAGCGTATAGAAGTTCAGCTTGTAGAATTTGCGCGCGACGATACCTACGATCAGCAGCGGGAGAACCGTAATCAGGAAGCCGTAGCCGATCCAATGGTATCCGTTCTCGTACAGCACCGTATGGACGAATCCTTCTCCGGCGCCGAGTCCGACGCAGGCCAGAAACAGGGCGATGCCGATTTCGCGGAGCATCAGGTTCGCGCTCATCGTCGTATAGGTAACCAGCTTGTAGTGCGGGCCGAACCGGCTGATCAGGATCGATACGACCAGCGGGCCGCCGGCCAGCCCGAGCTTGACGGGCTGCGGGATGCCGGGAAACGCGATCGGGATGCTGCCCAGCAGCACGCCGAGCACGATGCCGACGAAGATCGGGATCAGGTTCGGCTCGTTGAGCCGCCGCATCGAATTGCCCAGAATTTTCGACACGGCGTTGATCGCCGCTTCGGAGCCGACGACCGTCACGCGGTCGCCCATTTGCAGTTGCAGGTTGTGATTCGGGATCAGGTCGACGCCGGCGCGGTTCACGCGCGTCATATTGACGCCGTAGCCGCTGCGCAGTTTCAGTTCGCCGATGTATTTGCCGTTGAGTTTCGACTTGGTGATCATGATCCGGCGCGTGATGAGCTGGTTGTCGAGCTTTTCCCACTCCTGCATTTCCATGTCGATCTTCTCGCCGAGAAAGTCTTCGACCAGCTCCGCGTTATCGGCCGTCGTGACGACCATTACCTTGTCGCCGACGCGGAGCGGAGTCTGCGCGTTGGCGATCTCGATATGCCCGTCGGGCCGGAGCACGCGCGAGATGACGAACTGACGGTTTATCAGTCGCTTGATCTGCAGAACGGTTTTGCCGTCGAGAAACTGGTTTTTGACTTCTACCGAAGCGCGGACCGCCTCGCGCGAGTTGTCCTCGCGGCTCGAGAGTATCTTATTCTCCTCGTCGAAGCGGATACGGAAGATCCAGCGGATGAAAAGCATCGACAGGATAATGCCGATCACGCCGAGCGGATAGGCTACCGCATAACCCGTCGCGATGTCGGGCGCGTCGATTCCCGTCATGTCGGCATAGGCCTGCTGCGCTGCGCCCAGTCCCGGCGTGTTGGTCACGGCGCCGGAGAGGATACCCACGACGGTCGTGATGTGCAGTCCCGTCGCCAGATGGACGATGTAGGCGGCGATCACGCCCAGAAAGACGATGGCCGTCGCCAGCATGTTCAGCTTCACGCCGCCTTTCTTGAACGAAGAGAAGAAGCTGGGTCCTACTTGCAGGCCGATCGAGTAGACGAACAGAATCAGCCCGAACTCTTTGACGAAATGGACCAGATGCTCGTTGAGCTGCATCCCGAAATGGCTGAACGCGATTCCGACGAAAAGAATCCACGTCACGCCGAGCCGGATTCCGCCGATTTTGAGCTTGCCGAGCGCGATGCCGAGCGCGATCACCAGCGCGAGAATCAGCACCGAGTGGGCGACGCCTCCGCCCCAGAAAGAGCTGTTGCCGAAAAAAAGATTATGAAACCATTCCATATTAAAAAGTGTACCGATCGTTTGTTTCGCTGGTCCGGATTAGAGTCGCTTGCCGGAGGGGCCGGCGTTGCGGACGGCAGGGCCTGCCCCGATTCCGGCTGCGAAGGTACGAAATTATCCGGAACCTGCGGATGCCGGATCGTGCGCGGAGCGCTTTTTTATTAAAAAATCTTAAATATTTGGGGCGCGTCCGTTTCGACCCGGTCCGGACCGGCCGGGCGGCGTTTGCAGGAGAGAAGGGTATGGTCTCTGCCGGTTCGGGTGTTTCGCGCCTTTCGTGTCCGGTGCGGCGTGCCGTTTTTCGCGTCCTTCGAGCGGGGGCGGAACCGGTTCCACCGTTCGGACAGTACGCGGCGAGGCTCCGATCCGGTCGTTTCGGTCTTGGCCGGCGGAGCCTCCGCTCTGCGACCGGAGCCTCGCTGTCAAAAAGCGGACCGTGCTCCGTACGGTTGCCGGCCGGATAAAAAAAGTCGTCCCGTCGTGGGAAATCCGGATTAATTTATGCAATTTTGTCATAAGGGGCGTCGTGTCGTTTCGTGAGGGCGGCTCAGGCGGCTCGTTTTGTTTTACCTAAACCAACTGATAGATGAAAAGACTTTTCCTATGGTCGTCCGTTGCGGCCGTCATGTTGTTGGCCGGCTGCGGAAGCAATGGCTCCGAACAGCCGCCGACGCTGTCCGACGATTCGCTTTACGCTACGTTTCGCGATCCCGGCAACGAGTGGCGGGGCAAGCCCTTTTGGTCGTGGAACGGCCGTCTCGAGAAAGACGAGCTGATCCGTCAGCTCCATGTGTTCAAGGAAATGGGCATGGGCGGGGCATTCCTGCACTCGCGCGTCGGCCTGAAGACCGAGTATCTCGGGCCCGAGTGGTTCGATCTGACGAACGCCGTCGTGGACGAGGCCGCACGGCTCGGCATGGAGGCTTACCTGTACGATGAGGACCGTTGGCCGTCGGGCAGCGCCGGGGGCATGGTGACCGTAGATACGTCGTTGCGGATGAAGTATCTTATTCTGGAGACGATGCCCGCCGAGCAGTTTGAGTGGAACGACGAGGGGATCGTTTCGGCTTTCGCCTGCGATCTGAACGGGATCGATTACTCGAACTTGCAGCGCCTGAATCCCGCGTCGAACATGGCCGACTATGCCGGCAAGACGGTGCTCAAGTTCGCGCAGCGGACATGCCCCGAGTCGGACGTGTATAACGGGACGACCTATCTGGACGTTTTCAATCCGAAAGCGACGGAACGGTTCATCGAGCTGACGCACGAACAGTATCGGAAGCACTGCGGCGAGCGGATCGGTACGACGATCGAGGGTATTTTCACCGACGAACCCCACCGGGGCGGTCTGTTCTCGACGTTCGGGGCCGTGTCGACCTATGCCTGTCCTTGGGCGCTGAGCCTGCCGCAGGAGTACGAAAAGATGTTCGGCGGCGATCTGACGGCCGATCTGCCGAAACTGTTCCTGCGCGAGAACGGCGAGCGGGTCAATGACGTGAAGTGGAAGTTCTGCGAACTGACCCAATCGCTTTTCCTGAAGAATTTTGCCAAACCGCAGTACGACTGGTGTACCGAGCACGATATGGCCTACACGGGACATGTGTTGCACGAGAACAACCTGACGAGCCAAGTGACGATGCAGGGTTCGCTGATGCGCTATTACGAGTATATGCACACGCCCGGTATCGACCTGCTGACCGAGAACGACAACGCCTATTGGGTACCCAAGCAGCTTTCCTCGGTTGCCCGCCAGTTGGGGCAGAAATGGCTTCTTTCGGAGATGTACGGGTGTACGGGCTGGCAGTTCGATTTCGAGAATCACAAGGCCGTCGGCGACTGGCAGGCGCTTTTCGGCATCAACCTGCGCTGCCAGCACCTGTCGTGGTATACGATGGAGGGCGAGGCCAAGCGCGACTATCCGGCCAGCATCTTCTTCCAGTCGCCCTGGTGGAAACAGTACAAATATGTCGAGGATTACTTCTCGCGTCTGGGCGTCATGCTGAATCAGGGAGCGCCTGTTTGCGACGTGCTCGTCGTCAATCCGATCGAGAGCGTCTGGAGTCAGGTGTGCGTGCGTTCGTTCAACGGGCTGTCGCCCGCTGCGCCCGAGATCGCCGAGATGGAGGATACCCTCAAGAGCCCTCGCAAGGTGGATACCATCATCGTCAATCAGCTGCGCGCCATCGCCAAGGAATACGGCGCCCCCCGTAAAACCGAGGTACTGTACGAGGTGGAACAGATGGAGGAGGAACCGGTGGAGGAAGTACCGGATTATCCGGTACGGGTCTTCTTCACGCGGGAGGGCTACTTCAAGAAGATCACCCCCCAGTCGCTGCGTATGAGCGGGGAGCAGAAGCTAAAGGAGGGCGATGCCATCACCCAGGAGATGGATACCACCAATGCCGCCGAGCTGATGTTCTTTACCAACCTGGGCCAGGTATATAAATCCCGCGTAGCAGAATTTGATGACACCAAGGCCAGCGTAATGGGCGACTATGTGGCCAGCAAGCTGGGCATGGATACCGGCGAAGTGCCGGTCTATATGGCCCTGTTCACCAAATATGAGGGCTATATGCTGTTCATCTTCGAAAACGGCAAGGCCGCCAAGGTGGATATGGCCAGCTACGAGACCAAGACCCGCCGCAAAAAACTCACCGGGGCCTTCAGCACCAAATCTCCGTTGGTATATGCCGCCTACCTGCCGCAGGATACCGAGCTGTTGCTGCGCTCTTCAGCCTCCCGCATGCTCATCTTCCATACCGCTATGATCCTTTCCAAGGCCGCCCGTGATACCCAGGGCGTCCAGGTCATGACCCTTTCCAAGAGCACTATTGAGACGCACATCAAGCACATATACGCCAAGACCGACGTGCATTCCAAGCAAGAGCTCATCGATCTCATCGAGTCCTACCAGGAGGGAACGGGGGAGGCGGCGCCCGTCTCGGCTTCATAGGCAAGTAAAGTGGCCGAAGCTTTATTTTCTGCGTTTCTTTACAGCGCTTGAGAAGCGGATCGTTTCGTCCTACCATTTAGCTAAACAGCAGAAGATCGAGCGCATGGATGAGCGGGCGGATAGCTTGGGCATGAAGCGCTCCGACTATTTGCGATGG
>ERZ857882.4367-NODE-4367-length-12251-cov-6.449492_pt1 | contig 12251 bp, 7 predicted proteins | sample MGYA00519697_ERZ857882 | MGnify/ENA primary metagenome ERZ857882 (study PRJEB31778, sample SAMEA3449373) | human gut metagenome | biome: human gut; feature: human-associated habitat; material: faeces | place: United Kingdom | collected 2010/2012 ... | reverse complement strand
ACCTTCCGGCAGAGCATAAAGTGCATACAGTGTTTTCCCGTTCTTACTTGCAGTAAACCACACATTGTTTGAATGATAATTGGAAGTAATACGCGTATTGTATATGGCTTCTCCATTCTTTTGCATCCAGCGCCCCACCTCGGCAAGACGTTCTACAGCCGGTTGTTCAATAATACCGTCCGCAGTAGGGCCTACTCCAAGAAGCAAGCTTCCACCTTTGGCAACGACCTCCATCAGCATGGAAATTATCTGATTGGGAGTCTTGTATTTGGCGTTCTTTACCCATCCCCAATCTGTGGTCAAGGTGATACAACTCTCCCATGGAAAAGGAAGTTGAGTTTCGGGTATCGACCGTTCTGGAGTCTGATAATTCTCATACCGGCCACTTATGGTACGGTCTACTACCAGTATGCCGGGTTGCCTTTCTCGTGCCATATTGGCTATCCGTGGCATATCAATATCCTGCTTATTACGGACAGATACCCAACCGCCGTCCAACCAAAGGATATCTATCGGTCCATAACCGCTCATAAGCTCTTCAATCTGGTTATAAGTAAAGTTCTTAAAAGCTTCCCATTTCTCGGGATGACGTTCGATTTTGTAATTCACATTTCTATTAGGAGTCGCAAAATAATCCCACCAATAATCTTGATTGTGCCAATCGGGTTTAGAAAAGTAGGCACCTGTCATGAAACCAGCCTTGCGAAAAGCCTCAAACACATGGCGGGCTACATCGGATTTCGGATTTTCCTTAAAAGGTCCCTGTGCGATAGAAAAACCAGTATATTTACTGTCGAACATACAGAAACCGTCATGGTGTTTGGTAGTAAACACCATATATTTCATCCCTGCCTGTTTCATGACATCGGCCCATTGTGTCGGGTTGAAATTGACAGGATTGAACTGCCGGCTCAGTCCGTTCCAATACCAATTCTTAAACTCTTGATAGTTAGTATGTCCATAGCGGCTGATCCAATCCACATCTTCGGAACAGAGAGCCCACGATTCGACAATACCGGGTACACTATACAGCCCCCAATGGAAGATAACCCCGAATTTCTGATCCTGCCATTGATCTAACTTTTTCAATACCAATGAGTCTGTAGGCCATTCATAATTATGCGAACGTTCATGTACGAAGGTATTTTGACTTTTTGCGCCTGCTACCCCCAATAATAAAATGACAAGTGTTATAAGTTTGTTTTTCATATTACATAATGTTTTTCAGAATTAAATTTCTCCGCCAAGTTATGCTTTATCTGTGAGAATTGACTTTAAAAAAGAAGAGGATGTCTTTCAAAAACATCCTCCATTTCTAATAATTGTGGAGCTGGAGGGAATCGAACCCTCGTCCAAACGAGGAAATCATAAGCTTTCTACATGCTTATCTTTGCCTAAATTTTCGTGCAGCGGCAGAACCAAAGCCATCAACCGTTGCCTTATCCTCTAAATTTTCACCCGCGCCACGAGGCTGACACGAACTATCCCCGATTTGACTGCACCACTTTATCGGAATGCTTCGGAGCAACAGCTTCCGAGTGATGTCACGTCCCAGCACCTGGTGCCGGGATTAAGCTTCAATCTACTATACTTCGATTAAGCAGCGAGAGCGTAACGAGTTTCGCCAGATAAAATTTTGAGGACTGAGATTAAAGTGCAAATCAACGACGCACTGCATGCTTACTTACCATTTCTGCCCGCTGTCAAATCCAGTCAACCCCATGACTTTGTAACGGTCTGAAATTTAAAAGATTGCGTAACTCATTGCTAAGTAGGGAGGGTGAAAAAGGGATAAATGCTACTTTATTTTTCATCCTCTACCGCTTTCTTTGGCCCAAAGATACATATTCTTTTATTAGCAATCACCATATATTTACAAATATTAGCTAATACTGACTTTTCGTGATAAAAACAATAATCTTCCATACATAGAATATGTGCACCCCATTGTCATCAATGTTCAAACAGCTACCAAAGCCAGTATCCGTTGACGGAATTACCCCCTGCAAGAGGGAATATCTATCTTCTGTAATGGATATTTGTACAAAAGAGATGGGAAGTTAACGGAAAAAGTCTCTGAAGTTAACTGAAAAACCGGAAAGAATTAAGGAAGCAATCTATCCCAAACTTTGGTTTTTCCATACCCAGCCTTGGGATGTCTAAACCAAGGTTTGGTTTAGACATCCCAAGGTTGAAAAGAAAGTTCTTCCGTACAAGCAACAATTCCGCCAACAGATTCCTATTATATAAATACACCCTCGTTTAACAGATGTAGCCGTAATACTTGTATACACCGCGATTGCATCTACTTTTCAGGTTATTATAGTGTTCTCTCTTTCTTTTTAAAAGTGAATGATATGTTTCGTCTAATAATGATTTGAATTCCCCGGTAGCGTCTTGGAGGATATTTTTAGTAAGAGGAAGACCCTTCGGACAATAAAAGCCGATACTTCGGACTATTTTATCCCTTTATTTCACACATTAGCCGTATTTTTGTCAACAAAAGAAACAATAATAACCAAGAGATTTTTAGAACATATCATGAAGAACCTTATTGCCCTAACCCTGCTGCTTGGAGGAAGCACACTGCTCTGCGCACAAAAGCCTGCCAAAACACCGGCAACCTACAAGCCGGTGAAAAGTGAAATGTACCGCAAAGGTTGGATAGACTTCAACAAAAACGGAGTGAAAGACGTGTACGAAGACCCCTCCGCCCCGCTCGAAGCACGCATCGAAAACCTGCTGCAACAGATGACGCTGGACGAAAAGACCTGCCAAATGGTCACCCTCTACGGCTACAAACGCGTACTGAAAGACGACCTCCCCACCCCCGAATGGAAAGAGCTGCTCTGGAAAGACGGTATCGGCGCCATCGACGAACACCTGAACGGCTTCCAGCAATGGGGGCTGCCTCCCTCGGACAATGCCTACGTCTGGCCCGCCTCGCGCCACGCCTGGGCACTGAACGAGGTGCAACGGTTCTTTGTGGAAGATACCCGTCTCGGCATCCCCGTAGACTTTACCAACGAAGGCATACGCGGCGTGGAAAGCTACCGCGCCACCAACTTCCCCACCCAACTGGGACTGGGACATACCTGGAACCGTGAACTGATTCGCCAAGTAGGACTCATCACCGGACGCGAAGCCCGCATGCTGGGCTACACCAACGTCTACGCCCCCATCCTCGACGTAGGACGCGACCAGCGCTGGGGACGCTACGAAGAAGTTTACGGCGAATCCCCCTACCTCGTAGCCGAACTGGGCATCGAAATGGTGCGCGGCTTGCAGCACAACCACCAAGTGGCCGCCACCGGCAAGCACTTTGCCGCTTACAGTAACAACAAAGGCGCCCGCGAAGGCATGGCACGCGTGGACCCGCAAATGTCGCCGCGCGAAGTGGAGAACATACACATCTACCCCTTCAAACGCGTCATCCGGGAAGCCGGCATGCTGGGCGTAATGAGTTCGTACAACGATTACGACGGCATCCCCGTGCAGGGCAGCTACTACTGGCTCACCACCCGCCTGCGTGGCGAAATGGGATTCCGTGGCTACGTCGTATCCGACAGTGACGCCGTAGAATACCTCTACACCAAGCACGGCACCGCCAAAGACATGAAAGAAGCCGTCCGCCAAAGCGTGGAAGCCGGACTGAACGTACGCTGCACCTTCCGCTCGCCCGACTCCTTCGTCCTTCCCCTCCGCGAACTGGTGAAGGAAGGCGGACTGAGCGAAGAAGTCATCAACGACCGCGTGCGCGACATCCTTCGGGTAAAGTTCCTCATCGGTCTGTTCGATGCCCCCTATCAGACAGACCTTGCCGATGCCGACCGTGAAGTGGAAAAAGAAGAGAACGAAGCCATTGCCTTGCAGGCATCCCGCGAGTCCATCGTTCTGCTGAAGAATGCCGGTGAACTATTGCCCTTAGACATCAACTCCACCAAGAAGATTGCCGTCTGTGGTCCCAATGCCAATGAAGAAGGCTACGCGCTGACCCATTACGGCCCACTTGCCGTAGAAGTGACCACTGTGCTGGAAGGCATTCAAGAAAAGACAAAAGGCAAGGCAGAGGTGCTCTACACCAAAGGCTGCGACCTGGTGGACGCCCACTGGCCCGAAAGTGAAATCATAGACTATCCGCTGACCGACGACGAACAAGCCGAGATAGACAAAGCCGTAGAAAATGCCCGTCAAGCTGATGTTGCCGTCGTAGTATTGGGCGGCGGACAACGCACCTGCGGCGAAAACAAATCGCGCACCAGCCTCGACCTGCCCGGTCGGCAGTTGCAACTGCTTCAAGCCATACAAGCCACGGGCAAGCCCGTCGTACTGATACTCATCAACGGACGCCCGCTCTCCATCAACTGGGCAGACAAGTTCGTCCCCGCTATCCTCGAAGCCTGGTATCCCGGCTCCAAAGGCGGAACAGCCCTGGCCGACATCCTCTTCGGCGACTACAACCCCGGTGGAAAGCTGACGGTGACCTTCCCCAAGACCGTAGGGCAAATCCCCTTCAACTTCCCCTGCAAACCTTCTTCACAGATAGACGGCGGTAAGAATCCGGGACCTACGGGCAACATGTCACGCATCAACGGAGCACTCTACCCCTTCGGTTACGGCTTGAGCTACACCACCTTCGAGTACTCCGACCTCGACATCACCCCCCGAATCATCACCCCGAACGAGTCTGCCACCGTCCGCCTGAAGGTGACCAACACCGGCAAACGTGCCGGAGATGAAGTAGTGCAGCTCTATATCCGCGACGTACTGAGCAGCATCACCACCTACGAAAAGAATCTTGCAGGCTTCCAGCGCATCCACCTCGAACCGGGCGAAGCCCAGGAGCTGTCCTTCACCATCGACCGCAAGCACCTGGAGCTTCTGGACGCTGACATGAAATGGGTGGTGGAACCCGGCGACTTCGTGCTCATGGCCGGCGCCTCTTCCGAAGACATCCGCCTGAACGGAACGCTGACCGTAGAAGACTACCAGACCCGTGCCAAAGCCATTGAAGCCCAAAAACCAGCAAAGCGTGTGAGTGCCAGCACCAACCCAGAGGATGCCGAAAACGTGCTCGACGAAAAAATCAATACCGCATGGCAAGGAAATAAGGGAGATTATATTACCTTTGCCTTAAAGAACGGAGCCAAGGTAGATAAAGTTGCCATTGCCTTTACACGTGACAACAACCTGCCGGCAACCTTCGAAATCCAGCTCTCGGGCGGTGGCGGACAGTTCCTCACCGTATATTCGGGCACCGTCAGCGAATACGGCAAACTGATTTCCTATCCGTTCAAAGGCACTACCGCCAGCGACCTCCGCATCGTGCTGAACGATGACCGCGTCAGTATTGCCGAAGTTAAATTTTAATGTGCTAATGTGCCAATATGCTAATGTACCAATGACCATGCAGCATATACAGCGCAGCCAATTAGCACATTAGCATATTGGCACATTAACACATTAAATTAATGAAAACACTTCTTTTCTGTATGCTCGGATTAGGTTTGACAGCATGTGGCTCTTCTCCAAAGGGCACTAACGGTGACCAGGACGAACTCGCCATGCTAATAGGTACTTACACTAATGGCTCAAGCAAGGGTATCTATACCTTCCGCTTTAATCAGGAGACGGGAACAGCCGTTCCGCTCAGTTCAGCGGCATTGCCCAATCCCTCCTACCTCGTCCCCTCGGAAGATGGCGAATTTGTCTATGCCGTCAGTGAAATGAACGACAGCACAGCAGCCCTCAGCTCCCTTGCCTTCGACCGGGAAACGGGAGAACTGCGCCTGCTGAACACCGTTCCCACCTTCAGCGCCGACCCCTGCTACGTGGCCACCAATGGCCGGGAAGTGTTGACTGCCAACTACAGCGGTGGAACCATGTCCGTCTTTCCTTTACAGAAAGACGGCACTTTGGCTCCTGCAGACACGCTCTTTCAAGGCTCTGCCACCGGTCCCGACGCCATACGGCAAGCCACTCCCCACATCCATTGCACGGTCTTTTCACCGGACGGAAAGTATATCTTCGCCACCGACTTCAGTGCCGACCGCATCCTGCGCTTTGTGATGCACCCCGACAACCCTATTCCTCATGCTTCTCTGGAAGCCGTTGGCATTGAGGCAGATTCCGGCCCGCGCCATCTGACATTCAGCCCTAACGGGAAGTTTGCCTATCTCATCACCGAACTGTCCGGTAAGGTCATTGCCTTCAGTTACGACGACGGCTGCCTGGAACAGATACAGACTATCACAGCCGACACCGTAGCCGCCCGTGGAAGTGCAGACATCCACCTCAGTCCGGATGGGAAATACCTCTACGCCAGCAACCGTCTGAAAGAAGACGGCATCGCCATCTTTGCCGTGAATCCCGAAAATGGGACCTTGGCAAAGGTAGGTTATCAGCCCACCGGCATCCATCCCCGCAACTTCAACATCACGCCCAACGGTAAATACTTGCTTGCCGCCTGCCGCGACAGCAATGTCATTCAGGTATACAAACGAAACGAAGTTACCGGACTCTTGGAAGATACTCATCAGGACATTGTAGTCGACATGCCGGTTTGCGTACAGTTCGTCAGCTCTGTTAATAATTTATAAAGCAATATTTAGCAAAGATAACTTCATTAACTTTGTCCCTTAGCTAAATCAGTCTAAACGAATGTACATTATGAAGAAGAATATATTGATGCTCTCAGCTCTGTTCTTATCTATCACTGCCATGGCGCAAACAGACGTAACCACCGGTGTGATGCGTGGCAAAGACTACGGAGTGACTTATATGTTGCCCAAAACAGAAATAGAAATCGTATTGCAAGCCACCAAGCATACCTACACTCCCGGAGAATTTTGCAGATATGCCGACCGCTATCTGCGTCTCAACAACGTGTCTGCCGAACCCGAGGAGTTCTGGACACTGGATAAGATAGAAACCCGCATAGCCGGTGTACCGGATAAGGACAACGTCTATTTCGTGAAGATGAAAGACAAGACCGTAGCACCCCTTATGGAGCTTACCGAAGACGGAATTGTCCGCTCCATCAACATTCCGTTCAGCGGCAAACCGGCTGCCAAGATAACCGGAGCCCAAACAAGCGAAAGCGACATCGACCCGCGTAGTTTCTTGACGGAAGAAATACTAATGTCAAGTTCCAATGCCAAGATGGCCGAGCTGGTAGCCAAAGAAATCTACAGCATACGCGATAGTAAAAATGCCCTCCTGCGCGGTGAAGCGGACAATATGCCCAAAGACGGTGCCCAACTCAAGTTGATGCTTGACAACCTGAATCAACAGGAACATGCCATGACAGAAATGTTCTCAGGTAGAATAAAGAAAGAAGCCAAAACGTTTACCATTCGACTGACTCCCAGAGAAATGAAAAATGAAGTCGCTTTCCGTTTCTCTAAAAAATTAGGAGTAGTAGCCCAAAACAATCTTGCGGGTGAGCCCTATTATATCAGTGTCACTGACCTGAAGACTCCGGACTTGCCTACAGCCGAGGAAGGTAAAAAGAAAGTGGAAGGTGTTGCCTACAATCTTCCGGGTAAAGCGCAGGTGACACTGGTGCATAACAACAAGAAGCTGTTTGACGACCAGCTTTCCATTACCCAATTCGGCACCGTAGAATATCTCGCACCAGTACTGTTCAACAAGAATTCAACTATCAAGGTGCTCTTTGATACGGCAACAGGAGGACTGATAAAAGTAGACAGGGAATAACAGAATACTTCTCAATTTCTAATTTTCAATCGGACAAAACCGTCCTTACGCAACTGCATTATGTACATCGTGACACGCGAAGGATATTCCTTCGCGTCTTGGAAGTGTGTGCCAAGAGCATCTATTATCTCTTGCACCGTACGCCGACCGTCTATCATTCGCCACACGGCGGTGCCATGCTCTTCCAGGCTTACATGAATATGGGACGACATCCCCTTGGGCAACAGGAAACGGCGCATCCACGCATGCCTAAAGCGAGGAAAGGAGAGCACTGCGCCCTCCTCTCTCCATTCAGTTGTGACATGCGGGCTGCATACGGGAACCGCATCCAGAATACTTATCTTTCCCTCTGCTTCCGTCATCTCTCTTATTCCTTTATATTGGCTTCTTCCAGTCCAAGCCCCTTCTTCTTGTCTACAGCCTTCAGCACAAAGCCCAATATCAAGGCTGCCACTCCTAAGCAGGCAAGCATCACAAGCGGTGCAGTATAGTCGTAAGACACGGCTGCCGCTTCGGGAGTAATAACCCCGTTCTTCACATCAGCCACTAATTGAGAGTTGGTCTTGTCAAGCACCTTGCCGATAAGCAGCGGGAACAGCCAAAGACCAATATTCTGAATCCAGAAGATAAGCGCGTATGCACTGCCGATAATCTTAGCATCGACCAACTTAGGCACACTGGGCCACAAAGCGGCAGGTACCAGCGAGAAACTCGCACCAAGCACCAAGATAGTGAGGTAGGCCACAATCACACCGCCCACAGCATTTCCCTTGAATTCCGGCAGAATGAAAGCAAAAGTCAGATGACAAAAGATAAGCAGGATAGAACCTAACACCAGCATGGAAGCGGCCTTACCCTTATGGTCTACATAATTACCCAATATCGGGGTGATACCTACAGCCAACAAAGGGAACACAGCAAACACAGTCTCTGCACTTTGACGCATATATCCCATGTAACAGAACACCACCAATGCGACACCTGCCAATGTGAACAAACCAATCTTCATATTTGCTTTCTTAGAGAAGTTGCTGACAAAAGCGGCAACAGCTACTACCAGCATAATGCAATATTGTATTACAGTCACCGTATTGGTAGCCCAAAACGATTCGGCAGGCACTTCGGTAAACGTCAAGTTGCACTGGAGCATATTCACCGCATACTTCTGGAACGGGAAAATTGCCGAATAGTAGAGCACGCAGAGCAGAGCCACCAACCAAAAACCGCTACTGGAAAGGATGGTCCCCAAATCGCTCAACTTGAAGGGGTCGTCTTTCTCTTCCGCCTCTCCGGTCTGTTCATCCAACCTCTTGTCCATAAAGAAGTAAACAATGAACATGATAAGCGCAATCATCAGCAACACCACACCGAACGCCACCGAACGGGACACGTCAATATCCCCTCCCCATTTGGCAAACATCGGGGAGAATATCATACAAGTAGCCACGCCAAGACGTGCCAATGCCATCTCCGAGCCCATGGCAAGTGCCATCTCACGTCCCTTGAACCATTTCACGATACCGCGTGAAACAGTGATGCCTGCCATTTCTACCCCACAGCCGAAAATCATGAAACCCACAGCAGCAAACTTGGCCGAAGCAGGCATACCCAGATAGAAGGGGGAGATGCCTAATTCATCGAAACCGGGAATATAATTCAAGTTGTTGTTGAACCAATTCTCCAATCCACTGCCTTGAAAACTTTCCGTTACCGCATACCAGTTGATAGTTGCTCCCACCAACATCACCGCACCTGAAAGCAGGGCCGTAAAGCGGACTCCCATCTTGTCGAGGATGATACCCGCAAAAATAAGAAAAAACACAAATACGTTGAGGAAAGTTTCAGAACCCTGCATGGTACCGAAAGCAGTAGAATCCCACCCCCGGGTAGACTGCATCAAGTCTTTAATGGGTGAAAGTATGTCCATAAAAATATATGAACAGAACATGGCAAAGGCCAGAAACAATAATACCATCCAGCGTACGCCCGCAGAATCGCGCAGCGTCAAATTAGTTTTGTCTGTAATCATCATTATTATATTAAGAATTAAACATTTCGTCTGTACAGCTTACAAAAATAGACAATTAATCATTTAATCCCGCTTGTTTCAAGAAAAAACAAGCGGGACTGTATACTATTTCAGTATACAATCCCGCTTATCACGGAATATAAATCTTCCCTAACATTAATTTGCCGGAGTTTCCTGAGCAGCCGGAGCAGCTTCAGCCGGAACTTCCGCAGGGGCTTCCGATTGCGGAGCTTCTGTACCTACGGGCATGTTATAAGGATTAGTTTTTTCTTCTTGTTGCGCCTGTTCCAGAATCACATCACCGCCCTTACTTGAAGAAGAAGGAATAGTGTAAGCAGAAACAATACTGAAGACTACCATGACAGCTGCCAGAGTCCAGGTTGCTTTTTCCAAAAAGTCCGTAGTCTTGCGCACACCCATAATTTGGTTGGATGATGAAAAGCCTGATGCCAGACCACCTCCTTTAGAATTTTGAATCAATACAATGAAGCACATCAGCACAGATGCAATCAGCATTAAGATAACTAATAATAAATAATTAAGATATTTTGATAATTCTACACCATACACCAACTCTAAAACTGGTATTCCTGCAACATAAGCTACAGGTAAAATAATAATCATCGAGCCTAAAAGTACTGATGAAATTTTTAAAACAGCTAGATTGAAATTCTTCTTGTCATGTCGCTTATAAAAACTAGTGAGACTGAGCAGTGAAGGTTGAAAAATAAATTGCGAAAACAACATAACAAATGTTGCTGGCATTGAAATAATTCCATATATAGCTTGATCAGTATCATTTAAAAAGAAATCAATAAAATATCTAGGAAGATTCATTATTACGGTTACAGTTAATGTAAATAAAAATGTATAAGAAGAAACTCTTAACAGCAAAATAATACTTGATTTTTTAAAATCTTTAACTATATGCATAAATTTACTTGTATTACGAATATCATATAGAATTAAAACAGCAATGTTTACTATCAGTAGATAGAAACATGAAACTATCAAATTCCTAGTCAATAAATCAATGATAATAAAACCAATTACTGAAATCAGAGATTTATATGTCATTGATTTTCCAGCAATGTATAATTTCGAATGTCCCTGTAAAATTCCATAATATACATCACTAACTGCTTCTAAACATTTAACTATACATAGTAGTAAAATTACTATAGGTTTGTTTAGTGGATAACCATTAATAACAACAAAAACTATAGAGATTAATAATGCGAAAAACGCAGTTAAATATCGAGTAACAATATACAGAGAGCCTGTAAACTTCTCATTTGTATTAGATATTTGGTAAGTTCTGCCAGAATATAATGCGAAATAATTAATAATCCCAGCAGTTGCATATGCGAAACTAAAAATACCAGCATCCGATAAACTGTTAAATCTAGTCACAACTATCATAAAAAAAAGAGAGTTAAATGAGAATAAAGATGTTCCTAATGTATTCCAAAAATAATCTTTTTTTAAATTATTCATCATTTCACTCCTCTTTTTTTACTTGATTTTTTCTTTTAAAATTGAAACTTCTTGAATTAATAAAGTAATCTTTTTTTTCTGAGCAGAGACTATAACTGTTAAAGATATAGTTATAAAGAATAAAATTACAATAAATACACCAACAACAAGATTAGAAATTGTTTGAAACCCTAACTTTGTAGCAAACCAAATTAAAACATCTGGAATAATCACTAGGATTAATAAGACAACAACTGCTAACCACCATAAGAAAGAATACTTAACGGGAATTATTCTTTTACTTAAAACTTTATAAATAGTAAATGCTAATATTAAGGTTACAGCTAAAATAGCCAAGCGTAAATCTAATGGCATTATTTCGTCCTCCTTAATCCAATTATTACAATAGACAATAATACATTTAACATATAGTACACATTTTTCCAACTACGGATCGAAGAAACTCCACCAGTTCTTTCATTCATACTGACTGGAACTTCAGAAATAACAAATCCATCTTTTAATATCTCCGTAGTTGATATCGGTTCAGGGTATTCCAGCGGGTATTCTTTTGAAAATCTATCAATTAAAGATTTATCAATAGCTCTAAATCCAGATGTTACATCATAAACTTTTTTTCCTGTAAAGAATTTAATAAAACTTGATATCAATTTAATCCCCATCTGTCTCGCCTTTGTAGATTTAAATTCACTTGAAGTATCATCCACAAATCTTGACCCTATTGACATATTTGATTTTCCATTTAATAGTGGTTCGATAATTTTACAAGCATAATTTATATCATGTTGACCATCGCCATCAAACTGAATTGCAATATCATAATCATTTTGATATGCATACTTATAACCAGTTTGTACGGCTCCACCTATTCCTAAATTATGGATCAAAGTAATATGAGGAATATTATTGTTATTCAATATCATTTCTGTATTGTCTTTCGAACCATCATTGATTACTATCACATCAAAACTAGTATTATGTTCTTTATTATACTCTAATATTAAAT
>ERZ857882.4366-NODE-4366-length-12252-cov-8.289087_pt1 | contig 12252 bp, 10 predicted proteins | sample MGYA00519697_ERZ857882 | MGnify/ENA primary metagenome ERZ857882 (study PRJEB31778, sample SAMEA3449373) | human gut metagenome | biome: human gut; feature: human-associated habitat; material: faeces | place: United Kingdom | collected 2010/2012 ... | reverse complement strand
AAGGCCAAGGAGCTTCTGATGGTGCTGGAATAAGCATAGGAAAAAGCATCCCGCCGCGGGTACGCCCGCTGCGGGATGCTTTCCTTTTCCGTCCTTCCGCCCGTACTGTACAAAATTCAGACAAAAGCGCCAAAGTGTTTGGTTCTTTCCAAAATTTATTCTGTATAATGGATAATGCCTGCTTTTGCGGGCTGTTTCGTACATATAGAACACATGCGCGCACGGGGCTTCCCGCGCCGCCGATGGAGGACATATGCGCAATATCTGGACGGTATTCAAAACGGATCTCCGCACGCTGAGCAAGTGCTTTTTTGCCTGCGTGGTGGTCGTAGCCATCGCGCTGCTGCCCAGCCTGTATGCGTGGCTGAACATCTACTCCAACTGGGATCCCTACGGCAACACCGGCGGCATCTCCATTGCCGTGGCGTCGCTGGACAGGGGCTATACCGACAACGGCGAATACGTCAACAAGGGCCGGGACGTGCTGGAGGACTTAAAGACCGCTACCTCCATCAACTGGGTCATCGTGGACACGGAGCAGGAGGCCACCGATGGCGTCTATGCCGGCGACTACTACGCCGCCGTGGTCATCGACGAGGACTTCTCCCGCAAGATGTACCGTATGTTCACGGACTGGACGGGCCAGCCCGCCATCACCTACTATGAGAATGCCAAGAAAAACGCCGTGGCCACCAAGATCACCGACACGGCGGTGGAGACGCTGAAGCGCTCCATCAGCGAGAACTATCTGGAGGTGGTCATCAGCGGCATCATGGAGCAGAGCAATCTGCTGGCCGCCGACCTGACGGAGACGGATCCCGAAACCGCCGTCAAGGGCCTGCTGTATCAGGCGCAGGATGTTCTCTCCGGCTGCCGCGCCATGATGGACGCCTTCCGCGCCGCCGGCAGCACCGGCGTGTCGGAGACCGACGCTCAGGCCCTGTCCGACGCCATCGCCAGCATCAACAGCAGCCTGCCGGACGGCGATGCCATCGCCGACAGCGCCGCCCGGCTGCAGCACGCGCTGTACACGGCGCTGGCCAATGTGGAGCGCGCACTGGATCGCTTCGAGTCGGCGCTGGACACGGCCCAGCCGCCCGCTGCCCAGCAGCAGCTGCGCGACGCGGCTGCCGCCATGGGGAAGCTCAGCACCCAGCTGTCCGGTCTGGCCGGCCAACTGGACGGGATCAACGTCACCGGCAACCCTGTCCTCACCGCACAGGCGATCCAGCTGCGGGAGCTGGCCGGCCACTGCACCCAACTCCAGAACGCGCTGAACCAATTGGCTGACGGCGGCGCCGCCGGCGGCCTGCTGGCCGACTGCGGCGCGCTGGTGGAAGCCATCCGGAACGCCGCCGCCCGGATCCCCGTCACTGACCGCGACCTGCGCCGCCAGCTGGATACCGTGGTGTCGGAGGTGTCCGACGCCATGGACGGTGTCAAGTCCCTGTCGGCGGACGCGAAAGCCATGCGGGCCGCCCTGTCCGATACCACCGCCGCGCTGAGCGTTACCATGGAGCAGCTGCGCCCGGCGGCGGAGCGGATGGTGAACGCCCTGTCCGACACCATCGACAAGCTGGAGGGCATGACCGCCGGCGAGTACATGGACATGCTGCTGGAGATACTGGGCGGCGATCCTGCGGCGTACAGTCGCTATTTCCCGGAGATGGTACAGACCACCGTCAACAAGGTCTATCCCATCGAAAACTACGGCTCCGCCATGGCGCCGTTCTATACCACGCTGGCCATCTGGGTGGGCGGCGTCATCCTCTCGTCTCTGGTGAAGATACACGCCCGCACCGAAGGCCTCATCGACCCCAGACCGGCGGAGCTGTACTTCGGCCGCTACCTGTTCTTCTTCCTGCTCAGTCAGATACAGGCGGCGGTGATCGTCACCGGCGACCTGTATCTGCTGAAGATCCAATGCCTGCACCCGGGCCTGCTGTATCTGACGGCATCCCTGACGGCCTTTACCTTCAGCCTGCTGATCTACTCCCTTGCCATCGCCTTCGGCGACGTGGGCAAGGCCGTGGTGGTGGTCATCATGGTCATGCAGATCGCAGGCTCCTCCGGCACGTTCCCCATCGAGCTGCTGCCGGAGATCTACCAGAAGATCTACCGTTTCTTCCCGTTCCCCTATGCCATCGACGCCATGCGCGAGTGCATCTGCGGCCTGTACGGCGACTACTATATGACGCAGCTTGCGTTTCTGCTGTTGTTCGCCGCGGCGGCGCTGCTCATCGGCCTGCTGGTTCGCCGCCCCTTTATGGGTCTGAACCACTTCATGGAGGAAAAGCTGGAGGAGACGGAGCTGCTGTGAAAGGAGGCGGATGTACCATGACAACGGAAAGAGAATATCAGGAGCTGTACGATCGCCTGCTGGATGAGGTGAGAACGCTGCACAAGAACAACCGGCGGCGCATCCGCAACGGTATGCGGATGCTGCTGGTGGTGACGGTGGGGCTGATGCTGCTGATGTTTCTGGCACAGGGCAACAAGGTGTTCACCCTGATGCTGTGGATCTTCTCCATGTTCGCCGTGGCGGCATATCTGATCGCCGTGGAGTACGCAGATTACGAGCTGCAAAAGAAGCTGGAGCAGATCACCCAGATGGAGCAGGAGAGCATGGGGGCGCTGCTGGAGCTGCCGGAGCTGCCCCGTATGCCGCGTCTGCCTGACCGGCGGTATCACGGCCGCCGGGAGGAGACAACGGCGAATATCGTGATCGAGTCCGAGCCTGTCTCCGCCGAGGACGCGCAGGAACCGCTGGCGGAGGAGAGCTACTCCGTGGAGGATATTTTGCAGGAGGTACACGGACAGACGCCGCAGCAGCAGAAGCCGCAGGAACAGAAGCCGCAGGAACAGACGCCGCAGCAGCAGAAGCCGCAGGAAGCGCAGAAGCGTCAGGAGACGCAGAAAGCACAGAACGTGCAGAAAATGCCGCAGGACGGCGCTGTCGACAGCGCGCAGCTGCTGGAGGGGCTGCTGCGCGACCCGCAGAAGCTGGCGGGCGATCTGGAGCTGCTGACCCGTGCGCTGCAGGGACTGTCTGACGATCTGCGCCGCGCCGCGGCGCAGCAGGAGGAGGTGGACAGATGAGAAATATCTGGCGTATTTTCTGCGCCGATTGGAAACGCCTGACTGCCAGCGTGGTGGCGGTGGTGGTCATGCTGGGCTTGTGTCTGGTACCCTGCCTGTACGCGTGGTTCAACATTCTGTCCAACTGGGACCCCTACGGCCCCGCCTCCACCGGCCGCATCAAGGTGGCGGTAGCCAGCGAGGACGACGGCTACGAGGTGTTGGGGCTCCACCTGAACATCGGCGAGCTGGTGCTGCAGGGGTTGGAGACCAACGACCAGATGGGCTGGGTCTTTGTGGACGACGCCCAGACGGCGCTGGACGGCGTGAACGCCGGCGACTACTACGCTGCGCTGATCCTGCCGCCGGAGTTTACCGGCGACTTCGTCAGCATTCTGGAGGGCGACCTGCGCCATCCGGAGATCCAGTACTACGAAAACGAGAAAAAGAACGCCATCGCCCCCAAGATCACCGGCAAGGCCAAAACCGCCGTGCAGGAGGAGATCAACACCACCATTCTGGAGAAGGTGGCCGATGCCCTGACCACGGCAGGCTCCGTGTTCAAGGCCATGGGGCTTGACGGGCAGGACGTTGCCGACGACCTGCTGGAGAAGCTGTCCGCTGCCCAGCAGGATATGGATCAGATGGCGGAGGTGTTCCGCTCTCTGCAAAATGTGATGAACGGCGCCAGCAGCCTGCTGGCCGCCTCCGCCATCACCATCAGCGACGCGCAGAGCACCATGAACAGCACCTCTGTCGCCGTCGGCAGCACCGTGCAGCTCATCGACACCGGGCTCGACGCGGCGGACGATACCTCCGATGACCTGCTGCAGGTGCTGAACGCCGCCGACGCCGTCCTCTCCGAGCTGGAGGATATGCTCAACGGCGTAGACTTGACCCCTGCCGAGGATATCGCCCATGAAAAGGCTATCGCCCAGATCGACAGGGTGATCGCCGCGCTGCAAAGGGTCTGCAGCAGAACGGACGACGCCGTGCTGGTGGATCGGCTGGAGGCCGCCATCGATCAACTGGAGACGCTGAAAAGCGCCGTGGAGCAGTCCGGTCTGTCCCATGTGCAGGACGAGCTGCGACAGGTGATCGGAGAGGTGCGCGAGCTGCTGCGCACCGCCGCCGTCAAGACCAATCAGCAGGTCAACGCCTACATCCACAGGGCCGGGGAGCGGGCGCAGTCCACCCTCGGCTCCGTGCAGGAGATCCTGACCGCCTCCTCCGGCGCGCTGGGCGGTGTGTCCAGTACCCTGCGCTCCTACTCCAACGCGGTTTCCGCTGCCCAGCCCACGCTGGCCGCCAGCGTCACGTTGGCGGAGAGCGTCTCCGGCTATCTGGCCGATATAGAGGAGGATGTCCGCCGCATCACCGACAGCGCCGCCTTCAAGCGCTTTGTGGAGCTGATGGCCAGCGATTCCGACAGTATGGCGGCGTATCTGGCCTCCCCGGTGCAGATGAACACCCAGATCATCTACGAGATCAAGGACTACGGCGCCGCCATGTCCCCGTACTATGTGATGCTGGCCCTGTTTGTGGGCAGCCTCCTGACGGCGGTGATGGTAAAGGTGCCGGTGACACAACCAAAGTTCCAGCAGTGCCGCGCTGTGGAGCGGTATTTCGGACGCTTTATGATCTTCTTCTTCATGGCGATCGCCCAAGCGCTGGTGACGGCCTTCGGCTGTCTGCATTTTGTGGGCATGGAGGCGGCGGAGCCCGCCCTGTTCGTGCTGGCCTGCTGCATCTGTTCCCTGAACTTTTCCTTTATGAACTATGCGCTGGTCTACTCGCTGGATAACGTGGGTCTTGCCCTCTCCGTCATCATCATGGTATTACAGGTGGCCGGCTCCGGCGGCTCCTACCCCATCGACGTGCTGCCTGCGCTGTTCCGAAGCCTGTATCCCTTCATGCCCTTCCATTACGGCATGGACATGATCCGCGAGACCATCGGCGGTATGTACGGCCAGACATATCTGCACTGCGCACTGCTCCTGCTGGGGATGTGCGTGCTGTTCACCGTCTTCGGCCTGCTGGTCTACTATCCGGCCCGCAAGCTGAACGCGGCCATCGCCGCCAGCAAGGAAAAATCCGGTATTATGTAAACCTCTGCTTTGTGGCAGCAAAAGAGCCGCCGCCCATTTGGGCGGCGGCTCACGGCGCTTGTGCCTAATAAAAATTGAATATCTATCCGGCGGCTGTTATTCCTTATCCTTGCAGCGGTCGTACTCCACCTGCATCACGGAGGATATGGTATGTCGGCCGTAGTCATCCAGCTTGGCATACTGGGTCAGCAGCTTCTCGGTGTCGTCCGTCAGGTACAGGGCTGCATCGTTGGACATGGCCTTGATGCCCAGGATCTTGCAGATGCGCATCACCGTATCAAAGGAGGAACCGCCAACGCCGTTGTGCAGGGCGCTGTTGATGGTGGACAGGGGGATGTCCACCGCGAAGGCGAACTGCCGCACGCTCCGGTACTGCCGTGTGATCTCATCCCGGACCAGCTTTGTAAGATTATCCATATCAGAACCTCACTTTTCTGTAAAGAATTTCCAATTGCTATGCAATAAGTATAGCACGGATTTCCGCATAAGCCAATAGGAAAAGTGAAAATTCACAAAAAAATAATAAAATGCAAATTGGAATTTATGCAGAAGCCGTGCATAGCGGAAAGCGGATGCTTCCAATGCGGGATTTGGATGCCGTAAATGCCCCTTTTAATTTGCAGCGCACTGTGTTACAATAAAAATTCGGAGGGAACTCTGTTTATGAAAACACCGACACTCTATACGCCGAAGACCCGCGTGGGACGATTGGCGGAGGACATGGTCCGCCGGTACTACGCCCACGATGTGGCCCGGGACAGCGCGGCCCTGACATACTATCTGCTGTTTGCCCTGTTTCCGCTGCTGATCTTTGTCAGCACGCTGCTGGGTATTCTGGAGCTGGATATCGACAGTATCACGGCGGTGCTGGCGCCTCTGCTGCCATCCGACGTGGTGGGTGTGGTGCGCTCCTATCTGGAGTATGTGGCCGCCAACCAGAGCCGCCAGCTGCTGTGGTTCAGTCTGGTTTTTTCCATCTGGTTTCCCATGCGCTCCACCGGCTGCCTGATGCACTCGCTGCGTAAGGCGTTTCACCGCAGCTCGCCGGAGAATATCCTGCTGGGACAGCTGCGGAACCTGCTGTTCACCATCTGGATGATCGTCGTCATCGGTCTGACGCTGCTGCTGGTGGTGATGGGCCGCCGCGCCCTGCACTTTTTATCCCACCTGCTGCCTCTGTCGGAGACGTTCATCAGTGTGTGGGGCTATCTGCGCTTTGTGATCCTGGCCCTCGTCATGGCCATCTCGCTGGGACTTCTGTATCAGCTGGCGCTGGGCCAGCGCCGTCCCCTGCGGGAGGTGCTGCCCGGTGTGGGCAGCTCCCTTGCCGCGTGGATGCTGCTGAGTATGGCATTTTCCTATTATGTGGAGAACGTGGCCCAATATGCGCGGCTTTACGGCTCTATCGCCACCATCGTGGTGGTGCTGCTGTGGCTGTATATGTCCGGGCAGGTACTGATTTTGGGCGCGGAGCTGTCGGCAGCTCTGGCCCAGCAAAAGAAAAACGCCGCGCCCCCGTCGGGAGGGGAGGAGGAAGCATGAAGATCATTATCGTAGGCTGCGGTAAGGTGGGATACGCCATTGCACGCCAGATGGAGCAGGAAAAGCATGACATCGTCATGGTGGACAACGAGATCGCCCATCTGGCCAAGGCGGACAACACGCTGGATGTCATGTGCATCCACGGCAGCGGCGCGTCCATCAGCGTACTGATGGATGCCGGTGTCCGTTCGGCGGATCTGGTCATCGCCGTCACCGGCGTGGACGACACCAATATGGTCTGCTGCCTGATGGCAAAGAGTCTGGGCGCCCGCCACACCATCGCTCGTGTCCGCAACACCGAGTACCGCCGGGATGCGGATATCCTCAAGCGGGAGATCGGACTGGATATGGTCATCAATCCCGATCTGGCGGCGGCGCAGGAGATCGCCCGTATCCTCAGCTTCCCCGCTGCCATCTCTGTGGAGCCGTTTGCCGGCGGCCTCATCGACATGATCGGCTTACAGGCGCAGCAGGGGGATTTCCTTGTGGGCCGCAGTCTGGGGGAATCCCACGGCGACCGCAAGGCCAATGTGCTGATCTGCGCCGTCCAGCGGGGCGACGAGTGCATCATCCCCAACGGCTCCTTTGTGCCGCAGGCCGACGACCGGCTGTATATGGTGGGTACCAAGACGGAGCTGCAAAAAATGCTCAAGGCCATGGGACGCACGCTCCACCGGGTCAAGACGGTGGCGATGCTGGGCGGCAGCCGCATCAGTATGTACCTGTACTGGGAGCTGGCGCACACCGGCACCCATGTCCGCATCGTGGAGCAGGATCATGAGAAGTGCCTGACCCTGTCCCAGCACCTGCCGGACGCCATGATCATCGAGGGCGACGGCACGGACAACGATCTCATTCAGGCGGAGAACATCTTCGGCGCCGATGCCTTCGTGTCCCTGACCGGACGCGACGAGGAGAACCTGCTGATGGCCATGTCCGCCCGCCGTGCCGGTGTGCGGAAGGTGCTGGCCAAGATGACCCGCCCCAACTACATGGAGCTGCTGCAGGACACCGGTCTGGGCAGCATCATCAGCCCCAAGGACATCATCGCCAACCAGATCACCCGCTATGTCCGTGCGCTGGCCAATTCCGAGGGCATGACCGTGGAGTCGCTGTACAAGCTGCTGGGCGGACAGGTGGAGGCGCTGGAGTTCCTGGCCACCGGACCCTCCGACCGCCTGCTGCACATTCCGCTGAAGGATCTGGACCTGCGCAGCGGCGTGCTGCTGGCCGCCATCGTCCGGGAGGGCGTGACCATCATTCCCGGCGGCCTGACCACCATCGAGGAGGGCGACCATGTGCTGGTCATCGCCCAGTCCATGGGTCTGAATGACCTGACGGACATTCTGGCGTGACGGCTGCAACCGAAACACATAAAAATACCGTGCCGTAAGGCACGGTTATTTTTATGTAAACCACTATGCCAAGCCCAAAGGCTCCCGCAGCGCCGCGTACAGCGCCGCTGTGTCAGGCGTCTTGCCGGTGAAGAAGGTGAACGCCCGCACCGCCTGCCGGATCAGCAGGTCGATACCGCCTACCGTCCGCAGCCCCTGCCGCGCCGCCGCCTCCAGCAGCGCCGTGCGCCGGGGATGGTAGACCAGATCGTACACCACGGCGTGCGGCGGCATGGCCTGCAAAAAGTCCAGCCGGGCAAAGGCCGGACTGCCCGCCATGCCCAGCGGTGTGGCGTTCACCAGCAGGTCACACGCGGACGCCGCCTGCTGTATGGCGTCCTGCGCCAGCACGATGCCCTCCCCGCAGCCGGGGAGCTGTGCCGCCAGCGCCGCGGCACGCTCCAAGCGGCGGGCGCACACGATGATCCTACCTGCACCGGCTGCCGCCAGCGCGTGGCCTACGGCCTTGGCTGCGCCGCCTGCGCCCAGCAGCAGCACCGTCCGGCCCTGCGGGTAAAAGCCCTGCCCGGCCAGACTGTCCAGAAAGCCCGTGCCGTCGGTGTTGTGGCCGATGGCGCGTCCCTCCCGGATGCACACGGTGTTCACCGCGCCGCAGGAAGCCGCCGTCGCGTCCACCTCATCCAGCAGGGGGAGGATGGCCTCCTTGTGGGGCATGGTCACGTTGAAGCCGGCGCAGCCGCCGTCCTTGGCCCATCGGACAAAGACGGGAAGCTCCTCCGGGCGCACCGTCCGCACGTCGTAGCGGTACGCCGCACCGGTCTGGTCGATCATGGCCTGATGGAGCAGCGGCGACAGGCTGTGTGCCACCGGGTCGCCGATCACAAACAGCTGCTTCATGGGCGCACCGGCTCCTTCAGATAGTCCATGGCCTCCAGATATCCCCGCAGCCCGTGGCCGCAGATGGTCTTGACGCAGGCGGGCGCGGTGACGGACACCGCCCGGAACGGCTCCCGCGCCGTGATATCGGAGATATGCACCTCCACCGCCGGGACGTCCACCGCCCGCAGCGCGTCATAGATGGCGTAGCTGTAATGGGCGTAGGCGCCGGGGTTGATGACGATGCCGCCGTATACGCCCTGCGCCCCCTGAATGGCGTCGATCAGCGCCCCCTCGTGGTTGCTTTGCAGCAGCGTCACCGTACAGCCGATGGCGGCGGCGTGACGCTGTATTTGTTGACATAACGCTTCATAGCTCTCCGAGCCGTAGATGGCCGGCTCGCGGCTGCCCAACAGGTTGAGATTGGGGCCGTTCAATATCAGCAGCTTCATGGACGCGCTCCTTTCCAGATCTCCTCGATTTGCGAGATTGCCAGCTCCAACAGGGGTTCTGCGATACGATAGTGGGCGCAGGCGGCGTACAGCGCCCGCCGCTCCGCCGCCAGACGCTCCAGCGCCTTCCGCCCCGCTGCCAGCAGGGGACGCCCCGTCTGAAAATCGGTAGACATAATATCGGCAAGCGGCCTGTCCAGCCAGAACACCGTGCCGCTGCGTTGCAGCAGCAGGCGGTTGTCCTCCCGCAGCACCGCGCCGCCGCCGGTGGCGATGACGCAGCTCTCCTTACGGCAGAGCGTCTCCAGCGTCCGGTGCTCCAATTGTCGGAAATATGACTCGCCGCGGCAAGCGAAGATATCGGACACGGAGCAGCCTGCGGCGGCCTCGATGGCCTCGTCACAGTCGAAAAACGGCATATCCAGCCGCCGCGCCAGCTGACGGCCCACCGTGGTCTTACCGCTGGCGGGCAGCCCGATAAGGATCAAATCACCCATGGCGCTCCTGCTCCTCCCGGCTTTCCGCCATCAGCAGCCGGAACAGCCGCTCCACCTGCGCCCGCCGCTGGGGCAGCAGGTCGCCCCGGGAGGCCAGCACCGCCGCCTCCCGCGCCTCGTCCAGCACCGGCAGACCCTGCGCCGCCTTGATGCGCCCGATCTCTCCGGCCAGCGTCAGCCGCCGCGCCAGCAGGGCGGTCATCTGCTCGTCTACGTCGTCCAGCTGTCGGCGCAGTCCCGTCAGCGTATCGCTGTCGGCGGGCAGCAGACGGCAGACAGCCAGCGCCGCCGCCGCCTCCACCGCCGGGGCTGCCCGCAGCACCACGCAGCTGTCGTGGCGACCGCCCACGGTGACGGTGGTGTTCTCCATCCGGCGCAGATCCACCGTTTCCTGCGGCTTTGCAATGGACGGCGTAGGCCGGAACGTGACAGTGAACACGATGTCCATGCCGTTGGTGACGCCGCCGTTGATGCCGCCGGTGCGGTTGGTTTTCGTATAGACAGATGCACCGTCCGTATAGAACGCATCGTTGGCCTCGCTGCCCCGCAGCGCCGCAAAGCCCTCCCCGTCGCCAAAGCCGATGGCCTTCACAGCGGGGACGGCGAACACATGGCGGCTGATCTCCGATTCCACCGTGTCCCGCCAGTCGGGGCCGCCCAATCCGGCGGGAACGCCGGTAACGGTACAGCGGATGCGGCCGCCCACGCTGTCACCGGCTTCGCGGGCTTCGGCGGCACGCTGCCGCAGAGCTTCCTCGTCCACGATCCGGGCATTTACCGTGATGCCCTGCGTTTGCAGGTATGTTTTTGCCAGACTGCCCGCCACGGTCAGCGGCGCGGTCAGCCGTCCGGAGAACCGCCCACCGCCCCGGTAGTCGTTGTGTCCGCCGGCGCGGACAAAGGCGGCATAGTCGGCGTGACTGGGGCGGGGGGTGTCCTTCAGGGCCGCGTAGTCGGCGGAGCGGACGTCGCGGTTGCGCAGCACCGCCACCAGCGCGTCGCCGGTGGTCTTTCCCTGAAACACGCCGGAGAGGAACTCCACCTCATCCGCTTCATGCCGCCCGGTGGACAGGTCGCCGGAGGCCCTGCGCCGCAGGAGATCCGCTTGTATCAGCTGGTCATCCACCGGCAGTCCCGCCGGTACATTTTGCAGGAGAACACCTACGGCGGGGCCGTGGGACTCTCCGAACAGTGTGTATTCCATCATGGCTCCAGCACCTCCGTTCTGCCGCCAAGAGCTGCCATATCTTTCCAAAAATCGGGGTAAGATTTCGCCACCTGCTCCCCGCCGGTCAGGGTGACGGGGCCATTCGCCAGCATGGTGGCGCAGCCCGCCAGCATGGCGATACGGTGGTCGCCGAAGCTGTCCACGCAGCCGCCGTGCAGACCGGAAACGCCTGTGATGACAAGGCTGTCTGCTGCCTCCTGTACCTGCGCGCCCAGCGTGTGCAGCACCTGCGCCACGGCGTGGGGGCGGTCGCTCTCCTTGCCCCGGAGGAAGCCGCAGCCGGTGAAGCGGGTGGTGCGCCCCGGCTGCAGAGCCGCATACAGCGCCAAGGGCATCAGCAGGTCGGGGGTATCGGTCAGATCCACGGTCTGCGGTACATCACGCAGGTATTCCTCAATGATCGAGTCGCCCTGCCAGCCGGAGGATGTCCCACATGAAAGGGGCGTATCCTCTGCCTGCGTATCGTGCAGCGCCACACGCAGCTCATCCTGCATCCCGCCGGAGGCGCGCTGCTGCTGCACGCGGGTCAGCACCAGCCAGTAGGCCGCCGCTGACCAGTCCGGCGCCGTCAGCAGCGGGGCGGGGCGGTAGGTCTGTCCGCCGTCGATGTGGTAGCCGCTGCGTGTCTCCGCCACGGCGATGCCGTGGTGATGCAGGACGCGGCAGGTCATATCCAGATAGGGGCGGGACACCGGTTTTTCGGTTAACATAATATCAGACGCCTCCGGCAGCAGCGGCAGCGCCATCAGAAGGCCGCTGACCACCTGGGAGGTGGCGGCAGCAGACAGCGTCCATGTGCCGCTGCGGAGGGGGCGGGTCAGCGTCAGACCGGCCGCCGTGGGACATAGCCCCAGATCGGCGGGGATGGGACGCTGCAAAAGCCGGGGAGAGCCGGTGAACACCGCGTCCAGCTTGCCCAGCGCCATAAAAAGCGGCAGCAGGAAGCGCAGGGTGCTGCCGCTGTCGCCGCAGTACACCGTGGGGGCCGGGATGTCCAGCTGTGCCAGCGCCGCCGCCGTGTACCGGATGTCGTCGGCAGGGTGGGGCGGCAGCGCCGTGGCCTGTCCCGCCAGACGGCGGCAGATCAGCTCCCGGTGGAGCAGGCTCTTGGACGGC
>ERZ857882.4364-NODE-4364-length-12263-cov-3.049885_pt1 | contig 12263 bp, 9 predicted proteins | sample MGYA00519697_ERZ857882 | MGnify/ENA primary metagenome ERZ857882 (study PRJEB31778, sample SAMEA3449373) | human gut metagenome | biome: human gut; feature: human-associated habitat; material: faeces | place: United Kingdom | collected 2010/2012 ... | reverse complement strand
CAGGAGTGTTTGTGGTATCGTTACTTTTGAGTCTGTTTTTGCCGAAGAAGACGAAAGTGGAGTAAGCGAGAATATAAAACAGCATAGTGAATCATAGAAGAAAAGATTATCTGGAGAAAGGGAACTATCCGGATAATCTTTTTTTGGGGCCATGCGTTTATAAGTAGTTGCCGAAAGAAGATTCTTTAGAGTTAAAAATATAAGAAAAGTTGGAAAAATCACATAATTACGAAAAAAACGGTTGGAATATTGCGTGGTAAAAATTATTGACAAACGATAATTCCTTGCTATAATAAAATTATAAATTATCGAAAAACAATAATTTTCAAACACAGAAAGGAGGAAATATGGGAATTCGTATATGCTTGGATGAAGTCCTGAAAAAGAAGGGAATGACTTCAAAAGAATTATGCAGACAAGTCGGTATTACCGAGGCCAATCTGTCGGTACTCCGAAGCGGAAAAGCCAAAGGTATCCGTTTGCATACGATGAATCGTATCTGTTATTTCCTTCAATGTGATGTAGGTGATATTTTAAAATTTGATGGAAATCTGGATGAAGAGGAGGGTGAATAATATGAAGATGAAAAGTTTTGAAAAATTCCGGAAACCACTGACCAGTCTGATGAGATTTCTGGAAATCTTACATTGGTTCGATGGTATCGTATTACTTTGGGCGGGATCGGCTATACCTATGCACAGCGTGCACATTAACGGGGCTATATTCGGCATCAAACAGGATACCATGATGAATGCCTACGGGATGTTCTTTACACTGATTGATGCAAAGGGAAATATGCGGATGCATCTGGTATCCGTGTGGCTTCTGCTGTTGGGAGCAACATCTATATTACTGGCCCTGATTTTTCGCAACGTTCATAAAATACTGAAGTCACTGGAAGGCACAAAGGAACAACCAGAAATGGGCACACCGTTTACAGCAGAAAATGTAGAAAGAGTAAAGAAAATAGGAATTTACAGTATAGTAATGCCGACGATTCAGAATGTGGTCGTTTATATTTGCGGAGTATTGATTAAAATGAATGGACTGAAAGATATCAATTTTGAAGTGAGAGGATTCATTTTTGGAATTATTGTTTTATGTTTAGCCTATGTATTCTCTTATGGAGTAAATCTGCAGGAAGAAGTAGATGGGTTTATCTAAGATTTCTATTTGGAGAGGAGAGATGGATATGCAGAAAAGTATCAAATCATTGAAAAGAAATGGCATATTGTTATTGGCGTATGATTTATTGGTGTTATGTATTGTATTTGTAAAAAATGGAATGATAAATATGTCAGCGGAAGCGGCCACTTCTCTAATTGTATCTATTGGTTTTGGAATATTCATCAATTTACTCTGGATCGTGGATTCCAAAACTTGGATTACTGATTACGGAAAAAGGAAATGTATCTGGTCCTATTGGTGTGGCGAAATTGTACTTCTGCTGTTAGTAGTTGCTTTGGAAAATATGAATCAACTGGTTGCAACATCTGCCATATTAGGAATGATGGCGGTATATCTTATAATTGGTATATGGTGGGTGAGCCGCAAGCTCTAATGTGCTAATGCTCACCACACACATCCAGAAATTCCTGCACCAGCGGCACCGGTTTCTTTCCCTTCGCCCAGATCAGAAGTATCTTAGTTACAAGATCCGGCTCATCCAATTCTTGTATACAAAGTCCGTCACACAAGCTGGCCATGGACTGCGGAAAGATGGCAGTTGCAAGATCTTCTTTCGCCCACAGCATGGCACCTCTGGGATCATCGCAGACACAGAAGATGTCCGGATTCATATTCTGGGCATGAAAGGTATTCATGATGAGTTCTTCGTATCTCCGGTATAAGATCAGCGGTCTATGTAAAAGATCGGAGAGCTTTAAGGAAGAAACCGCATTGTGTTTCGAAGAATTATGCGGTGTATCTGTGGTAACGTCAGCGGTCTTTGAAACCATATTTTTGGGTGCTGATACTGCAATCATCGGCTCAGAACACAATTCCATATAAGACACTTCGTCAAGACGCAGTGGTGTTCTGGCAACGGAGATATCGATGATCCCGTCCAGAAGATACTGATAAAGCGAATAAGTGATCCCGTCGTGGACTTCAAAGTTCACGTCGGGATTTTTTTTCGAAAACTGGGAAATATAAGGCATGATGGTATCTACCGTTGTCGGAGTCAGGCCGATACGTAAGATACGTTTTTTACCGGTTTTTGAGACTTCCAGTTCGGTAGATCGGGCGTATTCCAGCAGGTTACCGGAGCGGTCGTAGAGAAGCTTGCCGGCTTCAGTCAGGGTAACACCCTTGCTGGTGCGGTCGAAAAGTTTTACATTTAATTCATTTTCCAGCTGACGGATCTGGTAGCTGAGCGGAGGCTGGGACATATTTAAGTGTCTTGCAGCTTCGTTGATGCTGCCGGTGGATGCGATCTCGCGGAAATATTCTAACTGTCTGAGTTCCATGTTGGATTACCTGCCTTATATATTTTTTGTATTGCAAAGTTATAAAAACAATATTATTCATATCAATGATAACGGACTATAATAAAACAGTCAAGAGATATTATAATAAGTAGATAACGATGACTTATTAGTTATCGGAAAAAGGAATGGAGTGAAAGAAATGAAGCGTCTTGAGAAGTTTCTGAGACCTTACCGCAGAGAGAGTATTCTGGCACCGCTATTCAAATTATTGGAAGTCGTGTTCGACCTTATGGTTCCTGTTGTGGTAGCTCAGATTATTGATGTGGGCGTTGCGAAGAATGACCATGGATATATTGTGGAAATGTTTTTCGTGTTACTGCTCATGGCAGCAGTCGGACTGTTGTGCAGTTTTACCGCACAGTTCTTTGCCGCAAAGGCAAGTGTTGGATTTGCGACCAGCGTCAGACAGGCAATGTTCGACCATATCCAGGGATTGTCATTTACAGAACTGGATACGCTCGGAACAGACACACTGATCACGAGACTGACGGACGATGTGAACCAGGTGCAGAATGGAATTAACATGGGACTGCGTCTGTTACTTAGAAGTCCGTTTGTCGTAATCGGTGCGATGGTGATGGCATTTACCATCAATGTGCGCTGTGCACTGATCTTTGTAGTGACAGTACCGATCCTGTTTGTCGTTGTATTTTCGATTATGCTGATCAGTATTCCGCTGTTCAAGAAAGTACAGGCAGGTCTGGACTGTGTGACAGGACTTACGAGAGAGAATCTGACAGGTGTCCGTGTCATCCGTGCATTCTGCAGGGAAGAACAGTCGGTGGAAGAATTCGAAGAAGGAAACAGAGAACTTACAAGATTGAATGAGTTCGTAGGAAGAATTTCTGCCCTTCTGAATCCGCTCACGTATGTATTGATTAACGGAGCAACTGTGTTACTGATCGCGCGTGCCGGAGTGCAGGTCAATATCGGGAATCTGCAGCAGGGACAGGTAGTAGCGCTGTATAACTATATGGCACAGATTATCGTAGAACTGATCAAGCTGGCATCCCTGATCATTACGTTGAACAAATCAATGGCTTGCGCAGACCGTGTGTCCGGTATTCTGGATGTGAAGTCCAGCATGGAATACAAAGTGGCGGCTGAGCAGATGAAGAATGAACAGATAAATGCTGATCAAAGAAAATATGAGACAGACGGCGAGAATGATCAGGCCGACAGTAATCTGGCAGTTGAATTCAACCACGTCACCTTCACATACGAAGGTGCCGGAGCATCCAGCTTATCGGACATCACCTTCCGTGCGAAGAAAGGACAGACGATCGGAATCATCGGAGGAACCGGAAGTGGTAAGAGTACACTGGTCAGCCTGATTCCGAGATTCTATGATCCACAGGAAGGAACGGTAAAAGTAAATGGTATCAATGCAAAGGACTATCCGCAGGGAGAACTTTGCAGTGAGATCGGAGTGGTACAGCAACGTTCCATCCTGTTCAAAGGAAGTATCCGCGACAATCTGAAGTGGGGCAATGATCAGGCTTCAGATGAAGATCTGTGGAAAGCAATCATAATCGCTCAGGCAAAAGATGTTGTAGAAGCTAAGCCTGGAAAGCTTGATTTTGAAGTAGAACAGAACGGACGTAACCTGTCCGGCGGACAGAAGCAGCGTCTGACGATCGCACGTGCACTGGTCAGCAAGCCTGAGATATTGATTCTGGACGACAGCTTAAGTGCGCTGGATTTTGCGACAGACGCAGCGCTTCGTAAAGCAATCGGTGAACTGGAAGGCAATGTGACAACCTTCCTGGTATCTCAGAGAATTTCCGGTATCCGTCAGGCAGACAAGATCCTGGTTATGGAGGACGGTGAGCTGGCAGGACAGGGAACCCATGAAGAACTGATGGAGACTTGCGAGACCTATCAGGAGATCTATTATTCACAGTTCCCGGAAGAACGTCCGGCTGCAGTTAAATCTTCAAAGGAAACCGGAAAAGATTTGGACAAAGCGGATAAAATGACAGAGAAGGCAGAGAAAGGAGCGGCAGAGTAATGAAGAAATTATTAAAGCTCATAGGAAAGTATAAGATTTTCCTTGCATTCAGTGTAATCTTTGCTGCAATCTCTGTAGTATTGCAGTTATATGTGCCGGTTTTATTCGGTGATGCAATTGATGAAGTTGTATCGGCACATCAGGTGAACTTTGATATGATGTGGTATTATCTGAAGCAGATTCTGATTTTTATCGTGATATCAGCATTTGCTACGTGGTTCATGAATCTGTTGAACAACCGGATGACTTACCGGATCGTGCAGGATATCCGTTCACAGGCAATCCGTCATATCCAGGTACTGCCGTTGTCTTATCTGGATCAGCACAGCACCGGAGATATTGTAAGCCGTGTCATTGCAGATACAGATATCTTATCCGATGGTCTGTTGTTGGGATTTACACAGTTATTTTCAGGAATCGTGACGATCGTTGTGACACTGATTTTCATGTTCTCTAAGAATGTGTGGGTAACACTGCTGGTGATCGTACTGACACCATTTAGTTTCGTAGTGGCGAAATTCATTTCTTCCAGATCTTATACGATGTTCCGGAAGCAGAGTGAGACCAGAGGACGGCAGACCGCACTGATTGAAGAAATGATCGGCGGACAGAAAGTAGTAAAAGCATTTGGGTACGAGAAAGAATCATCCAGAAGATTTGATGAGATTAATAAAGAACTGCAGAACTACAGCCAGAAAGCAGTGTTCTACAGCAGTTTAACGAACCCGTCCACACGATTCGTCAATAATATCATTTACGCCGGAGTGGCTTTACTTGGAGCATTTCTGATACCGGGCGGCACGCTGACGGTCGGAGGACTTTCTGTACTGTTAGCGTATGCGAACCAGTATATGAAGCCGTTCAACGATATCAGTTCGGTAGTCACAGAGATGCAGAATGCGCTGGCATGTGCGGACCGTATCTTTGATCTGTTAGAGCAGAAAGAAGAGACATTGGATGCGGAAGGAGCATTTGCTACAGTTGATGGCAATGTTACAATCGACGATGTGGCATTTAGTTATGATAAAGAAAAAGAACTGATCGAGAACTTCAATCTGGATGTAAAACCGGGTATGCGTATTGCAATTGTTGGTCCGACAGGATGCGGTAAGACGACATTTATCAACCTGCTGATGCGCTTCTATGATGTAGATGAAGGAAAGATCCTGGTGGATGGAAAGGACATCCGGGAGGTATCCAGACATGCCCTTAGAAGCAGCTTTGGTATGGTGTTGCAGGATACCTGGATCAAGAGCGGAACCGTAAGAGACAACATCTGCTTTGGAAAACCGGATGCAACCGATGAAGAGATCATTCGTGCAGCGAAGGAGGCAAGAAGCTGGGAATTCATCCGGAGACTTCCAAAAGGTCTGGACACGGTGCTTCACGAAGACAGTATCAGCCAGGGTCAGAAGCAGCTTCTGTGTATCACAAGAGTCATGCTCTGTCTGCCGCCGATGTTGATTCTTGATGAGGCGACATCAAGTATCGATACCCGTACCGAACTGCAGGTACAGGAAGCATTCGATAAGCTGATGAAAGGAAGAACAAGCTTTATCGTGGCACACAGACTTTCGACGATACGGAATGCTTCGTTAATCTTAGTTATGAAAGACGGTAAGATCATCGAGCAGGGCAATCATGAAGAATTGCTGAAAAAAGGTGGATTTTACCATAAGTTATACCATAGTCAGTTTGAAGGTTAATACGCAATCTGGCAAAAAGCTCGCTTAGGCGGGCTTTTTCAGTTATAATACAGATAAATACTAATCAGTAAGAATGGAGAAAATCTGTAGAAGGAATGTGCTATAATATTCTGCAGTGAAGAAGAACAGAGGGAGTAACAGTATATGACGATCAAAGAAATTGCCAAACTGGCAGGAGTATCCAGCGCAGCGGTGTCGAGATACCTGAACGGCGGATACGTCAGTGACGAGAAGAAAGAACAGATTAAGAAAGTAATTGATGAGACCGGCTATCAGCCATCGGCGCAGGCGCGTATGCTTAGAACCAAGAAAGCGTGTCTGATCGGGGTGGTTGTACCAAAGATTAATTCAGAATCCATCAGCCGGATCACGGCAGGAATCGAAAAGGTTCTTTCGGAGCGGAATTACCAGATGCTGCTTGCCGGAACGGATAATACACCGGCGAAGGAAATAGAGTATATGCGTCTGTTCGAGAATTATCCGGTAGACGGGATTATTCTTGTGGGAACGATGATCACGGCGGAACACCGGAGATTTCTGAAAGAATCGAAAGTACCGGTGGTTGTGATTGGTCAGCATACGAAATATGCGAACTGTATTTATCATGATGATTACGGCGCAGGGGAGGCCATGGGATGTGCGGTTGCGGCAAAGAGCCGGAAAGAGATTGCATATATCGGAGTATCAAGAGAAGATAAAGCAGCTGGAGCGGCCAGAGAAGATGGATTCCGGGAAGGTCTGAAAAGGTCGGGAAAAGAATTAAAAGACGGATATTATAAGGTGGCGGAGTTCACGACAGAATCCGGATATGAAAAGGTTCTGGAATTATTGAATGAAAAACATGACATCGATATCATATCATGCGCCACTGATACAATCGCAGCCGGGGCAATCGAAGCGATTCATACTTATGCCGGAAGTCAGATTCCGAAGAATGTAGAAGACACAGGATCCAGATTCCGTTATATATTAGAAAATACATCGATTCAGGTTACCGGATTTGGCGATAATCAGCTTTTAAAGGCGGTAACAGGTGGAATACCAACAGTGCATTTTGGCTATAAGACCAGTGGAATCCGGGGCGCAGAACTCCTGTTGGATGTAATAGAAAGGGATGAAAGCATTCCGGTAGAGATCAAACTTGGATTCCGGCTCGCTAACATTGATGATCCGGAAGAAAATATAGAAGACTAAGAGATGCCGGAGCAGAAAATCAGTGTGCAAAATGTGTAAATAGATTCCGAATCAGTCAAAAACAACAGAATTCGTGCAAACCGCACAAAATCGAATAGCAAATATCAGTAAAAATGCCATCTTTACAAATGGCATTTTTTTCTTATTATAAAATTACAAGATGTGAAAACGATTACACATAGAATGAGGAAGGAGAGTTAATATGGATTACAGAAAGACCGCACAGGACATCCTGGATCATGTCGGCGGAAGTAAGAACATTGCATCTGCAGCACATTGTGCAACGAGACTTCGTCTTGTCATTGCAGATAATAAGAAAGTAAGTAAAGAAGCACTTGAAAATATTGACGGGGTAAAAGGGGTCTTCGAGGCATCGGGACAGCTTCAGATTATCCTCGGAACAGGTACAGTAAATAAAGTATTTGCCGAGTTCATCGACATCGCAGGTATCACGGCAAGCTCGAAAGCAGAGGCAAAAGAGGCAGCTGCAGAGAAGCAGAACTGGTTCATGCGTGCGATCAAGCTGCTTGGTGATATCTTCGTACCGATCATTCCGGCCATCGTAGCAAGTGGTTTCCTGATGGGAATCATGAATGCGCTGGATTTCATGAATGCAAATGGATTTTTAGCAATTGATACAAGCAGTTCTATTTATGTATTTGCGAATCTGTTCAGTAACATTGCTTACACATTCCTGCAGATCCTGATCGCATTCTCAGCTGCAAAAGCATTCGGTGCGAACCAGTATCTTGGTGCAGTTATCGGTATGATCATGATCCATCCGTCACTGCAGAATGCTTATACTGTAGCAACAGAGGGTGTACAGCAGACACAGAGCGTATTCTTCGGACTGTTCAAGATTGACATGGTCGGATATCAGGGACACGTCATTCCGGTTATCATCGCCGTATGGATTCTGGCAGTGATCGAGAAGAAGTTACATAAGATCGTTCCGGAAGTTCTTGACTTGTTCGTAACACCTCTGGTCAGCGTATTTGTAACAGGTTACCTTACATTATCAATTGTAGGACCGATCTTCGTATGGGCTGAAAATGCAATTCTCGGAGCAATCCAGTGGATGTTAACGCTTCCTCTCGGAATCGGAAGTCTGATCATGGGAGGTTTATATGCACCAACCGTAGTAACCGGTATTCATCAGATGTATACAGCCATTGACATCGGACAGCTTGCAAAATACGGTGTTACATACTGGCTTCCACTTGCAAGTGCAGCCAACGTAGCACAGGGAGCTGCAGCACTTGCAGTAGGTATTAAGTCTAAAGATAAGAAGATCAAATCTCTGGCGCTTCCATCATCACTCAGTGCATTTATGGGAATTACAGAGCCTGCAATCTTCGGTGTAAACTTAAGATTCTTCAAACCATTCATCGCCGGATGTATCGGTGGAGGATGTGGAGCATTATATGCATCACTGGTACATCTTGGAGCGAAAGGAACTGGTGTAACAGGTATCTTCGGTATCCTGCTCTGCCTGAACCAGCCGCTTCAGTACCTGATCGAGATGGTGATCGCAGTCGGTGTTGCATTCGTGATCTCATTCCTGATCTATAAGGATGCAGAACCAAAGGCAGCAACAGAGACAGCAGCAGTAGAAAATATTGAAACAGCAGACGCAGTAACAACAGACGCAACAACAGCAGACACAACTGCAGAGATAGCAGAAGAGACATTAACAAGTCCGGTAAACGGAACACAGATTCCATTATCCGAAGTAGCAGATGAGATATTTGCATCCGAGATGCTTGGAACAACCGTTGCGGTAGAGCCTGCAGATGGCAAGATTGTAGCTCCATGTGACGGAGAAGTTTCCAATATTTTTGAAACAGGCCATGCTGTATGTATCACAACAGAGTCCGGCGGTGAACTCTTGATCCATATCGGTATCGATACTGTGAAGATGGATGGAAAAGGATTTACAAAGAAAGTTTCTGATGGCGACAAAGTACATGCAGGAGATATTCTGGTAGAAGCGGACCTTGAGGAAATCAAGAATGCAGGATATCAGACGACAACAATGATGATTCTGACAAATACAGATGAATTCGGAAATGTAACAAAGGCAGAACCTGCTGAAGTTAAGACAACAAGTAAAGTTATGACACTTATAAAATAATGTGTATAGAAATAATGCTTATAGATAGATGGAGACGATTGATTTATGAACGCATTAACAAGAGATCTTGTAAAATTAGTAGAGACAGCAGAACAAAGCCAGAAAACCAGAGAAGAGTTATCCGTATCAGATAGAAAATTCCGTGAAAAACTACACCTGATGCCGCCGGTCGGCTGGCTGAATGATCCAAATGGACTCTGCCAGTTCCAGGGTACCTATCACGCGTTTTTCCAGTATTCGCCGTTTAATGCAGAAGGCGGTGTGAAGATGTGGGGTCACTATACCAGCAAGGATATGATTAAGTGGGAATATCAGGGTACCGCACTTTATCCAGATCAGCCATTTGACTGTCACGGAGTATATTCCGGATCCGCATTTATTGAAGATGGAAAAATGTATCTGTACTATACAGGAAATGTCAAATTAGAAGACGGGGAATATGATTACATCCGCACCGGACGTGAGGGCAATACCGTTCTGGTTATAACGGAAGACGGCAAGACGTTCGGAAAGAAAAAAGAACTGATGAGAAATTCAGATTATCCGGACGATCTGACCTGTCATGTAAGAGATCCAAAGGTATGGAAAGAAAATGGTACTTATTATATGGTACAGGGTGCAAGAACGAACGAAGATGTAGGTCAGGTACTTGTATTTGAATCTGAAGATAAAGTAAACTGGAAGTTCAGAAACCGGGTGGAATCCGAAAAGCCATTCGGGTATATGTGGGAATGCCCGGATTATTTCAAAATCGGAGATAAGAAACTTCTTTCCACGTCTGTTCAGGGACTGGAAGGTGGTATCTGGGAGGATCGTAATGTATATCAGTCCGGATACTTTGAGATAGAAGGAGATATTCTTGGAGAATACAAGTTGTCAGAGTATCATTTGTGGGATTATGGGTTTGATTATTATGCCCCGCAGAGTTTTGAGACGGAAGACGGAAGAAGGATCCACATCAGCTGGATGGGAATGCCGGACTGCGAAGAATACAGCAATCTGACCATTCAGACAGGATGGCAGCATTGCTTTACATTTCCAAGAGAAATCTTTGAAAAAGACGGCAAGATCTGTCAACGTCCGATAAGAGAACTAGAAGAGAAGAAACATCTGGTAAGTGATGTGAAAGGTATGCTGGCAGGAGAGGGATATCCGGTATATGAAATGACGATTTCGGATATTACAAAGAACCGCTTTAAAGTTATCCTTTCAGAGAAGCTGATCCTGGATTATGCTGATGGAAAATTCCGGATGCATTTTACAGATCAGGATAAAACTTCGGTATCTTCAGGAAGAAGCATGAGATATGTAGAAGTGGAAAAAGTGGAGAATCTGAAGATTCTGGCCGATACATCCTCTGTTGAAGTATTTGTAAATGATGGGGAATATGTATTTTCGACAAGATATTATCCGGAAGTTTATAAATTACAGGCAGAAGCTGTGGGAGCACAGATTACGTTGTCAGAAATTATGTAACGAAATATCAATCTGAGATACCAATAATATAGAAAGAAGATCACCATATATCAAAAGAAAGAGTTTCAGTAGAGAAATTTTCAAAAGATATATGGTGATTTTTAATACCAATGTATGCAATAGAAGCTGCCAGTGGCAGGTTCTATGTATGCAAGAGATACAAATATTTTTCAAAATTAACGCCTTCGTTTACCGGAACATGTTCTTCTACAGAATCAATTAATGATTTTTCAAGAAAAGAACCTGCGGTCTGCATCATTTCCGTAAGGGAAATATCTCTGGCAAGTCCGCCTGTGATGCAGGAAGCAAAGAGATCACCCGTACCGGAATAACTTCCGTTGCAACAGGGATATGCCGAAAGAAAATGTGAAGAGCCATCTAGCAGGAGATTTCCAATCTTATGAACTCCGTCATCTGCAGTAAAATGAATACCAGTGATGAGGACCTTTTTTTCATGATCCTTTGTCAAAGTCTGCCCTGCATCCTTAAATCGTGAAATGAGCTGCTGTATAGACAGAGACGGATCCTGCAGGCTGTTATAATCTATATCCGTCAGCAGACAGAATTCGGTAAGGTTAGGAGTGATAACATCTGCACGTGCGGCAAGTTCTTTCATAGCAGTCAGAAGCCCGGAAGTATACATATCATAGGTAACGCCATCGTCTCCCATTACAGGATCGACCAGAAGAAAGGTGTCTGCTGTCTGGAAAGTATCCAGAAAGTGCATGATCTGTTCAATCTGGCAGACACTGGCAACATAACCGGTATAGATTCCGGAAAAAGAAGTGCCTAGTTTCTTCCATTCCTGGCGGAAATAATCCATCTTATCGGTAAAATCATAACAGTAGTAGCTGGGGTATTCTGTTTGTGAACTTAAAATGGCGGTAGGGAGTGGACAGGCCTGGATTCCCATCGCAGATAATACGGAGATGGCAGCAGTCAGGGAACAGCGTCCAAGTCCGGACAGATCATTGATTACAGCAACTTTTTTTGTCATAAAGAAATCCTCATTTTCTAATGTATTGTAAATATGTAATAATTATACCATTATAAAAAGAAGAAAAAAACGGCCAGAGAAAAGGAAGACTTGCAGGCCACCAGAGCTTAAAAAATAATTTAAAAAAATTTGAAAAAGTTGTTGACAGATAGAAAACGTTGCGCTATAATTAATTTCGTTGCTGAGGTACATAAATAACTGAGGCAAACAAATATAATATGTGCGCGTAGCTCAGCTGGATAGAGCGTCTGGCTAC
>ERZ857882.4348-NODE-4348-length-12309-cov-3.334258_pt1 | contig 12309 bp, 9 predicted proteins | sample MGYA00519697_ERZ857882 | MGnify/ENA primary metagenome ERZ857882 (study PRJEB31778, sample SAMEA3449373) | human gut metagenome | biome: human gut; feature: human-associated habitat; material: faeces | place: United Kingdom | collected 2010/2012 ... | reverse complement strand
CAGATGTTGATATTGTAACCATTGATAAAGCAAAAGAGGTGCTAGATAACACAGACGATACGGTATTTTTGATTTCCAAAGATATTGAGACATGTCTGAAATTAGTAGAGAAAGGAGTTGAATTACCTGCGATCAATGTTGGAGCAGTACCAAATGAGGAAGGAAGAAAACTGATCACAACAGGAGTTGCAATTTCACAAAAGGAACTTGATATGCTGGAAGAATTAAATAGTAAAGGTATTGAGATCACTGTCCAGCCAATGCCTGAAATATCAGCAATAAGTTTCGATGCAGTAAAACGTAAGATGTAACAAAAGGAGGAAAAATATATGAATACTGTAATCATAGCAATTGTCATGGGAATTATGTATTGGTGGTGCCGAGGAATGATCTTATCATATTTCGGATTCCTGTTTATCTCAAGCCCTGTAACGGTAGGACTTGTAGCAGGGTTACTGATGGGACAGCCAATGCAAGGATTAATTATCGGTGGTGGTATCGCACTGGTATTTGCAGGTATTTTTGCACCAGGAGCGAACCTTCCAACAGACGAGTGTCTGGCAGCAACATGCGTTATTCCGATCGCGATCGGATCAGGAATGAATGCAACAACAGCGATCGCATTAGCAGTACCAGTTGGATTACTCGGATCATTCGTAACCAATTTAAGAAAAGTGATCAACACATACTTTGTAGCAAAAGCAAATAAATATGCAGAAGAAGGAAATGCAGATGCTATCTGGAGATGCGCAACGATTTATCCAGCGTTATTAGCAATTCCACTACTATTCTTACCAGTGTTTATTATTAACATGGTAGGTCAGGATGTAGTAATTAACATTATGAAGGCACTTCCAACATTTGTGACACATGGATTAGAAGTAGCAGGAGGAGTTTTACCAGCCTTAGGATTCGCACTGATCATGAATATGATCGGAAAGAACAAACTGATTCCTTTCGTATTCTTAGGTTATATCGTAGTATCCGTTGGAGGAGTAAACTCATTAACAGCTGGAATCATCGCAATCTGTATTGCATTTATTACAGTATTCCAGAGACAGGAAATTGCAGAGGAGGTAAGAGAACATGAGTAATGAAATGAATACACAAGAAGAAAAGAAAGTCTTAACACAAAAAGACTTAAATAAAGCAATGTTCCGTTGGTACATGTCCGCTGAGATGCCTCTGAACTTTGAAAATATGCAGGGAATTGCATTTTGCGGAAGTATTTCACATATTTTAAAGAAATTATATACCAAAAAAGAAGATTTATCAGAAGCCTTAAAACGTCACCTATTATTATATAACTGTAATGTAACAGCAGGTGGTCTGATCCTTGGAACAACCATTGCAATGGAAGAGCAGAGAGCGAAAGATCCATCTAAGATGCCTGATATGGCAATCACAGGTTTAAAAACAGGATTGATGGGACCTGTCGCAGCTTTAGGAGACAGCTTTGACTGGGGAATCATCGGAACATTGATGAAGATCGCAGCAGCAACACTTGCGGCAGCAGGAAATCCACTGGCATTAGTCGTATTATTACTGTTCGTTGGATATTGTATTGGTGAATTGATCTTAACAACAAATATGACATACAAAAAGGGAAGAGAATCTATTAAAACGATCATGGGATCTGGTTTAATGCAGGATGTTATCTCCGGAGCCAATGTACTCGCCATGTTTATGATGGGTGCTATGACCGCTTCCATGGTAACATTAAAAACTGTGTTAAAGATCAGTACAGTCGTAGTACAGGATAAGTTAGATTCTATTTTCCCAAATGTATTCCCACTGATCGTTTTATTCTTGATCTACTGGTTGATCAGAAAGAAAAAAGTAGGAACCGGAAAGATCGTAATTGGAATCATCGCAGTTTCCATTTTGCTTTCTTTTGTAGGAATTTTCTAGAAAATTAAAGTGTCATATAGTTAAAAAGGAGATTTAAAATGAAAGTTATGAATGTTGCAGTAGTAGGAGCAGGAATCTATGGAATTAACCATGTAAATGCATATACATGGAATCCAAACACAAATTTAGTTGCAGTGTGTGACTTAAATAAAGAGATCACAGACCGCATTGCAGAACAATACAATGTAAAAACATACAATGACGTAAATGAAATGTTAGATAACGAAGAAATTGATGCTGTATCTATTGCAACACCAGATGCTTTCCACATGGACCCGGCATTAGCAGCGATCCGTCATGGAAAACCAATTCTGATGGAGAAGCCATTAGCAACAACATCAGAAGATGCGAAGAAAATTTTAGCAGAAGCTGAAAAATACAATGTAAGAGTTGCGGTCGACTATCATAAGAGATGGGATCCAGCGGCGATCAATGTACGAAATGAACTTCAGAACGAAGAATCAGGAGCACCAATCCGTGGATATATGTGCATGGATGATATCATTGATGTTCCAACAGAATGGTTCAACTGGGCAGACAAATCAAGCCCTGTACATTTCTTAGGAACACATTGTTATGATCAGGTTCGTTGGTATATGGGATGCGAAGTAGAAGAAGTATACGCAGTAGGAACAAAGAAAGTGTTAAAAGCAAGAGGAGTTGATACATACGACTCTATCCAGGCAACACTGAAAATGGAAAATGGATGCTACTGGACAGTAGAAAATTCTTGGATCTTACCAAAAGGATTCGCAAAAAATAATGATGGAAGAACACAGATCCTGTGTGAAAATGCAATGTTTAGGATCGACTCTCAGAATCGTGGAGTAGAAATCTATAACAATAGCAAATTACGCACACCAAACTCTTATTTCATCTTAAATAACTGTGGACGACCAAGTGGATTTGGAATTGAACCAATTAACGATTTCATCTACTGTTTACAGAATGATCTTCCATTTATAGCTGATGGAAACGATGGATTACAGGCAGAATTGATCGCAGAAGCAGTTCATGAAAGTCTTGAAAAAGGTGTGGCAGTGAAATTAAAGAGAGATTAAGACTCTTTCGTCTATGGCCCTATGATAAAAAGAAAAGTCTGGAAAAGTATTAGAATTTTCCAGACTTTTCTTTTTTAGGATAAACGGATCGCAGCAAGAGCTTTCTTAAATTGTACAGAAAACAAGATCGCTGTAAATGTTACTGCAATAAAATCAGCAACAGGTTCCGCCATATAAACAGCCATGGTCTGATCTGTTGTAAAAATATGAGGCATGATATAGATCAAAGGAATTAAAAGTACAAATTTTCTCATAACAGCAACAACAATAGAAGAAATTGCTTTTCCAAGAGAGTTAAATGCCATCTGGCAGGAAATCTGAATTCCAAACATAAACATAACTGCCATGTAAACACGAAGAGCCTTCTTTGTAAATATAACAAGAGCTGGATTTGAAGTAAAAATACCAGCAAACATTTGAGGGAATAACATGACGAGTCCCCATAAGATGATAGAGTAAGTCAAACTTGCCTTTAATAAGAGGAAGAAAGTACCCTTTACACGATCCGTATTCTTTGCACCATAATTATAACTCATGATCGGCTGTGCACCCTGTCCAAGTCCCTGAAGAGGAAGCATCGCAAACTGCATTACACTAGTAAGGATCGTCATTGCACCAACAGCCACATCACCACCGTATTTAAGCAAAGAAGAGTTAAAACACACAGAGATGATACTTTCACTTGCCTGCATGATAAACAAAGAAAGTCCAAGAGCCAGACAAGGCAGGATCACAGGAGCTTTCAGTGTCAGGTTTTGTTTCTTGATACGAAGTGTCGATCTTGTCCCAAATAAGAAACTCAATACCCAGATGCAAGAACAAGCCTGAGATATGATTGTAGCCAGTGCGGCACCACGAACGCCCATATGGCATGCAAAGATAAAAATCGGATCTAAGATGATATTGATCACGGCTCCGATCAAAACAGAATACATTCCAGTTTTCGCAAATCCTTGCGCAGTGATAAATGCATTCATTCCAAGTGTTAACTGTACAAAAATCGTGCCAAGAGAATAAATATTCATATAACTGACTGCATATTCGATCGTATTTTCACTGGCTCCAAATGCCATCAAAAATGTACGGTTGCCAAAAAACATGATCAAAGTTAAGATCACAGAGATAATGATCTGCATCGTAAAACAATTTCCAAGAATATTTTCCGCAGAATCAAGATCTTTCTTACCCATCAAGATCGAAGCACGAGGGGCACCACCATTTCCAACAAGAGCGGCAAATGCCGAAATGATCATGATCAGCGGCATACAAACTCCAACTCCAGTCAGAGCTAAAGCACCACTTCCAGGAATATGTCCAATATAAATACGGTCAATAATATTGTAAAGCATATTGATCATCTGAGCGGCCAAAGTCGGAATTGCCAGTCTTAAAAGCAGTTTCCCAATGGGTTCCGTTGCTAAAAATTCTTTATCATTATTCATAATAAAATTACCAAATCCTTTCTTAAGCATAAAAATTCATTTTATCACAAAATCCGTAAAATGTATACATATATATGTATTGTGCCAAATTTAATCGTTGATTTTTTGAAAAATAACAAGTAATATAGTTCTTTAGAACAAAAAAAGGATGTGAAATAAATATGCAGATCATAGAGACATACGGAAAATATATCGAGAAATGGGCAAATACAAATCCAGACAGAGCAAGAGTATTATTAAAACTTGGATGGGAAGTTCAGAACTTAAAATATAAATTTACACCAGACAAACGATTACTGCCAGCAGATAGATATCTTGCGCATCTGATGATGAACACGATGCTGATGCCACTTAAGAATCCTCAGGAATGTGCGATCGTCAGTATCTTTACACCATGTGAGATCTTACACGAAGCAGGATTACATCCATATAATGTAGAAGCATTTTCCTGCTATCTTTCCGCATCAAATGCAGAACGAGCATTTTTACAGCAGGCAGAGAACACAGGAATTTCAGAAACACTATGCAGCTATCATAAGACATTTTTGGGAGCGGCACAGAAGAAGATCCTTCCAAAGCCCAAATGTATCGTATACACAAACCTTACTTGCGATGCAAATTTACTAACATTCAAAACATTAGCAAAACTATATGATGTACCAGCATTTGCGATCGATGTACCGATGCAGCAAAATGAAGATAACGTCAAATATGTCGCAGATCAGATCAGAGATCTGAAAGTATTTTTAGAAAAATGTACTGGAAAGACGATTACAGAAGATGGACTAAAAGAACGAATGAGACGAAGCAAACGTACGATGGATAAGTTCATTGAATGTCAGAAAAAATCCGCAGATAAAGATATCAAAACAGATCTTGTCACACCGCTTTTTGCAGGAATGACAAATAATATTTTGTTGGGAACAAAAGAAGAAGAGAAATATGTGGATCAGTTATTAAAAGATATCGAAAAAGCACCAAAGAAAAAAGGAAAGAATATCTACTGGATGCACACGATCCCATTCTGGTCAGGTGCAGTACAGGAAGCACTGGCATTTAATGAGAATGCACAGATCGCAGGATGCGAGTTAAGTCGTACATTCGAACCTGATTTTGATCCAGAAGATCCATACGATGCGATGGCGAGAAGAATGGTCTATCATGGATTAAATGGAAGTGCGGTAAGAAGAATTGAAGCCGGAATCCGCCATGCAAAAGATGTGAAAGCAGATGGAGCTGTCTGGTTTGGACACTGGGGATGTAAACATACACTTGGAGCAGCACAGCTTGCCAAGAAGAAGTTTGAAGAAGCAGGAATTCCAATGCTGTTATTAGATGGAGATGGATGTGACCGAAGCCACGGCGGAGAAGGACAGACTTCAACAAGACTAGGAGCATTTTTAGAGATGCTTGGAGCTGAAGAAATGGAAGGTGGACAAGATGAGTAAGACATATTACGTTTGTAAATATACACCAATTGAATTATTGCAGGCATTTGGCGGGGAATGTGAGAATTTAAACCAGATGCCGGAAGGATTTGATCTCGCAGATCAGATCGCACATCCAAATATCTGTGGATTTGGAAAAGCTGTCTTAGAAGCAGTTATGACTGGGAAAGTAAAAGAACTGGTTTTAGTAAACTGCTGTGATACGATCCGAAGTGTCTATGATATTCTGGAAGACAGTGGAAAACTTGATTTTTTATATATGATCGATATGCTGCACTGTGACGGAGAATGCAGCAGGGAACGAACTGTTTTACAGTTAAAAGGACTTGCAAGAGCCTATGGAGCCTACAAAGGATCTGAATTTGATCAAAAGAAATTTGTTGAAGCATTTAAAGAACCAGAAAAGCAGAAAGAACCATATATCAGTGTTCTTGGGGCAAGAATGGGAAATGAATTATATGAAATGGTCAAAGAATCCATGCCATATTCAGTGGAGAATGATACTTGTGTCAATAACCGAAGCGTCGGTGAAGTAAAGCCACCAAAGACAGATGATTTTAATGAATTAATGGAATGGTATGCAGCAGAACTTTTAGGACAGACACCTTGTATGCGTATGATGGATAACAGCGGAAGAAAACGTTTGTATAATGATCCAAACTTAAAAGGGATCATTTACCATACGGTCAAATTTTGTGATTTCTACAGTTTTGAGTATGCACAGGTAAAACAAAACATTACAGTGCCATTATTAAAGATCGAGTCAGACTATACAGTGCAGAGCAGCGGACAGTTACTGACAAGATTAGAAGCATTTGCAGAAAGCATGAATATGGACAATTTAGAAAGTGGTGAGAAGAAAATGGGAAAAGGATATTTTGCAGGAATCGACAGCGGATCTACAAGTACAGACGTTGTTATTTTGAATAAAGATGGAGAAATCGTGACAGGAATCATTTTGCCAACAGGTGCTGGAGCAGCGATGGGAGCAGAACGAGCTTTGGAAGAGGCCCTAAAACAGGCAAAACTTCAGAGAGAAGATATCGATGCTATGGTAACAACAGGATATGGAAGAACGGCAATCACCGATGGAGATAAAAGTATCACAGAGATCACATGCCATGCAAGAGGAGCACATTTCTTAAATCCAGAAGTGAGAACGGTCATTGATATCGGTGGACAGGACAGCAAGGTCATTCGTCTTGACGAAAATGGAGCGGTTGCAAACTTTGTTATGAATGATAAATGTGCAGCTGGAACCGGACGATTTTTAGAGATGATGGCGAGAACAATGGAAATGGATCTGGACCAGATGAGTGAAGCAGGACTTACATACAAAGAAGATATCACAATCTCCAGTATGTGCACGGTATTTGCAGAATCAGAAGTCGTATCCTTGATCGCGCAGAACAAAGAAACCGATGACATTGTTCACGGATTAAATAAAGCCGTTGCATCCAAAACAGCAGCTCTTGCAAAACGAGTTGGAGGAGAAGAACGCTATATGATGACAGGTGGTGTATCTAAGAATAAAGGTCTGGTAAAGACACTGGAAGAAAAACTTGGAACAACTCTTGTGATCAGTGATAAAGCTCAGTTATGCGGGGCACTTGGAGCAGCCTTATTTGCAATGGATATGGTTCAGAAGTAACAAAAGTATGCTATGATAAAGAAAAATAGCTTTGAGAGAAAAGAGTGAATCATAGATGAAAGAATACTACCGAATCGGTGAGACGGCAAGTCTGATGGGAATTACAACCCAGACTTTGCGGTTTTACGATAAGATTGGACTCGTGAAACCGATAAAGATCGATCCAAGAACCGGATATCGTTATTATGCATATGAACAATTTCATTTTATCGACAGGATCAAATATTTACAAAGTCTTGGAATGCCGCTTGATGATATCAAAGAAGTCATGCTTAGTAAGAAAGTCGAGCGGTTACTTCCATTTCTTGACCAGCAGAAGAAAGTCTTAGAAGAAGAAGAAAAAAAGATCCGTCATCAGATCGAGATGGTTGACTGGTACAAAGATTATTTTACCTATATGGAGCGAAATGAAGATGCACCATGTGTCATGCATTTAAAAGAACGATATTATCTGCAGGTTCCATGCTATAAAAGAGATCTCCTGGCAGACATGGAGATCCGTCTTGCGAAGGAAAAAAGTGAGCAGGGAATTGATAATGCGATGTATCTAAGACAGTATGGCTATAAGATTTCATACGATGCATTTTGTAAGCAGAAATTCCGGCCGGATTACTATTTTATTTACTTAAATGAGAAAGTAAAAGATGCACCAAATATCTTAAAGCTCCCAGAAGGAGATTATCTGTGCTTTCGGGAAAGAATCTTAGAAGAGGCATGGAATCCTCAAAGGATCATCAGTTATTTTCAGGGAAAGGCAAAGCCAGAACTGATGCTTGCGATGGAATATGAGGATAATCTTGATAATTATGCTCATGCCAATTATGAAATACAGATTTTACTAGAAAAAAACTAGGAAATAGCTTGACCTTATTCTTACAATAAGGTTTAACATAAATTATGATAAAAATGATAAGGAAGGATACAGAAAATGAGGTTCTGTATCTTTTTTCATTTCTGAATTTATCATGAAAGCAACAAATTACAAAGGAGGATAAAACAAAAATATATGAATGGACTATTACTTGTAATTCAGACGATTTCAGATTTCCTGTGGGGAACGCCAATGACAATCGCATTGATCGGAACAGGACTTTATTTATCAATTAAATTTAAGTTTCGCTACATCACAAAGATTAAATTTCATTTCCAGAATACATTTGGAAAGATGTTCAAAGGGAAAGGAGAAGGGGAAGGAACCGTATCTGGATTCGCAGCAGCATGTACAGCTATGGCCAATACGATCGGTGTTGGGAACATCGGTGGTGTGGCAACTGCGATCACGATGGGAGGACCAGGAGCGATCTTCTGGATGTGGATCTCAGCACTTCTCGGAATGTCTACAAAAGCCTGTGAGATCATTCTTGGACAGAGATATCGTGTAAAATACAAAAATTCAATGGACGAGTATATGTGTGATAGATCGTTCGTAATGAAAAATGCACTTGGGTGGAAAAAAGGAGCCTTTTTGCTTGCAATCTGTTGTTTTGTCCTTGGACCATGGACATGTTGTGTACAGACAGAATCCGTTGTAAATTCCCTAAAGGAAGCATTTGGGATTAAGCCTTTACTAGCTGTGATCGTGTTAGGGATCACATGTTTCTTAACGATTGCGGGAGGATTAAAAAGAATATCATCTGTTATGGAAAGAATTGTTCCGATCATGGCGATACTCTATATCCTTGGAGGAATAGGAATCTTACTTATGAATATTAATGCAGTACCAGGAGCGGTTACATTGATCTTCAAAAGTGCATTTACACCAATGGCTGGAGTTGGAGGATTTGCCGGAGCAACGGTCAAAGAAGCGATGCGTTACGGAATCGCCAGAGGATTATACTCAAACGATGCTGGAACAGGATATGGAATCGTTGCACATGCAGCAGGGATCACAGACCACCCAGTTCGTCAGTCATCTTGGGGATGGGGAGAAGTATTCTTAGATACGATCGTTGTATGTTCTGTTACAGCATTATCATTGATCCTTACAAACTCATATATTGACTATCCAAACGTAACCAGTGCACAGCTTACAACGGTAGCATTTAAGGTGGCATACGGAAATATTGGAGGATATTTCTTATCCCTGGCGATCACAGTCTTTGCATGGACGACGATCATTGGAATGTATTATTCTTGTGCCAAATCTGTAAATTATGCATTTGGGGATTCCAATGCAAATAAGATCGCAACACCAATTTATATGGTATATTACATGCTTCCATGTTTATTATTTTATAATATCAAAGCCGATCTTTTATGGGCGGCAACTGACTTGTTAAGTGCAGTTTATGTCATTGTCACATTGATCTTTATTTACAGCAAACGAAAAGAAATCATGCGACTATATAATGATTTTTGGGATCGTTTTATTCCAGCATTAAAAAGAGGAGAACATCCAGAAAAAGTATCTTATGAAACAGTCGAAGAAAAAGGAGATGTTTTATGATGAAGAATTCTATTGAAAACATCATCAAAGAAAATAAGATCATGGTCATTGATGGCTCTATGTCCACACCACTGGAAAATAGGGGAGTTTCCCTGAATTCCAAGTTATGGACAGCTAAGATCTTAGCGGAACAGCCAGAACTGATCAAACAGGTTCACAAAAATTACTTCAAAGCAGGAGCAGACTGTGGGATCACATGCAGCTATCAGGCATCCATTCCAGGACTTATGGAAAATGGATATACGTTAGAAGAAGCAGAAAATTTGATACGCAGTGCTGTTAAGATTTTTTGTGAAGCAAGAGATGAATGGTGGGAAGAAGAAGGACGTGAAGCTGGAAGAGCGTGGCCACTGTGTCTAGGTGCAGCAGGACCATATGGAGCATATTTAGCAGATGGGTCCGAATACCGTGGAAATTATGGTATTACAGATGAACAATTAAAGGAATTTCACAAAAGAAGAGTCGAACTGTTACATGAAGCAGGAGCAGTTATCATTTTATTTGAAACAGTACCATCTCTAAAAGAAGCTAAAGTTGAGGCAGAAATTGCTGAAGAATATGGATATGATTACTGGATCAGTTTCTCATGTCTAAGTGAAAATATTATCTGCGAAGGAACACCGATCGCAGAATGTGCAACAACATTTGCAAAAGGATATCCCCATTTAAAAATGATCGGTGTCAACTGTACAAAACCAGAATATATCACAGGATTGATCCATAAGATCAAAGAAAACTGTGATATTCCGATCGGAGTTTACCCAAACAGCGGGGAAGAGTACGATGCAGTGAAGAAAGTCTGGTTTGGCAAACAGTCAGCCCTGTCATTTGAACAATACGCATACAATTATATGAAATCTGGAGCAAGTGCAGTTGGAGGATGTTGTACAACCGTAGCAAAACATGTAGAGGAAGTCGTAAGAGCCAAAAAACGGTTTTCTGAAGAACAAAAATAACTGAAAAAAATGAAATCATAAAAATGACCTCAGGATAATCTCTAAATAGATTGTCAGAGGTCATTTTTTTCTTTATAATGAGTATATTGGAAATCTAAAAAGAGAAGGAAAATATATGGATAAAAAGAAAAGATTAATTCAGTTAACAGAAGGAATATTGCTCTGTTGTGTGATCGTTGTCATGACGTTACTCTGCATAGGAATCATAAAAAAAGAGGTAAAGAATACAAAAGGAAAATTAACAGAGACAACTGGGTGGTATCGAATACAAGATAATAAAAAAGTGCAAGTAGATCTAAATCAGAAGATAAAGGCAGATCCGCAAGGAAAACTTGTACTATATAATGATACGATTGCCCAGAAATACAAAGGATATCTGATGACAACAAAGGCAGCAAAATATTCTGTCAGAATTTATGCTGGAGATCAGTTGATCTATCAATACAGTGATTCTAATTTTCATCGCAATGATCAAATGAAATCTAAATTAAGCTGCGATGCGAGAATCCCAGAACAGGGAAAAAAAGGAACCGTTATCAAGATCATATATCAGAACGGAAGCAACGGAATCTATGACCTTGATGATATTTTAGTTGGACGTGGGGATGTAGTTATGGGATTTCATGTCCAACAGGAAATAGTCGGTATCGTGATGATCGCGATCATGTTTTTCTTAAGTTTTGTAGCGTTGACCACTGGAATTTATCTGAAGCATTTTAAATTAAACAGCACCAGATTCTTAAACATAGCAGCATTTCTGGCACTAAGTGGGATCTGGTTTTTGTCAGATTCAGCATTAGCACAGGAATATACATCATTTCCGGCACTGACAGGAATGATTTCTTTTTATGCATTTATGCTGATGTCAGTACCGATGGTTCATTTTGTAAAAAATACACTGAAGTTTGAAAAATATAAAGTCTTAGATGTGATCAATTTGTTATTTTATGCGAATGCGTTGATTCAGGGAATTTTAAACAAATGTTTGAAAATCCATATGGTCCATATGCTGTTCGTAACACATGTGCTCTTGTTCATTGCAGTAATAACCATTGTTGTTTTGATGATAGAAGAATACCGAAGAACAAAAGATAGCGAACTTAAGATCATTATGAATGCCTTTGGGATCATGGCCGTTGCAGGGGTATTATCATTATGCATGTACTGGAAACTTGAGATTCCTTTTTATGGAACCATTTTTGAAGTGGGTGTTTTGATCTTTGAACAGTTGTTATTAACTAGTATTTTTGTAAATCTTGTTGAACAGGCGAAAACAAGATCTGAGCTTGAAGTTTATGAAAGACTTCTAAAAGAAGATCGTATGACAGGTATTAATAACAGGACTGCATTCGAGGAACAGCTTCAAGACATTGAGGATCACACACAAGATTACG
>ERZ857882.4345-NODE-4345-length-12316-cov-4.533480_pt1 | contig 12316 bp, 8 predicted proteins | sample MGYA00519697_ERZ857882 | MGnify/ENA primary metagenome ERZ857882 (study PRJEB31778, sample SAMEA3449373) | human gut metagenome | biome: human gut; feature: human-associated habitat; material: faeces | place: United Kingdom | collected 2010/2012 ... | reverse complement strand
GACATTGACCGCGCCAAGACCGCTGATGGCCCGCTTGAGCTCTCCAATGCGGCGGCTCGCCTTCTGGACGCTCTCGAGCTCAATGCGCTGCTCCTGCGCGGCGGAGTGCGACAGCTCATAATTTTCCCAGAGCCTGTCGAGGATCTGCTGCTCCTCCATGGCGCTCGTCGCGCGCTTTTGCTCAAGCTTGCTGACGCTGCGCTCCACGTTGAGCACATTTTCGTTGAGTTCGCGGCCGCGGCGGTCGCTCTGGCTGCGCTCGGCCTCCAGCGAAAGCTTCACGCGGGAAAGCTCTTCGAGCGCCGCGCGCTTTTCCGTCATTTTGCCGCTCAATGCGGCGATCTCTTCTTCATGCACGCCGATCTCGCGCCGCGCCTGCTCGCTTGCCGTTTTGTACTGCTCAATGAGCGCCTTTCTGCTCTGCTCGTCGCCCTGCATCTGGGCACGCAGACCCTCGAGACTCGCAAGCGACTTTTCCGTGGTCTCGCGCTCGGCGGCAAAGCCCGCAAGCGCGCTCTTGCGTCCGGCGATCTCATCGCCCAGGCGCGAGGTGGAGCGCAGCAGCTCCGTCTGCCCGGAGAGACTCTCCTCCGCCTGCGCGCGCAGCGCGGCGGCCTCGCTCTCCTGCTGCGATGCAAGCGCTTCCTTTTCTTCCATGGCGCGCTTCACCTCGCCGCGGCGGCGGGTGATGGTATCGCGCTCGGTATCCAGTGCTTCCAGCCGCTCGCGCAGCGAGGAAAGCAGCAGATCATAGTGATTTTTGTCGCCTTGCAGCTTGAGCACGGCGTCCTCCGCCGCGCGCTGCTGCCCCTGCGCGACCTCCAGCTCGTATCGCGCCTTCGAAAGCTCGCGCTTGGCGTCCTCGGCGGCCTTGGCAGCGAGCGTCAGCTTTTCCGCAAGGCTGCCGCGCCGCGCCGTCAACTCGCGCAGCTCGCCGGCTCTGCTCAAAATGCCCGCGCTGCGGGAGATCGAGCCGCCCGTCATCGAGCCGCCGCGATTCAGAACCTGACCGTCGAGCGTCACGATGCGGAACGCATTCGAAAACTTGCGTGAGATCGTGATGCCGCAGTCGAGATCCTCAACCACGACCGTGCGGCCGAGCAAATTCTTGAAAATGCCGTCGTATTCGCGGTCGTATTCCACAAGTTCGCTCGCAAGGCCGACGTAACCGTATTCGCCCTTCACGCGCTCGTCGCGCAGCGCTTCGCCGCGGATCGTCGAAAGCGGCAGGAAGGTCGCGCGCCCGCCATCGCGCTGCTTTAAGAGCTGGATAGCGCTCTTGGCGTCCTCCTCGCGCTCGACGACAATGTTTTGCAATCCCGCACCGAGCGCAATCTCGATCGCAACGGCGTACTTCTTGTTGACCTTCATCAGACCCGCTACCGGGCCGTGCACGCCGCGCAGGGCATTGCGCTCGCGCGCCTGCATGACCGTGCGCACCGCCTTATTGAAGCCCTCGTACTCCTTTTCCATCTCGCTGAGTAAGCGGATGCGGGAGTCTAAGTTGTTCATCTCCATCGTGAGGGAAACATGCTGCTCGCCCGTCTCCTTCTCGCGCTCGATTCTGCCCTGCATCTTCATCGTGTGGCCGGCGATGATATTGCGGATAGCGTCGGCTTCCTCCTGCGCACTTTCGAGCGCGCGGCGGTTCTCCGTGGCACTTTTGCGCGTTTCAGAAAGCTGGGCTTCCCCGCTCTCCTGCTCGGCGGCGATGGCGCTCTCGCGCTCGTCCATTTCAGAAAGCGTCGAGCGCAGGGCGGCAACTTCCGCGCGGCTGTCCGCCGCGGCGGACAGGGCAAGCGCCTCACGAGCGCGCAGGGCTTCCGCCTCGCTCGCAGCCTCGCCCGCGTTTTTCGACAGTTCCTCCGCCTGCTTGAGCAGCGCAGCGAGCGCCGTTTCGACTTCGTTTTTATCGTGTTCCAGCTCTTCGATGCGCGCGCGCTGCTGCGCGATCTGCTCGTCCATCGAGCCGACGCGGTCGGACTGGCTTCTCAGCTCCTCCTCCACGCGCGCGATATTTTCCTCGTTGTGCGCGATGCCCGTTTGCAGCACCGCGACGGCAGATTCCTGCTCTTTAACCTGCGCATCGAGCGCGGAAAGCGCCGTGCGCTCCTCCTCCTGCGCGATGTCGTTTTCGTGGATACGCGCGGAAAACTGCTCGCTCGCGGCGTACAGCGCCTCGAGGTCGGCGTTTGCCTTATTGAGCTCCTCGCGTGCAAGGGCAAGGTCGGTGTCGAGCTTGATGGCGCTCGTGCGGAGCGTTTCGAGATTCTCAAGCCACACGGAGATCTCCAAAAGGCGCAGCTCGTCGCGGTAGATGAGATATTGCTTCGCCGTCTCCGCCTGCGCGCGCAGGGGCTCGACCTGCAATTCAAGCTCGGCGATCTTGTCGTTGATACGCACCAGGTTTTCCTCCGTGCGCTCGAGTTTGCGCTCGGTCTCCTCCTTGCGGTAGCGGAAGCGGGAAATGCCCGCCGCCTCCTCAAAGATCTCGCGGCGGTCGCCGCTCTTTTGCGACAAGATCTCGTCGATGCGGCCCTGACCGATGATGGAATAGCCCTCGCGGCCCATGCCGGTGTCCATGAAAAGCTCATTCACGTCGCGCAGCCGTACGGACTGCTTGTTGATATAGTATTCCGATTCGCCGCTGCGGTAGTACCGGCGCGTGACGGCAACCTCGTTTTCCTCCATGCTGGGGAAAATGTGCTCGGTGTTGTCGAGCACAAGCGTCACCTGCGCAAAGCCCATCTGGTTGCGCGTTTCCGTGCCGCCGAAGATGACGTCCTCCATCTTCACGCCGCGCAGCGATTTGCTCGACTGCTCGCCCATGACCCAGCGAATGGCGTCCGAAATATTCGATTTACCGCTTCCGTTCGGGCCGACGATGGCGGTGATGTCCTCACCGAAGTTGAGCACCGTCTTGTCCGGGAAGCTCTTGAAGCCCTGGATCTCCAATGCCTTTAAGTACACGGGCAAATTCCTCCTTGGAAAAAGCGCGTCATTTGCAATCAGGGTATAATGACACAGTTTAACTAATACTATATACCATTTTTTTGCCGCCTTTTCAAGGCCATTCGATGAACAAAGCGTAAAAAGACGCCCGAAGACGTCTTTTTTCACTCATTTTTCTTCTTTTTCTTCTCGATCAATTCGTACAGCGCCTCCAGCGCGTCGGACAGGCCGCCGAGCCGCCCGACAAGCCCACAGGCAACCGCCTCCTCCCCGTAGAGCACGCTGCCAACATCGGAGGCCAAGTCCTGCGTATCCATCATCAGCGCGAGAAAGCGCTCGCGTGTGATGTTCGAATGCTTGGTCACAAAGCGCACGATACGCTCCTGCAAGCGTTCAAAATACTGGTAGGTCTGGGGTGCGGCGATGATCGTGCCGCTTGTGCGCACGGGGTGAATGGTCATCGAGGCCGACGGCGCGATCATCGTCACCATCGGCGCGACCGCGAGCGGCACGCCGATGGAGTGCCCGCCGCCGAGAACGAGCGAGACGGTAGGCTTTTTCATTCCCGAAATGAGCTCGGCGATGGCAAGCCCCGCCTCCACGTCGCCGCCGACGGTGTTGAGCAGGAATAAAACACCGTCGATGTCCTCGCTTTCCTCGAGATACGCAAGGAGCGGCAGCACGTGCTCGTACTTGGTCGCCTTCTGCGTATTCGGCAGCAGCATGTGTCCCTCGATCTGCCCGGCGATGGTCAGGCAATGAATGGCGGCGCGGCTATTCTTGATGACGACCGAGCCGTAGTCGATGACGGGCTGAATGGGCGGCAGCAGCGGCTCCTGATCGTTCTTTTCCCTCTCGCGTGAGGGTTTTGTTTCGTTTTTCATGGCATATCCTCCCGAAAGTCATTTTCGTTAGGATTTGCAAAAAGCGGGCAAAGCATACGAAAAAGCGCCCGAAGGGTTTTCCTTCGGGCGCGCAGTTTCAATTGTGATACGTCAGCAGTTCTTCAACGCTCTTGCGCTTCGGCGCGGCGGGCTCCTCGTCGGGATACCCAAGGCCGATCACGCAGCCGACCTTCTGGTTTTCCGGAATGTGCAGCAGGTCAATGATCTTCTCTTCATCGAAATAGCCCGTGATGACCGTGCCGACGCCGCGCTCCCACGCGGCAAGGCAGAACGTCTGCGCCGCGATGCCCGCGTCGAACATCTCAAAGCCCGCCTCCTTGGGCGTCGCATACGAGCCGTCGCGCTCAAAGCCTGATCGCCCCGTGATGTAGGTGAGCGCCATGAGCGCAGCGCAGCTTTTGAGCGTCTTTTCGTTGAACTTAAAATCAAGCACCATCTCTTCCGCCATCTTGTCGATCGTCGCGCGGTCCTCCACGAGAATGTAGCGCGCGATCTGCGTGTTCTTCCACGACGGGGCGTAGGCCGCGTCCGCGACAATTTCCTCGATAACCTTGTGCGGAACGGTTTCCTGCTTGTATTTACGAATGCTTCTTCTGGTTCTGATCGCCTGTGATACGTCCATTTTTGGCTCTCCTTTGACGTTTATTACTTTTCCGTGCCATAGAAAAACAGCGCGACCGTTCCCGGGCCGACGTGCGCGCCAGTGACGGGCTCGTAGACCACGTTCAGGCATTCGCCGGTGAAGCCCTTGTCCCGCAGCAGCGCAAGGAGCGCCTCCGCACCCTCGGCGTTATCCGCGTGGGCGATGCCGATGCTCTCGCTCTTGTCGAGCGCGCGGGTATCATAATAATTTGCAAGCTCCGCGTAGGCGCGCTTCAGACCGCGCACCTTGCCGCAGGAGACGATGTGTCCTGTTTCGTCGCCGCGCAGGATCGGCTTGATGCTCAGTACCGTGCCGATGAGCGCCGTCGCGCCGGAAATGCGCCCGCCGCGCTTGAGGTAGGCAAGGTCGTCCACGGTGAAAAACTGGCACATGTGCGGTCTGCGCACAAGCAGCTGTTCCTTGATCTCTTCGAGGCTCTTCCCTTCCTCGATCATCTCCGCCGCCTCCAGCACCTGCAAGCCTTCGCCGAGTGAAGCAGCATAGGTGTCGATGGTCACGATCCTGCGCTCAGGATAGCGCTCCGTCAGTTCGCCCGCGGCGATGGCCGCGGCCTGCGCCGTACCGCTGATCCCACCGGACATGCCGACATAGAGCACATCGTCGCCCGCGGAGAGCGCCCGCTCAAAGTATTCCTCCATCAGCGCAGGACTGACCATCGACGTCTTGACGACCGCGCCGCGGCGCATCGCGCCGTAGAACGCCGCGCCGTCAAAATCCGTATCATCGGGATAATCTGTCTCTTTCCCGTCTACCGTATAGGAAAACGGAATGACCGTGATGTGGTGCTTTTTCGTCAGCGCCACCGGCAGGTTGGCGGACGTATCGGTAAATAACTGGAGCATGACTCTCTTCCCTTTCTGATCGTTCTCAAAATAGGTGTATGACAGCTTATCACGCTCTTCGTGCTTATGCAAGCAGAATTGCAGGAATTTTGCACTTTATTGATCTTCTTTTCCCTTTTGCAGAAGAAAATGCAGGGGACTCCCTCAAAATGAGAGAGTCCCCTGTGCTGTTTTCTGCTTACGCCTGCTCGAAGATGGTCTTCATGCACTTGTAGGTCATGTAGCAGTCGAGCTTGGCAACCGTTTCATACGGCGCGTGCATCGACAGCACCGGAACGCCCGCATCGAGCGTGTCGATGTTGCGCTGCGCCATGAACTTGGCGACCGTACCGCCGCCGCCGGCGTCGGTCTTTCCCATCTCGGCGATCTGCCAGAACACACCGTTGTCGTTCATCAGCTTTCTCACCTTGCCGACGACCTCGGCGCTCGCGTCGCTCGCGCCGCCCTTGCCGCCGGAGCCGGTGTACTTGCACAGCGCCACACCGTAGTTGACGAACGAGGAGTTGCGCTTGTCGTACACGTCGGCAAAGTTCGGATCATACGCCGCCGTCACGTCCGCGCTCAGGCAGAAGGAGTTGGCAAAGCAGTCGGTGAGCGCCACGCCCTGCGTGCGGCACATATCACCCATGAACCACTCAAACGCCTGAGAGAGCATACCGGAAACACCCTCCGAGCCGATCTCTTCCTTGTCGGCGAAGATGCAAACGGCAGTCTTCTTGGGGGAAACGGCATCGAAAATGCCCGCAAGCTCTGCATAGGCGCAGACGCGGTCGTCATGGCCGTAGGAAGCGATGAAGCTGCGGTCGAAGCCGATGTCGCGCGCCTTGCCGGCTGGCACGACCTCGATCTCGGCGGAGATGAGATCCTCCTCCGTCATGCCGTACTTCTCGTTGAGGTACTGCATAACGCCCAGCTTGAAGCGGTCGGAGCAGTCCTCATCTGCGATGGGACGGCCGCCGAGCAGCACGTTCAGGCTCTCGCTCGGAATCGCCTCGTTGAGGGGCTTTTTGCCCTGCTCGCGGCCAAGGTGCGGGAGAAGATCGTTGATGATGAACTGCGGGTCGCCTTCCTCGCCGCCGATGTGAATGGCAACGCTCTTGCCGTCGCGCAGCACGGCCACACCGTGCAGCTCGAGGGGAATGGTCACCCATTGATACTTGCGGATACCGCCGTAATGATGGGTCTTGAAGTACGCCATCTCAGCCTCTTCATAGAGCGGGCGGGGCTTTAAGTCCAGACGCGGGGCGTCCGTATGCGCCGCACCGATGTTCGCGCCGTGGCTCAAGTCCTCGCTGCCGATGACGGCGAGCATGATGCCCTTGCCGCGGTTGTTGAAGTAGACTTTGTCGCCCGCAGCAAGCCTCATGCCGGCTTCATAGGCCTTGAAGCCCTTCTTCTCCGCCAGCTCGATGCAGTGCTCCACGCAAAGGCGCTCGGTCTTGCCGTGGTTGAGGAATTCCTTGTAATCCTCACAATAGGCGTTCATCGCCTTTTCTTCCTCTGCGCTCAGACGGTCGTAGCCGTTCTTGGGAGCGTAGAGCAGCTTTTCTGCAAGCTTGTTTTTTTCACTCATCTCTCAGTTTCCTCCTTCAAAGTATTGATGATGGTATGGATATAGACTTCTGCCGCATTCTCCGCCGCAGCGGCGGTGGGCAGATCGTTCACAAATTCGTAGTCGCAGCGCGCGCGGAAGTACTCTGCACTCTGCTGCGCGGCGACGCGCGACCTCGCATAGTCCTCCGTGATGCTGTCGCGCGCCATGATGCGCTTAACGCGTACTTCTTCTGGCGCGGTGACGGCAACGGTCACATCGCAGATCGCGCCAAGGCCGCACTCGATGAGCTTGATGGCGTCAAGCCCGATGAGCTGTTTATCGCTCGCCGCCATGCGGCGGGCGCACTCGCGCGGAACGTGCGCGCGGACGATGGCGTCCAGCTCAGAGAGCTTTTCCTTGTCATGGAAGACGATCAGACCAATGGCGTGCACGTCCACGCTGCCGTCCGCTCGGAAGATCGCGCCGCCGAATGCCTTTCGCAGCGCCGCGCGCAGACTTTCATCGCTCCCAAGCATTTCATGGTAGATTCTGTCGCAATCGAGCACGCACGCGTCCTGTTTTTGGAGCGCGCGCAGAAGGCTCGTCTTCCCCGCGCCCGTGCCGCCGGTGATGCCGATGACGATCTTGCCGTCGTCCGCGTCCTCCACATGGAAGCCCGCGGCCTTTTTGAGGCGGTTGCCGATGGCAAGGCCAAGGCCTTTACTGTCCGGACACTGTGCCCAGATCTCGCCCACATTCGTCTCATCGAACGTCCGCAGCGCGTCGAAGACGTGCTGCGCCTGCGCGCGCTTATCGTCGCTCGCACCGAGGGGGTGGACGATGTGCCCGTCGAAGAGCCGCGTGAACTCGTCAAAGCAGATCACGCCCGCGTCCTCCGATGCATGGGTCAGAAGATAGCGCGCGCTCGCCTTCGCCCCACCGGTAACGACTGTGACGGGGGCTTTGGGCGCGTAGTGGCGGTATTTCATGCCGGGGGCGCGCGGCTTTTCGCCGTCATTCATCTTCTGCGTCACGGCCTTGTCGACCGTCACCTCGCCCAGCGCGTCAATAAGGCTTTCCAGCGGCAGTCCGCCCGGGCGCAGGAGCTGCGGCGGCGTAACCGTGAGATCGATGATCGTCGACTCGACGCCCACCTCGCAGGGGCCTCCGTCCACGATGCCGTCGATCTTCCCCCACATATCCTCGCGCACGTGCTCCGCCGTTGTGCAGCTGGGGCGGCCCGAGGTGTTAGCGCTCGGCGCGGCGACGGGCACGCCCGCCTTTTCGATGATGGCGCGCGTCACCGCATGGTCAGGGCAACGCATGCCGACGGTCTCAAGTCCGCCCGTCGTGCGCAGCGGCACGCAGGGCTTTTTCTTCAGGATCATCGTCAGCGGGCCGGGCCAGAAGCGCTCGGCGAGCCGGTAGGCTGTCTCCGGCACATCCTCGCAATAGCGCGTGAGCCAGCTTGCGTCGGGAATGTGCAGAATAAGGGGGTTATCCTGCGGGCGGCCCTTGGCTTCGAAAATATGCAGCACGGCATTTTCGTCAAGTCCGTTCGCACCGAGGCCGTACACCGTCTCCGTCGGGATCGCCAGAAGCCCGCCGCGGCGCAGAATGTCCGCCGCCTGCGCGATGCTCTCTTTATCCTCTACCGTGCGGAGGGTAAACCATTTTGTTTCCAATGCTCTCTCTTCTTTCTTAAGCTTCGCTGCTCTCGCGCAGCTTTTCCGCCTGCTCCTGCATCGTCAGCGCGTCGATGATAGGGTCTAAATCGCCGTTCATCACGGCGCTGATGTTGAAATTCTTATTCTCGCCTGTCAGCCGGTGGTCGGTCACACGGTTCTGTGGGAAGTTATAGGTGCGGATGCGCTCGTTGCGCATGCCGCTGCCGACCTGCGCGCGGCGCTCGCTCGTGATCGCGCCCTCCACGCGCTCGCGCTCAGCCTCGTAGAGCTTGCTCGCGAGCATCGCCATACACTTGGCGCGGTTCTGGAGCTGGGAGCGTTCCTCCTGACACGAGACGACGATGCCCGTCGGCTTGTGGATGAGGCGCACAGCAGAGCTCGTCTTATTGACGTGCTGGCCGCCCGCGCCGGACGCGCGGTAGACCTGCATTTCGATGTCCTCGGGACGAAGGTCAACGTCGACCTCCTCCATCTCCGGCAGCACCGCGACCGTCGCGGTCGAGGTGTGCACGCGCCCGCCGGACTCGGTTTCCGGCACGCGCTGGACGCGGTGGACGCCGGATTCAAACTTGAATCTCGAGTACGCCCCGTCGCCGCTGACGATAAAGTCAGCTTCCTTTACACCGCCCAGCTCCGTGTCGTTGTAGTTCAAAAGCTCCACGCGGTACCCCCGCTTTTCCGCATACATCGCGTACATGCGGTAGAGGTCCGCGGCGAACAGCGCACTCTCCTCTCCGCCCACGCCGCCGCGAATTTCAACGATGACATTTTTGTCGTCGTTCGGGTCGCGCGGCAGCAGCAGCACGCGCAGCTCTTCAAAGAGCCGCTCTTTTTCCGCCTTGGCAGCGTTCAGTTCCTCCTGCGCTATGTCCTTGAGCTCGGGGTCGGATACAAGCTCCAGCGCCTGCGCGATGTCGTCCTCGCACTTCTGGTACGCGCGGTAGGCCTCTACCACGGCGGAGAGCTCCTTCTGCTCGCGCGTGAGCGCGCGCAGCTTCTTTGGGTCAGCGTAAATTTCCGGCACTTCGAGCAGCTCGCCGATCTCGTCATAGCGGCGCGCGAGCTGTTTGAGCTTTTCCCACATCAGCCCTTATCCTCCGCAATGAAGTCAGAGCAGGCCTTGACGAACTGGTCGCGCCAGAAGTGATAGCCCGCGGAATCGGGGCAGAGCGAGACCTCCGCCACGTGCGGTGTCTGCAAATAGAGATCCATCTGGCGGAACACGTCCTTATAGTCCTGCTCGCTCTTGTGCGTGATGAGGTACGCCGCGTTCTGGATCTCGTAGCCGCGGCGCTTCAAAAAGCCGCGGATCACGCTCGAGCAGCGGCCCGCCCACACGGGCGTGCCGAGAATAACGAGCTTGTAATCCGAGAGCGGACGCGCGCACTTCGGGCGCGAAACGGCGCTCGTGCGCTTGTGCATCGCATCGAAGCAGCAGCGAAGATACCCCATCGTGCCGCCGCGGTCGATCTTGTCGCGAATCTCCAGGCATTCGCAGCCCAGTGCCTCAGCGACTTCCTCCATGGCTTTTTTCGTGTTTCCCGTGCGGGAATAGTAAAGGCATAAAATGTTATCGTTCATACTCAGTTTCCTCTCAGCAGGAGCCAACCGGTGGCAAAGGCCTCCCGCACATAGTAGTTGAGTTGCAAAGCATCGTAATACGCGCTGCGCGGCAGCGTCGCCGCCACACCGCAGGCCCATGGCACACCGGCAATTCGTCCGGCTCTATAAATATGATAGTCATTTGTCACATAGGCAAACGTCCCCGCTGTATCAAGACCGTTTTCTGCCATGATCGCGTAGCTGAAATCAAAATTCTCCTGCGTGCTGGTGGACTTGTCCTCGCGGTAAATGCGGCTTTCGTCCACGCTGTGGGCGATGAGCCAGTCCGCCATGCAATCGGCCTCGGAAATATCCTCTCCCGGCCCCTGTCCGCCTGAGCAGATGATGGGGATGTCCGGCTTGTCCGCGATGAAGTCAAGCGCCGCCTGCAGCCGCGACGAGAGCATCAGCGACGGCGTCGTGCCGTTCACGCCCGCGCCTAAAATGATAACGCACTGTGCGTCCTCTGCGCGTGCATCGGTATGCGCATCGCGAATGACAAGGGACTCAAGATAGACAAAGGCCGCAAAGCCGCAGCACACGAGCACGAGCAGAACACGCTGCCCCCACTTTGCCCACGCGCGCTCGGAATACTGCGCAAGCAGCGCGAAGACGATCAAAAGCGCCGTCAGACACCAGAACAGGAGTCCTGCAAAGCGCACGCCGGGCACGGCCCGGCACATAGCGCCGAGCACGGCGCAGACCGCTGCCGCCGTCCACAGTCTTTTTTGTTTCTTCATGGTGCGTTCCTCATTCGCCCGCCTGCTCGGCGAGCGTCTCCCACTTTTCCATCAGCGCGCCGAGCATCTCCTCGGCCGCTTCCTTTTCTTTGTAAATTTCGCTGTAGCGCTCATAGTCGCTTCCGGCCTCTTCAAGCCGCTGCTCGATCTCCGCAATGGCCGCTTCCTGCGCCGAAATTTCCTTTTCGCAAATGGTGAGCTGGCGCCGCGCCTGCTGCGCGGAGCGATTCGGCTTCGGTTTTTCTGTAATGGTCTTTTCCTTTATAGCCTTTGGTGTATGGTCGATCTTGTTCTGTGCCTCCAGCGCCTTGACCTGCCGGTAGCGGGCAAAACCCATCGGATAGTCGGTGATGACGCCATTCTCCAGTTCCCACACGCGCGTTGCAAAGCGGTTGATAAAATAGCGGTCGTGGCTGACGAAGAGAAGCGTCCCGTCGTAGCTTTCCACCGCCTCCTCGATCCACTCGCGGGACGCGATATCGAGGTGGTTCGTCGGCTCGTCAAGAATGAGAAGGTTCACTTCCTCGTCCATCAAAATGCAGAGCTTCAATCGGCTCAGCTCACCGCCGGAGAGCACGCTCACGCTCTTAAAAACGTCCTCGCCCGTAAAGTGGAACGCGGCCAGGCGGTCACGCGCTGTCTGCGGCGTGATGTTGCGCTTGGAGTAGAGCATCGTGTCGACCAGGTTCCGCTCCGGCACGTCGAACGTGACGATCTGCGGCAGGTACGCCGTTCTGACCGAGGGCCCGAATTTGATCTTGCCCTCGTCGGGATACTCCTCTTCCATGAGCATCTTGATAAGCGTTGACTTGCCCGTGCCATTGTCGCCGATGAGCGCGATGCGCTCGCCGCCGCGCACCTGCAAGTCAACATCGTGGAAGAGTACGCGGTCGCCAAAGCTCTTTTTGAGCTTTCTGAGCGCAAAGACCTCGTCGCCGTAGAATTCCTGCGACTTGAACTGTACGTTGAGCGCCCGTTCCTTCGTCGGCTTGTCCGTCGTGCGCATGCGCTCAATGCGCTTTTCCATCGACAGCGCACGGCGGTAGGTCTTGTCCATGCCCTTGAAGGCGAACATGCGCAGCTGCTCGGCGCTCTTTTCAAGCTGAGCGATCTTGGCCTGTTCCTTTTCGTATTGGCGCATTTTTTCGAGATAGCGCCGCTCCTTTTCCACCGCGTAGAAGCTGTAGTTGCCGCTGTAGAACTCCGCCTTGCCGTCGAGCACCTCGATGACGCGGGTGATGGTGCGATCCAAAAAGTAGCGGTCATGCGAGATGGCGACGACCGTACCCTTAAAGGTGGAAAGGTACTGCTCCAGCCACTCGATGGCGTGCAGATCGAGGTGGTTCGTCGGCTCGTCGAGCAGCAGAATGTCGGTATCCTCCAAAATGA
>ERZ857882.4343-NODE-4343-length-12317-cov-4.361850_pt1 | contig 12317 bp, 6 predicted proteins | sample MGYA00519697_ERZ857882 | MGnify/ENA primary metagenome ERZ857882 (study PRJEB31778, sample SAMEA3449373) | human gut metagenome | biome: human gut; feature: human-associated habitat; material: faeces | place: United Kingdom | collected 2010/2012 ... | reverse complement strand
CGACCTCTACTTTCGACCCCCTTTTGATAGCCATAGTCTTGCGTTTTTATCCGTTATCAATCAGGCGACTACTGCTCGATGGGCTGGTTCAGAATATCCATGAAAGCGATCGAGTTGGCCTCCATCTGGAACACGAGCTTCTCGATGCGCGCCACCAGGTAGTTGTAGCCGAAATAGGCCGGCACGCCGACGACCAGACCGCCGACGGTCGTCACCATTGCGACGTACATGCCGCTCGCCAGCACCGTCATGTCGACCGTTCCGCCCGCCTGCGACATATTCATGAACGCTTGCACCATACCGACCACCGTACCCAGAAATCCGATCATCGGCGCGCCGCCGGCGATCGTCGCCAGAATCGGAAGTCCCGTCTCGAGCTTCGACACCTCGAGGTTGGCCACATTTTCTATCGAACTCTGCACGTCGCTGAGCGGGCGACCGATTCGGCCGATTCCCTTCTCGATCATGTGAGCAATCGGCGTATTGGTCTGGCGGCAGAGCTGTACGGCGGCTCCGATCCGTCCCTCGCAGATATGCTCCCGAATCCGGTTCATGAAATTCATATCGACGGCCGAAGCCTTGCGGATCGCCCAAAAGCGCTCGAAAAAGATGAAAACGGCCACGCCGCCCAGAATCAGCAGAGGCCACATCAGAAATCCGCCGGCCAGAAAGAGTTCGCCCAGCCCCATCGTCTTCGGAGCCTGCTCGGCGGCCACCGCCACCGCTTCGGTTGCTTGCAACAGGATCATCATATCTTCAATAAAGAGTTTTTTAGTTTTCCGGTCATTCCCTTCGCGGGCCCGGCAACGCCCACATACACATACCGCCGCTGCCGAATCACAAAAATACGCTTTTTCATCGAAATCGCATCGCGGACCGGCGATTTGTGGACATTTTTATTTCCCGTCCGCCGCTACCTTCAGACTATCGGCCGCAGCCTTACGCTCGGCCTGCCGCAGCTCGCGCGACAGACGCCGGCGCTGCCGGCGGTCCTTGATGTTCCGGATCAGATCGCCGAAGTTGTCGAAGCTTTGCCGGTAAGAAATTCCCAAACCGCTCTCCTGCAGGCCCTGATTTTCGTCGAACCGGTCGATCGTCCTCGTGAAAGCCTTGACTTTCAGATTGCCGGCTTCGTCGAGCAACAGACTGAGCGTCACGTCGCCGGTCAGGCTGTTGGCCGTCCGGTTGTTCATCGGCATGCCGTTGCCCGTATCGTAACTGACGTCGCCCTCGACGATCAGCCGGTCCTTGATCAGCTCGCCGTAGAACTCCGTGCCGAACTCGTCGGACGTCTCCTCGCTCTTGGGCCGGAACTTCGGCGCCAGCCGGAAACGATCCGTCGAGAGCAGATTGCTCAGTTGGGTCGACAGGAACTCGATGCCCGTCACGGTCGCGCCCATCGCGCCGATATTGAGGTTCTGGCTCGTACCCGAATTGTCGGCATAGAAGCTCTGCGTGGCGAGCAGCCAAAGAAACTGGGTCGACATCATCTCCTGCGTGTTCATCGCGTTCCGCACGAGCGACTGGGTTTCGGGATCGGTGTTCGGCACGCTGACGTCGAACGTCAGCGTAGGCAGCGTGAGCCGGTCCGACAGCCGGATAATACACTCTACGGGCACGTTGCGCCGCAGGTTCTGCCCTCCTCCGCTCCCGCTGAGCAGCGGAGCCAGCGATGCCTTCAGTTTGTACACGGCGGTGATGTTCACCAACGCGTCGGCCGGATCGCCCGTCCACTGAATGTTGCTTCCTTCCTGAATCAGAAAGTTGCGCGTGGCGAAATTCTGAAGCGAGAAACGATAGCTTCCCTCCGTAATATCGTAGTCGCCATAGATCGTAAACTCCTTGTCCACCGGATTGACATGCAGGTTCAGCGTTCCGTTGCCGCGCCCGCGCAGCACGTTGTCGCCGGCCTGATCGAGCGTCAGCTGCATCTCGGCGTTCGGCCGGATGTCGAGCGCCATCTTGATGTCCATATCCGACCGGAAACTCTCGCGGCCCATCCGGCGCGAAAGGAACTGTCTCCGGCGCGAAACGCTCCGAAGGCTGTCGTCGGCAGCCCGCTTGGCCGGATCCTCGAAAACGATGAAGTCGGCTGCCGAGATATCGGACCCGCCGTTGCCCAACGGCAGGAAAAAGCGGGTATTCTCGGCCGAGGCCGCAACGATGTCCATGCTCACGCCGTTCTTGTTCCCGCGGATCGTCGCGCTACCGGTAGCGTAGACGCTCCCGTAAAACAACTCGTTCTGCCGAGGGGTCGTGTTCAGTACGAGCGTGCGGTCGGGCCGCACATGCACCTCGTAGCTCAGATTGCGCGGATTGGCGAAGCTGAAGCTCATGTCGAATCCGGCCCGACCGCCCGACGGCCCGTACAACTCGGTAGGTCGCAGCGTCATCGTGTTCCGGCGGACATCGATCACGGCGTCCGACATCGTATAGGGAACGTTCGTGTAATCGACCGTCGAGCGGAACGTCCCGACGCCGATCGTCCCGTCGAGGGTCAGCTTCCCGCCGGGATTGGTAAGCCGCAGCGAAGCATCGGCCATGCCCTGCGTTTCGCGCAATACGCCTTTGAGCACCGGATCGAGCAGCGAAAGATCGATCCTACGCAGATGCACGTCGGCCTCCAGACGCTTGTCGGCGGGCGCATAGAATCCTTCGACGATCGAGCTGTCGGCCGCACGGTCGATCAGCCTGAAAAGCGCCCGGCGAGACTGCAGGTCCCACCGGCTCTCGAAGCGGCTGTCGACTAACGGAACTCCGTTGACGCGCACGCTGTCGAAATCGATGCCGGCGCGGAGCACTCCGCCTCCATAGGCCGATATCAGCTCGGCCGAGCCGTTGGTCACGCCCTCGAAAGCGTAGCCCTGACGCTCGGCGAAGCGGGAGAACGGTTTCAGGTCGAACCGGTGCAACTGCAAGCGCAGCGTATCCCGATCGCTACGCGAGGCCACGCCGTCGACGGACAGCCGCTGCTGTCCGCTGGAGATGCTGAACCGGTCGACGTCGATCCGCGTGGAGTCGAAAACGATCTGCCGGGCCCAGATTCTCCAGGTCCGCCCGTTGGTCGTGAAAGACGAGGGATTGAAACGGACGCGCACCTGAGGAACGCCGCTTTGCGGGTCCCGGCCGAGCGTGGAGGTCGTACCGAGCAGGGCATAGGTCCCGTTGTCGGAGTTGTTGAACCGCGCGGCCAGGTTGATCCGGTTCTCCTTAGCTCCGCCGATCACCGAAAAATCGGGCATGTACATTCCCTTGGCGAACAGGTCGGCGGCCGTCACGAAAAGCGAAATCGAATCGCCCTGATTGCGGCAGGAGGCCTTGAGGTCGGATACGAAAAACCGCTCGTTCTCGATCAGCTCCGAGTCGAGCGTCAGCGAGAAGACATCGCTCTCGGGATTGAACAGGAAGACCAGCTTGGTCCCCTGAGCGAGCCTGAGCCCCGGAGAGAAAATGCCCGCCACGTTGTTCGCGCGCTTCACGTTCACGTCGAGCAGGTAGTAACTGTCGATACGCGAGGCCCCGGCTACGGAAGGAACCGAATCCTCGGCCGTCCGGGGCCGCTCCGAGAGCGAAGGCAAATAGGAACGCAGCGTGTTGCTGAAATACGAGAACATGTTCTCGTAGCTGAGCTTGCCCCGCAGCTCGGCGTCGGCGAAAGGCGAGTACAGCCCGATCAGCTTGCGGTCGCTTCCGTTCTCGGCAAGCAGACGGATACGACCCGTCCGGACCGTATCGAGCTGGTTGACGTAGGTCATGTCGAAAATCTCGGCTTCCCCGTTGATGTTGTCGAGCGAAGTGCCCGATGCCTGCGCATGCAGTCCGCAGCGCACCCGCGACACCGTGTCGCGCCGGTTGAAATGCAGCTCGTGCAGATCGGCGTTGACCAGATTCAGGTCGAAATGATAGACGGGCTGCTCGCCGTTGAAATCGAGATCGCCGTCGAAATCGAACGTCATGTTCGGGTCGTCCGACGCGATTTTCCCGGTAAACCGCCGGTTCTCGAAACGGCCGTCCAGCGAAATGTCCCGATAGGCGTAATCGTTGAACTCGAGCTTCGGAACCCGGGCGCGGGCATTCATCCGAAAACTCTGTCCGGATTGCCCGCTCACGTCGGCCGAGAGCGAGACCCGGCCCAGCTTGGAAGCCTCGAGCAGCCGTCCGACGCCGAAGTCGGTCGTATTCAGCCGACCTTGGAAACCGGTCGCGCCGCCCTCGACCGGACGAATGTCGAAATCGACCGAAGCCTCGCCCGCATCGGTCTGCAAGCGGCCGTCGGCTCGGAAATCGCTGAACAGCCCGTCGAAATGGCCCGAAAAGGCGATCCGCCCCATCCGCTCGACGAGCGGCAGGCTTTTCCCCAGCGAGCGTCCCGCTATGTCCTGCACGAAGTACTCGATATCGGCCGCATCGGTATGTAGCGACGAAACGTCGAACGAAAAGCGCGTCTCGGCCACCTCGGGCAATCCGTCGATTCCGAAACGAAGGCTCAGCGTCGTGCTGCGTGCGGTCGCTCGGCCGATACGGCCTTTCATTGCGGATACCGGCCCGTCGACGGAGCCCGAGGCATCGCGCAGCACCGTCTGCCAGCGCCGCAGTCCCTGAGCGAAATAGGCGATGGTACGGAAACTGACCGTCGAGCGGCTGAATTCGGAGCGTATGCGGACGTCGTTCAGGAAATCCTTATACCCTTTCCACGTGTCGTAGTCGAAATAGAGATAGGCCATCCGCACGTCCGACTCGTCGGTGGTCAGCCGCAGATCGTCGAAGCGCATGCCCGTTCCCGAAATGCCGAACGCCGGCGTCGAAAGGTTGCGGATATGCAGACCGCAGCGTTCGCGCAGCGTCAGCGAGTCGATCGCCAAAGCGACGCTGTCTCCCTCGACCGAAACGTCGCGGACCTTCAGACTGAAGCGGCGCACGTCCAGATCCGTGAAATTGACGCCGTACTCGCGAGGCTTCACATCGAACTTGCGATGCCGGAAATCCATGTCCCGGATCGTTACGCCGGCGGCATGAAGCCGGAATTTTCTTTTCTTTTCCCGTTTCTCCTTGCGCTTGATTCTCTGCAATATCTGTCTCAGATTGCTCGTCCGGGTGCTGTCCTGCATCAGATCGAAACGGACGTCCTCGAGGCCCACATGGCCGAGCGTCACGGCCCCGGTAAAGACATTCAGGCTTTGCAGGGGCACAACGATCCGCCCCGCGTACAACAGCGTGTCGCCATGGTAATCCTGCACATAGAAGCCGTCGAGCGTCACCCGGCTGAACAACTTCAGATGCAGCTTGTCGACCGAGACGACCGTCTGCAACTTGTCGCTCAGAAAACCGGCGGCAGCGCGGCGCGCGAAATCCTGTATCCAAGGCAAATAGAGCAGCAGCGACAACGCCACAGGCAGAACGATCAGCGCAAGAATCGCCGCCGAGATGAAAGATCGTATTATTTTTATAACTTTGCCCATCGATCGCACCTTCCGAGGCATAAGACCCGCAACGCTTCCGGGACGGAGTTCCGGAAACGGCCGTGCCGCCGCGAAGGTACAAGTTTAGTAAAAATCGGACAAATAATAAAGCCGAAATGGACATAACGATCTTGGGAATCGAATCCTCTTGCGACGATACGTCGGCCGCCGTGATCCGGGGCGGACGGCTGCTGTCGAACGTCATTGCCAGTCAGGAAGTTCACCGGCAGTACGGAGGCGTAATCCCCGAGCTGGCCTCGCGCGCGCACCAGCAGAATATCATTCCGGTAGTCGACCGGGCGGTCCGCGAGGCGGGCATCGGCATGTCCGACCTGGACGGTATCGCCTTCACGCGCGGTCCCGGCCTGCTCGGCTCGTTGCTCGTGGGCGTCTCGTTTGCCAAGGGGCTGGCCCTGTCGCTCGACGTGCCGATGATGGAGATCAACCACCTGCAGGGGCATATCTGCTCGCACTTCATCGACCTGCCCGACCGCGACCTGCCGCATCCCCGGTTCCCGTTCCTGTGCCTGCTCGTGTCGGGCGGCCACTCCCAGATCGTGCTCGTCAAGGACTACCTCGACATGGAGATCGTCGGCACGACGATCGACGACGCGGCCGGCGAAGCGTTCGACAAGTGCGCCAAAGTCATGGGGCTGCCCTATCCGGGCGGGCCGGTGATCGACAAACTGGCCAAGGAGGGCGATCCGCACGCGTTCCGCTTCGCCAAACCCCGCATCGAAGGTTTCGACTACTCGTTCTCGGGACTCAAAACCTCGTTCCTCTATACGTTGCGGGACGAAATGGCCGAAGATCCGAATTTCATCGAGAAAAACAAAGCCGACCTCTGCGCCTCGCTGCAGACGACCATCGTGGAAATTCTGCTCGACAAGCTCGTAAAAGCCTCCAAGGAGTACGGGATCCGCGACATCGCCATCGCAGGCGGCGTATCGGCCAATTCAGGGCTCCGCAACGGCATCACGGAGGAGGGAAGGAAACGGGGATGGCGCACCTTCCTGCCCGAATTCAAATTCACGACCGACAACGCCGCGATGATCGCCCTGGCAGGATACTACCGCTACATGAACGGCAATATCGCAACCCTGGACATCGCACCCGTGGCACGGCTCGAGGAGCTCGAACTGACCGTCGCACCGACAGCGGAACAATAACAGAAATACAAACTGTCCCGACCCTACATACAATATTTTTACGGGCACCCGGGATCCAAAACTTACAAAAAGCTCCACTCTCCCCGCACAGAGCCGCCTTTCGGGAAAACCTGAAACCGATCGAAACATCCGCTCAAGGAGAAACTTACGAAAAACCGAATCGACAAACGATACGGCACGATCGGCGGGCACGACGTACGGAGAGAAAGGAGAAAATATAAATTCAAAGCAACTTTAACTATGAAAACATTGAAAATCGGCGATCTGCTGGCCCGTCTTCCCATCATTCAGGGCGGTATGGGCGTAGGCATCTCCCTCTCGGGACTCGCATCGGCCGTAGCCAATCAAGGCGGTGTGGGAGTGATCTCCTCGGCCGGACTGGGCGTCATCTACCGGGAACACTCCAAAGACTACAATACGGCAAGCATCTGGGGCCTGCGCGAAGAGCTGCGCAAAGCCCGTGAAAAGACCAAAGGCATCATCGGCGTCAATGTCATGGTGGCCATGTCCAACTTCGCAGACATGGTCAGAACGGCCATCGCAGAGAAGGCCGACATCATCTTCTCGGGGGCCGGTATGCCCCTCAACCTGCCGTCGTTCCTGACCAAAGGCAGCAAGACGAAGTTGGCTCCGATCGTTTCGTCGGCCCGAGCCGCCAAGCTCATCTGCGAGAAATGGCTCGCCAACTACAAATACGTTCCCGACGCGATCGTGGTCGAGGGACCCAAGGCCGGCGGACACCTGGGCTACAAGCCGGAACAGATCACCGACGAACACTTCTCGCTGGAGCGGCTGCTGCCCGAAATCGTTTCGGAAGTCCGTCGTTTCGGCACGGCGCACGACACGCACATCCCGGTCATCGCAGCAGGCGGCATCTACACGGGCGAAGACATTTATCGCATCATGGAGTTGGGCGCCGACGGTGTCCAGATGGGCACGCGCTTCGTCACCACGGAGGAGTGCGACGCCTCGACGGAGTTCAAGCGGAGTTACATCGAAGCCTCTCAACAGGACATAGAGATCATCCAAAGTCCGGTGGGTATGCCGGGGCGGGCCATCCACAACTCTTTCCTGGAACGGGTGAAACAAGGGTTGAAACAGCCCAAAAGCTGTCCGTTCAACTGTATCAAGACCTGCGACGTAACCCACAGCCCCTACTGCATCATCATGGCTCTCTACAACGCCTTCAAAGGCAACCTGTCGGCAGGATACGCTTTCGCCGGCGTCAATGCCTGGCGAGCCGAAAAGATCGAGAGCGTGAAAGAGCTGATGACGAACCTTATCGACGAATTCGACCGTTTCAGCCTGAAAGAACAGTTGGCGAAACTGAAAAAATAACGTTCGATAAAAGTACAAAATCCGTATGACACCTTCCGGCATTGCATGCCGGAAGGTGTTCATTTTCCTCTATCTCGATTTTTAGAACCTGCTAGAATTTTACGTCGAGATTATTTGAGAGCTGTTTTCGAGTAGATTCTTTTGGGAAAGTTGCGTAAATAGTGGACTATTTTCAGCACCTGCTGAAAGAAGATGCCGAAAAGAGGTTCAAAAAAGCCGAAACATTTTCTCTCAGCCAATGTCTAACTCATTTATAAAATTCAAAACAGACTCTTAAACGGAAACCGTCCGCCCCGGCTTTTTATACGGCGCAGACACACGAATCGATCTGCTCCCAATCCAATCTAAAAAGACGTAACACGATGAAAATATGAATAATAGTCTTTTATTTCCGCAATGAACAGAATACATGCGGTATAAAAAACGAAGCCGTTTGTTTTATCCTCCCCTCATTTTCACTACCTTTGCGCCACCATTTTTCAACCTTAAAATTAACCTTAAAATAAAAATTCGGAGATGATCGAATTCAGACCCGCACTTCTCACATCCCTGAAGCACTACTCCCGGGAGAAATTCACCGCCGACCTCATGGCCGGCATCATCGTCGGCATCGTGGCCCTGCCGCTGGCGATCGCCTTCGGCATCGCATCGGGCGTTTCACCGGAAAAAGGCATCATCACGGCCATCATCGCCGGCTTCCTCACATCGGCGCTCGGCGGCAGTCGCGTACAGATCGGCGGCCCCACAGGTGCATTCATCGTGATCGTCTATGGCATCATCCAACAGTACGGCATCGAGGGACTGACCGTCGCCACGATCATGGCGGGCGTATTCCTGATCCTGCTGGGACTCTTCCGCCTGGGGACGATCATCAAATTCATTCCCTACCCGATCGTCGTCGGTTTCACCAGCGGTATCGCCGTGACGATCTTCACCACGCAGATCAAGGATCTGTTCGGCCTCACGACCCCCGAAATGCCGGGCGACTTCGCCGGGAAGTGGATAGTCTACTTCCAGAATTTCGGGACGATCGACCTCTGGGCAACGGCCGTAGGCGTTATCAGCGTCGCCATCATCGCCCTCACGCCCCGCTTCTCGAAAAAGATACCCGGTTCGCTGATCGCTATCGTCGTTATGACGCTGGCCGTCTATCTGCTGAAACGCTACGCCGGAATCGACTCCGTCGAAACTATCGGCGACCGATTCACGATCAACTCCCAACTGCCCGACGCGGTCATCCCCGCCCTCTCATGGGAAGGGATGAAAGGACTGCTGCCCGCAGCCATCACCATCGCCGTACTGGGCGCCATCGAATCGCTGCTGTCGGCAACGGTCGCCGACGGCGTGACGGGGGACAAGCACAACTCCAACCAGGAGCTCATGGCCCAAGGCATCGCCAACGTGGTGACGCCTCTGTTCGGCGGCATTCCCGCCACCGGAGCCATCGCCCGCACGATGACCAATATCAACAACGGCGGCCGCACGCCGGTCGCAGGCGTCATCCATGCCGTCGTACTGCTGCTGATCTTCCTGTTCCTGATGCCGCTGGCGCAATATATCCCGATGGCCTGCTTGGCAGGCGTGCTGGTAGTGGTATCGTACAACATGAGCGAATGGCGCACGTTCCGGGCTCTGATGAAGAATCCCCGCTCGGATGTCGCGGTGCTATTGGTCACCTTCCTGCTGACGGTCATCATCGACCTGACGGTGGCCATCGAAGTCGGACTGGTACTCGCCTGCCTGCTCTTCATGCGGCGCGTGATGGAAACTACCGACATCTCGGTCATCCGCAACGAAATAGACCCCGGTAAGGAGTCGGACCTCGAGTCGCACGAAGAGCACCTCATCATCCCCCGAGGCGTCGAAGTATATGAAATCGACGGTCCCTATTTCTTCGGCATCGCCAACAAATTCGAGGAACAGATGGTGCAGCTCGGCGACCACGCACAGGTACGGATCATCCGTATGCGAAAGGTCCCCTTCATCGACTCGACGGGCATCCATAACCTCACGAACCTCTGCCGCATATCGCAACAGGAAAATACCCGCATCATCCTTTCGGGCGTCAATCCCAAAGTACACGAAGTCCTGCACAAAGCGGGATTCTACTCCCTGCTGGGCGAGGAAAACATCTGCCCGAATATCAATGCGGCGCTCCGACGGGCCAAAGAAATAGTGCAAGACCCACAGGAAAAATAATCCTTCGAGAAACAGCCGACTCCGAGAACGAAATATCCCCGTACCCTTTTGCAGGGTACGGGGATATTTCGTTCTCGGCACCGCCCGCCCACAGGCAGGAATATCAGGGTAGTGCCGCAATCGTTTCAAAAGCCTCTCTCCAGACAGCATTTTTCCTGTACACCTCCACACTGCCGGCAGGTACATAAAGAATTTTAGCAGGAAAGCCGAAATTATCTTTCCCTAGCTCCGGCGGAATAACGGCCAGACAGGTAACGACAGCCATATCAAGATAACTTGGAAAAGCTCCTGTTTCAATCACCGTCACGCCATCGGGAATAGTTACATCCGTCAATTTATGACACTGCGAAAAAGCCCCGCCACAAATAGTTTGCAAACTCCCCGGCATGATAACACACGTTAGATTATGACATCGAGCAAAAGCGCTGCTCGGAATAGTCGTTACCCCCTCGGGAATACAGACGCTCTGAAGACTTTCATTCTCGTAGAATGCCCATTCACCGAACCTCACCATACGGTCAGGGAAGGTGATACGCTTCAAACTCTGACAATGCCAGAAAGCCCAATCTCCCATACTTGTCACACTTTCCGGAATAACAACTTCCGTCACAAAGCTGCATAACATAAATGCATAATCTCCGATGCGGGTCACACCTTCGCCAATCGTCAAGGAGGAAATCCTGTTCACATGCGGATACCAAGGCGGAGTTTCCGAAGTACCTCCATCTCTATAATCGGGCATAGGTCCTTCCCCGGTAATCGTCAGGACACCATCCTCCGTCAAAGTCCATGTAAGCTCCCCGGTCGTTCCCCCAAAAATCACCGCCGCCGAATCGCTGCCATCGCAAGAAGATAACCCTACAGGAAACAGCAGGCAAAAACACAAAGACCAAAATAAAAATCTTCTCATAAGCTGAAAATCATTAAATCCCCCTAAAAACAGTTCGTCCAATAAAACAATTCGACATAAATATATAAAAAATTATTCAAAGAGCGCCTATTCGGCAATATTTGCCATGGTGATTGATTATACGATTTAGTGTATCCCCCAGGATTTATCAGGATTTAGTTCGTCATCGCCTCATTTTCTTTACAGCGACAATCACGCCCCAAGCCCCATAATATCGCCCTACTAATCTCTTTATCAACGATGTACTTCGTCATAGCATACAATAACCACAAAATACATCCGTAGCAAACATGCTTGATCATCATCGGTGGTCGCTGCTCTATGCCCTGCTCCTCCTTATCCTTTATATGAAAATCGATTTTTACAAAGACTTTTAATCCAAAGCGTTATATGACAAAGGTAATGACGGGCCGACGGTCGCCGGCACAATTCGTATGTTTTTCAACTTCCCAAAACACCTTCCCTACCGGGACCGAAAGAGATTTCAGACCAGAACCGATCAACACGTCCACGACACACCAACGGGTTCTCTCTCCCGCACCACACAAACCTCAATCGCGAATACACACGATCCGCAATCTATCGCCTACATAAATTTAACGCTTTTAATACGGGTGTCCCGCCCGGCGATTTCACGTTCGACGAGGCCCGTCACCACATCTGCGGCATCGTGCCAGCGGTTAGCACGGAATTTCCGCAATTTTGACACTTCCAGCGATCTTCTATCATACAATCGAATTTCTTGCTGACAGGCGCCGATTAGCCGATTTACAAAAAAGAAAGCGTGGAGCCTATTTCGTTTGTTAATCAGAAGGTTGTGGCAAACCCATAGCAAAATAAACGAAGATCCATACCCCACACTTGAATAGATATGGGGTATGGATACGCAGAATGCGTTCTTGCCATAGTCTAAACAAGAAATGAGTGCTGTTCGTTGTCCTTTGCTACTGAAAACTGCCACATTTTCAGATTAGGACCAGGCGAAAACACTTTCCATATGTCTGCCGCATGCGCGACAAAACAAAAGTAGAAAATAATTTTCACATTAAACAACACTCATGTAAAAATAGCCGCAAATCGTGCCAAAAATCCCTAGTTCCCAATCCCAACAACTCCGGTTCTCCCTTCCCCCGTCTGTCGGGGAGCGTGCAAACGGCAGCCGACATCCTCCTACTCCGTAAAAGAGAAATAAATGTAAACTATACTTGCATTATTGTAAAATATACTTTACATTTGTCTTGT
>ERZ857882.4339-NODE-4339-length-12330-cov-2.854501_pt1 | contig 12330 bp, 8 predicted proteins | sample MGYA00519697_ERZ857882 | MGnify/ENA primary metagenome ERZ857882 (study PRJEB31778, sample SAMEA3449373) | human gut metagenome | biome: human gut; feature: human-associated habitat; material: faeces | place: United Kingdom | collected 2010/2012 ... | reverse complement strand
TAAATGCGGATATGAGCGCTATTACATCAGAGAAAACGGATGCTTTCTATGATGGTGATGCCTCTAAATGGATAAAGTATGCGAACTCATTACGCTTGCGCTACGCTATGCGTTTATCTGCTGTAGATCAAGCTAAAGCAAAGGCTGCTTTTGAGGATGCCGCTTCGACGAATAATTTTATTACTACGCAAGATGAAATTGCTCAGGTGCAAGAAAAAGGCGGTTGGACTGATCTTGATGGTGTGATGTCTCGTCCTTGGAATGCCCAACCCATTTCGGTCACCATTAATAATATGATGATTGGCCTAGGAGGAATCGATTTCCAAGTTCCTGCGGCGATAAAAGAGGATGTGGTATTGAAAGATGCTCGTAATTATCTAGGCCTTCGATTAGAAAAACACTTACCGGTTTCTACGAATGATCCGGCTGCAGGCTATTTCTTTGATGCTCTTCCTTCAAAGATTGATCCTCGTGCTACTAAGTTGTTTCATATTCCGGGATATGATGATGGTACTGTTTATTTCTCTAATATCGGTTTGGCTGATAAGGCTCGTTTAGCGGATCCTGCTACTGGAAATGTTGAGGATAACAATAAGACATATTTGGAGTTGAACGTGAAATATACTTGGAATACTTGGGTTGCTGGAAAATGGGATAAATACTCAGCGCTAACCAGCGAATTGACAGGAGCAAGTAAGACTTATCCTTCTTTATCCAAGATATATCGTGAAAGTACGAATAAGCGTGTATGGTTTGGGCCGTGGGAGACGGAGTTCTTATTGGCTGAAGCTGCGTTGTATGGTTGGAACGTGTCTGGTAGTGCGAAATCTCATTATGAGGCTGGTATAGCAGCTAGCTTTGAATATCACGGTGTATCTGAGTTCTTAAATGATTATTTGAGTTCTACGGAATATAACCGTGTAGGTACTTCTGTCGCTTTTGATCATACGGCGGAAGCAAAGTCTTATACGGCTGAATATGTAGATGGTTATACTGGTGAGAAAAAGACTACTACTTATACTTATCCGAAAAATTCTATTTATAAGAATGGTACGGTCAATAATGATAAGCTGACAAAGATAATCTCGCAAAAATACTTGGCACAGGTTCCTTGGTTACCTTTAGAGGCATGGTCTGATCATCGTCGTTTAGGTTTGCCTTTCTTTGAGAATCAAGCTGTTGAGATAGATTATAACGTTTCTAGTAACGAGTTGCCTCTTACTCGTGCTAACTGTAAGGAATGTAAGTGGGAATTCTATCAAGAACGTCTGCGCTATCCAGCGAATATGGAAATCAATAGTAAGGATAGTTATATGAAAGCTGTTGAGCTATTGGGTGGAGCTGATTTAATTTCTACTCCGCTATGGTGGGCTAAACATTGATTTATATGAAAGAGGGTGTGTCAAAAGCCCCTGTTTTTGTGTATTTGTGCCGACCGCTATTATAAGCATCTAACAATGCCCATCGTAAGCCCCTGCCGACTGCGGTCGAAAGGTGCTTATGATGGGCATTCTAATAAACGTAGTATATCTTACTTGACCAACGCAGTATATATTATTGGGGCAACGCAGTATATATATATTGTCCATTCCTAAAATCACTTGTCACTAAACTCACGACCTTCCTGGTTTACTGAGATACCGGAGTGATACTCATCTCTCTCCGGTTACTCTTGTATATGTTAAACTCAAAACATATCTGCCCTTTTTATGTTTATACAGGATAAATGACATTCGTTGACGCAAAAACTAAAACATTGTCTATCAAAATAAACAAAAAACAGTAGTTATGTTGAAAAGATTCAGACCAGTCAGCTTAATCCTGTTGGTAGGGGCGCTTGGGTTCTCGGGAAACTTATACGCCACGCCTATGCCCGGGATTCCGAAGGTTGACATTTCCCAGCAAAACGCAAAGGTGTCGGGAATAGTTGAGGATGCCTTAGGACCCGTTACCGGGGCGTCCGTAATCGTGAAAGGAACTACCAATGGTACTATGACCGACTTGGACGGGCATTTTACTTTGGATAACGTGAAGAAAGGGGATATCATACAGATATCGTTTATCGGTTATACCTCGCAAGACATCCCATATACCGGCCAGTCCGAGATTACGGTTAAACTCGTGGAAGATACCCAGAAACTCGATGAGGTGGTGGTGACTGCCTTGGGTATGAAACGAGATAAGAAAGCCTTGGGCTATGCCATGCAGGAGTTGAAAGGGGACGACCTCTTGGCCTCCCGTGAGCCGAATTTGGCGAACTCCCTTTCCGGTAAGGTTTCCGGTTTGCAGATCGTCCGTTCAAGCAATGGCGTAGGAGGGTCCTCTAAGATCGTACTTCGTGGTAATAACTCATTGACGGGTAGCAACCAGCCCTTGATCGTCGTAGACGGTACCCCGATGGATAACTTCACCGGTGGCGTGGATGATGTATGGGGTAACTCCGGAGCGGACATGGGTAACGGCCTTTCGGATATCAACCCGGAAGATATCGAGTCCATGACGGTATTGAAGGGTGCTTCCGCCGCCGCCCTTTATGGCTCACGTGCCGGTAACGGTGTGATCTTGATCACTACCAAGTCCGGACGTAAGAATGAGGGACTCGGTATTACGATCAACGCCGGTATCACCGCCGAGACGATTTTCCTGAAACCTGATTTACAGAACGACTTCGGACAAGGCTCCGTGGGCGTTTACGATAACCAATCCCGCCTTAGCTGGGGACCGAAAGCCACGGGACAAATGGTAACCGATTGGAGAGGCAATCAAATCCCCCTGCATACTTATGATAATATCGACGCTTTTTTCCGTACCGGAACCTCCTTTAACGAGGGTGTCAGCTTCCAGCAGAACATAAAGGGGACGGCGGTATTCGCCTCCGTAAACCGTTCCGACGATGCTAGCATCACCCCACGCTCAAAACTAAACAAGACGAATATTACCTTGCGTGCCACCACTTTCTTGGATGAGGCGGAAAAGTGGAAAGTAGATGCCAAGGTGAATTATATCAATCAAAACGCACATAACCGCCCGATTCAGGGCGTGAATCCCTCGAACGCTTTCAATACGATCTATAACCTGCCTCGTTCCTTGAATATCCGTGAGTTTGAGGATGACGTGGATGAGCAAGGCAATATGATTTGGTATGACGCCTCCAAGAATCCGCAGGAGAACCCTTATTGGGTGACCCGTTATCGCCAGAACGAGGATACCCGTAACCGTTTGTTAGGAAATATCTCCTTGAAATATGCCCCGACCGATTGGTTCGATATTGAGTTGAGAGGTGGTACGGATTATTATACCACGACGAAGAGCGAGAAAGTATATGCCGGTGGTAATACCAGTCCGAGAGGTCTGTATACCGAGGGATCGGAGACCTTCTATGAGAATAACTTCAGTTTCTTGGCTACGGCCCGGAAGGATAACTTGATCGATCGGCTGGGAGGCTTCGTTACTTTCGGTGGTAACTTGATGCTCCAGCAGCGTAATAAGATGAACGCTTCTGCCGGAGAGTTGTTGGTGCCGAACTTGTTCTCGCTGAATAATGGCGTGAATAAGCCAACAGTCACTTCCGAGTTGATCCGCCGTCGTATGAATTCCTTGTACGGGTCGTTGCAGTTGAACTGGGATGGTTATCTGTTCTTGGATGTTACGGCACGTAACGATTGGTCGTCTACGATGTCGAAAGCCAACCGCTCTTATTTCTATCCGTCTGTCAGCTTCTCCGCGGTGATCTCTGATATGTTGCCGAAGATTGGCGGAAGCATGCCGGATTGGTTCTCTTTCGCTAAGGTACGTGCCTCCTTCGCTGAGGTAGGTAACGACTTGGACCCGTATCAATTATATAACTTCTACTCTGTAGGCAAGGACCCCAACGGGAATACGACGGCGAAACCGGGTAAGGTACTTTACGACTCGGACGTACGTAGTGAGTTGATTAAATCATGGGAGGCCGGTTTCGATATCCGTTTCTTCAATAACCGATTGGGCTTGGATGCCGCTTGGTATAAGTCCAACGCTACCCGCCAGTTACTGGATTTACCGATGGACCCGTTCTCCGGCTATGCTTCCCGTAAGATTAATGCGGGTAACATTCAGAACGAGGGTTTGGAGATCTCCTTGAACGGTACGATTCTAGACAATCCCGCCGGATTGAGCTGGAGCTCTACGGCGCAGTTCTCCTTGAACCGGAATAAGATCAAAGAATTATACGAGGGCGTGAATCTATATGATATAAAGACGTTCGACGCTATCCAGATCGTAGCTCCGGTAGGTGGTTATTATGGTGAGATCTACGGGCAGACCTTTATGCGTGTGACCGATGAGAATAGTCCTCACTATGGAAAGATCGTCGTAGGTGATGACGGTTTGCCTTTGATCTCTACCGAGAAGTCGAAAGTAGGAAACCAGAGTCCGGATTGGATGATGGGTTGGACCAATAATTTCTCTTATAAAGGTTTTAACCTGAGCTTCTTGATAGACTTCCGTATCGGTGGTAGCATCTATTCGGCGACAGCCTCCAACCTGTATACCCGGGGTAACGCCGCCGGAACAGTGGTGAATGGTGATCGTGCCGAATTCGTGGTACCGAATACCGTGGTTCAACAGGGCAGTGGTTATGCGGAGAATACGGTCGCCGTCACTCCCCAGAACTATTGGGAACGTATTGGGTCTACCGGAAATTATGGTTTACCAGAGGTTTATACCTATAGCGCCACCAATGTCCGTTTGCGTAATATCACCTTTGGCTACGAGTTCAATCGACAGATGTTGAAGAAAACGCCTTTCCAGCGTGTACGTCTATCCGCTACTTGTAACAATGTTTGGATGATCCATTATAACTTGCCGGGTATCGACCCCGAGTCCGTTGCCGCCACGAATACCAACGCTACCGGATTCGAGAATGGAGCCGCGCCGACCAGCCGTTCCTATACGTTTAATGTAACCGTGGGATTCTAATGGAATACATGATAATTTGAATTACGATAAAAATGATGAAGATGAAAACAAGAAATATACTTTTTACCGGACTGGTATCGGTGGCCGCTCTTCTTTCTTCCTGTAATGACTTTCAGGAGATCAATGAGGACCCGAATCTTGTGGGAGAGGATAAGGTGAAGCCCCAATGGTTCCTGAATGCCTCTATCATGGGAGACCAGATGAACCCAGAGATAGCCGAGCGTATCTTTATCTTGTACTGGGACCGTGCTTCCCGTTTCAATAGGGGAAGTGGTTTTACGATCGGTACGGATAACAATGATTATAGTACGATCTACTTGAGTAATGATTACGCCGTAGGTTGGCTGAATCAAGTGACCAAAGCGATCCAGCTGGGAGAGCGGATGGTTGCCAATGGGGAGGCGGATACCTATCCCTATTATAAGAACGTAATCCAGATGTCCCGTATCTGGCGTGCTTACTTGAACTCGGAAGTCGCTGACGGTTTCGGGCCGATCCCAGCGTTAGCCGCTTTCTCCGGTGTACCGGCTGAGTACGATAGTGTAGAGGCTATCTATCAATTTATATTGAAAGAGTTACGGGAAGCTGAGTCTGCGTTGGACCCCTCCTTGGATATGTCCGCTATGGCTAACGAGGATGCTTTCTATGCGGGAAATGTTGCGAAATGGAAGAAGTACGCCAACTCCTTGCGTATGCGTTTGGCGATGCGTATCTCGGCTGTCGATCCTGTCTTAGCGAAAGCGGAATTTGAGGATGCCGCCTCTAAGACATTTATTTCCGAGCCAACCGATATCGCTTCCGTGCAGGAGAAAGAGGGTTGGGATGAGCTGACGAGCGTGATGTCTCGTCCTTGGAATGGGCAGGCGATGTCCGTGACGTTTAAGAACTTGGTAGTTGGTTTGGGTGGACAGGAATTTCCGTTGCCGGACTCCTTAAAAAGCCATTTGAAGAATCCGTACGAGTATCAAGGTTTGTATTTGAACCAGCACTTCCCGCTGACAACGAATGATCCGTGCGCCGGTTTTTATTTCGACGGTATACCTCAATACGTAGATCCCCGTGCCCCGAAGTTGTTTAGTGTAGTAGGCTGGGATGATGGCGTGGTTTATTCCGATTTTATCGGTGCGGCCAGCGAGGTGAAGCCGGTTCACTTGAAGAATCCGGCGGATAATACCCAGAATATGTTGACGATCGATCCGAAATATACGTGGGGCACTTGGGTCGCCGGAGAATGGGACGTGAAAGCCGGTCTGGTAAGTGAGCTGACAGGTAAGAATTATAATTATCCCTCTATGTCGAAACAATATCGAATGAGCACCAATAAGCGTGTCTTTTTCGGCCCGTGGGAAAGTTACTTCTTATTGGCGGAGGCTGCGGTGAAAGGCTGGAAAGTTCCGGGAACGGCTAAATCCAATTATGAGTCTGGTGTTACGGCTAGTTTTGAGTATCATGGCTTATTGAGCCAAGTCGGCGATTATCTATCGTCTCAGAAATACAACCGTGTAGGTACTTCCGTCGCTTTCGACCATACGACAGAGGCGAAATCGTATACGATCCGTTATACGGACCCATATACGAAGGAGGTAAAAAGCCGTACGTATGAATATCCCCATAACTCGATCTACCGGAATGGCGCTTATAATAATGACGCTCTGACGAAGATTATCACCCAGAAATATATAGCGCAAGTTCCTTGGTTGCCGGAAGAGGCTTGGAGCGATCATCGTCGTTTAGGTCTTCCTTTCTTCGAGAACCAAGCGGTAGAGAAGGATTACAACCCATTGAATCAAGTTCCTTTGACGGTCGCTACCTCTAAGGAATGCCGTTGGGATTTCTACCCGAAACGTTATCGTTATCCGGCGAATATCCAAACGAATAATCAAGTGGGTTATGCGCAAGCTCTCCAGCTTTTGGGCGGCCCGGACTTGACGACTACTCCACTTTGGTGGAACGCTAAATAGCGAACCTACTTGGTCTGTTTTATATATACTTTTTCGGTGTCACGCATTTACTTGTGTGGCACCGTTTTTTATGGATATATTTCACTATCTTTGGTACGAATATAATGTGAACCTATATCCCCATGAAAAGACGTAACTTCTTTCGATCTATCGCTTTAGGCGGTGTAGGGGCGGCGCTTACTCCCGTGGCGAAAGCGGCCTCTTCTTTGGCTTCGGAGAAAATGAAGCCCCAAACCAATGTGAAACAGGCATTGGCTATTCCTCGTAACGAATATTCCATGCCGGGTAAATATCCCGGAAAAGTAGTCAAGATGAATTCCGCCCATGGTGTCGTGGATGGTAAACCATCTGAGGCCGTAGCCTACGAGATGCTTAAATCCGGAATGTTATATCTGACCGGCGAGAGTGATCTGAAAGCGGCTTGGCTGCGCTTCGTCGGGCCGGAAGATGTCATTGGCTTGAAAGTAAATCCGATAGCGGGAAAGCTCTTGTCTACTTCACATGCGGTCACCCAATCCGTTATCAAGCAATTGGAGGAAGCAGGTATTCCCCGGAAGAATCTTATTATTTGGGACCGTCGTGAGGTCGATTTAAAAGAGTCCGGCTTTACGGAGGAGAATTATCCCGGTATCCGTATACTTGGAACGGAATATCAAGACGAGAACGGTAGTTATATCGATGCCGATGGAAAGTATTACGGAGAGAACCGTATCGACCGCAGTCAATATTTCCGGGCGGCTATAGTGGAGGAATACGATGCCTACACGATGCCCTATATGATTAACTCGGGAGAGGAGTCTCATTTCTCTAAGATCTGTACGGAAATGGTGACTAAGATCATCAATATCCCTGTATTGAAAAACGCCGGAGTCTCGATCACTTCCTGCATGAAGAACCTAGCGTTCGGATCTATCTCGAATACGAGCAGGCTTCATAAAGAATTATGGCATGAGACCTGCGCTTATGCTTGTGCTTTCCCGCCTCTTCGTGATAAGGTGGTATTGAACATCGTGGATGCGCTGAAAGGCTGTTTTGAGGGTGGCCCGGAGGCCAATCCCCAGTTCATTTGCCAATACAATGCGTTGCTGCTCGGCTCGGATGCGGTAGCCGTGGATAGTGTCGGTTTCGATATGGTACTCGCTAAGCGGATCGAGGAGGGGATACAAAAACAGGAAAAGCCCGGTAGCCGGCGTTTCTTGGAATTGGCGGAAGAGATAAAGCTCGGGATTGCCGACCGAAGTAAAGTGGATTTAAAGGAGATTGATTTATGAGAGGTTTGATACGTTGTTGTCTCTTTCTTTGCTTTCCGGTTCTGTTATGGGCACAGGATGGGGTACAGGTAAAGCGGGAGCGTGTATTTACCGGTTCCGGGCTTTATGGTTTCATGAATGGAGGGGCCGAGCAGTTTTTGGAGTATGGCGTTTCCCGGTTAACGGCAAGAGATGTCGTTTACAAAGGAGAGGATTATACCCTAGAGATTTACGAGATGCCTAGCCCCGAGGATGCGTTTGGTATTTACTCTTTGCATATATTTAAATGCGAACGGACTGATGCCTTGGGATGTATTGATTGTTTATCTCCCTATCAGTTACAAGCCGTGGTAGGGAATAAGTATGTATCGGTGGTTTTCTCTTCCGGTTCCTCGGCCGCTAAGGATGCGGTAGACGAATTGATCCGTCTTTATTTACCGATGGATGGTAAGGAGGCTCCTCAAATTCCGGAGATACTTGGGATTCGTTCCCCTTATTCGGGTGCGGTGAAATATTTGCGAGGTCCAATCTCTGTCTCAAGCGCCAGTACGTCTTTGGCTGAATTGCTGGAAGATTGCCCGTTCACGGGAGTCTGGTTCGTCGGAGATAGGAAGGCCGATGATTATCAAGCCTTGATTTACGTGAAAGATCAAGAAGCCTTGAAACGTTTAAGTGAGAAAATACCAGTCTCTTCTTGCATCCGTCAGGGAGATGACTTTATTTATATAAAAGGAACGGAGGAGGAAGCAGCGGACGAGGATCACGGAGACTTCGGGTTTTAACCCGAGTCTCTTATTCAATCGTGCTTAGCCATTTCTCCAGTTCGTCAGTCCATTGACGTTTGTATACGAAGTTGTCCCGGAACCCAAAACTATGGCCGCCCTTTGGGTAAATATGCAAGGAGGCGGACACCTTGTTCTTTAGTAAAGCAAGATAATAAAGCACGCTATTCTCCGGGCTAATCGCCTCGTCATCCGAAGCCAACGCTATAAAAGCGGGAGGTGTCAGTGAGTTTACGTGTAATTCCAGAGAGAAAGCTTCCTCTTCCTCATGCGTGGGATTCGCTCCTAATAGCCGTTCCCTCGATTTAAGGTGCGTTAAATGAGGTAGCATACTTATAACCGGATAAAGGAGTATTTGGAAATCCGGACGTGCGTCGTCTACCCCGAATATTGCGGTATGCCCGGCGATATAACCGCCAATGGAGGCACCCATGACACCGACCTTCGTAATCTTCCACTCTTCCGAGTAATTACGGAGGATGCGGAGACCTTGGCGAACATCGTCCAGAGGGACTTCCCTATGTCCGTTCGGCATCCGGTATTTCAATACGGCATAAGTAATACCTTGCGCGTTAAACCATGCGGCCATATCACGCCCCTCATGTCCGATCGAAATCTTGGAAAGTCCGCCACCCGGACACATCAAGATCGCCTTGCCATTCGGCTTCGTCGCCGGATAAACCAATAGGGAAGGATTCGATATATTGGATATGGCATTCGGGGCATCTTCCAATTCTACGCCGGCCAATCCATTACTAGTGGGCGCTCCATCCGGCCAAAGTAGGATAATCCTATTTTTCTGTTGTACTGTTTCCATTTTCTATATTCTGAATTGTGTTTATAGTATAAAACAACGTTGGCCTTTGATTAGTTTAGCATTCAAGATCTTTTCGAATCATCATCGTATATAAAAAAGTCCGGAAAAGACGAGGGAAATCACCCTCCATCCTTTTCGGACTTTTATCCTATTACATTGAAAGGTAAATTATTGCATACCTTCCGTAGTCATTTCCTTATTAATCTTTTTAACCAATCCCTGAAGAACGGCACCCGGGCCTAACTCGATGAAATGAGTGGCACCGTCGGCAATCATGTTTTGTACGCTTTGGGTCCAACGTACCGGGGCGGTTAACTGTGCGATCAAGTTAGCCTTAATTGTTTCCGGGCAAGTCTCGGCTTTCGTGCTTACGTTCTGGTAAACCGGGCAAGAAGGTTTATTGATCGTCGTAGCCTCGATAGCGGCAGCCAACTCCGTACGAGCCGGTTCCATCAATGGAGAATGGAATGCTCCACCTACTTTCAACTTCAAGGCACGCTTAGCGCCTGCGGCCAATAACTTCTCGCAAGCCTGATCGATACCGGGGATAGAACCGGAGATTACCAATTGGCCCGGGCAATTATAGTTAGCGCAAACCACTACCTCGTCCTTGATGCTTGCGCAAATTTCCTCAACCGTCGCGTCCGGCAAGGCTAATACGGCGGCCATTGTAGAGGGCATCGTGGACTATTTTGCGGCCTGATGCTCAGGCTTGCGGGCGGCGCATGGCGTACCGACCGCGGAACCCCCCACTCCAATCCCCATCCTGCGGGGCCGCGTCGGCGGCCCCGCGCCTGTTTCTTTTCCGGATGACCGATCCGCCCAATCCGGCAGGTTTGACAGATTCCCTCCCGGCTCTTGCGCAATGTCTTTCAGCGTTCCGGGTCTTTCAGCGCCGCCCTGCCGTGGACGAGGGCACGGCAAGCACAACGGCCCCAACAAAGATCCGCTCGTATGCGTACAACGCGTACGGGGAGATCGAGAAAATTACGGACAACACGTCGTTCCTGACGGGTGGCACCTTGACAACTGCATGACGGACTGAGAAAAACGACGTGTCCGGGCGGCAGGCGTATCTGCCTGCCGCCCGGACGAACGGCGTGACGACGGCCAGCGGCGATACGTTTTTCAACGAAGTGACGTTCACGGGCAGCGTGGCGGATGTCTCCGGCCTGCTGTACATGAACGCCCGCTACTACAACCCCGCCACCGCCCGTTTCCTCTCGCAGGATACCTACACCGGTTCCGCCTCCGCCCCTTGGACGCAGCACCTCTACGCCTACTGCAACAACAACCCCGTCAACCTGATCGACCCGACGGGGCATGCGCCCGTCGGCCCCATGCAGAAGAACAGGGTCTATATCAATGACGGCGGCAGCGGTTTGTCGAGCTATGAATTGATGGAGCTTTCGGTTACGTCCGAGGATCCATTGGAGAAATACAGCAGTATACGCGACAGTATAGTGATAAAGCGGGAAAATGAAGTGCAGTTTTTATTGAACCAATGCGAAGACAAAACGATTGATTTAATTTCCAATTATGGCATGACGAACGCATGTGATATGCTTGCAAATCAGATTCGGATTGCATATTTTGAGATTTATAATGAAGAATTCTTTGCAACGCAAGGACAGCTCAGTTTTGAAATACAACTACATATTGAAGGTTACTTCTGGGCAAGAGATATCCAAACGGAATACAATGGGCAGGTGCAGACATACAGCTGCCCGCCAGTATTTGATTTGTACAGGGAAATCGATTTAGTAAGGAGTTGGTTAAAAAGAGAAACAATAGAAAGGCGAGAGGAGTATATTTTAAGAAAGTGTAAGACAATTGAAATCTCGCTGGATAGTAAATTAGAGAATTTATATTTTTATAAGTTGCATTAATGGTATGGTGATTAAGAGGTTTAACAAGATGGACAATATAAAACCGCTTATAAAAAAACAGAAGTGCAAACGAGCACAACTCAGGCGACCGCGTCCAATGTCTCTGGCAGGATTTCTTTTCTGGTTTGCTGCGATCTCCGTAATGGCCAGTTTCAGCCTGTTGCTCACCTTTGAGTTTCATGACGATGGACTCTATCCTTATGGAGTTGTGTATGTGCTTGTTGTTCTTCTTTTGCTACTATTGACGGTATACAATATTTTTCAAGCGCCTGCGAGAAACGGATGTATGTTAATAGGTGTTATCGTTTTTTCAATTCTTGCAAACAGCTGGCTGATCGATTTAAGCATTTGGCTGTATCCGATAGGTCCCAATCAGCCATATGTTGTCAAAATGAAGCCGGATGATGTATTATTGTTCCTGCTTTGCGTTGGACAAATAATTGCTGAGATTGCGGCAGGAACGATTGCATTGTTGATGGCAACGTCACGGCATTCCATGCTAAAAATTAAAGTGCCGCAGGAAAAAGAGCAGTAATTTTGCAAGTATATGGCATAGTGTAACATTGACAAGCATATAGCGGTGGCTGGCACCGGAAAACAGTGGTACGACGATCGTGGACGGGGCAGGCGCGGTGGACACGACACCCCCTGACGGGCGGCACCTTGACAACTGCA
>ERZ857882.4335-NODE-4335-length-12341-cov-4.351376_pt1 | contig 12341 bp, 10 predicted proteins | sample MGYA00519697_ERZ857882 | MGnify/ENA primary metagenome ERZ857882 (study PRJEB31778, sample SAMEA3449373) | human gut metagenome | biome: human gut; feature: human-associated habitat; material: faeces | place: United Kingdom | collected 2010/2012 ... | reverse complement strand
AACAGGTGAAAGAGGGCAGGCAGGGCGGCGGCACCGATGTTTTTTATCTGCATCCTCAGAGATCTGTGTGTCCAGCCCGCAGGTCCCTGAAGTATGTGGCTGAAGGATTTAAACGAGGGGGAGGGACCGGCCTATGTATAATCTTCTGGTGGTGGATGACGAAAGTATTATCCGCAGAGGAATCAGGGAGCTTATGGATTTTGAAAGTCTGGGTATCGGCGGATGCTTTGAGGCGGAAGACGGGGAAAAGGCGCTTGCGGTCATGAAGGAGCATCCGATTGACCTGATTCTGGCCGATATCAACATGCCCGTAATGAGCGGCCTGGAGTTCTGCCGGCGGGCAAAAGAGCTTGATGCCGGGGTGAAAATAGCCATACTTACCGGGTATGATTACCTGGACTATGCGATCCGCGCCATTAAGATCGGGGTGGATGATTATGCCCTGAAGCCGCTTTCGAAGGACGATATACAAAAGCTGCTCTCCAGGCTTGCGGAAAAGAAACGGGAAACCGACAGCTTCACCGCCGTACGGCAGGCGGTGGATAATCTGGCGATGGAAGCCGGTTCGGACGGAAAGGGCAGCCTTCGCGGCCAGATTTCGGAAGCATTGGAGAAGCATTTGTCTGATACCGGTTTTTCACTCAGTATGCTGGCGGAGGAATTGGGATACAGTGTGAGTTATTTAAGCACTTTGTTTAAAAAATATTTTGGTGGGAATTTCAGGGACTATCTTCTGGACGTGAGGCTGGAACGAGCCAAAATCCTTCTTTTGTCCACGGAAATGAAAAACTATGAGGTTGCCGCGGCGGTGGGAATTGAGGATCCGAACTATTTCAGTGTGTGTTTCCGGCGTAAGTATAAAACAACCCCAAGGGAGTTCAGAACGGAGGCGGGACGTGGAAAACAGATGTAGGATCCGAAACTGGCTCCGCAGGTTCGGCGTGCAGATTTCTTTTTTCTATCTGGGCCTGGGGCTGGCGATAATACTGATTCTGAGCGGGACCATTTATTTCTTTACAGCCAGTCTGCTGATGAATGAGATGGTTTCCAAAACCCATGATCTTCTGGAACTGAGCGGTAATAACATTGCTACCTATATTGCCAGAGTGAAGGGGGAATCGGATGTTTTTGCCAACAGCCCGGTCCTGCGGCAGTATCTGGAGGAAAACGATGAGAGCCTCCGTCCCGCGCTGATGTCGGACATTGAACAGCTGCTTAAAAATGATGACTGCAAGAAATCCATCGTGGTGGTTTCCAAGGACGGACGTATCCTTTCCAATGAGGAAAATCTGGATATGTCGGTTTCGGAAGATATGATGAAGGAAGACTGGTACATGGAATCCATCCATAACACGATGCCCGTTCTTACCGGAGCGAGGATGCAGAGCTTTTCCCCGGATAAAGACAACTGGGTGATTTCGGTGAGCACGGAGATCACGGACAGCGCCGGTGAGAATCTGGGCGTCCTTCTGATGGATATGGAATATGGGGTGGTTGAAGAACATCTGCGCAGCCTGGACGTGGGCAGAGAGGGCTATGTCTTTCTGGTTAATGACAGGGGGGAGCTGGTGTATCATAAGGATACCGGATTTTTTACTTCTCCTGAAAAAAAGGAGCAGCTGCTGACGTTGCTTGCAGAGGGGGATCGTTACGATAAAAAGAAAAACCTTCTTGTTTATCAGACGGAAATAGAAAAAACCGGCTGGATATTGGTCGGCGTGGTGTCTCTGGATACTCTGAAAATGCTGGAACAGCAGCTTCTTGAGGTGGTGCTTTTTATGGGAGCGCTGCTTTTCGGCGCGGTGATCCTGCTGGGGATCCTGTTTACCCGCCGTCTGGCGGTTCCCATGGCTGATCTGGAAAAGGGGATGGGGGAAATCGAAAAACTGGCCGAAATCAGTGTGCGTAAGCATAGCTTTCAGGAAGCAGAGATTTTGGCTGAAAATTATAATAAAATGATTTTCCGCATCCGGGGGCTGATGAAGGAAATCGCACAGAAAGAGGAAACACTTCACCAGGCGCAGCTGAATGCCCTTGTGAGCCAAATCAATCCCCATTTTCTTTACAATACCCTGGATACCATTGTCTGGATGGCGGAATTTAACGACAGCGCGAAGGTTATCGCCCTCACCAAGTCCCTTGCGGCTTTTTTCCGGCTGTCCCTGAATGGGGGAAGGGAGCTGGTTACGGCTGCCGATGAGCTGGAACATGTACGTCAGTATCTCTATATCCAGAAGGAGAGGTACGGGGATAAGCTCAGCTATGAAATCCGGGTTCCGGAGGAGTTTCTGGACTATACTGTGCCAAAAATCATCCTTCAGCCCATTGTGGAAAACAGTATTTATCATGGTATCAAGCCAATGGAGGGATTGGGACGCATTCTGGTGACGGCGCAGGAGGAAGGAGAATATCTGATATTCATGGTGGAAGATAACGGAGCGGGCTTTAACCCCGCGTCGCCAAAGGACGGCAGGTGTGTCCGGAAAGGAAGCGTGGGGCTTAAAAATGTGGAGGAACGCCTGAAGCTTTATTATGGGCAGGACTGCGGCATATCGATTGTTTCCTCTCCGGGCGCGGGCTGTACGGTGAAGCTTATGCTCAAAAAGCATGTGGTGCACAGGGAAACGGAATAGCTATGTGCTATTGAAAACCGGCCTGCTTCAGTACATGGCCGATGCGGGCAAGCCCTTCTTCGATCTTTTCTTCCGGTGTGTTGGAAAAATTAATGCGGAGGGTATTGAGCCTGCATTTGTTGGGGAAAAAGGAATAGCCCGGTACAAAGGCTACATTTTCCGCAATACAGCGTTCAAGAAGCTCTGTGGTATTTATCGCTTCATTCAGTTCCACCCAGAGGAAAAGTCCGCCTTCGGGCCTGGTGAATAGGGTGTCGGAAGGAAAATACCGGGTTATGGCTTCGATGGCGGTATCGCGGCGTCTGCGGTATACTTCCCTTATTTTATCGATGTGGGCATCAATATCATATTGCTCCAGATAGGCGGAGATTACAATCTGTGCGATGGTGTTGCACTGCAGATCGGCTCCCTGCTTTACCAGCACATATTTGCGGATCACCTCCGCATCCCCTGCAATCCAGCCGATACGGTAGCCGGGGCAGAATATTTTGGAGAAGGTTCCGGTACATATCACGCTTCCCGAGCGGTCGAAGGACTTGACGGAGGGTAAGAAGTCCCCCTCATACCGCAGTTCTCCGTAAGGATTATCCTCGATAACGGCGACACGGTATTTTGCGGACAGCTCGGCAGCCTGCTTCCGCCGCTCCAGGCTCCAGGTTTTCCCTGTGGGATTTTGAAAATTGGGTATGATATAGATCAGTTTGGCGGCGGGGTATTCCTTCAGCGCTTTTTCCAGGCTTGCGGGTATCATTCCCTCATCGTCTGTATCGATTTCGACAAAACGGCAGCCATAAGCCTTGAACGCACTTATTGCGGCCAGATACGTGGGGCTTTCACACAGAACCACGTCGCCCTCATCCAGGAATACCTTCCCGGAAAGATCAAGGGCCTGCTGGGAACCGTGGGTTATCATAATGTTCTCATCGCAGAAGGAAGTGCCAAGCTGTGTATTCATGCGTTCTGCGATCCATTTGCGCAGGGGCTGCCAGCCTTCCGTTGTGGTGTATTGAAGCGCCTGTTCACCGCAGCGGTCCAGGACATAATTGTTGACAGCCCTTATTTCTTCGATGGGGAAAAGCTCAGGGGCGGGCAGGCCGCCGGCAAAGGAAATAACCTCCGGCTTTTCCGTCAGCTTCAGCAGCTCCCTGATTTCCGACGCTTTTATTTCAGACATTCTTCTCGCATATTTATATTCCATGTTAATGCTCCTTATAAGATAGGGTTGATTTCATTTTCAGCGGGCCATGCCGCTTCTTTTGACAGACGTAATAATTCCCTGATGGCTTCACATAACAGCCTGATTCCTTCGGAAATCCTGTTTTTCGCAGGAAAGGTGTAATTCAGCCGGACGTGGGCTTCACCCTTCCGGGTTACGAGATAGGAGGGCATTCCCGGAAGGATGGCAACGCCTCCGGCCGCGGCTTTCTGGGCAAGCGCCTCTGCGGAAACGCCTTCCGGGAGAGTGCACCACAGATAATAGCCTCCGGCTGGAATATTCCAGGACAGGCCGGGAGGGGCATATCTGTCCAGCGCCTCCGCCATGATATCCCTTCTTTCCTTATATTCCCTGCGGATCAGGGTGAGATAGTCGGCCATTCCGCCGCTGACGATAAAACGCTCCACGACCTGCTGGGAAATGCAGTTGGAATGCAGGTCAGCGAGCTGGCGGATATTGCAGAGCTGGTGTATCAGTTTTTTGCCCGTGCAGATCCAGCCGAGACGCAGTCCGGGGGAAATGGTTTTGGAGAAGGTGGAAAGATACATGACATATCCGTTTTTGTCCATGGATTTCAGAGGGGAGAGCGGCTGGCCCTCAAAGTACAGCTCTCCGTAAGGATCATCCTCCAATACCGGAATTCCATATTTATTTACCAGCTCCAACAGCCGGATACGTTTGGCAAGGCTCATGCAGATGCCGGTGGGATTATGGTAGGCAGGCATTGTATAAAGGAATTTGGGCCGGTACCGGGACAAAAGCTGTTCAAGGATTTCCATATCCATCCCGTCATTTTCCATGGGAACCGCCATGATTTTGGCCCCGGCGGCCCGGAAGCTCTGTATGGCGGGAAAGAAGGACGGTTCCTCAATCAGGATGAGATCGCCCGGATTGATAAAGGCTCTGGTGATGAGATCTATCCCCTGCTGGGAACCCGACAGCACCATGATTTCCGAGGGCTGGCAGAAGCAGGAACGCTTCTGCATATAAGTGCTGATCACCTTTCGCAGAGAGGAAAAACCCGCCACAGGTGAAACCAGCAGTTCCTTCTGCCTGGATAACAGCTCCGCTTCTATTCCTTCAAAGGCCTGTGTGGGCAGGTTTTCAAAAGAGGCAATACCTGCCGCAAAAGAGATAACATCCTTCTGATTGGCTATTTCCAGATATTTATTTACATCGAAGGGCTCATGGTTTTTCAGGTAGTCGCTGTACAGGAATTCCCAGATGGGCTCTTTCTGATAAATTGTTTTGACGGGATATTCACCGACGGTACTGACAGCCACGGTACCGCGTCCCACATGGGAGGCCATCAGTCCGTCCGCCTTCAGTTCCTTATAAGCATTCAGCACGGTAGTCCGGTTTACGCCAAGGGCGTCCGCCAGCTGGCGTTCCGAAGGAAACTGAAAACCGTCGGGGATTTCGCCGGATGTGATCTGGGCCTGTATCTGCTCCACGATTTGCTTGTACAGCGGTATTTTTTTCGTCTTGTCAACCTGAATTTTCATAGCAGCTCCGATCTGTGCACATTATTTTGTAATGAAAACAAGAAGATAAAAAGTGATCTTCTGTTTTGAATTGGTTCGAACCAATATCAGTATGCATGCAAAATTATTGGATTTCAACATCCAATTTGGATTATATTTATACATCCAATTTATCCTTGGAGATAGAAGCAGAGGGAGTTGAAGAAAAGCGTATATGACACAGAAGCGAATTTTTTTGATTTTATAAAAAGAAAGGATGGCTGACCACAACCATCCTTTCCCTATTTTTTGGAAGAGAAGACTAATAAAAAAACATCATCACGTATCCGCACCTGTTTCATAAAACGGCTTAACAGCACCGAACAGTGCGGCATCATTAGCGAGCCGGGCAGGAACGATTTCTGCCAGCTGCCGATACTGGGGAGGAAGCTGTCGGTTTGTCTGTTTTTCCAGGAGCGGAATCAGGATGTCACTTTGCTTTGATATGCCGCCTCCGATTACCACCCTGTCAGGATCCAGCATCAGGATATTGTTAGCCAGGACGCGCCCCAGCTTCGCGGTCCAGTCCTCCAGAAGCTGCAGGCAGCAGGGATCATTGTCCCGGATACGCTGGACAAAGGCAAAGCCGTCAAGCTGAGTGCCGATGCCCTTCTGAGGATTCCAAGGGTGGAATAATCGATTTCAAGGTATTCTTCGGAGGAGGAATAATCACTGTAGCCAATTTCCCCGCTTTGAAAATGGCTGCCAGGATAGGGCCTGCCGTCCAGAATCAGGGCGCTGCCGATACCGGTACCGAGGGTGATGCACAGCAGGACACGGCTGCCCCGGCCGCTGCCCAGCCAGTATTCCCCCAAAGCGGCGGCCGTGCCGTCATTCATAATGGATACCTTGAGAGACGGATTGCGCTGCCGGAGGAATCCGGGAATATCCACACCCTTTAAATAGGGCAGATTTTCCACACCGCCCATACACAGCCCGTCCGAATGGATAAAACCCGGGCAGGACAAGCCCACGTTTACAGCGCCGCAGGCAAAGCCCTCATCGATGACAGGCAGCAGCCGCTGGTAGAATTCATCCAGATTTTTAAGGCCGGCAGTGGAAAAGGAATTTTTCCCCGTGAGCCGGCCATCGGCCGTTACATAAGCATATTTGGCGGAGGTTCCGCCGATATCAATGGATAGTGAAAGGTTATTCTGCATATAAATCTCCTGACATATTTTTAGTTTTAAGAAGGCAAAAGGGCTCCTTCAGAATAACAGATCTGTAATTTCATCTTTTTCCAGAAGAGCATAAGGGCTGAACGCGAACACGGTCATCCGCTCCAGTTCTCCCTTCCCGTTCTGTTCCCAGTTAATGGGAAGCAGCCTGTCCGTAATTCTTTCGTAGATTCTTTTCCCGGATTCCGTCGTCTGCAGCAGGTTCCATATCAAGCCGCACAGAACACAGATGTTATTATAAAAGCGCTCATAGTCGCTGTTTAGTTCAAACATCATGCTGCTTATTTCGGAATAACCGATTGTCAGCAGCGGATAAATCAGAGGCTGGTAAACAAGGTTCCATTTTTCCACAAGAGCATTGTCCCGGAGAAAAGCGTCGATCTGTTCCAACATACAGGCCGCGTGGACAGGAAGGCCATCGTGCTTTAAGGACGCTATTTTTTCAGCCTGCTGGGCTGTTTTTTTACTGCTGTAGGTGAGCTGTTCCGGGGTGAGGGCGGAAATGATGTATTTCATGCTGCGCAGGAAGGGCTGGTAGTCCTCGATTACCTTTCGGGAAATTTTGCTCCAGATGAATTCCTGGTATTCGCTTCGGTTTCCGGAAAGATAGGGCGTCCATATAAAAAGAGGGATGATTCTCTTGTCCAGCTCCGTGAAATCATCGGCGGCCGCCTTCTTTTCCTCATAGGACTCCATGAGCTTTAAGCTGGCGGCAAGGGAATCGCAGTCGATTGGTGCGGGATTGTTCTCAAAATAGCGGGCAAGGATGTCCACATTCCGCCGCATGGTATCGATCCGTTTTGTCAGAGTGTCAATCTGGCGGTAAAGATAATAGGAAGCGGTTCCGGGAAAACGAAGGATATGGCGGATATCCGAAACGGGAAAATCCAGCCTGCGCAGCCGTGAGATAATAATGAGATTGCGCACATCCTCATCTGAAAAATCATGGTATCCGTTAACCGGATCCTCCTTCGGCGTGATCAGCTTCTGGGAAATATAAAATTGAATGGTTCTTCTGGAAAGTCCTGTTTTTTGAATCACTTCTTTAATTCTCATGGACACTCCTTCCTTTTACAAAAAGCTGCCGCTCATTTGATGCAAAAGTCTCCGGCTGCCCGGCATCATCTAAAGTGTACACCAGGTGCACACTTTTTGGAAGGCACATTGTGGATAAAAATACATTTCATGTAATAATCCTCTGATAATTATAACAAAAGCTGAATAAAAAAACACCATTGACTGTACAGATTGTGGATAGTTTATAATGAAAATATAAGAAAAGGAGGACGGCGCATATGTATGAAAAATTATTTTCTCCCATCACAATCAAAGGGATGGAACTGAAAAACCGTGTTATCCTGCCCGCGATGGGCACCCGTATGAGTGATCATAAAATGGTAACGGATAAGCTGATCCGGTATCATGTCGCCAGGGTGAAGGGCGGAAACGGACTGAATATGGTAGAGGTTGCCAGCGTGGAGCCGTTAAGCTCCCCCAAGCAGTTCCTTTCCATTGCGGAGGATATGTATATCCCGGGGCTGAAAAAACTGACCAATGCCATTCATGAGACGGGCGGAAAGGCGGGAATCCAGCTTTGGCAGGGAAGTATCGCCGTGAGCTTTGATCCGGCTGCGATAATGTATGTGGCATCGGATATGCCTGTATCGGCGGAGCTGACGCTGCCCGGCATCAGCGTGGAACAGATTCATTACATAGCGGACTGCTTCGGAAAGGCGGCGGCAAGAGCGGCAGATGCCGGCTTTGACTGCGTGGAATTCCATTGTGCCCATAACTACCTGCCTCATTCCTTCCTGTCAGGCGGAATCAACCATCGGACGGACGAATATGGCGGATCCCTGGAAAACAGGGCGCGTTTCCCTTTGGAGGCCATCCGCGCCATCCGCAGTGCAATCCCTGAGGATATGCCGATTTTCATGCGGATTGATGCCCATGATGATTATCTGGAAAACGGACTGACCATAGAAGAGGTGGCCCAGTTCTGTAAATGGGCAAAGGAAGCAGGAGTGGATGTCCTGGATATCTCCAGAGGAAATATCATAACGCCTGCATTGAAATATGAGGTGCCTTCCCTTGATTTGCCCTGCGGCTTCAACATTGACAATGCGGCATATATCAGAAAAGAAACAGGTATGCTGACGGTCGGCGTGGGCAGAATCAATACGCCGGAGCTGGCGGAGCAGATCCTGGAAGAAGACAAGGTGGATATGGTGGTTATCGGCAGGGGACAGCTGGCGGATCCTGAATTCTGCAACAAGGCAAAATCGGGAAAAAGAGAGGACATCGTAACCTGTGTGGGCTGCGACCAGGGCTGCTATGACGGCTTTTCCAATTTGGATATGCCCCATATCACCTGTCTGAGAAATCCGGCGGTGGGACTGGAAGCGGAGCTGGAACCGGTTCCCTGTGAAGAGCCCGAAAAGGTGCTCATCGCAGGCGGCGGAATCGCCGGAATGCAGGCGGCACTGATATTAAAGGAACGCGGTGCCAGACCTGTGATTTATGAAAGCGGCGATCATCTGGGAGGACAGTTCCTGCTGGCAGGGGAAGCGCCCCGCAAACAGGAAATGAAGGCAGCCATGCTTTCCATGGCATCCCAGGTAAAAAGAGCGGGAATTGAGGTTCACCTGAATACACCGGCAACTCCTGAACTGATTGCGGAGGAAAAGCCGCATACCGTAATCTGTGCGATTGGTTCCTCACCGATCAGCCTGAAAATTCCCGGTGCGGACGGGGAAAATGTGGTGAATTCCCATCAGGTACTGGGTGGTAAGGTGAAGGTTTCCGGTACGGCGGTGGTAATCGGCGGCGGCCTTGTGGGTATGGAAGCGGCGGAATACCTGGCTGAAAATGGCTGTAAGGTTACCGTTCTTGAAATGCTTCCGGAGGTATGCGCTGATATCGGGCCTGTCCGGAAAATCTGTGTTATGGAAGAAATAGCAAAACGTGGAATCGCCACTGTTACAAATATCACGGTCAACAGGATTGAGAACGGATGTGTTTATGGAAGCAAGGATGGAAAAGAAGAGTCCTACCCCTGCGATTATGCGGTTGTTGCGGTTGGTTCCAGAAGCAATGACTCATCCGCATTGGAAGAAAGCTGCCGCAGTGAGGGCATCGCTTTTGTGAAGGTTGGGGATGCGCTCCGCGCCCGCCGTGCGATGAATGCCACCTTTGAAGCGCAGGAAGCGGCAGTGAAATTCGACCAGCCGGAATACCGTGCGGCGATTTCCAAAGCGCCCAGGACCGTTTTTGTAACAGGCGGAACCGGCAAGATGGGAATTGAAACGGTGAAACAGCTGCTGGCAAGGAAACCCAAATTTGCGGTCCGTATGCTGGCCCGTCCATCCGCCAAGAACAAAGAGCTTGTGAAGAAGATAGCCGATCCTTATCTGGAAGTGCTCTGGGGAGATATGAAGGATTACGAAACCATTTTGAAATGTGTGACAGGCGCGGATTATGTGCTGCACATCGGAGCCATGGTATCTCCCGCGGCGGATAAGTATCCGGAAGAGACGCTGTATACGAATATCGGCTCCACGCTGAATATTATTAAGGCCATTAAGGAACAGCCGGATCCGGACAAGGTGAAATTTGCCTATGTGGGTACTGTGGCCATGACAGGTGACAGGCCGGTGCCCGTAAACTGGGGGCGCTGCGGGGATCCCATCAATCCTTCCGCACATGATTACTATGCGATGTCAAAGGTGTTTTCCGAGCTTTCCGTATTTGACAGCGGCCTTAAATATTGGGTTTCCATTCGTCAGACCGGGCAGTATCCGCCGGATCAGGGAGCGGGCGAGGAACCGATTCAGCATCATCAGAACCCCAACAATGTTCTGGAATGGAGCACCGCGGTGGAATCCGGTATCTGTATGGCAAATCTCTGCGAAGACTGGGTGCCTGAAGAATTCTGGAGAAAGGCCTATAATTTAAGCAGCGGCAAGGGATGGCGTTTTGCCCATTGGGAACTGATGAATTTCAGCTTCGGGCCTATGGGAATCCGTTATCAGGATGTGTTTGACGTGACAAAATGTGCGCTTTACAACTTCCATGGGCAGTACTATACGGATTCCGATCTGCTGGATGACTATTTACATTTCAGGGTTATTCCTCCGGAAAGCTACCGTGCGGAGGTTACGGTGGAAATGGAAGCGATGATGAAGAATCCCATGATTGCCGCAATGATGCCTAATACGCAGTCCATGAAGGAGAATCTGGAAAAAATCAGCCATAAGGAGATGGGAACCTCCTGGATGCTGGAAAAGGATCAGGAAGACTGGATTCATGCATTTTTCGGCTCCAGGGAAAAACAGCAGCAGATTAAGACTGTGGAGGAAGGATATGAGTTTTATCATCCTTCAGAGGAAAATCCGGTTTATATGGATCATGGCTATGATGAAAATAAGGCTTTGGAAGACCTGGATGCTGAGGATATCAGGAAAGCAGCACAGTTCAGAGGCTGTGAGCTGCTGGACGAAACCATCCCCGACATTTATACGCCTCTCCGGTTCAGATGTTCGCAGGGACATGAGTATAAAATGAGCGTCAACGCAATGCTGCGCGGCGGACACTGGTGTCCGGAATGCCAGCGGAACACCTGGCACTATGCCGATATGGCCCGCAAGAGCCCGTTCTATGCACAGGTTTGGACGCCGGTACATGGAAATGAGGACGACTACAGCATACCCATGCGTTTCTCCGCATTTGATATCTGGAATGAACTGAAGGAAAAGCTGGGTCTTGTATAAGAGGATATAAAAAGATAATACACAACAGGGGGACAGCAGCTCACACGGGCCGCTGTCCCCCTCATTTTTTCAGCAAAAAAATTTATTACTAATCAAAATGATATATGGTAATTTCTTCCGCATGAAATACAGAACCGTTGCGGGTGCCTGTAGCGTACATACTCCTTCCTTTTTCCAGATCAGCGGCGGTTGCCTCACTGGTAGTGGAAGTAATACCCATATCGGAAGAAGAACAGATGGTAAATACAGTATCCTCCGTATAGGTTACCTCAATGAAAGCTGTCGGATCGGGGTCAGCGGGAGAGACAGCAAGCAATCCATCCTCACCCAGATCCTCCGTAAAGGTTTCGCTGACCCTGAAGCTGGACGAGTCGATTTCTTCAATGGTTCCATCTAACCTGTCTTTGGAAGCCGAGGTTTGCCCCGAAGCTGTTTCCTGAGCTTCGGATGAGGATATCCCTTCCGGTGCTTCGGCCGAAGCATCAGGCTCAGAAACGGCTTCACCAGTATTCTCCACAGATGCAGCAGACGCTCCCGGATCTCCAGAAGCGGCCTCCGCCTTATCTCCCGAACCGCATGCACTCAAAAGCAGCGCACACAGCAATAAGGCAGGCAGCCTGCAAAAAATATTGTCCCTTGTTCTTTCCATCACTTTTTTCATTTGTTTCCTTCCTCTCATTTTCATATTGGCTATTAACCAAAAATATCATAACAGCTAATTCTCTAAAGTATTTCTAAACGAGTAATCCCTTTCCTCCCGGCCCTCCCTCCTGCGCACCGTGTCCCTGTCCTTTTCCCTGGCCCCTGCCCTTTCCGGAAACCGTCCGGCGGCACACCTCTCTGCCTGTCGGCTGCAGACAAAAAAAGGGGCGTTTCTAACTGTTTTGCACCAATACTCCGCTGCCAACGCGGCTGAACTCCTCCCTTTGGTCGTCAAACAACGCCGCTAAGAACAGGCAGCGGAGTATCGGCACAAAACAGTAAGTAACAGCTCCCATTTTTTGAGATGCAGCCGACAGGCA
>ERZ857882.4334-NODE-4334-length-12343-cov-6.088135_pt1 | contig 12343 bp, 9 predicted proteins | sample MGYA00519697_ERZ857882 | MGnify/ENA primary metagenome ERZ857882 (study PRJEB31778, sample SAMEA3449373) | human gut metagenome | biome: human gut; feature: human-associated habitat; material: faeces | place: United Kingdom | collected 2010/2012 ... | reverse complement strand
TGACGGGGGTGCCGATAACACCGTTGGTGGTATAGAACAGCTTATAGATGATGTTCTTCAGCGCCTGATAAAAGTCGGGGTTCCAACCGAGCTGGTTGTAGAAGGTGTACACCAGCAGCACGCCCACCACGCACAGGATGGGCAGACCCACGCAGCGGCGGCACAGCTCCAGCAGGATCAGGATACCCACCGCGCCGATGACCACATGGATGGGCTCGATGCGGGTGGCCAGCTTGATCAGCGTCATGGCGTTGAAGGCGAAATACAGGAAGCAGCCGGTACCCACCAGCATCAGAACAATATCATACCAGGGCATGAAGTTGACCTTCACATGGCCCTTCTTGATGGGATAGGTCAGAAAACCGATGAATACGATGCAGGCCAGGAACAGGCTCAGACGGGTCTCCGGCAGAGCCGTGGACCACAGGGTCATTGCGATGCAGTACAGAGAGAACGCCGCCATCAGCCCGCCGGTGATCCAGCGGAGGGGGCCTTCCCAGATGCGGGTGTTGGATTCACGGTCATATTTGCGCATCACCGCGTCCAGATCGGCGGCCATATCCTCGCCGGAGGCGGCGGAGGTGTCAACAGCCGGGGCCTCTTCGACCCGTTTCTTGAACAATTTCATAGTGGATCTCCTTGGTGTGGTTTTGGGGATGCTATGCCAAAGAACAGCGAGAACTACGGCGGGACGGGCCCGCCGTAGTCTCAATAGAGGTTTTTCCTGTTAATGTTCCGTACAGCTTTTACTGAACGGTGAAGCCCTTCTCGGCAAAGTACTTGGCAGCGCCGGGGTGATAGGGCACGGAGGTGATGGAGGAACCGAACTCCAGGCTCAGCTCGCCATACTTGGCGTGGCTGCTGACCAGATCAGCGGCGTTGTCAAAGATGTCGGCGGTCAGGGCATAGATGGCATCCTCAGACACATCGTTGCGGGCCAGGATCACAGCGGCCACGGCCACGGTGGTCACATCCTCATCCAGACCGTACACATCCTTGGGGATGACGGTCTTGGTGTAGTAGTCGGAGGTCTCCAGCAGCTTGGCGATATGCTCGTCATCCAGGCTGACCAGATGCACGTCCTTGGTGGTAGCCAGGTCGGTAACAGCAGTGGTGGGAGCGCCGGCCACGATAAAGGCGGCGTCGATCTTGCCGTCCTTCAGGTCGTTGGCGCTGTCGCCAAAGGACTGATAGGTGGCGTTGATCTGGGTAAACTCATCGTTCTCGTTGACATCGCCCAGGCCGTAAGCGGTCAGGATGTCCTTGGCGTTGAAATACACACCGGAACCGGCGGCGCCCACGGAGACCTTCTTGCCCTCCAGGTCGGCCACGGTCTTGATGGTGGGATCAACGGTGACGATCTGCACCTGCTCCATGTACAGGGCGGCCACGGTGGAGAAGCAGTCCACCTTGCCGTGCTCTTCAAAGATGTTGGTGCCGTTATAGGCATAGGCCATTACGTCGGACTGGCAGAAGGCCAGCTCGGCATTGCCGTCCTGCAGCTCCTGCACGTTGGACTGGGAGCCGTTGCCCACCAGGCCGACCACGTCGACACCGGCGTTGTTGGTGGCATGCTGAGCGATGACGCTGCCGAAGGCGTAATAGGTGCCGGACTCGCCGCCGGTGACGAAGCGCAGCTTGGCCTTGGCGTCGCTGCCGCCGTTATCGCCGTTGCTGCCGCCGCAGGCCACCAGGCTCAGAGCCATGACCAGCGCCAGGATCAGTGCAAAAAACTTTTTCATGATATACTCTCCTCACTTTAATTGTGCCGCGCGCCGCGGCCAAACGGATTCAACGGACGTATTATACTCCCGCGCCCCGTTTTTTGCAAGTCAAAATGAAGAAAAATTCATTTTAATTTTTGCACAGTCTTTACACCGCGGATCGCCGCGCGAGTTTTCTTCCGGTTTGGCCGGGTGATTCTTTGGTTTTATGCGGGATATGCACGGAGATATCCATATTTCTATTGCCGCGAAAGCCCATGCCTTTTGGCGGCTGTCTTGCAAAAATTGCAACAAAAAGACATCCGCCCTGCAAAACGCATCGTTTTGCAGGGCGGATGCACCAGATATTGTGGTCGCCGGTCATCTGCTGCGCTTGAGGATCTCGCACACCAGCGCGTATACCCGCTCGGTGGAGGGCACATTCAGCCGTTCCCGGACAGAGTGTACGTCGTGCAGCTCTGGCCCCATGGAGACGGCGTCCAGGCTGGGAATCTTCTCGATCAGCAGGCCGCACTCCAGGCCGCCGTGGGTGGCCTCCACCACGCCCTCCTTGCCGGTCAGGTCGTGATAGGCCGCCAGCACCGTGTCGCGGAAGGCGGAATTGCGCTCATACTGCCAGCCGGGGTACCTGCCCCGCTCGGTGACGGTACCTCCGGCGAACTCCACAATAGAATGAACACGCTGGGCCAGCATCTCCTTCTGGGAGGCGATGCTGGAGCGAATGGAGAAGGTGATATACAGGCCGTCCTCCTCCAGCTTCAGTACGCCCATGTTCAGGGAGGTCTGCGTCAGGCCGGGGAAGTCCACGCTCATGGCCTGCACGCCCTGGGGCAGCGCCAGCAGCGTGTGCAGCATCAGGTTGGTGGTAATCTCGCTGATAGCGGCGGTCACGTCGGCCTTGCCGCAGGTCAGGGAGATGCCGTCGTCGCAGCCGGCGTATTCGTTTTTCAGGATGGCGTCGAATTCCGCGATGAACGCCTCAAATTCCGCCTCCTTCCCGGCGGGGATAGCCACCGCCGCGTCACAGCGGGAGCAGATCACGTTGTCGAACTGGCCGCCGGAGACCGCCGCCAGCCGCAGGCCGTGAAGGCGCTCCATGGCGCTGTACAGCACCCGGCCCATCTGCTGGTTGGCGCTGGCCCGGCCCAGATGGATGTCCGCGCCGGAGTGGCCGCCCTGCAGGCCGGAGAGCGTAACGGTATAGCCGCTCATGCCGTCCACCGGCTCCATAGCGCCGGGCAGATGGCAGTCTGCCCGCAGTCCGCCCGCGCAGGACACCGTGAACACGCCCTCCATCTCGGAGTCCAGGTTCAGCAGCTTTCTGCCCTTCAGATCGGAGCAGTCCAGCGCGAAGGCGCCGTCCATGCCCACCTCTTCGTCCACGGTGAACACCGCCTCGATAGGCGGATGGGCCAGCGTGTCGTCCGCCAGAATGGCCAGGATCATGGCCACGGCGATGCCGTTGTCGCCGCCCAGCGAGGTCTTGTCGGCCCACACCCACTGGCCGTCCGTCCGCAGGTCGAGACCCTCCGCGGCCATGTCCTTGGTGCAGTCGTCGGTCTTGGCGCAGACCATGTCGATGTGACCCTGCAGGATGATGGGCGCGGCGCTCTCATACCCCGCGGAGGCGTCCTTCCAGATGATGACGTTGTTGCAGCTCTCCTGCCGGTACCGCAGGCCCAGCTCCCTGGCGAAGCCCACGCACATGTCACTGATGATCTTGGTGTTGCCGCTGCCGTGAGGCACAGAGCAAAGCTTTTCAAAATACTCGAATACCTTTTCAGGCTTCAGTCCGGATAAAACTGCCATAGTATTTACCTCCAAATTGAAATGACAAGGCTGATACAGCCCATGCGGGCAGCATGGGCTGTATCAGATCGTTATTACGCGTCGGGAAGCGTGGTGTCCTCGCTGCCGGGGATCAGATCGTCGCCGGTGGAGGGATCCTCCTCATCGGGTTCCTCGGTCACGACCGGGACGAACTCCGTCAGATATGCTTCCTCAGGCAGCCCGGCCAGATAACCGGGGATGTTGATGATGACGCCGTCCATGTTCTTGGGGATGGGGATCTTGTAGGTCTGGACTTCTTCCGCACCGTTCTTGGTCTCCATGACCTCCAGCGTCACGGTAAAGGTCTGGCCCAGGCAGGTGGTGGAGCCGCGCTCCTTGTCGTACAGCTTGGTCAGCTGCTCACCGTCCACGGTGACCGTCACCTTATAGGGGGCCTTGTAGGTCTGGCCCTCGTATTCCAGGGTCTTGTTGTCCAGATAGATGGTATGGCCGCGGCCAATGATGCTCATGATGATGCCGATCACGATCAGCACCACAACGGCGGCGATTCGGATAATCAGTTTGCGCGCTTTCATTCTGTCTTACCCTCCTCTTCCAGCTGAGCCTGGGCCAGCATCTGGCCCAGCATGCTCTGGGACTTACGCTTCTTGGCCTCGTACATGACCAGCGCGACCGTGATAACGGCGTAGGAGATGAACACACGGAAGTACTCGCCGATCATGGAGTCACCAGTGATCTTGGTACCGGCAAAGGGCGCCACCACGAACATGGTATGGAACAGGATAACGCCCAGGAACACATTGCCGATGGACGCCTTTTCCACGGACGCGCCGCCCACCAGCAGCGCCGCGATGCAGAACATACCCACATTGGTATGGGCGGTATAGGTGGGGAAGTTGCCCATGTTCTGCAGATAGATGATCATGCCGAAACCGGCGAACACGGTGGACATGACGATGGAGATGATACGGGTGCGCTCCACGTTGATACCGGCGTCACGCGCCACTTCCATATCCTGGCCCACGGCGCGCATATCCTGACCCAGCTTGGTCTTACGGAACCAGACGATGAACAGGCAGGCCAGCGCGATGATGATCAGAGTCAGCACGGGGATCTTGACGCCGCCCACATAGACGGCCAGGGCGTTATCAATGCTCTGGCGCATGGGCAGCAGGCTGACGGTATTGCGGATACCGTAGCCGCGGGGCAGCTTCAGAGAGTTATGGGCGATGGGGATAATGGGGCCCATCATGTACAGCACCACCAACTGATACACACCGCCCATAAAGAAGGCGATGAAGTAGCTGGTGATCATCTCACGGCCCTTGGCCCGGTTCAGGATCTTGCCGCACATCAGGCCCAGCAGCACGGAGATGGGAATGGAGATGATCGCCGCCAGGATCAGGCCGGGAATGCCCCAGATCTGCCAGTCGGCCACCAGGATCAGGCCGATCTCACCGGCCATGGCGCCCAGGGTCATACCAAAGTTCAGACCCATACCGGCCATGATGGGAATCAGCAGGCTCAGGATCATGAAGGAGTTGCGGCCCAGGCGGGTCATGACTTCATTGAGCACATAGCTGGGCGAAAAGCCGGACAGCGGGATCATGATCAGGCAGATGATAATAAACAGCACGGGCACCGAGTTGTCGCGGACAATGCCCACAGGGCTGAAATTCTTCCGTTTTCCTTTCATGCTCAGCGCCCCCTTTCAGTCTTTCTGGTCAGAGCGTACAGGATCATACCGTTGGAGACAACGATACGGATGACCTCGGACATGTCCATGTGGAAGGCGGAGTTCATGACCGTGGGGGTCATGGTGACGATGCCCTGATAGAGGAACGTACCGATGATCACGTTGGCGATAGACGCCTTGTTTACCGAGGCGCCGCCGATCAGAATGGCGGCCACGGCGGGCATTGCCATCCAGAAGGGGCCCATGTACAGCTGGATGAAGCCGAAGCCCTGCTCGTACACCAGGATGCCCACGGCGCCCAGCCAGGTGGACATGACCACGGAGATCAGGCGGATCTTGTCCACGTTGATGCCGGCAGCCTTGGCGAAGGCGGGGTTGGAGCCCACGGCGGTCATGGCGGTGCCGGTCTTGGTGTGCAGGAACGCCCACATCAGGAAGGCCAGCAGCGCGAAGAACAGCAGGCTTCCGGTGGGGATCACCAGATTGATACCCAGAGCCTCGTTCAGGTCGATCATCAGGAAGTTGGCCAAGGCCTTATCATAGAAGCCCTCCAGGGAGACGACGGTACGCAGGCCGGTACCGGCGAAGCCCCAGACCATGGTGGGGCTGTGATACGGCAGCAGCAGCCACATCATGCACATGAAGGACACCGAGGAGAAGCCCACATAGGTGGCGACCATCATCTCGCCGCCCTTGATCTTGTTCAGCAGCCAGCCGTAGCCGCCGCCGAACAGCAGCGCGAAGGGGGTGGAGATCAGAATGGCCATAATGAAGCTGGCAAAGCCGGTAAAGCCCAGCTCGATGGACAGCGTGGCGCCCAGCAGGCCGGAAATGATGCCCAGAGGCAGGCCGAAGTTCAGGCCGCAGCCGGAGTGGATCATGGGAACCATGGCCAGCACCAGAACGGCGTTCCAGCTGAAGCGGGTGATGGTGTTGGTCAGCTGGGTGGTAAAGTCCGCTCCTACGATAGGCGCCGCGATGAACAGCAGCAGCAAAAAGCCCGTAATGATCAGGCGGGGCAGGCCGAAGCTATCCACCAGTTGTGCAAATTTCGTCTTGTTGCCAAGACTCGTCGTTACATTTTTGCCCATCTTGTCCTCCTTACTTCACCTGACTGACCATCAGCATGCCGAATTCCTCGGCGCTGTGGTCAGCCGGCAGGATACCGGCGATCTTGCCGCCGGAGACGATGGCGATCCGGTCACAGGTCTGGCGCAGCTCCTCCAGCTCGGAGGAGATCATCACCACGGTGATGCCGCTCTCGCGGTTGAACTTTTTCAGCGCCTCCAGCACCAAAGCCTTCGCGCCGACGTCGATGCCGCGGGTGGGCTCGGAGACAAACAGGAAGCGGGGCTCCAGCGCGAACGCCTTTGCCAGACAGATCTTCTGCTGGTTGCCGCCGGACAGCTCTCTCGCCTTCTGCAGAGAGCTGGTGCACTTGATCTGCAGCTCGTCGATGTATTTCTGCGTGACCTCGTGAATGGCCTTTTCGTCGCGCCAGGTGAAGAACAGGCGCTTCTTCAGGAACTTGTTGTGGATCTGCATGGCAGGGAAAGCCACGTTCCACTCCAGAGACTCGTCCAGCAGCAGGCCCACGCCCCGGCGATCCTCTGACACGAAGGCCAGCGAGGCGTCCAGACATTTGCGGGGACTGTTCAGGTCGATGGGCTTGCCGTCAAACTCCACGGTACCGCCGGCTTCGTACAGGCCCATGATACCGTTGGGGATGCCCAGCTTGCCCTGACCGGCCAGACCGCCGATGCCCAGGATCTCGCCTTCCTTGATGTCAAGGTTCACGTTGCGGACGATCTCGCCGGGCATATCCACCCACAGCTTGCGGATGGACATGATGGTCTTGGCATCGGGATCGATCTTGATGTCCTGGGCCGCGGCGCCGCTTTCCACATTGCGGCCCACCATCCATTTGGTGATGTCGGACACGTCCGTCTCCTTGGCGGGGGTGTCCTTGACCACATAGCCGTCGCGCATGATGACCACCTTGTCGCAGACGGACAGGATCTCATGGAGGCGGTGGGTGATGAAGATGACCGCGATGCCCCGTGCGGACATACCGCGGATGGAGTCCAGCAGCGCGTCGGCCTCTTTCTCCGTCAGCACGGCAGTGGGCTCGTCCAGGATCAGCAGCTTCAGGTTTTCCTTACTGAGCTCACGGGCGATCTCGGTAAACTGCTTGTGGCCCACGGGCATGCTGCTGATGACCATTTTCTGGTCGATCTCCACGCCCATTTTTTCGATGGCGCTCTTGGCGCGCGCATCCATTTCCTTATAGTTGAGAGTGTCCATTCTGTCGCCGAACACTTCTGAGATGACGTTTTTCTTTTTCGGCTCACGGTTGAGCAGAATATTTTCCGTGGCGGTAAAGCCCGGGATCAGGGAAAATTCCTGGTGCACCATGCCGATACCGGCCTTCAGTGCGTCAAACGGCGTATTGAAGGTCATCTTCTCGCCGTTGATAAGGACGTCGCCCTTATAACCGCCGGTCTCGCGGATCACGTCCATGCCGAACAGGATTTTCATCAGGGTGCTCTTGCCGGCGCCGTTTTCGCCGACCAGACCCAGCACCTCGCCCTCTTTCAGCGTGAAGTTGATGTCCGTCAACACCTGGTTTCCGAAGAAGTCCTTCTGGATGTTGCGCATCTCCAACAGGGGAGCATTCTTATTTTCCATAATATACCCTACCTAAAAGTAAACAGGGGGGAGGATTCCCTCCCCCCTGTCCTATACCTTGTGCTTTACAAAAGCGATGTCAGCTGATGGTGAAGTACTTCTCGGGGATCTCCACCTCAGCGTTGCCCATGAACTTGCCGGGATCGCCCATGATGTAGGTATCCTGATAGATCAGGAACACGTTCTCGGACTTGACGCCGGTGGTAGCGTTGGTATAGCCGGCGCCGTTCCACTCAGCCTTGGGAGAGTACTTCTGCAGGGCGGAAGCAACATCGTCCATGTCGGTCAGCTCGGCAGTGCCGTCGATGACGTTCTTTGCGTGCTGGGCCAGACCGGCGGACAGGGTATAGCCATAGGAGTAAGCCCAGGTGCCGAAACGGCCGGCGCCGCCCTTTTCATTGATGGCGGACTCGACCTTGGCCAGGATCTTCTCGAAATCGCCGGCTTCCTCGGTCAGGTCCAGACCCAGAGCGCCGGGATAGCCCATCAGGGGAGAGGGCAGGTCAGCCTCGATGAAGTAACCGCCGTATTCCAGCAGCTGCTTCAGCAGGGGCTCGGTGTGCGCGTCGTTGGTGCAGAAGTAAGCGGCCTTCTCGCCGTACTTGCCGACCCACTCAGGCACCTTCTCCAGGATGTAAGCCTGAGCGCCGGACACGCCAACGTCAGAGGTGGGGTCGGGAGCGGTCTCTTCCACCAGAGTCATGCCAAACTCCTCGCAGGCGGCCTTCATGATCGCCAGACGGCGGCTCATGGTCTCATAGGCCAGATGGCGGGGGAAGGAAATGTGCACGAAGGTATCGCAGCCCAGCTCATGAGCGGTGCGGATGATCAGATAGCCGCGGGACACGAAGTCGTTGTTGCAGACCAAGTCAGCGGCGGAGCCGATCTCGGGCAGGTCCTCGTGAGCCTCACCAGCGATGCAGATGATGTCGGGGCGGGTCTCTTTGATCTTACGGAAAGCCTCAGTGGTGCCGGGAACAGCTTGGTTCACGATGATGGCCTTCATGTCGGGATCAGAGGACAGATTCACGATGTTCTGGATGGTGGTCTCCAGCTCTTCGGTGAAGTTGTCGGGATAGATGGCCAGCGTGACCATATCCTCGCCATACTCCGCCTGGAAAGCCTCGGCGCCGCGGCGGTCGTCCTCAGACTGAGAAACGGAGCCGGTCACGATGCCGATCTTGTACTTGGCGGGAGCGTCGGTGTCGCCATCGGTGTTGCTGCCACCATTGTTGGGGGTGTTGCCGCCGCAGGCCACCAGGGTCAGTGCCATGGCCAGCGCGAGCAGCAAGCTCAGAAACTTTTTCATACTTACCTCCTGATTTTTCATTTTTTTGCAAAAGGGTGCTAATGGGGTACAATAATTTTACCAGATAGGTTCATTATTTGTCAATACGAACGCGGCCACGGTCGGCGGGCATCATAGCGACACATGTCTGCAATGCGCGAACAAATTCTTGCTCTTGGTGTAAAATTGCACAAATTCCGGCACCTTTTCTCAACTTTCTTGCGCTATTTTTGGTTCTAATTCCAAACGTCGTTTTTCGTATCAGGAAAACATTTTCTTTCTACGGTGTGTCTGCGGCCCGATTTTTCCGGTTTCCGACTGGCGAAATGCTGGAAACGGCGGGGTTGGGCGCAAAAAAGCAGTGTGCCGTCCGGCAATTCGCCGGACGGCACACTGTATGAATATGCGAAAAACTGTATTTTTATCGAGACTCAGTCGCGGGACTTGCTGTCCACGATCTCGTGCAGCTTGGCGCTGAAATCGGCCAGCGTCATGGCGCCCAGATCCTCGCCCTTGCGGGTACGGACGGAAACGGTGCCGTTCTCCATGTCGCGGTCGCCCACCACCAGCATGAAGGGGATCTTCTCCAGCGTGGCCTCGCGGATCTTCTTGCCCACCTTCTCGTTGCGGCTGTCCACCTCCACGCGGAAGCCCTGCTTACGCAGCTCCGCGGCCTGCTGGGCGCAGTAGTCGGCGGCGCGGTCGGTAATGGGCAGGAAGCGCACCTGCTCCGGCATCATCCACGTGGGCAGCGCGCCGGCGTACTCCTCGATGAGGTAAGCCAGCGTCCGCTCGTAGCAGCCCAGAGACGTGCGGTGGATGATATAGGGCAGCACCTTGTTGCCGTTCTCGTCGATATAGTACATACCGAAACGCTCGGCCAGCAGCATATCGATCTGGATGGTGACAAGGGTATCCTCCTTGCCGTAGACGTTCTTGTACTGGATATCCAGCTTGGGGCCATAGAACGCGGCCTCGTCGATACCCACGGTGTAGTCCACGTCCAGGTCCTTCAGGATGCGCTCCATAACGGACTGTGCGTGATCCCACTGCTCCGCCGTACCCTCGTACTTGTTGTTGGGGTTGGCGGGATCCCACTGGGAGAAGCGGAACGTACACTTATCCAGCAGGCCCACAGTACCCAGACAGTACTTGGCCAGATCGAGGCACTGCTTGAACTCCTCCTCCAGCTGGTCGGGACGCAGCACCAGATGACCCTCGGAGATGGTGAACTGGCGGACGCGGATCAGACCGTGCATCTCGCCGGAATCCTCGTTGCGGAACAGGGTGGACGTCTCGCCCAGGCGCATGGGCAGGTCGCGGTAGCTGCGGCCCCGGTTCAGGAAGACCTGATACTGGAACGGGCAGGTCATGGGACGCAGGGCAAAGCACTCCTTCGTCTCATCCGCGGGATCGCCCATGACGAACATGCCGTCCAGATAATGATCCCAGTGACCGGAGATCTTGTACAGCTCACGCTTGGCCATCAGAGGCGTCTTGGTCAGCAGATAGCCACGCTGCTGCTCGGTGTCCTCCACCCAGCGCTGCAGCAGCTGGATAACGCGGGCACCCTTGGGCAGCAGGATGGGCAAGCCCTGGCCAATGCAGTCCACAGTGGTGAAATATTCCAGCTCGCGTCCCAGCTTATTGTGGTCGCGCTTCACGGCCTCCTCCCGCTCCTTCAGATAGGCATCCAGCTCGTCCTTGCTGGGGAAGGCCACGCCGTAGATACGCTGCAGGGTCTGCCGGTTGGAGTCGCCGCGCCAGTAAGCGGCGTTGCAGGCGGTAAGCTTGATGCCGTTGCCCTTGATGCGGCCGGTGGAGTCCACATGGGGACCGGCGCACAGGTCCACGAACTCGCCCTGCTTGTAGAAGGAGATGTGGGCGTCCTCGGGCAGATCGTTGATGAGTTCCACCTTGTAGGGCTCTTCCTTTTCCTCCATGTACTTGACGGCCTCGGCGCGGGGCAGCTCGAAGCGCTCCAGCTTCAGCTTCTCTTTACAGATCTTACGCATTTCAGCCTCGATCTCGCCCAGGTCGTCCTGGGTGAAGGCGAAGGGCGCGTCCAGATCGTAATAAAAGCCGTTGTCGATGCTGGGGCCGATGGCCAGCTTCACCTCCGGGTGCAGGCGCTTGACAGCCTGGGCCAGGATGTGGGAGCAGGTGTGCCAGTAGGTCTTGCGGTACTGTTCGTTTTCAAACGTAAATTCCTTGTTTTCCTTGTTGACTTCGCTCATAGTCTGTTCCTCCTTGTGATCGGGGCCGGATAAATAAAAATCCCCACCCCTGAATGGTATCAGGGGTGAGGTAATAGGCATTACTCCACGGTTCCACCCTGCTTACGGCCTGCGCAGCATTTTTACTGTCCGCTGCGGATGGCGGGATATCTTTCGTCGAGACAAGGCGCAGGAGCGCAGGAATACGGTCTGTATTTCAAGCTCCTGTCACACAGTATCGGCGGAAGAGGTCCGGCATACGCCGTCGCTCGTGACCTCTGTAACGGGAGGTCCCCGTCCTGCTCATCGCAGGCGGCTCGGGAGTGGTACAGGCTGCGCCGCAGGCAGGACGCTTTCAGCCGGGGCGTCCCTCTCTTTGGCCGTTGGAAAAACAGCTTCTTCTCCGTCAATGCCTTTTTGATGGGGAATAGTATAAACCGCTTTTTGCGGTTTGTCAACAGGTTTCGGCGATTTCATCCATCTCGTTTCCCGCCGCAAATCGCTTCTATTATTAGCCGCGCTTATATATCCCTTCTGCAACGCTTCACGCCGCGTCGCCGGACGCGCCGATCATCTGGTCGTAGCGCATCAGCAGCAGCGCGATCTGCGCGCGTGAGACCGCCTGCGTCGGGTACCAGACGCACTCATCCTCCGCGATGAGGCCCTTTTCCCACGCCCATCGCACCGCGCTTAGGTTCGTCTCGCTGACCTTCGGCGCGTAGGGATAGTCCTCCAGAGACGCATTGGACTCCGGGCTGCCCGCCAGACGGTGCAGCACGGCAAGCACCTCCTCGCACGAGCAGTACGCCTCCACGCCGAAGCTGTCCGTGCCCTCCGGCTTGATGTAGCCGTTGGTATCCGCCCAGTTCACGCAGTCATAATACCACTCGCCGCTTGACACATCGCCGTAGGTATGGCGCGGCGCAGCGACCGGCTCGCC
>ERZ857882.4332-NODE-4332-length-12352-cov-9.752216_pt1 | contig 12352 bp, 15 predicted proteins | sample MGYA00519697_ERZ857882 | MGnify/ENA primary metagenome ERZ857882 (study PRJEB31778, sample SAMEA3449373) | human gut metagenome | biome: human gut; feature: human-associated habitat; material: faeces | place: United Kingdom | collected 2010/2012 ... | reverse complement strand
CCCCTTTCCATTATACAGATTGTTTTTCTGTCCGGCAAATCGGGTATGGGGGCACGAGTATGTTCCGCCGGACGAGGCCTGGATGAAAAAGGTGACCAGCGAGCTGCGCCGGCCGCCCAAACGCAGGCTGGTGCACTGGAGAAAGCTTGTGGTCATGGCCGCGGCGATTGTTGTGCTGCTGTGCGCCGGGGTGGGCACGGCCATCGCCAACCCCAAGGCGCTGGCGAACCTGTTCAGCCAGAACTACGACCGGTACAGCCAGGTGCGGGTGGACGACGGCGTGGTGCTGGAAAAGCCCGAGGGCTGGGAGAGCGACTATTACCCCACCTGGGCGCCGGAGGGGTTTCATATTGAAGAGGTATCACAAACTGAGAATTTGCGCGTTATAACTTTATTAAATAATGCAACAGGGAATGAAATATGGTTTTCTTTGCTCGAAAATGAAATTGACCGATATCCAAATACAGAAAGTTTAGAAGAAATTGAGATTATTGTTTTTGGGGAAAAGAAACAGGCTTATGTGAGCGAAGACGGGCAGACGTTACAAGCCGTAATAAAGGTTAATGAGGGTTCAATATCGATTAGCGGACAATTAAAAATTGTTGAACTAGAAACTATGATAGAAAATATAAAAAATTTAAGGTAACGTGTTATATTTGGTCGAAAAAGTGCCATTTATGAGTATCAACACTTTTTAAGGAGGAATCCCTTATCATGAAACACGCAAAGAAATTGGTTGCTCTGGTACTCTGTCTGGTGCTGGCCCTGGGCCTTGGCCTCAGCGCATATGCTGACATTGGTCCGATTGATTACCCAAAACCGCGATGGAGCTATGTCAATTTAGTGAGTGGCGGGGTTAATACCAGCCAGATGAACGGAAGCATTCAACTGTACGACTCTAATAAATACGTTACAATTAACGTAACCCTGCAAAAGTACAACAGCGGCTGGAAGGATACCAGCACAGTGATAAGCGGCGAGGGATATTTTATCGCCAGCACGTCCACTCCGGTCAGCCTGTCTTCTGGTCGCTACCGGGCCAAGATCGTGTTCCGGGTGTATACCACCAAGGGCGGCGCCTATATGGAGGGCGACACGATCTATTCCTCTGACTGCCTGGTGTGACCGCAATGGCGCCGGTGAAGGAAACGCCAAAGCCGAAGCATACGTTCCAGTACCTTCCGCTGAGGCAGGCCACCAGGGCCCGCGGCAGCAAAAAGTACTACACCACCTACGGCCTACAGGTCCTGGCGGATGGGCATGAGCTGTTCCGCCTGAACGATGTGACCATGGACATGGTTATGATGGTGCGCATGGCGCACCGATGCAACGAGGAAAACCTGGAACCCTGCCACCTGTACGAGGTGATCGAAAACTTCTTTGGCGGAGAATAACGAAAAATGCCCCCGGCCGTGGGTTTTCCACAGCCGGGGGCGCTTTTTGTTTAAAACCGGGATGTTCCCCCATGAAAGGAAGGATCAGCCGCGGGTGCCCTCGATGGCGCTGTCGTGGCTCCAGCCCTGCAGGTCGGTGGGGGTGAGGTTTTGGGTAAAGGCGTCGCTGGCGCGGAAGGCCTCCCAATCCGCCTTGGCGGCGGCGGTGCGGATGGCCGTGCCGTCCAGGTATTCGGTGCCCCAGGGGTTTGCGGGGTCCGGGTCGGTGGGGTCCCAGCCGCGCAGGGTTTCGTTTTTGGGGTCGATCTGCAGGGTGCCGGGCAGGCCCAGGGGGCCGGGGTTCTGCGCGTCGTCGTAAATGACCACCGGCGTGCCGATGGGGCAGTTTTCGTAGATCCAGCGAACGTCGGCAATGGCAAGGCGGATGCAGCCCAGCGAGGCCTGGGTGCCCAGCTTGTTGAACTCGTCGTATTCCAGGTCGTCTTTGTGCTGGGTGTAGTAGGGCACCGAGTGGAACAGGTACGGCCCGTTGATGCGGGTGGCGTACTGGCCGTAGCAGGGGCCGGAGAGCAGCCGCCAGGGATAGTTCACCGGGGTGTTGAACACGCCGGTGGGGGTGTCGGGCCCGCCGCTGCACACAAAGGCGGCGTAGGGCCTGGTGTAGCGGCCCGCCTCGTCGGCCGTGTAGACGGTGGTGCAGCTGGAGGCCCGGTTCACGCACACAAGGTAGGGGAAGCCCTCCTGCACCCGGGCGTCAAAGCCCTCGAAGCCGGGCTGGGCGGCCAGCCAGTCCATAAACTGGACGCCGGCCTGGGCCCAGGCTTCCTCCGGGTCGGGGGTCGGCTCCGGGGTGGGCTCGGGCTTGCCCCAGACGGGCTGGGCCGGTTCGGAGCCCGGTTCGGAAACCGGGGCAGGCGCGGAGGAGGGGGCCGGGGCCGCGCCGCAGCCTGCCAGCAGCAGGCAAAGGGTGAGGGCGAGCAGGAAAACGCGTTTCATGGGCAGCTACTCCTTTTAAATAAACAGATTCTGAAACTACAGACGTTTGGGGGCGGGGGAAATATTTCGTTTTGCCGGGTATTGCCAGTATACCCCGCGCCGGGCCCGACGCGCAAGGGGCGGGCCCTTGACAGGGCGGCGGCAAGTGTGATAAAATCAGACGATTTGTAAGGGAAAGGGGAATGCAGGCATGACGCACCGCTGTTTTTGGCCCCGTGGCCTGGCCGCATTGCCGGGCGTTCCCAATTTCAGTATTCCCATTTGACTTTTCCTTTTGCAGGAAAAGTTTTTTTTTACCCAAAATTCCATCAAAAAGGGGGAGCGCGTTATGCTGATCCGCGGCGCGAAGCTGGAAAACGGCCAGACGGCGGACCTGCTTTTGCGGCAGGGGAAGATCGCCGCTATTGGGCTGGAACTGCCCGCAGAGGGCGAGGAGGTGCTGGAGGCCGGGGGCCGCACGCTGCTGCCCGGGTTCATTGATCTGCACTGCCACTGGCGCACGCCGGGCTTTGAGTATAAGGAGGACATTGCCACCGGGTCGGCTGCTGCGGCGGCGGGGGGCTACACCTTTGTGAACCTGATGCCCAACACAAAGCCCGTGTGCTCGGGCGCCGGGCAGGCCCACGCGGTGATGGCCGAGGCGGCGCGGGTGGGCCTTGTGGAGGCGAACCAGACCGTTTCCATTACCGAACAGTTCGACGGGCACACCCTGGACCACCTGAAGACCCTGCCGGAGGATTTGAAATTCATCACCGAGGACGGAAAGGGCGTGCAATCCGGCGAGGTGATGGCAAAGGCGTTTGCCATTGCGGCGCAGCGGGGCCTGACCATTATGAGCCACGCGGAGGACATGGACATCTCGCCCTGGGACTACCGCCTAGCCGAGAACCTGGAAACGGTGCGCAACCTGCATTTGTGCGAATACTACGGCGCGCGGCTGCACCTGTGCCACGTGAGCACCAGGGAGGCGGCGGCCGCCATTGGCCGGGCCAAGCGCCGGGGCGTGCCGGTGACCTGCGAGGTGACGCCCCACCATTTGTGGTTTGCGGGCACGGAGTACCGGGTGAACCCGCCCATCCGGGAGGCGGCGGACGTGGCCGCTTTGGTGGAGGCCATCCGGGACGGCACGGTGGACGCGATTGCCACCGACCACGCCCCCCACTCGGACGAGGACAAGGCAAAGGGCGCGGCGGGCATGGTGGGGCTGGAAACCGCCTTTGCGGTGTGCTACACAAAGCTGTGCCGGCAGGAGGGGCTGGAGCTGTATTACCTCTCGGCGCTGATGAGCCGGTTCCCCGCGGCCATTCTGGGCCTTGCGGGCAAGGGCCGGGTGGAGGTGGGCGCGGACGCGGACCTGACCCTGGTGGAGCTGGACACCCCCTTTACGGTGGACCGGGAGGCCCTGCACTCGAAAAGCCGCAACTGCCCGTACCACGGGCTGACCCTGTACGGCCGGGTGGACGCCACGATCAAGGGCGGCAGGCTGACCTACCGGCGGAAGTGAGGGGCCGCGCAGAGCGGCGGCCCCCGGCAGCCTGCTAAATACGAAAAGTAATATTTTGAATATAAGCTACGAAAAGGAGAAACAAAAGATGACCAACATGGACAAGCTGTACGACGCGGTGGCGGCCCGCGGCCCGGTGTGCGTGGGCCTGGACACCGATTTTTCCTACCTGCCGGAGGGCTTTGCGGACACGGCGCTGACCGCGGGCGAAAACATTGTACGGTTCAACAAGGCCATCGTGGACGCCACCAAGGCCGCAGCGGGCTGCTTTAAGGTGCAGATCGCCTATTACGAGAGCCTGGGGCTGGACGGCCTGCGCGCCTACAAGCAGACGCTGGACTATGTGAAGGCGGCGGGCGTGCCGGTGATCGCGGACGTGAAGCGGGGCGACATTGCCAAGACCGCCGAGATGTATGCCAAGGCGCATTTTGCGGGCGATTTTGAGGTGGACTACATCACCCTGGCCCCCTACATGGGGCTGGATTCCATCCGGCCGTACCTGCCCTATGTGCAGCAGCAGGGCAAGGGGCTGTTCGTTTTGGTGCGCACCTCGAACCCCGGCGCAAAGGACTTTGAATACGAAGCGCTGGCCGACGGCCGCCACGTGTACGACCTGGTGGGCGACAAGCTGCACGAGCTGGGCCGGGAGTGCCCGGGCGAGCGGGGTTATTCCAGCCTGGGGCTGGTGATCGGCGGCACCCACATTGAGGAGGCGGCCGAGATCCGCGCCCGCTACGCCGACAGCTTCTTTTTGATCCCGGGGTACGGCGCGCAGGGCGGCACCGCGGCCGACATTGCCCGCTACCTGGACAGGGGGGGCAACGGCGGGGTGGTGAACTCCAGCCGCAGCGTGCTGCTGGCCTGGAAAAAGCAGCCCGGCACCCCGTTTGCCGAGGCGGCGTACAACGAGTGCGTGAACATGAAGGAGGCCATACGCAATGCCTGCAACAGCCTGTGAGGTAAAGGTACTGGCCCACGAGGCCCCGGCGGAACACATCCGCCTGATGACCACCAGCTGGCCCCGGCGCGACAAAGCGCCCCGGGCGGGGCAGTTTTTTATGCTGCGGTGCTGGCCCATCGACGCGGCGCCGCTGCTGAGCCGGCCCATCAGCCTACACAGCTACGACCCGCTGACCGGCACGGTGCAATTCCTGTATGAGATAAAGGGCCCGGGCACCCGCATGCTGGCGGCGCTGCGGCCGGGCGACAGCCTGAGTTTGACCGGCCCCTCGGGCAACGGCTTCCCGGTGGAGCACATCCGGGGGCGAGTGGCGCTGGTGGGCGGGGGCATCGGCACGGCGCCCCTGTACGAGCTGGCCAAGGCGCTGGCCGCCCGGGGCGTAAAGGCCGACCTTTACTGCGGCTTCCGGGACGAGCCCTACGGCATGGAGCGGTTTTTGCCGCTGTGCGGCCGGGTGTTCGTGGCCACCGACAGCGGGCGCGCGGGCTTTCACGGCCTGGTGACCGAGCTGCTGCGGCCCGAGGAGTACGACATGGCGCTGTGCTGCGGGCCCGAGCCCATGATGCGGGCCACGGCGGCCCTGTGCCGGGAAAAGGGCACGGCCTGCCTTGTGAGCCTGGAAAAGAAGATGGCCTGCGGCGTGGGGGCCTGCCTTGGCTGCACCTGCCACACCACAGGGGGCGGCAGGAGCGTGTGCAAGGACGGGCCGGTGTTCAACGCCGAGGAGGTGTTCTGCGAATGAGCGTTTCGTTGAAGGTGAACTTTTTGGGCCGGGAGCTGGCGGGGCCGGTGATTGCGGCCTCGGGCACGTTTGGCTACGGCGAGGAATACGCCGACATCCTGGACCTTTCGGCCCTGGGCGGGGTGTGCAGCAAGGGGCTGACCCTGGCCCCCAAATACGGCAACGAGGGCGAGCGCCTGCTGGAAACGCCCGCCGGGCTGATGAACAGCATCGGGCTGCAGAACCCGGGCGTTGCGCATTTTATTGAACAGGAGCTGCCCCGCATGCTGACCCTGGGCACCGCGGTGTTTGCAAACCTGGGCGGCGGCAGCGTGGAGGATTACGAGCAGGGCGCGGCCCTGCTGGACGCCACAGAGGTGGATTTTATCGAGCTGAACATCAGCTGCCCCAACGTGAAGGAGGGGGGCATTGCCTACGGCATCAAGGCCGCCAGCGCCAAAGAGGTGGTGGGCCGGGTGCGGGCGGCGTGCAAAAAGCCGCTGGTGGTAAAGCTGAGCCCCCAGGCCGAGGATATTGGCCAAATGGCGGCGGCCTGCGTGGAGGCGGGGGCGGACGCGCTGAGCCTGGTGAACACCTTCCAGGCCTGCGCCATTGACCTGGAGCGGCGCAGGCCGGTGTTCAACAACCTGTTCGCGGGGCTTTCGGGCCCGGCGGTAAAGCCCATTGCCCTGCGCATGGTGTGGCAGGCCTGCGGCGCGGTGGACGTGCCGGTGATCGGGCTGGGAGGCATTGCCACCGGCGCGGACGCGCTGGAATTCATTATGGCGGGCGCGGCGGCGGTGCAGGTGGGCACCGCAAACTTTATGGACCCCCGCTCCTGCGGGCGGATCAGCCGCGAGATCGCCGAATGGATGGAGGCCCACGGGGTGCAGAGCCTGGAAGAGATCCGGGGCTGCGCCAGGGGATAACCTGTATAAAATAAACGATATAATACAAAAAGGAGAAAAATGATGAGCAACGCGATCGAGGTTCTGAAGGAGTGCGGCGCCTTTTTGGAGGGGCACTTTTTACTTTCCAGCGGGCGGCACTCGGGCGCTTACTGCCAGATGGCAAAATTGCAGCAATACCCGGACAAGGCGGCCGTGGTGATGGCCCCGGTGGCGGACAAGCTGCGGGAACTGGGCGTGGACGTGGTGGTGGGCCCGGCCATGGGCGGCATTGTGTACGCCTACGAGCTGGGCCGCCAGCTGGGCAAGCGCGCCATTTTTACCGAGCGGGTGGACAACGAGATGGCCCTGCGCCGCGGTTTTGAGATCAAGCCGGGGGAGCGGTGCGTGATTGCGGAGGACGTGGTGACCACCGGCGTTTCCAGCCTGGAAACCAAAAAGATCATTGAGGAGAACGGCGGCGTGTGCGTGGGCATTGCCTGCGTGGTGGACCGCACCAAGCCCGAGGCGCCGAGCCCCATTGAGATCGTGGCCAGCGCCGCAAGGCTGGACCTGCCCAACTACCTGCCGGAGGAGTGCCCGATCTGCAAAGAGGGCAGGCTGCCGCTGGTGCACCTGGGCAGCCGCAAGATGAAGGAAAAGGCCGAGAACAAATAAGACCCGGGCGTAGGGCGCTGCGGGCCGGGCTTTGTTGGGGCATGGAAAGGCAGCGGGGGAGCGCGGGGCGCTTGCCGCTGCCTTTTTGGCTTTTTGGGCCGGCGCGCGCCGCAAAGCGGCGCGCTTGCCCCCGCGAAGCGGCCGCACCGCGGGGCGGAAAGCGGGGCTGAAAAATTTTTGCGGCCTTTTGCGGAAAAGCGTGTCACAAACGCCGCGGCGCGCGGTCTAATTTTATGGAGGTGAAAGCACAATGGAACAAGAAAAAACTGAACTCGTTCCCGCGCTGGTGGAGCGGGCCGTAAAAGGCGACAAGGCCGCGCTGGAGGAGCTGCTGGGCAGCGTGCAGGACCTGGTGTTCAACCTGGCGCTGCGCATGCTGGGCACCGTGCCCGACGCGGAGGACGCCACCCAGGAGATCCTGGTGAAGGTGATGACCCGCCTTGCCACCTTTAAGGGGCAGAGCGCCTTTACCACCTGGGTGTTCCGGGTGGCGGCGAACCACCTGCAGAGCTACCGCAAGCACCTGTTTGCCCAGCACCCGCTGAGCTTTGAGGAATACGGCGAGGACATTGCCAGCGGCCGCGAACAGGACATGCCCGACCTTTCGGGCGGGGTGGACCGGGCGCTGCTGGAAAAGGAGCTCAAGCTCTCGTGCTCGAACGTGATGCTGCAATGCTTTGAGCCGCAGGACCGGTGCATTTTTATTTTGGGCACCATGTTCAAGGTGGACAGCCGGGTGGCGGCCGAGATGCTGGAAATGACCCCCGAGGCGTACCGGCAGCGGCTCTCGCGCCTGCGGAAGCGGATGGCGGCATTTCTTGGGGAATACTGCGGCCTTGCCGGGGGGCGGTGCGCCTGCGCGCGCCGGGTGGACTACGCGGTGGCCACCCACCGGCTGGACCCCCGGCACCTGGCCTTTCCCGGGCTGGAGCCCGGCGCACAGGTGCTGCAGGACTGCGTGAGCGCCATGGAGGAGATCGACGACCTGTCGCGCGTGTTCGCGGCGTTCCCGGCCTACCGGGCCACCCCGGCGGCGCGGGCATTTTTGAAGGAATTCCTGCGCTCGGATCCCTATGCCCGGGTCGCGGCGATGGAACGGGAGGAACTGGAATGAAACAGGACGGGATGCTGGAATTTTTGGCGCAGCTGGCGGCCAACAACAGCCTGGAATGGATGCACGCCCACAAAAAAGAGCAGCAGGCCGCCGCGGCCGGGTTTGAGGCGCTGGTGCAGGCGCTGGCGGGCGAGCTGGCGCTGCACGACGCCGGGGTGGCGGGCCTGAAGGCAAAGGACCTGATCTTCCGCATGAACCGGGACACCCGCTTCAGCAGCGACAAATCGCCCTACAAGGCCGCGTTCCGGGCGCACATCGGCCCGGCGGGGCGCATGCCCATCCCGGTGGGGTATTACCTGCACCTGGAGCCGGGAAATGTGTTTTTGGGCGGCGGGCTTTACGCCTCGATGTTCCCGGGGGCCACGGCGCGCATCCGGGAGGAGCTGGCGGAAAACGGGGCGGAGTTTTTGCAGATCGTGCAGGAGCCGTTTTTTGAAAAGAACTTTGAGCTGGTGGGCGAAAAGCTGAAAAAGGTGCCCCAGGGGTTTGACCCGGCGCTGCCCCAGAGCGAATACTTAAAATACAAGAGCTGGGCGCTGGAATACCACCTGGCGGACGAGGCCGTGGCCGACCGGGACGCGTTTTTGCGGCAGGCGGCGGACGCGTTTTTGCGCATGCGCCCCTTCAACGATTACCTGAACCGGGCGCTGGAGGGCTACAAGCTGCCCGAGCGGCCGGGGAAAGGGTAAAGCGCGGCAAAGCAAAAAAAGGCGGGGCGCGGGGAGTTTTTCCCCCGCCCCGCCTTTTTTTTGGCTGGATTTACAGGGGGTGGACCGTTCCTTTTCCCGCCGCTATGTGGTATAATAAGAAAACTTATGGAATAAAAACGTGCCCGCGGCCCGGCGGCAGGCTGGGGCGGGCGGGGAATGGAGAAAAAATATGCTGTATCAGGAGCTACGGGGCGTGAGCCCGGAAATTTTGCAGGCGGTGGAGCGCATGGGCTTTACCGACATGACCGAGGTGCAGGAAAAGGCCATTCCGGTGATGCTGGCGGGGCAGGACGTGATCGCCAAGGCGCCCACCGGCACCGGCAAGACCTGCGCTTTCGGCATCCCCATCATTGAGCGGATGGACCGCAGCCGCAAGACGCCCCAGGCGGTGATCCTGGCGCCCACCCGGGAATTGGCGCAGCAGATCGCCGAGGACCTGGAGGACCTGTGCCACTTTTTGCCCGAGGTGCGCATTGCCTGCGTGTACGGCGGCGCCAACATGCAAAAGCAGATCGACCAGCTCAAGCGGGGCTGCCAGATCGTGGTGGCCACCCCGGGCCGCCTGATGGACCACATGCAGCACCGCACCATCGACGTGCGCGCGGTGGAGAACATCGTGCTGGACGAGGCGGACGAAATGCTGGACATGGGCTTTTACAAGGATGTGCGCAAGATCATTGACGCGATGAAGGCCCGCAAGAGCCTTTCGATGTTCAGCGCCACCATCAGCCGCGAGGTGATGGACATCGGCTGGCTGTATCAGAAAAACGCGGCCGAGATCTCGGTGCAGCCGGTGCTGGACAGCCAGCCCCGGATCACCCAGTACATGCTGTGCACCACCGGCCGCAACAAGCTGGCCGACCTGGCGCAGCTGCTCATCAGCGGGGGCTACAAGCGGGCCATTGTGTTCTGCAATACAAAATTCACCACCGCCACCCTGACCAACCAGCTGGTGCGGCTGAACTTTGTGGCGGACTGTTTGCACGGCGACCTTTCGCAGGTGGAGCGCAACAAGATCATGGGCCGCTTCCGCGAGGGCAAGATCGCGGTGCTGGTGGCCACCGACGTGGCGGCCCGCGGCATCGACGTGGAGGACGTGGACGTGGTGGTGAACTACGAGGTGCCCGGCTCGAACGAGTATTACACCCACCGCATCGGCCGCACCGGCCGGGCCAAGAAGGAGGGCGCAGCCTACCTTTTGTACGGCGCGGAGGAGAAAAAGCGGGTGGAGGAGCTGCTGCGGCTGACCCGCAACAAGGCCATTCCGGTGCACTGGGACTTTGCCCACAAGAACCTGATCGAGGAAAAGGTGGAAGAGGTGGATAAGTTCCAGATCCGCAGCTATTTCTGAAAAGAGCAGGGCAAAAAGAAAATTTGCAAAAGCGCGCAAAAAGGCCTTGACCTTCCCCCTGGTGGAGGGTTTACATTGAGTGCATAAAGAGGTGAGACCCCGTGCAGATCAAGCAGGTGGAGACCCTGGTGGGCATGACCCAGAAGAATATCCGCTTTTATGAAAAGGAGGGCCTGCTGGCCCCCCGGCGGGAGGCGGGCAACGGCTACCGCAACTATTCCGACGAGGATGTGGAGCGGCTGCAGCGCATCAAGCTGCTGCGCAAGCTGGACGTGCCGATGGACGAGATCCGCACCATGCTGGAGGGCAAGCTCACGCTGGCCGACGGCATGCGGCGGCACCTGGTCACGCTGGAGCACCGGCGCAAAAACCTGGATACCGCCCGCACCCTGTGCGAGGAGCTCACCGAACAGCCGGGCCTGCTGGGAACCCTGGACGCCGCCGAGCGGCTGGAAAAAATGCAGGCCCTGGAAGAAAAGGGGGTGCGCTTTACGGACATCAAAAATCAGGACAAGAAAAAGAAATACCACGGCGCGTGGCTGGCGGCGGCGGCCTTTGTGGCGCTGATGCTGCTGCTGGAAGGGATTCTGGGCTGGGCGGTGCTCACCGAGCCGCCGCCGCTGGGCATCAGCATTATCATGCTTGCGGCGCCGCTGGTCTTTGTGGGCGGCGCGCTGCTGGCGCTGTGGCAGAGAATCAAGGAGATCCGAGGGGGAGAGATCGATGCTTATCGTAACTACTGAAAGCCTGCCCGGCCGCCCTTACGAGGCGCTGGGCGTGGTGAAGGGCAACGTGGTGCAGAGCAAAAACTTCGGCAAGGACTTTATGAGCGCCATGAAGACCCTGGTAGGCGGCGAGGTGGTGGCTTACACCGAAATGCTGAGCGAGGCGCGGCAGATCGCCGTGGGGCGCATGGTGAAGGAGGCCGAGGCCCTGGGGGCGGACGCGATCGTGTGCCTGCGCTTTGCCTCTTCCAGCGTGATGCAGGGCGCGGCCGAGTGCATTGCCTACGGTACCGCGGTGAAATTTTTGCAGTAATGCCGGGGCGCGGCCGGACCGCGCGGACGGCAAGGAGGAACAGAGATGGACCCTGTTGTATTTTCGGGCGGGCAGCCGGCGGCCTTTGGGTTTGCGGCCTTTTGCACGGTGGTGCTGCCGGTGATCCTGCTGATCGTGCTGGGCGTGATGAAAAAGATCAGCGCGGGGCCGCTGTTTTTGGGCTTTGCGAGCTTTTTTGTGAGCCAGATGGTGCTGCGCATCCCGCTTTTACAGGTGCTGGGCGGCCAGAGCTGGTTCCAGAGCTTTGCCGCCCACACGGCGGTGTACGCGCTGGTGGTGGGGGGCTTCACCGCCGGCCTGTTTGAGGAGACGGCGCGCCTTGCAGGCGCCGCTGTTCTGAAAAAGAAGCTGAGCTATAAGAGCATGCTCAGCTTTGGGCTGGGGCACGGCCTGTGCGAGGTGATCCTGATCGCCGGCATGTCGCAGGTGAACAACCTGATCCTGTGCGCCGCCCTGGCCGACCCGCAGGGCGCGGCGGCAACGGCGTTCCTTTCGGGGGTGGACCCCGCCACCCTGCAGGCGGTGGCGGCCCAGCTTACCGCTGCAACGCCGGCGCTGGTGGGGCTGGCCCTTGTGGAGCGGGTAAGCGCCGTGCTGTACCACCTGTTCGGCACCTGCCTGGTGTTCACGGCGGTGAAGCGGGGCAAGCCGCTTTACTACGCCGGGGCGCTTTTGGCGCACACCCTGTTCAATTTCCTGGCGGTGATGCTGAACGCCTGGGTGGGCCCCTGGATTATGGAAGCGGTGCTGCTGGCCGCGGGCGTGTGCTTTGGGCTGTATGTATGGCGCGCCCGGCGCTGGTTCGACGCGCCCTGCGGCGCGGGCGCGCCCACCGCGCCGCAGGCTTTGCCGGGCGGGACGGAGTGACGCGCGGCCCGGCCCAAAGAGCGGTTTAAAAATGAAAAAGAAACGGGGCGCGCTTTGGCTGATATGTACCCCCTTTACTGGACACCCAGTAGAGGGGGTATTATTATGCG
>ERZ857882.4331-NODE-4331-length-12355-cov-2.976829_pt1 | contig 12355 bp, 7 predicted proteins | sample MGYA00519697_ERZ857882 | MGnify/ENA primary metagenome ERZ857882 (study PRJEB31778, sample SAMEA3449373) | human gut metagenome | biome: human gut; feature: human-associated habitat; material: faeces | place: United Kingdom | collected 2010/2012 ... | reverse complement strand
ACCGATACCCCGATCTGACGCTCAAGCGGCTCGACAAGATCGAGGAGGAGCTGGACGGCGGCGCGGTCTACGACCGTCCTCTCAGCGACGCGGGCACGCTGATGGCCGTCGTCGCGATGGAGACCTCCGACAAACGTCGGATCGACCTGTCGGACCGGATCGCCGACGGACGGATCGTCTGGCAAGTCCCGGACGGACGCTGGAAAGTGATGCAGTTCGTCTGCGTCGAAGACCCGGACCGAAACATGGACTATCTGAGCGCGGATGCGGCGCGGGCCTACATCGAAATGACGCACGAAGCCTACTACGGACGGATGCCCGAGGAGTTCGGGACGACGATCACCGGCACGTTCTTCGACGAGCCGACGCTATATCGTGCCGAAGGACGCTGCTGGACTCCTTCGTTCAACGACGACTTCGTCCGCGCGTACGGCAGCAGCCCGACGCTGCTCTACCCCGCCCTGTGGTACGATATCGGTCCCGAAACGGCTTCGGCCCGGAACGCGATGTTCTCGCTGCGGGCCGAGCTGTACGCGGCGGCCTATCCCAAGCTCGTCAGCGAGTGGAGCCGGTCGCACGGAACGCTGGCCACCGGACATCAGGACAACGAGGAGCGCGAGAATCCGGTCGGCACGTCGGCCGACCTGATGAAGTGTTTCAAATACCAAGACATTCCCGGCATCGACAAGATCGGCGGCGACCGGCCGGCCGAGCGGTTCTACAAGGTAGTCAGTTCGGCGGCCGTCAACTGGGACCGCTCGCTCGCGATGTCGGAAACCTACGGAGCCATGGGCAACATCCCTTGGAACACGATCTACCGCATCGCGCAGGACCAGTACGCCAAGGGCATCAACATGCTGATCCCGCACGCCGTCTGGTACGACGACCGGAACGTGACGTTCCTGCCCGAGCTGTCGCACCGTAACCCGCTGTACCGCGACGGGCTGTACGAGTTCAACACGTTTCTCGGCCGGCTGAACGTCCTGCTGCAAAACGACGCGCGGCTGGCGACGGACATCGCCGTACTCTATCCGATCGAGACGATGCAGGCCGGCCACCGGTTCGACGGCCCGCTGACCGCCTACGAAGGCGGAGTCCGCGTGCCGGACATGGATTACGTGCAAGTAGGTTGCCGGCTGACCGACCGGCTCGGGCGCGACTTCATCTATCTGCACCCCGAAGTGCTCGCGAGCGAGCGGACGAGCGTCGCGAAGCGGCGCCTTCTGCTGGAAGGCGAGCATCAGCCCCAGTCGCTGCGCACGCTGGTCGTGCCGTCGTCGGAGGTAGTCAGCGCCGAAGGACTCGCAAAGATCGAGGCGTTCTTCGACGCCGGCGGGCAAGTAATCTTCACGACGCGGCTCCCAGCCCGCTCGTCCGAACCGGGGCGCGATGCCGAAGTGGCGGAGAGAATCGGCCGGATGCTGCCCGAGGCGTCGCAGCAACCGGACGGCTCGATCGTCCGCCGCAATCGGCAGGGAGGCACGGTCCGCTTCATTCCTTCGCCGTCGGTCGAAGCGCTGGCCGAGGCGCTGGAAATACCTGGCGAGGCCCCGGACATCGGCTTCGCCGCCGGAGCCGTCCCGCTTCGCTGCATGCACAAGGTGCTCGACGGAAGGGACATTTACTACCTGGCCAACCTGTCGGACTCGGTTTTCGACTCGACCGTCGCGCTACGCGGGAAAAAACGGCTCGAGATATGGGACCCGCATACGGGCGAGATCGCCTCGGCCGATTCCGAGCCCGGCCGCACGAGCCGGGACCGCACGACGGAAGTCCGACTGCGTATCGAACCGAACCGCTCGCTGTTTCTGGTAGAGAAAATCCGATCGAATCAACATACCTCAACGAAAAACTAACTGCATTCCTACCCAACCACCAACCCAAACTTACACTCTGTCGTCCCCTTCGGGGACCGGCCCGGCAAATCTCTCATGCCGGGCCGTTTTTATCGGCGAACGGATCGGACGCACGTGCCGAAAGCTGCCTGAGACACAACCGCATTTCGCAACCTTAAGATACCGTCGGACCGATCCTCCATCATTCCATCGGTCGAAAATATCCGACCGTCAGGTCCGTTATCGCCCCCAAACGCTATTTTTGAACGAGACCTAAAACGGAACGGCTATGAAACGTATCGTATTCGGATTCCTTTTTTCGGTCGCGGCCGGACAATGCCGGCTGGAGCCGGCCGAAGACATCGCGCAGTCCTCGCCGAGCGCCTGCAAGACCTATTACGACAACGTGTTCGCGCTGCTTTTCGGCGGCTTCTCCGAAAAGCCCGAAGCAAGGTACGCTTCGCTGCCGTCTTTCACCGAAGAATACGCTTTTTCGTTGGAGAAGGACAAAAAGGGATACCGCATCGTCTCGACCACTCTCACGGCCAACTATCGGTATGCAACGCGGCGGAAGAGCGTAAAGGCCCAGGTCAGCAAAAAACACATTTCGGAAAGCATGGCCGTCTCCCTGCGCGAACTGTTCCGGCTTTTGATCCGACAGATCGAAGAACCCTCCCCTGACGAAGCGCACCGGGGATTGAACGGAACGACCCACTTTTTCGCAAGCACGGACAACGAGGGGAAAACGGCCGTCGGCGAAACATGGTCGCCCGAACCCGCCTCGGCGCTCGGCAGACTCGTCGGCATCTGCAACGATCCGCATGCTGTCGGCAACCGGTCGACCGGCGGACGACACGACCGGACAGAGGAGGAATTGCTCGGACGAATCCGCACGCTGACGAGCGACCTTTCCGGCAACGAGTGACTCGTTTCGGGCACGTTCCCGCATATCGTGCGAGCAGGCCGTTGTCGCAACACTGCAGAGGTTCCGCTTCCGGCAAAGCGACGGCAAGAAGCCGAATTCATCGGCGCAATCGGATGAGGCCCCCGAAAAGCAAGCCGCCCGCGCGCCCGAACCAAATGTCCGAGATCGCATCCGCCCCGCGCCGGGCAGCTACGACCGGACATGCAAAACTTCACCGATGCGCGCGACAAGCCGCTCAATCAGGATTCCATCCGGACTGCACCGTTGTCCAACCGGATTTTTTCGAAACTTCCGGCGAAATCGGGACTCCGGACCGGGCCCGGACCGAACGCCCCTCCGCTCTCTCCGGTCCCGAGCCTGCTCGCGAGGCTCCGACAAGCGCGTACCGGTCGCGGAAACATGGGTAAAGCCCAACGGGGAAGCACGTCCCCAAAGGACTTCGCCGTACCGGCCGTATGATTATCAACACATTCGGCTTTCCGAAGCGAAATCTCCTACGGCGCGGAAAACGCGAGGCAGGATCGACTCGGAATGCGCGACAGGTAGTCACGGGCATGATCGGCGGATGTAAGAATTCCGCCCGGCTTATGCTTTATTGTACCGGCCTTCGCGTTCCCGACATGTCCGGTTTCCCCGTATGGAGTCCCCTACGACGCAAGGAACTCCATGCAGCCTAATCGGATACGCAACCTGCGGTCGCAAATCGCGGCTAACAGATATCGGAAATCCAAAGACGAGCATACGGCCACGGAAGCATATAATTACCTAACTCCGGACGCGAACACTCGGTATACTAAAGTATCCGACTACCTCCACGCTCCTTTGCCGAAGGTATCGAAAAAATCCTGCCGGGCGCTCGTGGCGTCCGGCAGGAATCTGACAATCGGAACAAGACAGGGCCTACTTCAATTCCTTGATTCGGATATTGCGGAAACGCACTTCCGAACCGTGACCGAGGAATCCGATATGACCTTTCTTGTTCTGAAGGCCCGGATGATCGCGGTGGTCGAGCGTGCCGTTCTTGCTCGCCTCGGCGATATTACCCTCGGTGATGACCGTACCGTTGAGCGTCACGCGGATGTCGTCACCCTTGATCCATATCTCCTCGGTATTCCATTCGCCGACCGGCTTCAGGAAACCGCGCTTGGCCGCGATCACGCCGTAAACCGACCCGTGATACTGGTACTTCTCGAGCTGGCTGTAAATCGGAGCTTCGTTATCGAGAACCTGAATTTCCATACCCACGTAGGCTGCGTCGCCCTCGAGCGGGGTACGGATACCGATTCCGTTGTTGGCCCCCTCGGTCAGCTGGAACTCGAACCGCAGCACGAAGTCGCCGAACTCCTCCTTCGTATAGAGGTTTCCGCCGCCGCCGTTGCCCGGATAGAGCGCGATCGCTCCGTTCTCGGACACGTAGTCGCGCGTGTTTCCGATCCAGCCGTGCATGTTCGTACCGTCGTACAGCAATCGGAAGCCCTCTTTCTGCTCCTCGGCCGACAGCTTCGTCGGTTCGATCTGCGGAAGTTCGTTGATATACAGGTTGCGGAAGTAAACTTTCGTCCCGTGAGCCTGCAACTCGATCTGTTCGATCGGGAAAATCGGCTGGCTACGGTCCCAGAAATTCTCAAGCATCACGTTATCGACGACTTTCTGCCCGTTCAGAACGACGGTCACGCGGTCGCCGACCATCTTGATGTAGAACGTATTCCAGTCGCCCAGCTTGTTGTCGGCCACGCTCGTCGGCTTGCTCGGGTTCTCCGTGTTGTTGTAAAGACCGCCCGAGCCGACCTCGGCGCCTACGTTGCGGCGCGAAGTGTCCCATATCTGCACCTGAGGCGTACCACGCAAGTAAATACCGGCATCCGCTTCAGGACCGGCCGGATCAAGCATCCAGTCCACATACATTTCAAAATCACCGTATTGTTTTTCCGTGCACAGATTGTCCCCCTTGCCATTGAATATCAGCATACCGTCTTCCACGCTCCAGCCTTTACGCATGACCTCATCGGCTTTCGCCTGCTCTTTGGCCAACTGTCCCGGTTTCATCTTCGCACGGGCAATCGGATTCTGTACCAAACCTTTCCAGCCGGTCAAATCCTTACCGTTAAACAAAGAAACGAATCCTTCGCCTTGCGGCATCTCGGCCAGATGTTTCCTGATCGCTTCTTTTTGATAGCCGGCATCCGGATTGTCAAGCACCTCCATTACCTTATTTAACAAAGCACGGACATTTGCCCCCATATACTCCTTATTACCCAAAGCAATATTCATGACTGCATTGGCGGCAGCCTGCTGTACAGGTTTCTGATCCAGAAATTCACCGGCATACAGCATGCCCAAGAATGTTCCGGTATTTTCAATCTGTTGTAAAATCGCGATCTTCTGTGCATCCGTTTTGGCAATTTCCATTACCTTACGCAAGCTTAACAAACGGTTTTCACCTGTAAATGCCGGATTGGAAACCAGTTTCACATAAGTAGTGAGAGCCGGATCAAAATAGTTGGACGACGGGCTTTCCTTACAGATCGTATATAATTCGTCCGCCACTTCAATACCCTTCCAGTTCAACAGGGCTTCGAAGGCTGCATCCCTTTTGACACCCGTATTAGAACGGAAACCTTTCACGACTGTCGCCAGCGCATCCGGTTGTCCGGTAGAAGCCAACACCAGATAATACAAATAATCTTTATTGCCGGCCTGCAACATACGACGTGTCACCGTTTCGACCCGGTCGGCAACCGGAAGAGAGGACAATGCTGAAATAACAGCCCGCTGCATGGGAGGAACAGCCAATGCGTCAGCCGTTTCCAGCATACCGCACATATTGGTTATATCACGTTCTCCCACTACATCCTTCAAAGCCACATAAGCCGCGGCTTTCACTTCTGGAGAGCCTATCTGTATCTGATCAAGTACGGTATTGATATTGGCAGTAGCCTTGCGCATGGCCAACAATTCAAGTCCGGCTATTTTTCCCGCATTGGCAGCAGAAGAGACGGCCTTTGCCACTGCCCCGTCGATATCTCCGGAGAAGGCAGCCAAAGCATCCTGTCCCAACAGAACGACTTGCTTGTCATCGCTCTTCAGCAATTCGGCCAACGAAGGGATATAGGACTTATCGCCTATCTTCACCAATGTCCAGGTTGCAGCCTGCTTCACGTCGAAGTTCACATCACCGAGCTGCTCCAACAGGATCTGCTTGGCAGGAAGATCGAAACGAATTTCCAGATTCTGGATAATGTCATGTTTGACAGGTTTCTTGGCCTCGCGTCCGATCCAGTTCAAGATGTCTATTTTCAGTTCCGGTTTGGCTTTAGGAACCATTTTCATAAGTTCTATATACAACCCCTTATCTGCAAAACCGGAAGCATAGCTCAAAGCCGCATTCCGGTAGTTCTTGCTCGGATCTTTCATGGCAGCGATAACCATCTTAGATACTTTGGCCGGTTCCTCGGCTGCTAAAAGTATTTGCAAGGCAGCTTCCCGTGTCTGCTCCTGTCCGGCTTTAGCCGCTGCTTTCTGCAATTTCTTTGCAGCTTTCATCACCGCATCACGATCACTCTGGACCAATCGCTTCAACAAAGCGATATAAGCTTCGTTAGCACCAGTCACTTCCATCGTGTAACCGGCATTCTCGGCCGCTTTTGCTAACACTGGCAATGAATTAGAACTTCCGACACAACTCAAGGCATACAATACCTCTTTCTGCATATTCGGATCAGACGCTCCCTGCAATACCAACAAAACAGGTTCAGCCCCATCCACCCGGGCATCGGCAATCGCACGGATCACATCCTTTTGTGTTTTAGAGGAACCGGTACGACTCTTCAAAGCAGCAACCAATGCCTGACCTGCTTTTTGACTGCCATTAGAAGCCAGCGCACGAGCGGCGGGACCGCTCAACGACTCATCGTTCAGATAAGAAGCCAGTACATCTATACATTCGTCTTTCCCCAACATCTGAAGTTGGCGGATAATAAACGCTTTTGTTTCACGCTCGTTCACCATTTCCAAAGCCTTCAGATAAGCCTTTGCAGTCACTAACCGGGCATTCTCCTCCCCTTTCGCCATGACATAATGCGTAAGACCGCTCAAAGCGTAGTCGACATTTGCGTTACTGCCTTTGCCCGGAGCATTTATCATGTTTACCAGCATCAGAACACCTTCTTCGCCGGTAGAACTCAAATCACCAATCAATTTATTGTACGCCGCTTGTTTCGCCGCAGGCATCTGAGCCAACACATCGGCAGCGGTCGTTTTGGCCGTACGGTTGGCCGGAGTCTGCGCCATCAGCATGCTTCCGCAAAGCAACAGGGCAGCTATTGAAATATATGCTTTTCTCATATTATTATCTATTTATGTAATTGTCAATTGTTAATGTAATTGACAATCCATGTCCCTACCTCTTTCGTGCCATACTTCGCACCGCCTTCCATCTGGATTTCAGGAGTACGAACATTAGCGTCCAGAGAAGCATCCACAGCCTCGCGGATCAAGGCTCCTTCCGCCTTACAACCGAAATACTCGAACAGCATAGCTACCGAAAGAATCTGTGCCAACGGGTTGGCGATATTCAATCCTTTAGCCTGCGGCCATGAACCGTGGATCGGTTCAAATACAGGAGTGCTTTCGCCCGTCGAAGCAGAAGGGAGCAAGCCCATAGAACCGCTGATACAAGAACCTTCGTCAGTAAGGATATCACCAAACGTATTCTCCGTTACCATAACATCAAAGAATTTGGGTTCCTGGATCATACGCATGGCCGCATTATCGACATACATATAGTCGGTCTGAACCTCCGGATAAGAAGGGGCCATCTCTTGTGCGATCTGGCGCCACAAACGCGAAGAAGCCAAGACATTTGCCTTATCGACCACCGTCAGATGTTTTTTCCGTTTCATGGCATATTCGAAACCGACTTTCAAGATGCGCTCGATCTCAGGGCGTGTGTACATATTGGTATCGTAGGCCTTATCGTTATCCTGATATTTCTCCCCGAAATACATGCCTCCCGTCAATTCACGGATACACAAGAAATCCGCACCATCCACCAAGTCAGCACGAAGCGGTGATTTATGCAACAGGCACTTAAAAGTTTGTACGGGCCGGATATTCGCAAACAAGCCCAATTTCTTACGCATAGCCAGCAATCCCTGTTCAGGACGCACTTTAGCTGTCGGATCGTTGTCGAACTTCGGATCACCTACAGCAGAGAAAAGAACGGCATCCGCTCCTTTACAAATCTCATATGTTTCTTCCGGGAAAGGATCTCCCACCTTGTCGATAGCATCGGCCCCGCAAAGAGCATATTCATAACGGACTTCATGTCCGAATTTCTTACAAACGGCACTCATCACCTCCACACCTTGTGCAGCAATTTCAGGACCGATCCCGTCACCGGGAAGTACAGCTATATTCAATTTCATATCATAAATGATTTATTAGTTGGCAAATTTTCCTATTCTCTCTTAAAATAGACGTATTTGGGTTCTGTCGGGACATAGCTTTCATCATCCCACAATGTACTTGTGATCATCAAGTCGGCACTATACCGGTTACAAGCGATAGGCACGTTATGGACACGGCACTGGCGAAGCAACATCTGGATATCGGCCTCGTGCGGCTGTGGGTTCAAGTCGTCGATCAAGAACACGGCAAGATCTATTTCCTTTCGTACTACCATTGCTGCAATTTCGGCATCTCCACCCAGCGGACCGGAATGCATACAGGCGATATCCGCCGTAACACCTTTTTCTTCCATCGCCTTCCGAACCAGATTTCCGGTTGTCCCAGTACATACGATATGATGATGGGACAGAAATTCAGCATTGTGAATAGCCCATTCTACCATGTCAGCCTTCCGGTTGTCGTGCGCAACAAGCGCGATTGTTAACTTCTTCATAACTTCAATAATTAATAATTTATCAATGTGATAATTTGCCAATGTGCTAATATGCCGATAGCCTACATCGCAATTCTCCTTCATTGGCACATCGGCACATCATTATTGTTCTATCTTGTTCAGCATCTTCAATGTCGCCTTGATAGCAGCCTCCGTCTGGTCTGCATCGAGACCACGTGTTTTAAAGTCCACTCCTGCATAATTCCAACTAATGATAGTCTGCACAAAGGCATCGGTCCGTCCGCCGGGTGGTATAGAAACGGAATAATTAGTCAGCATCGGGAAAGGACGGCCCAGATCGGTATATATCTTCCGCAGGGCACGAACGAAAGCATCGTACTGTCCATCACCGGAAGCCGACTCCTGGTAGGCTTCGCCGTTAATCTCTATCTTCAGGGTGGCAACCGGTTTCAGTCCCTGTGTCAAAGACAGCGAATAGTTCAGAATACGGATGCGCTGGTCCGCCATCGTATCGTGATGGAGCACATCGCTGATGATATACGGAAGGTCCTCCGTCGTAACCATTTCTTTTTTATCACCCAGTTCGATAATCCGCTCGGTAACCTTGCGCATAGAGTTCTCGTCGATATCGATCCCCAGTGCTTCAAGGTTCTTACGGATATTCGCCTTACCGGAAGTCTTGCCAAGAGCATATTCGCGGACACGGCCGAAACGTTCGGGCAGCAGATCATTGCAATACAGATTGTTTTTGCTGTCACCATCAGCATGGACACCGGCACATTGCGTAAAGACATGTTCCCCGATAATCGGTTTGTTAGGCGGAATATGAACACCGGAGAAAGTTTCCACCAATCGGCTGGCATAATTGATCCGTTCTTCCCGAAGTGTCGTATCCACTCCCAACTGATCTTTTAACACGGCAAGCACACTGCTAAGCGGAGCATTCCCGGCACGCTCTCCCAATCCGTTCAATGTAGTATGAAGTCCTTTTATACCGGCACGGACAGCAGAGTAGACATTCGCTACCGCCAGATCATAGTCGTTATGAGCATGAAAATCGAACTTCAAGTCCGGATAGCGTGTAACCATTTCCTTACAATATTCGTAAGTATTTCCAGGGTTCAGGATGCCAAGCGTATCAGGCAACATGAAACGCCGGATCGGCAAGTCACGAAGCGAATCGACTGCTTGAAAGACATATTCAGGAGAGTTTTTAATACCGTTCGACCAATCTTCCAGATAGATGTTCACGGCAATCCCCCGTTCGATTGCCTGGTTGATGACGGAACGTATATCGGCAAAATGCTGTTCGGGAGTCTTACGAAGCTGTTCCGTCACGTGCTTATAAGAGCCCTTGCAAAGTAAGTTTACCACACGGCAACCAGCCGCTTCGATCCAGTTTAACGAAACATCACCATCCACAAAGCCGAGCACTTCGAGCTTCTGGATGTTTCCGGTACGTTCCGCCCAGGAAGCGACGCGCTTCACGGCTTCAAACTCACCGTCCGAGACACGTGCAGATGCGATCTCCAGACGGTTCACACCCAGATCAAGCAATGCCTGTGCAATGCTCAACTTCTCATGCGCCGCAAAAGAAACTCCCGATGTCTGTTCCCCGTCACGCAGGGTGGTATCCATTATTTCTATCATAATTGTTCATATATAACGCTACTTTTAGCTTGATCCAAAAGCAACAAACTAACGTCTCCTTTCAAATGCTTCAATCTTTTCCTTATTGGAAAGCAGATAATCGATGTCATCGAGGCCATTCACAAGGCAGTCTTTTTTGTAGGCGTTGATATCGAAGTGCTCGCTCTTACCCGTAGCCTTATTGGTGATGGTTTGGGCAGGCAGGTTGACTTCGACTTCTGTTTTCGGATCGGCAAAAATCGAGTCGAAAAGCTCGGCCAAAAAAGGTTCGCTAACCACCACAGGGAGAACAAAGTTATTCAGTTCATTGTTTTTGTGGATATCCGCAAAAAAACTGGACACAACTACACGAAACCCATAATCGGCAATCGCCCAAGCTGCATGTTCGCGACTGGAACCCGAACCGAAGTTTTTCCCCGCCACCAGTATCTGTCCGCCGTAGGTCGGATCATTCAAGACAAACGATTCTATTTTATTTCCCTGCTTGTCGTACCGCCAGTCGCGGAACAAGTTTTCACCAAACCCTTTTTTGTCGGTTGCTTTCAGGAAACGGGCAGGAATGATCTGGTCCGTGTCCACATTCTCTAAAGGAAGGGGAACGCAGGTTGATGTAATGATATTGAATTTCTGTTTCATGAATGTTAAAATTTATGATTTATGATTTCAGAAAAACGTTCTCGGATCGGTAATTTCCCCAGTCACGGCTGCCGCCGCAGCTACTAGCGGTCCAGCCAGAATCGTACGGGCCCCCGGTCCCTGACGTCCTTCAAAGTTACGGTTGCTTGTCGAAACTGCATATTTTCCTGCCGGGATCTTATCGTCGTTCATTGCCAGACAAGCCGAGCATCCCGGTTGACGTAACTGGAAACCGGCTTCTTCGAATATCTTGTCTAACCCTTCTTCACGGATCTGCGCATCTACCAGCCAGGAGCCGGGAACCAGCCAGGCGACTACATGGTCGGCTTTCTTCCGTCCCTTAACAATGGAAGCAAAAGCACGAAAGTCCTCGATACGACCATTGGTACAAGAGCCTAAGAACACATAGTCGATCTTCTTGCCCAACAAGGATTCACCCGGTTCGAACCCCATATACTCCATCGATTTCATAAAAGAAGCTTTCTCCACATCGTTCATACCCTCGACAGTCGGGATATGTTCGGTGACTCCCATTCCCATACCCGGATTGGTACCATACGTCACCATCGGTTCGATATCGGCAGCATCAAACAGAATCTCTTTGTCAAACACAGCATCATCGCCACTTTTCAAAGTCTTCCAATAAGCAACCGCCTTATCCCATTCTTCGCCGGCAGGAGCCTTTTCACGTCCCTTAAGATAAGCGAATGTCGTTTCGTCAGGAGCGATCATACCACCACGCGCTCCCATTTCAATAGACAGGTTGCACAAAGTCAAACGCCCCTCCATCGTCAAACTACGGATCGCCGCACCAGCATACTCGATGAAATATCCGGTTGCACCGCTGGTCGTCACTTTCGACATGATATAAAGGGCGACATCCTTTGCTGTCACCCCTTTCCCTAGATTACCTTCCACACAGATACGCATGGTTTTCGGCTTTGCCTGCAAAATGCACTGGGAAGCCATAACCATTTCCACTTCACTGGTTCCGATACCGAAAGCGACCGCACCGACTGCTCCATGAGTAGAAGTATGCGAATCTCCGCAGACAATCGTCATACCCGGCAAAGTCAACCCACGCTCCGGACCGACTACATGTATGATACCGTTCCTTTTATCCATCATCCCGAAATGAGTCAGACCGAAATCCTTCGCATTCTTTGTCAAGGTATCCACCTGTGTTTTGGAAACAGGATCTTCGATCGGCTTATCCTGATCATGCGTCGGCGTATTATGATCCGGCATACAATATATCTTTTCCGGACGGAAACATTTGATTCCACGTGCACGCAATCCTGCAAAAGCTTGCGGACTGGTTACCTCATGACAATACAATCTGTCGATATAAAGTTGTGTAGGACCATCTTCCACCGTAGTTACCACGTGTGCATCCCAGATTTTATCAAATAATGTATTCATTTGTTTATTTACGATTTTACAATT
>ERZ857882.4330-NODE-4330-length-12358-cov-6.287491_pt1 | contig 12358 bp, 11 predicted proteins | sample MGYA00519697_ERZ857882 | MGnify/ENA primary metagenome ERZ857882 (study PRJEB31778, sample SAMEA3449373) | human gut metagenome | biome: human gut; feature: human-associated habitat; material: faeces | place: United Kingdom | collected 2010/2012 ... | reverse complement strand
TGGCGCGCCGAAATGAGACGAAGATTAGGAGGTAACAATGGCACTTAAAGTACTCATTCTCCGCAAGAAGATTGAACCGCTGCAGGGTGAGCTGGAGCAGCTGCGCACCGACTTCGCCGCAAACGTGTCTCATGAGATGAAGACGCCGCTTACGTCGATCAAGGGCTTCGTGGAAACGCTGCAGGCGGGCGCGATTGACAACCCGACCATGGCGCGCAAGTTCCTGGACATCATCATGATTGAAGCGGACCGCCTGACGCGCCTGATCAACGACATTCTCTCCATCACCAAGCTGGAATCCGGCGACGAAGAGGTGGAAATCAAGCCGATTGCGCTGGATAAGGCCGTGATGGAAGTCTGCGAGCTTCTGAAGATTCACGCGCAGGAGAAGGAAGTGCGCCTGATCGCCGCGCCGAACGAGAAGCCGGCCTACGTGATGGGCAATCCCGACCGCGTGAAGCAGCTCCTGATCAACCTGATCGAGAACGGCATCAAGTACAACAAGACCGGCGGCAGCGTGTCCATCAAGGTGTTTGAGGACAAGGCGAATGTGAACCTGATCATTGCCGACACGGGTATCGGCATCAAGGAAGAGCATCTCCGGCTGCGCGACCACGAGCCGGCGGAGCTTGCGTTCTACTCCCGCGCCACGACCGACATCGAATATGCCTTCCCGTTCACCGACTGGGGCGAGCTGTGGGGCATCGCAGACCGCACCGATTACGACCTCGGCCGTCATCAGGAGGCTTCCGGCAAGGATCTTACCTATTTCGATCAGGACACCGGCGAGCACTATATTCCCTACGTCATCGAGCCGTCTCTCGGCTGCGACCGCGTCGCTCTTGCATTCCTGTGCGAGGCATACGATGAGGAGGTCGTCGGCAAGGATAAGAAGGGCAACGACGATATCCGCACCGTTCTGCATCTGCACCCGGCACTGGCTCCGTACAAGTGCGCGATCCTGCCGCTGAGCAAGAAGGAGATCCTCACCGGCCCGGCAATGGAGCTTTACAACGAGCTGAGCAAGGAGTTCATGGTCGATTACGACGAGACCGGCTCCATCGGCAAGCGCTATCGCCGCGAGGACGAGATCGGCACGCCGTACTGCATCACGGTCGATTTTGCGACCGTCGGCGACGACAAGACCCCGGCGGACAACGCTGTTACCATCCGCGAACGCGACTCTATGGAGCAGGTCCGCGTTCCCATCAGTGAACTGAAGAACTGGCTGGCCGAGCATACGAAATTCTAAAAATAAAAAGGGGGCCGCACGGCCCCTTTTCCATATCCGCGCACAGGAGGAACGACACATGAAAGCCATTATCACCGTCGTCGGCCCCGACCGGGTCGGCATCATCGCCGAGGTCTGCACGCTGCTGGCAGAACTCCACATCAGCGTCGTGGAGATCAGCCAGACCATCATGCAGCGCACGTTTACCATGATTATGCTCGTCGAATGGACGGCAGGCGCGCCGGAGTTTGACACGGTACAGGCCCGCGTCACAGAAAAGGGCGAACAGATGGGCCTGTCCATCCGCATCCAGCGGCAGGATATTTTCACTGCCATGCACACCATCTGACGGAGGGGACAGATCATGCTGAACCATTCCGATATCATGTCCACGGTCGATATGATCGACCATCAGCATCTGGACATCCGCACCATCACCATGGGTATTTCGCTTCTGGACTGCGCCGACCCGAATCCGGAGGCCTGCGCCCGGAAAGTTCACGACAAGATCTGCCGGCAGGCCGAGCATCTGGTCGCGACAGGCTGCCAGATCGAACGGGAGCTTGGCATTCCCATCGTCAACAAGCGCATTTCCGTCACGCCCATCGCGCTGGTCGCAAGCGCGTGCGAGACGGAGGATTTTGTTCCGTTTGCCAAGGCGATGGACAGCGCCGCAAAGACCTGCGGCGTGGATTTCATCGGCGGCTTTTCCGCGCTCGTGCAGAAGGGCATGGCCTCCGGCGACCGGCGGCTGATCGCCGCCATCCCGCAGGCGCTGGCCGAGACGGAGCTGGTCTGCTCCAGCGTCAACGTCGCCTCGACAAAGGCGGGCATCAACATGGACGCCGTGCGCCTTATGGGGCAGGCGATCAAAAAGACGGCCGAGCTGACAAAGGAACGCGATGGACTTGGCTGCGCGAAGCTCGTCGTGTTCTGCAACGCGGTCGAGGATAACCCGTTCATGGCGGGTGCGTTCCACGGCGTGGGCGAGGCCGACGCGGTCGTGAGCGTCGGCGTATCCGGGCCGGGCGTGGTGTACCACGCGCTGCAGAGTGTCAAGGGCCGGCCCTTTGACGAGGTGGCCGAGTGCGTCAAGAAAACGGCCTTCCGCATCACGCGTATGGGCCAGCTGGTGGCGCGGGAAGCGTCCCGGCGGCTGGGCGTGCCGTTCGGCGTGGTCGACCTGTCCCTCGCCCCGACACCCGCCGTGGGCGACAGCGTGGCGCGCATTCTGGAGGAAATGGGCCTTGAAACCTGCGGGACGCATGGAACGACGGCGGCACTGGCGCTTCTCAATGACGCGGTCAAGAAGGGCGGGCTGATGGCGTCCAGCTCTGTCGGCGGACTGTCCGGCGCGTTTATCCCGGTGTCCGAGGACGAGGGCATGATCGCCGCCGCGCGAAGCGGCGTTCTGACGCTGGATAAGCTCGAAGCCATGACGTGCGTGTGCTCGGTGGGCCTTGATATGATCGCCGTCCCCGGCGACACGAGCGCGGAGACGATCTCCGCCATCATCGCGGACGAGGCCGCCGTCGGTATGGTCAATTCCAAGACGACCGCCGTGCGCCTCATCCCGGCTCCGGGCAAGACGGTCGGCGATGAAGTCTCCTTCGGCGGCCTGCTCGGCGCAGCGCCTATCATGCCGGTGCATCCGGAGTCCGCCGCAGACTTTATCGCCCGCGGCGGCAGGATCCCGGCCCCGATGCAGAGCCTGAAGAACTAGGAAACGATAAGACCCGCCTTTCGCCGTCAAAACAGCGGAGGGCGGGTTTCTTTGCAAAAGCCTCCCCTTGCCATGCGCCGCATGGTAAGGGGAGGCGGCATTTTCGAAGAAAATGACGGAGGGGAGTTGCGGCAGATTTCAGAGTGCTTCGAAATTTGCGGCGTTCGAATCCCTTCAGGCCCTTCGGGCCAGCTTCCCTTGAGCCCAAGGGAAGCCTGAGCGCTCCCGCGCCAGTGCTTTGCTGAAAGAAAAGTTTTAAATGTTACAACGTAGTAGGGGCTGACGACTCTGTCACCTTATAGTTGTCCCGAAGGAGTAAGAAATTGGTTCTATCCGAGAAATAGCCGATGGAGATTCCGGAAAACAGTTGAAAGTCGCGAATTTCCTTTCCGAAAACTACGGTGGAGAGCCATTGCAATGGCGGAAAATGGGCAGTATAATACAAACAGACAATTTCCGATATGATGTTCACTGGTTTGAGCAAAATGGGAAGCACTTTGAAGAAAAGCTGAAAGGGGTGAAGAGAAAATGAAGGTGAGATATAAAGGGCCGACGTTCGGCGGCGGTTTTCTCGGGCTGACGGATGGAAAAATCTATGAATGCGTGGGGGTCGAATATGATCTGCTCCGCATCATAGATGATGAGGGCGAGGACTACCTTTATTCCGCTTCAGCCCCTGCGCCGCTCAACGGCAAAACCAAGCCGGGCAAATGGGAAGTGGTAGAAGATGACGAGCGGGGAACGCTTTCAAGGCTGATTTCTAAGGAGAACGCATGATCGACGAAAAATTGAAAGCCGCCATCGAGCGGGCGCTTGCCGCCGGATTCCGCGTTCAGCTGAAGCGCATGAAGGACGGAACAGTCAAGGCACAGATCATCAAGGCGGAAGAGCTGAAAAAATAATACAGATACCGCAGCATAAATGCTACGAATTTGCTGCAGATTCTCATATAACTGCTGCACCCTGCGCGGGCCGATGTGTACCGGCGAGCGGCAGACCCACATCCGTAACGCTCCTTCGTCGCGAACGGATGTGACCGGCATCGGCCCCTACAGGAGCAGCACTGAATAAATCCCCGCTTGCTTCACTGGGGTTTTCAGCGAAGCAAGCGGGGATTCGTGTCGTTTTCAGCCCTTCAGCGTCTGCTTTGCGTGCAGGAGCGCCTGACAGAGCGCGTCAACGTCGGCTTCCGTGTTGTCGCGGGAGAACGAGACGCGAATGGAGCCGTCGATGACGGCGGGGGGCAGATGCATGGCCTCGAGCACGTGGCTGCGGTGGCCCTTGGAGCAGGCGGAGCCTGCCGAGACATAGAGCCCGTCCGACTGCAGGCAGTTGATGATGCCCTGCGAGCGGAGGCCGGGGAGGGACAGATTGACGATGTGCGGCGCGGTCTGCGCGCCGATGAGGACAAGACCGTCGAGCTCCGACAGCTTTTCCCGCGCCAGATCGCGCAGCTGCGTCATGCGCGCGATGTCCGCCTTTGCGTCCGTATCGGCGCAGGCCGCGCCGAAGCCGCAGATGCCGGGCATGTTTTCCGTGCCGGAGCGGTAATTGCTCTCCTGTCCGCCGCCGTTTAAGAAAGCGGGAAGCGGGAGGCCGGGACGGATGTACAGCGCGCCCGTGCCCTTGGCGGCGTGAATTTTATGTGCGGAAACGGAGATCATGTCCGCGCCGAGCGCCTTGGCCCGGAACGGGATCTTCAGAAAGCCCTGCACGGCGTCGGTATGGAACAGCGCGAGAGGCGACGCGCGGCGCGTGGCCTTTACCATGTCGGCAATCGGCATGACCGCGCCCGTCTCGTTGTTGACCATCATGACGGAGACGAGAATGGTATCGGGCCGGAGGGCCTTTTTCAGTTCCTCGACTGTAATATTGCCGTCGTGGTCAGGCTGCAAATATGTGACCTCGAAGCCCTTCGCTTCCAGCTTCTGCATGGGGTGCAGGACAGCGTGGTGCTCCACGGCGGTCGTGATGATGTGGCGGCCGCGCTTGCCGAGACGCTCGGCGGCGGAAAGAATGGCCCAGTTGTCGGCCTCCGTGCCGCCGGAGGTGAAAAACACCCGGTCGGGCTCTGCGCCGAGGGCGGCGGCGACCGCCTGCCGCGCCTGCCGCAGACGGTGGGCGGCGTCAATGCCGAGCGCGTAGACGGACGACGGATTGCCCCAGCAGTCCGTGAGCGCCTCTGTCATGGCCCGCACGCAGGCGGGGCAGGGCTGCGTGGTGGCGGAATTGTCGAGATAGATCATAGTAAAACCTGATTTCTGTGGTTTATTTTCCAACGCAGAACCGCTCAAAAATGCGGTTCGTGATATCCTCGCGCATCGTCCGGCCCGTGACCTCGCCGAGCGCATCCATGGCCGCTTCCAGATCGACCAGCACCGCGTCGGGCGTCATACCCGCGCGCAGGCTCTGCACGGCGGAATCGACGGCCTTTTTCGCGCGCAGAATGGCGCCGGCCTGCCGCGCGTTCGTCAGAAGCGAACCGTCACACGGCGTATCATCTGGGAAGAGCATATCAAACGCCTGCTCCAGCAGGTCAAAGCCCGTGCCGTCCTTGCAGGAGATGGGGACAATGTACGCAAACGGCAGATCGGACGGCTCAATGACCGCTGCAAGATCCTGCTTATTTAAAATCGCAATGGCCTCCGGCGCTTCGAGCGCCGCGTCCATCGCGCGGCGGTCCTCGTCCGTCAGGGGCTTGGAATCGTCGACGACGAACAGCGCCACGTCGCAGTCCTTCACGGCCTCCATCGAGCGGTCAACGCCGATTTTTTCGATCACATCCTGCGTGTCGCGGATGCCTGCCGTGTCGACAAGCCGGACAAGGTGCCGCCCGAATGTGACGGTCTGCTCGACGGTGTCACGCGTCGTGCCGGGAATGTCGGTGACGATGACACGGTCAAAGCCGGACAGGCGGTTCAGAAGACTGGATTTTCCGGCGTTTGGACTTCCCAGAATGACGGCTCTGATGCCGGACTGCACCATCCGGCCCCGATGGCAGGAGGCAAGCAGCGCGGTAAGCTGCCGGCTGCTTGCCGTCAGCGACGCTTCGTAGCCGGAGAGCGCGAAGGGGTCGATATCCTCGTCGGGGTAATCGAGCACGGCATGGAAATGCGCGCACAGATCGACCCAGCCGTCGTAGATCGGGTCGATCCTTTTTCGGATCGCGCCCGCGACCTGCCCGGCGGCGTTTGCCGCCGCGTCGGCAGTTTCGGCGTCGATGAGATCGATCACGGCTTCGGCCTGCGTCAAATCCATCTGGCCGTTCAAAAACGCGCGGCGCGTGAATTCGCCGGGCCGCGCCTGCCGGAAGCCTGCGGCGAACAGCGCCTCAAGTCCAGCGGTCAGTGCGGCGGGGGAGCCGTGGCATTGAATTTCGGCGGTATCCTCGCCGGTGTACGAATGCGGCGCACGGGAGATGAACGCCATGCAGTGGTCGATGGGCCGTCCCTGTGCGTCGAAAAGCGTGCCGAGCGCAAGCTTCCGGTCGGGGAGGGAGGTCAGCGGCCTGCCGGAGTTCAGCCGGAAGACCTGCCCTGCGGCCTCAATGCACCCGTCGCCGGACAGGCGCAGAATGCCGATGCCCGTGCGGGCACGGCCCGTGGCAATGGCGGCAATTTTATCAGACATGGCCCCTCCTCACCGGTAGACGACCTCGATGCCCTTGAGCAGCAGCGGCTTGATGTCAAAAACCGCCGTGTCGCCGACCGCGCATGGAAGCTTCGTCACGTCCACGCACGTGTGCAGCATCCCGATATGGCCCAGCACGCGGCACTTTTTCCCGTTTACCGTTACATAGATATGCTTTTTGAAGACCATCTGCTTCAGATTCCGCAGAACGCCGCGCAGACAGTCGCGGAAACGGAACAGATCGTTTCCCATCTCCACGCCGAACCCGTGGTACCAGCCCACGGAGAACACGGCCACGCGGGTGGGCTTTTTCGCCGTCCAGCCCGCGCCGTAGCCGCAGCTGTGGCCCTTCGGAAGCCAACGGAGTTCTTCCACCGTTGCCTGACACTCGCCGATGCGGGCAAGACCCCAGTTTCCGCGCACGGACACGCGGCCCAGAATGGCCGAGCCCACACGCACGCCGTCCATCGCGTATTCGGGGTATTTCAGAAGCCCGGCGGAGTTCAGCATATGCGCCATGCCGGTGCCGCAGCCCTCGGCGTGCAGCTTGTCCAGAACGCCCTGAAACGCCTCGGCCTGCGCAATCGTCGCTTTCTGATTGCAGAACGCGGAATGCAGATGCGTATAAATGCCGGTCACGTGCAGGCCGGGCATATACTTGAAAATGGGCAGCAGCTGATCCAGCTCGTCCGGCAAAAAGCCGTACCGGCCCATGCCGGTATCGATCTTGACGTGTACCTGTGCCTGGACACCGAGCGTTTCCGCCACGCCGTTCAGGACGGCTGCGTCGTTCTGGCTCGAAACGGTCAGAATCGCGCCGAGGTTCAGAAGCTGCGTCAGCTCCTGCGCGTCGGCGGTCGGGCGGAGCATCAGAATGTCACAATCCTGAAACCCGCCTGCACGCAGGCGGCTGACCTCGAAAACCTCCGTCACGGCAAAGTGCGTGACGCCGGCTTCCCGGCAGATCGCGGCCATCTGGACAAGGCCCAGGCCGTAGCCGTCACCCTTTAAAACGGCCCAGAGGACCGCGCTGCCTGCGCGGTCCTTTAGAATTTGCAGATTGCTCCGCACGGCGGCGGAGTCGACGACATACGCTTTCATGCTGCGCCTCCTGCGTTATTTTTTATCTCGGTTCTTGATGAGATAGACGGTCTTGCGAAGATCCTTGAAGACCGACGTGCCGTGCTCTACAGCCCAGTAAATGACCGGCGAGAGCACCAGATCCTCTTCGCCGACAAACTCGGTGAAGTCTCCGCCGAAGCCCTGCTTGAAGCGGAACAGGCCGTAGAGCGGGTTATCCTCGGAGACGTTTCCGGATACGCCGCGGAAATCGTAGACCCGGCAGCCGGTCTCGACGGCCCACTGGATCATGCGCCACTGCAATAAATAGTTGGGCATCAGATTGCGGTGCTCGTTGCTGGACGCGCCGTAGAGATACCAGACCTTGTCTCCGTAGTGAATGGCAAGCGTGCCCGCGATGGGGGTTCCCTCGGGGTCGAAGGCCATGTAGAGCCGCGCGTGCTCGCCGAGATTGTCGAGCATATTCGCGAAATACTCCGGCTTGCGCGTGACAAAGCCGTCGCGCACGCCGGTCGTCAGCATGAGATCGGCGAACGCCGGGACCATTTCTTTGCCGCAGATCTTCACGCTTACGCCCTTGCGCTCGGCCAGGCGAATATTATAGCGCCATTTCTGGTGGAAGGCCGCCATAAGCTCATCTTCCGTTTTGCCCTCGACGTTCAGACGGAAGACATAGCGCGGCTGGATGGCCTCAAAATTCTTCCCGCCCTCCTTGCACCGGAAGCCGAACGACTGCATGAGCGCGGCGAATGCCGTGTTGCTCGACGGCACGTCCGGGTCGAGCTTGATAACATATGATTTATATTTTTTCGCCAGCGCCTTCGCGCCCTCCAGCAGCTGGGCAAACGTCTCGCGGTCGTCCAGATCGCAGACCGGGCCGCGGCAGCCGTACATCAGCGTCCGGCCGATGCCGGGAACCTTACGGGTCATGAGGGCCAGAGAGCCTTTGATTTTCCCGTCCTCGCCGCGCACGGCGACGGCGTCCCATGTCCACATGGGCTTCTGTTTGGCCCAGAGACTGCTCTGCGCAAAATGGCCCTTCGGATGGCTCTGTAAAAACGCCTCGTATTCCGCAAGCGTCTTGTCGGTGATCAATTCATACATGGCGGTACATCTCCAGATACATATTATATATGTGTGATTTCAAATCGCTTTCGCTATAGTCTACCACAAACAGCCGGGATATGCAAACCTGTGACGCGGAAAACAGGTATACTTTTCTGCGTTTGCGGAAAAATGACAGAAGAATCATCCAAACAGGAGGCAAAACCATGGCGCATTGGGGCATGGAGGACGTGCAGGCGTGCGTTGGGGATACGGCGGATCTCAATACCCGGCAGATCACGGTCGGTGGGCAGAGGCTGGGACTGCTGTTTCTGGACGGGCTGACCTCCGGCGGGGATATCGCCGAGCAGGTGCTGAAGCCGCTGATGGAGACGGTCACGCCGGGGAGCATACAGGAGGTTCTGACGCAGGCGGAGCGGGCGAGAGTCTACTGCGCCGTCGCCGAGCGCACGCAAGACCCCGCGCAGACGGCGGACAAGCTGCTGCACGGCTATTGCGCTGTCATTTTTCCGGGCACGGACACGGCGCTCTGCTTCGAAACGAAAACGAGCGCCCGGCGCGGCCCCTCCGCGCCGGAGTCGGAAAACACTGTCAAGGGCGCGAAGGACGCGTTTACAGAGACGATGCGCATCAACACCAGCCTCCTGCGCCGCCATCTGCGCACGGCGCAGCTGCGCTTTTCGCAGAAGACCGTCGGCCTGCGCACGAAAACCGCCGTCACGGTCTGCTATCTCGCCGACCTGACCGCGCCGGAGCTTGTCCGGCGCATGGAAAAGCGGCTGGAGAATATCGACATTGACGGGATGCTCACGCCCGCAAGCGTCGAGGAATACGTGACCGGTTCCCGCCGGACAGCCTTTCCGTTATTACAATACACCGAGCGCCCGGACACCTTCTGCCAGGGCCTTCTGAACGGACAGGTCGGATTGCTGGTCGACGGGCTGCCGCTGGGGTATCTGGCCCCGGTCGATCTCGGCCTTCTTATGAAATCGACGGAGGACCGCGCGGTCGACTATCTCTCGGCGTCCTGCCTGCGCGTGCTGCGGTATCTGGCGCTGCTGGCCGCGCTGCTGCTGCCGGGGCTGTATGTCGCCATGGCGACGTACCATCAGGAGATGATCCCGACAAAGCTGCTGCTGGCGATCATCGAATCCAAGCGCGAGGTGCCGTTCGATACGGTTTTCGAGGTGGTGGGCCTGCTTGCCGCGTTTGAGCTTTTGCAGGAGGCGGGGCTTCATCTGCCGCAGGCTATCGGCACGGCGGTTTCCATCATCGGCGGCCTCGTCGTGGGCACAACGGCGGTCGATGCGCGGCTCGTCTCGCCCGCCGCGCTGATCGTCACGGCCTCCGCCGGGATCTGCGGCTTTACGCTTCCGAGCCGGGATCTGTCCGACGCCGTTCGCATCTGGCGCTTCGCACTGGCGATTCTGGCGGGAGCGGGCGGGCTGTTCGCCCTGACGGCAGGCGGCATTGCGCTGCTGATCCACCTGTCGGGGCTGACGAGTCTGGATGTGTCCTATCTCGCGCCGTTTTCCGACGTGCGGGCAAGACGCGCCGTGCTGCGCCCGCTTCTGGTGCGGCAGAAATGGCGCGACACGGCGCTGCACCCGCAGGATCTGAAAAATCAGGGGGACGGTCATGCTCAATAAAATCAGTATCGCGCTGCTGGCGGCCGCGTCGGTGGTCAGCCTTTGTATGCTGCCGCGCACGGGGACGGACGCGGCGAAGCTCCTGCCTGCGCAGGTGCTCGTGATCGCGCAGGAGGACGGGCGGATCACCGTGGAAAGCGACAACGGCGCATCCGGCTCCGGCACGACGCTCCCGGACGCGCTTGCCGCCATGCGGGAAGGGGCGGAGGGCACGCTCTTTCTGGACACGGCGGAGCATATTATTCTCCTGCAAAGCACACAATCGCTTCTGCCCGCAGCGGTGCGGCAGCGGCAGTTCCGTCCGGCGGCAAAGCTGTATCTGGCGCGGATGGATGCATTGGATGCAGACGGCTGCGTGGAATTTTTGCAGGCGCACCCCGGTGCGGTGACGCTTGCGGACGCGCACGCAGCACTTCTGCGCGGCGAAGCACTCGACCCGGCGATTCTGCTGCCGGGGGAAAACGGAGGGATCATTCTTGCAGGATAAGCTGACGCCGAGACAGGTGCGCGCGTGGAGCCTGTGCGCGCTAAGCGTTCCGGCGGCGATGGCGCTGCCGGGCTGCGGCTGGCTGTGGGTGCTGGGCGGGAGTATTCTCGCCTGCGCGCTTGCCGCCTGCCAGCAGGCGATGCAGCGGCACTCCGGCCTGTGTATGCGGCAGGCGTTTGCCCGCGCGTTCGGAGCTGTTGGCGGACGGATCATGGCAGCGGCGGAGCTTTTGTGGCTGCTGTTTGCGGCCTCGGGCGCGGCTGCGGCCAGTCAGATCGCGTTTGAAGACGACCTTGGCCCGTTCCTGCCCGCGATCCCGCTTTTGCTGGCGGCGCTGGCCGGACAAAAGGGACGGCTGGCAGCCGGACGTGTCTGTGCAGTGCTTGCGTTGTGCCTCGCGGGACTGTATGCGGTCATTGCCGCGGCGTCCCTGCGGCACGTGCGGGTAGATTGGAGCCGCCCGCAGGGCGTTCCGGCGGATGACGCGCTGGCCTTCTGCCTGTGTCTGGGGCCGGTCTGCATGGCATTTGTCACGGCGGAGGAGGAAACACCGCGCATTTCACCCGGTACGGCGGCAGCATCTGCGCTTCTTCCGGCAGTCCCGGCATTTCTGACGGCGGCCTGCCTGTCGCCGGAGCTGGCGCGGCAGGAGCCGCTGCCGTTTCTCACGCTGACGAAAAGCCTGTCTGTGCTGTCGGTCATGCAGCGGTTCGAGCTGCTGCTGTCAGTCGCGCAGCTTTTGGGACTGTTTGCGCTTTTGACGATGCTGGTGTGTGCGGCAGAACGCATGCTGGGAGCTGTCAGACGGAAAAATGGCACGGGAAGCACCGGAGGTGTGTTCTGCCTGCTGGCATTTGGCGGAAGCTTTCTGGCGTACCGGCTGCCGATCTGGAGCTGGGCTGTGGGAGCAGCTATATTTTGGGGTGTCGTGCCGATATTAACACAAGTAATAGTAAATATAAAAAAGAGTGAAAAATAATGAAAAAAAGGGTTGACAAACCGGTTTTTCGATGGTATCATAGCCGAGCGTTCTGAAGGGCGCAGCAAATCGGACGGGGTTCAAGAAAAAGCTCGAAGAGATTCGAAAAAAGTTCTTGACAAACGGATGAAGATGTGCTAAACTAAATGAGTTCGCTGCTGAACGAGAAATCGCGAAGCGACGAGCGGATCACAAAAAGTTCGAAAGAATTTGAAAAAAGTTCTTGACAAACGGAACTCGATGTGATACAATAAAAGCCCGCGAAACTGCGGAGTGCACCTTGTAAATTAAACAACGAGAAACATGAACAAACACCTTGGACAATTAAGGTTCTGAAAAAGAACCAAAAGAGTTGTTCAGTGAATGTCAGAAATGAGATTCTTTGAATAGCCAACGAAAATTCTTGAGTTAAGCTAAGAGCGAACGAAGAATGAAATTGATTTTAGAGCTTCGGCTTTAAGATACCATTTTATTGAGAGTTTGATCCTGGCTCAGGACGAACGCTGGCGGCGTG
>ERZ857882.4324-NODE-4324-length-12374-cov-19.038071_pt1 | contig 12374 bp, 7 predicted proteins | sample MGYA00519697_ERZ857882 | MGnify/ENA primary metagenome ERZ857882 (study PRJEB31778, sample SAMEA3449373) | human gut metagenome | biome: human gut; feature: human-associated habitat; material: faeces | place: United Kingdom | collected 2010/2012 ... | reverse complement strand
ATTCGAGGAATTTGAGCAGCGGCTGAACCAGGTGGTCTACGTCTCCGCCACCCCCGGCGCCTATGAGCGGGAACGCTCTGGCCAGCTGGTGGAGCAGATCATCCGTCCCACCGGGCTGCTGGATCCGCTCATTGAGGTGCGTCCCGTCACGGGGCAGATTGATGATCTGCTGGCGGAGATCCAAGCCCGCTCCGCGCGAAAGGAACGAGTGCTGGTGACCACGCTAACCATCAAGATGGCGGAGGATTTGACGGAATATCTCATCAAGGCTGGTGTGAAGGCCAAGTATATGCACCACTCCATCAAGACCATTGAGCGGACGGAGATCATCCGTGACCTGCGTCTAGGTGTCTTTGATGTGCTGGTGGGCATCAACCTGCTCCGAGAGGGGCTGGACTTGCCGGAAGTGTCCCTGGTGGCCATTTTGGACGCGGACAAGGAGGGCTTTTTGCGCAGCGAGACCGCTCTCATTCAGACCATCGGCCGTGCCGCTCGAAACGCTGACGGCATGGTCATCCTGTACGCCGACAAGATCACGCCCTCTATGGATCGCGCCATCACGGTCACAGAGGAACGGCGTGCCAAGCAGGACGCCTTCAACAAGGCCCACGGCATCGTGCCCAAGACCATCCAAAAGGACATCCGAGATCTGCTGGAGCTGAGCAAGCCAGTGGAAGAAAGCCACAAGAAGGGCAAGCTCACCGCACAAGAGCGTGCCGCTCACATCGCCCAGCTGGAGAAGGCCATGAAGGAGGCCGCCAGCCGGTTGGAGTTCGAGCTGGCCGCCGCCTTGCGAGATCAAATCATCGAGCTGAAGGGGCAGTCATAAGCCTGTTTCAAAGAAGGAATTCAAATCACTATGCAAGATCGCATTATTGTCAAAGGCGCACGCGCCAATAACCTGAAAAACATCGACGTGGAAATTCCACGGGACAAGCTGGTGGTGGTCACCGGCCTGTCCGGCAGCGGGAAAACCTCCCTGGCGTTTGACACCATCTACGCCGAGGGGCAGCGCCGGTATGTGGAGTCCCTTTCCAGCTACGCCCGAATGTTCCTGGGGCAGATGGACAAGCCTGACGTGGACTCCATTGACGGCCTCTCCCCTGCCATCTCCATCGACCAAAAGACCACCAGCAAAAACCCCCGGTCCACCGTGGGCACGGTGACGGAGATCTACGACTATCTGCGCCTGCTGTGGGCCCGGGTGGGCACCCCCCACTGCCCCAAATGCGGCAAGGAAATTAAGCAGCAGACCATCGACCAGATCATTGATCAGATCATGGCCCTGCCGGAGGGCACCCGCATCCAGGTGCTGGCCCCGGTGGTCCGGGGCCGCAAGGGCGAGCACGCCAAGGTGCTGGACGACGCCCGCCGCTCCGGCTATGTCCGGGTCCGGGCCGACGGGAACCTCTACGACCTGTCCGAGGACATCCCCCTGGAGAAGAACAAGAAGCACAATATCGAGATCGTGGTGGACCGTCTGATCGTCCGCCCCGACGGGGCCCAGCGGCTGACGGACTCCGTGGAGACCGCCTCCCACCTGTCCGGCGGCATCGTGCTGGTGAACCTGGTGCGGGAGGGGCAGGACCTGACCTTTTCCCAGAATTACGCCTGCGACGACTGCGGCATCAGCATCGAGGAGCTGACGCCCCGGATGTTCTCCTTCAACAACCCCTTCGGGGCCTGCCCCACCTGCACGGGCCTGGGGATGCAGCTGAAGGCGGACCCGGCGCTGATCATCCCCGACGACCGGCTGTCTATCTTAGATGGGGCCATCGTGGCCCCGGGGTGGAACTCCATCCGCTCCGACGGCATCAGCCGCATGTATTTCGAGGCCCTGGCCAAGGCCTATCACTTCTCCCTGCAAACCCCGGTGGCCCAGCTGCCGGAGGAGGTGCGGGACGTCATCCTCTACGGCACCAAGGGCCAGAAGCTGGAGCTGCACTATGACCAGCCCCGGGGCCGGGGCACCCTGTATCAGCCCTTCGAGGGCGTCGCCAACAACCTGGAGCGCCGGTATCAGGAAACCCAGTCCGACGCCAGCAAGCGGGAGATCGAGGAGTTCATGACCCAGTGCCCCTGCCCGGCGTGTAAGGGCCGCCGCCTGCGGCCCGAGGCCCTGGCGGTAACGGTAGGGGACCTGTCCATTATGGAGGCCACAGAGCTGCCGGTGGACCGGGAGCTGGAATTCTTCAACGCCCTGACCCTGACCCCCACCCAGCAGCTCATCGCCGCCCAGATTCTCAAAGAGATCCGCTCCCGGTTGGGCTTCCTGCAATCCGTGGGCCTGAGCTACCTGACCCTGTCCCGGTCCAGCGGCACCCTGTCCGGCGGTGAAAGCCAGCGCATCCGCCTGGCCACCCAGATCGGCAGCAGCCTCATGGGGGTGCTGTATATCCTGGACGAGCCGTCCATCGGCCTGCACCAGCGGGACAACGACAAGCTGCTGGCCACCCTGAAGCGGCTGCGGGACCTGGGCAACACCCTGATCGTGGTGGAGCACGACGAGGACACCATGCGCGCCGCCGACTACCTCATCGACATCGGCCCCGGGGCCGGGGCCCATGGCGGACAGGTTATGGCCGCCGGCACGCCGGAGGAGGTCATGGCCAACCCCAACAGCCTTACCGGCCAGTATTTAAGCGGCAAAAAGTCCATCCCCGTGCCGGAGAGCCGCCGCCCGGGCAGCGGCGCGTTCCTTACCGTCCGGGGCGCGGCGGAAAACAACCTGCGCCATATCGACGTATCCGTCCCCCTGGGGACCTTCACCTGCGTCACCGGCGTGTCCGGCTCCGGCAAGTCCTCCCTGGTCAACGAGATCATTTTCAAGCGCCTGGGGGCGGACCTGAACCGCATGAAGGTCCGGCCCGGCAGGCATGACGCCCTGGAGGGGGAGGAGTATCTGGACAAGGTGGTGGGCATCGACCAGAGCCCCATCGGTCGCACCCCCCGCTCCAATCCCGCCACCTACACGGGCCTGTTCAACGAGATCCGCACCCTGTTCGCCGCCACCCAGGAGGCCAAGGCCCGGGGCTATGGCCCGGGGCGGTTCTCCTTCAACACCAAGGGCGGCCGGTGCGAGGCCTGCTGCGGCGACGGCATGCTGAAGATCGAGATGCACTTCCTGTCCGACGTATATGTCCCCTGCGAGGTATGCCGCGGCAAGCGCTATAACCGGGAGACCCTGGAGGTGCGCTACAAGGGCAAGAGCATCGCCGACGTGCTGGACATGACGGCGGAGGAGGCCCTGGAGTTCTTCGCCCCGGTGCCGAAAATCGCCGAAAAGCTCCGCACCCTGTGCGACGTGGGCCTGGGCTATGTGAAGCTGGGCCAGTCCTCCACCACCCTGTCCGGCGGCGAGGCCCAGCGGGTGAAGCTGGCCACGGAGCTGTCCCGCCGGGCCACGGGCCGCACCTTCTATATCCTGGACGAGCCCACCACCGGCCTGCACTCCGACGACGTGAAGAAGCTGCTGGAGGTTTTGCAGCGGCTGGTAGACGCCGGGAACACGGTGCTGGTCATCGAGCACAACCTGGACGTGATCAAGTCCGCCGACTGGCTCATCGACCTGGGGCCGGAGGGCGGCTCCGGCGGCGGCACCCTGGTCTGCGCCGGAACGCCGGAGACCGTGGCCGCCTGCCCGGCGTCCTATACCGGCCAGTACCTGAAAAAATATTTGCACTAAACCAAGGGGCTGTCGAAAAACACGCTTCTGTCATTCCGAGGAGCGAAGCGACGTGGGAATCCGTTGATTTGCCGCCTGCGGGCGGCAAACTCTGCGAGACTTTTTCTGAAAAACAGGGGAGAGGGGCGCGCCCCCTCTCCCTTTGTTAATGCGCCTTTACACGTTGCGCGTATTTTTAACGCCATATTTACGGCAAAAACACTTGAAAAATGTGAAATTGTTGTACTTTACCAAAAAGATTGTTAAAATTTCGGCGAAACATTAATTGTAAACAGGACCGCACTCCTATACAATAGAAGCAGAGACAGCCCGGCCCCGCGCAGAGGCCCGGCCAGGACAGCGGGGGAGGGGACCCCTCCTCCGGACATATTAAAGGAGAGTGAGTCTGTGTTCAAGAAATTCACCAACGGCTGCGTTCGCGTGGTCAACCGATGGCTGCCGGATGCCTTCCTGTTTGCCATCATCCTGAGCATCATCGTTTTCATCGGCTCCATGTGCGCCACGAAGATGGGCCCCCTGCAGGTCCTCAACGCCTGGGGCGATTCCAAGGGCTTCTGGGGCCTGCTGAGCTTCTCCATGCAGATGGCCCTGGTGCTGGTGTTCGGCTCCGCCATGGCCGCCGCCAAGCCCTGCAAAAAGGCCCTGCGGGCCGCCGCCGGTCTGTGCCACAACAATATGCAGGCCATCGTGGTCACCACCTTCATCTCCACCATCTGCTGCTGGCTGAACTGGGGCTTCGGCCTGATCGCCGGCACCCTGCTGGCCAAGGAAGTGGTGCGCCGGGTCCCCACCGTGGACTATCCCCTGCTGATCGCCTCCGCCTATTCGGGCTTCGTCATCTGGCACGCGGGCCTGTCCGGCTCCATCCCCCTGGACCTGGTGGCCGGTAAGGACTTCGGCGGTGTGCTGTATCAGGCCCCCATCACCGACACTGTGTTCCATCCTATGAACCTGATCATGGTGGGCGTCATTCTGTTTGTCATGCCCCTTGTGAACTACGCCATGCACCCCGACAAGGACCACACCGTGTGCATCGACCCCACTCTGCTGGAGGACGAGGCCGAGCGCACCTATGAGGTCAAGACTCCCGCCGACAAGGTGGAGCACTCCAAGCTCCTGTGGGCCATCACCCTGGTGGGCGGCTTTGTGTACATCGTCTATTACTTCGTTCAGAACGGCTTCACCCTGGGCCTGAACATCGTGAACATGATCTTCCTCTTCCTGGGCATTCTGCTCCACGGCGACCTGCGCCGCTATGTGGACGCCATCTCCGACGCCGCCGGCGGCGCTGCCGGTGTGCTGCTGCAGTTCCCCTTCTATGCCGGTATCATGGGCATGATGGTGGCCGCCAATGCCGAGGGCGTGTCCCTGGCGGGCGTCATCTCCGAGTTCTTCGTGAGCGTCTCCAACAACGTCACCTTCCCCATGCTGTCCTTCCTGGCAGCCGGTGTGGTGAACTTCTTCGTTCCCTCCGGCGGCGGCCAGTGGGCCGTGCAGGGTCCCATCATGATGCCTGCCGGCGCGGCTATGGGCATCGAGAATGGCCGCACCGCCATGGCCATCGCCTGGGGCGACCAGTGGACCAACATGATCCAACCCTTCTGGGCCCTGCCCGCTCTGGGTATCGCCAAGCTGTCCGCCCGGGACATCATGGGCTACCTGGTCATCGTCACCCTGTTTGTGGGCGTGGTGGCCTGCCTGGGCTTCCTGGCCTGGGCCGCCTGGTTCTGATCTGCTTTCCCGGACATTCCGAAACCCAAGGGGTGAGGGGACCTTCTCCTCACCCCTTTGACCCGTCAGGCAGCTTGTCAAAAATCCCTTTTGGCAAGCTGCCTGATAATCTTTCATTGCCGATTGACGAAATCCGCACATTGTGATATTATAAACACACACGACATAGGGCGGGCCTGGGTCCGCCCTATGCTCCGGGTACGGCTGTACCCCTTATGAATTAGGAAAGAAGGAACGACCATGTATCGCATCGTGACCAAAGAAGCGTTGAAACCCACCGTGATCCTGTATGAGATCGAGGCTCCTATGGTTGCCAGGAAGGCACAGCCCGGCCAGTTCATCATCCTGCGGATGGATGAAAACGGCGAGCGCATCCCCATCACCATCCATGACTATAACCGCGAAAAGGGCACCGTTACCATCATTGTCCAGACCGTGGGCGCCACCACCGAAAAGCTCAGCCACAAGCAGCAGGGCGAGTATCTGCACGACTTCGTGGGCCCCCTGGGCAAGCCCACCGAAACCGAGGGCAAGAAGAAGGTCTGCGTCGTCGGCGGCGGCGTGGGCTGCGCCATCGCGTATCCCGTTCTGAAGAAGTTCCATGACTGCGGCGCAGAGGTCCACGCCGTGGTGGGCTTCAAGAGCAAGGACGTGGTCATTCTGGAGGACAAGTTCAAGGCCGTTTCCTCTGTGCTGAAGGTCTGCACCGACGACGGCTCCTATGGACAGAAGGGCCTGGTCACCGAGGCCCTGAAGCAGCTGCTGGACGAGGGCAACCAGTATGACGAGATCTTCGCCATCGGCCCCATGGTGATGATGAAGTTCGTCTGTAAGACCACCGCCCCCTATGGCGTGCCCACCACCGTGTCCATGAGCCCCATCATGATCGACGGCACCGGCATGTGCGGCGGCTGCCGCCTGACCGTTGGCGGCGAGACCAAGTTTGCCTGCGTGGACGGCCCCGACTTCGACGGCCAGCAGGTGGACTGGGATCTGGCTGTCAAGCGCAACCAGATGTATCACGATTTCGAGGTGCGCAAGCACGAGGAAGTCTGCAATCTGTTCAAGCAGGAGGTAAAGTAACATGGCTGCCAAGATCAATATGCGTCTGGATAAGAACGAGATGCCCTCTCAGGACCCCAACGTCCGGAATAAGAACTTCCTGGAGGTGGCCCTGGGCTACACCGAGGAGCAGGCTCTGGACGAGGCCGCCCGCTGCCTCCACTGCAAGAATCATCCCTGCGTGGACGGCTGTCCCGTGAACGTCCGCATTCCCGAGTTCATCGCCAAAATCGTGGAGCGGGATTACGAGGGCGCTTATCAGGTCATCCACCAGACCAGCTCCCTGCCCGCCGTGTGCGGCCGCGTCTGCCCCCAGGAGAGCCAGTGCGAGATGCACTGCGTCCGGGGCAAGAAGGGCGACCCCGTGGGCATCGGCCGTCTGGAGCGCTTTGTGGCCGACTGGCACAACGCCCACAGCACCGAGGCCCCCGAAAAGCCCCAGCCCAACGGCCACAAGGTGGCGGTGGTGGGTTCCGGCCCTGCGGGCCTGACCTGCGCCGGCGACCTGGCCAAGAAGGGCTATGAGGTCACTGTGTTCGAGGCTCTGCACCTGGCCGGCGGCGTGCTGGTTTACGGCATCCCCGAGTTCCGTCTGCCCAAGAGCATCGTCCAGAAGGAAGTGGACGGTCTGAAGGCCATGGGCGTGAAGGTGGAGACCAACACCGTGGTGGGCCGCACCATCACCATCGACGAGCTGATGGAGGAGAACGGCTTCGAGGCCGTGTTCGTGGGCTCCGGCGCGGGCCTGCCCATGTTCATGCACATTCCCGGCGAGAACCTGAAGGGCGTGTACTCCGCCAACGAGTTCCTGACCCGCATCAACCTGATGAAGGCGTACCGCGAGGATTCCGACACCCCCATCATGGACCTGAAGGGCAAGAAGGTGGCCGTTGTAGGCGGCGGCAACGTGGCCATGGACGCCGCCCGCTGCTCCAAGCGCCTGGGCGCCGACGTGTACGTGGTCTATCGCCGGGGCATGGAGGAGCTGCCTGCCCGTCATGAGGAAGTGGAGCACGCCATCGAGGAGGGCGTGGTGTTCAAGACCCTGAACAACCCTGTTCAGATCAACGGCGATGAGCAGGACTGCGTCAAGAGCATGACCTGCATCGAGATGGAGCTGGGCGAGCCTGACGCTTCCGGCCGCCGCCGTCCCGTGGAGAAGAAGGGCAGCGAGTTCGAGCTTCCCGTGGACGCTGTGATCATGTCCCTGGGCACCACCCCCAACCCCCTCATCAAGTCCACCACCAAGGGCCTGGAGGTCAACAAGAAGGGCGGTATCATCGTCAACGAGGATGGCCTGACCTCCCGTCAGGGCGTGTATGCCGGCGGCGATGCCGTTACCGGTGCGGCTACCGTCATATCCGCCATGGGCGCGGGCAAAACCGCTGCCAAGGCCATAGACGAATACCTTGCCAACAAATAAGCAGTAAGCTGAAAGCTATGCATAAATGCGCCGGACGATGACATATCGCCCGGCGCATTGTTTTTGTTGTATCCTGCCGCATTTATATGTATAATCATGTATACAGGCGGATGCGTACTCCGCCGAGAAAGAGGAACACACGAATTTGGAAAGCTTTACACTTGATAGGGAAATGAAGCTGCCCGGCGTACCGCTGAGAGGGCTGGTAATGCTGCCGGGCGAGCTTTTGCATTTTGACATAGCGCGGGAGGAAAGCCGCCGTGCCGTCCGCGCGGCCGAAGAAAAGGACTCCTTCGTATTCCTTACCACGCAGAAGGACAGCGCAAAAACCACCGTTAAGGCCGAAGACGTATTCAGTATGGGCGTGATATGCCGCATACGGCAAACCGTCAATATGCCGGGCGGCATGCTCCGCGCACTTGTGCTGGGGCTTTGCCGTGCGCGTATAAAGGATGCGCAGTACGGCAGCTATACAACAGTTACTGTGGAAACAATCGAGGACGAGCCCTGCAACCCGCTGGTAGCCGAAGCGCTGCGCCGCAGGATAGATTCTTCCTTTAACGATTACCTCAGCGTGACCACCCGCATAAATGCAGAAACCGCCGAAAATATACGCCAGTTGCCCTCAGCGGGCCAGTATGCCGATGCGGTAGCCAACGCCGTGTTTGTTAAGTCAAACATGCGCCAGGCCGCGCTGGACGCAATAAGCGTTGAAGAAAGGCTGAAAATCGTGCTTGCGGGCGTAATGGGCGAAGTTGAAATAACAAAGCTTGATAAGCGCATCGCCGCAGAAGTGAAGCGCAGCATGGACCAAAACCAGCGCGAATATTATCTGCACGAGCAGATAAAGGCCATACGCAAGGAGCTTGGCGAAACCGAGCAGAACGAAGCAGAAGAATACATGCGCAGGCTTAAGGAAAAGCAAATGCCGCAGACCGTGCGCGAAAAGCTGGAGCGCGAGATAGCGCGCTTTGGCGACCTGCCCGCCGCATCTCACGAGCAGCCGCCCATGCGCAACTATATAGAATGCATGCTCGATTTGCCTTGGAGCGAAGAAACCAAGGATGATTTGGACATTGAGCATGCCCGTGCAATACTCGATAACGACCATTACGGCATGGAAAAGGTGAAGCAGCGCATATTGGAGCACATTGCCGTTGCGCGCCTTACGGGCAAAGTGAACGGGCAGATAATTTGCTTTGTAGGCCCGCCGGGCGTTGGCAAAACAAGCATTGCATCCAGCATTGCAAGGGCGCTTGGGCGCAACTTTGTGCGGATGAGCCTCGGCGGCATACATGACGAGGCCGAGATACGCGGCCACAGACGCACATATATCGGTGCAATGCCGGGCCGTGTTATCGCCGCCATGCGCCAAGCGGGCAGCATAAATCCGCTGCTGCTTTTTGACGAAATAGACAAGCTTACCGCAGACATGCGCGGCGACCCCGCCGCAGCCATGCTGGAGGTATTGGACAGCGCACAGAATTTCGCCTTCCGCGATCATTTTCTGGAGCAGGAATACGATTTGTCCAAGGTCATGTTCATAACCACGGCAAACGATAAGGACGCCATCCCCCGCCCGCTTCTGGACAGAATGGAAGTGATAGAACTGAGCGGCTACCTTGAAACCGAAAAGATGGAAATAGCCAAGCGTCACCTTATCCCCAAGCAGCTTGAAAAGCACGGGCTGAAGAAAAGCCAGCTTACCATAGCGGATGAAGCGATAGTTGAGCTGATACGCGGTTATACCCATGAAGCGGGCGTAAGGGAGCTGGAGCGCGAAACAGCCGCCGTTTGCCGCAAGGCCGCAATGGATATAGGCAGCGGCAAAGCCCGCGTGCGCGTAGGCAAGCAAAAGCTGGCGGCCTATCTTGGCGCGCCAAAGTATACCCACGGCGCAATAGATGCCATAAATGAAATAGGCCTTGCGAACGGCCTTGCATGGACAAGCTTCGGCGGGGAAACGCTGCAAATAGAGGTTCAGATAGTGCCGGGTTCCGGCCAGGTGATATTGACCGGCAAGCTTGGCGATGTTATGCAGGAAAGCGCAAAGGCTGCGCTGACATTCATAAAGGCCCATGCGGAAGAATTCGGCATAACGCTGCCGCTGGACAAAAAGGACATACATCTGCACGTTCCCGAAGGCGCCGTGCCAAAGGACGGCCCAAGCGCCGGCATAACCATAATGACGGCTATGCTCAGCGCGCTGAGCGACATCCCCGCACGGGCAGACACAGCCATGACCGGCGAAATAACGCTGCGCGGGCGCGTGCTTGAAATAGGCGGGCTCAGGGAAAAGCTGCTTGCGGCGTACCGCGCGGGCATAAAGCGCGTGCTTATTCCCAGGGCCAACGAAAAGGATTTAAGCGACGTGCCGGACGAAGTGAAGGCCAACATGGAAATAATAGGCGTTGCAAGCGCATTTGACGTTATTCCTCTTGCGCTTGAGCACACTCCGCAAAAGACAGCGGATGCATTCATACCGCAGCATGCGCACAGCGGCGCGGCTGCCGCGCAATAGGGAGCATTATGGGAAAGTTCGATATAAAAAAGGCCGTATTTGAAACCAGCTTCGGCCTTGGCGGAAAGTTTATACAGGATGGCCCGCAGATAGCTATGGTCGGCCGCTCAAACGTGGGCAAATCCAGCCTTATCAATTCGCTTTGCCGCAATTCAAAGCTGGCGCGAATATCCGCAAGCCCCGGCAAAACGCGGCTGATAAACTATTTCAGGATAAACGACAGCTTTTATCTTGTTGACCTTCCCGGTTACGGCTACGCCAAGGTCTCAAAGGCGGAGCAGGAAAGCTGGGGCAAGCTGATGGAAAGTTACCTTTCCGGCGGAAGCGTAAGCCATATATTCATGCTTATAGATATTCGCCACGAGCCTACCGCCGCCGATAAGCAGATGCTTGAATGGATAATATATTACGGCATTCCGTATACGCTCATTGCCACCAAGGCGGATAAGCTTTCCCGTTCAAAGCGGCAGCAGGCGGCAAATGCAAACGCCAAACTGCTCGGCGCGCCGCCGTGGGCGCTCTGTTGCAGCGCGGAAACAGGCGATGGACGCGAAGAATTGGTGGCCAGAATTGGCGCAATAGTGAACGACAGTTTGTCAAATGCAAAGTAATGCACAAATATTGCAGACTTTTTGCATATGCTACTTGACATAACTATATGCCGTACGCATAATAGTGGAAGTAAAAAACAAACTGTGGAGGATGTGGCAATATGGCTTTGAGAAAATGCCCGCGCTGCGAACTGAATTATATAAAAGACGATGAAAAATACTGCAATGTGTGCCGCCGCGAAATGAAGGGCGGGGACAGCGAGCCGGAGGACAGCATAGTAATGTGCAGCGAGTGCGGCGAGAATCCCGCCGTTAAGGGCAGCGACCTTTGCGCGATATGCCTTAGGGAAGCCCGTAGGCAGGAGATGCAATCCGGCAACGTTGCGGAGCCGATAACGGATCCTGAGGAACTCGTACTTGGCAGCGTTGGGCTGGACGAAATAGAGGTGCCAATGCCCAGCGACGGTGAAATCCCCGAAAGCGAGCTGAGCGAAATAGATAAGGAACTCTCCTCCGATGACGATCTGGATGACGAGGAAGAGGAAGAAGAAACAGAGCCCGAGCCTGAACCAGAGCCGGAGCAGAAGCCCAAGCGCGGCAGGAGAAAGTGATATCACCCAATGAAGGTATTCGCCATAGGAGATCTACATTTAAGCGGAAGTTCAAATAAGCCAATGGATGTGTTCGGCTCAACATGGGCCAATCATCCGCAGCGCGTGATCTCCGCCTGGCGCGATGCCGTTGGTGAAAACGATCTGGTGCTGATACCGGGAGACATAAGCTGGGCAATGCGGCTAGATGACGCGATATGCGACCTTGAATTCATAGGCGCATTACCCGGCACAAAGCTGCTTTTGCGCGGCAATCATGATTACTGGTGGAGCGCGCTCGGCAAGGTTCGCGCCGCATTGCCCAATGGCTGCTTTGCACTTCAAAACGACTGTTTTACCATTGACAATATATCTGTATGTGGAAGCCGGGGCTGGGTATGTCCCGGTTCTTCGGCGTACAGCGAAACAAAGGACAGGGCCATATATGAACGCGAGCTTATTCGGCTGAGGATGAGCCTTAACCGCCTGCCGGAAGGCACGGTGCGCATATTGATGCTGCACTTTCCTCCCTTCAATGAAAAGCGGCAGGATTCCGGTTTTACGCAGCTTGCCGAAGAATACGGCATAAATTATCTCATATATGCCCATCTTCACAACAAAGCCTGTCTTGGTGCGTTTGAAGGCGAACGTAACGGAATACAGTATTCGCTCTGTTCCGCGGATCATTTAGGCTTCGCCCCGCGGTTGATTTTGGATGCCAAGGAGCCTGCTAAAAAAAATTCTTGCGATTAAACATAATTTCTGCTTGCATTTTACCCCCACAGCATGATATAGTAATCGGCAGAAAAAA
>ERZ857882.4323-NODE-4323-length-12375-cov-5.586039_pt1 | contig 12375 bp, 13 predicted proteins | sample MGYA00519697_ERZ857882 | MGnify/ENA primary metagenome ERZ857882 (study PRJEB31778, sample SAMEA3449373) | human gut metagenome | biome: human gut; feature: human-associated habitat; material: faeces | place: United Kingdom | collected 2010/2012 ... | reverse complement strand
CCTTGATATATAAAGAAAAATAGAAAAAAAGTAGTGTAAAAACTTTACACTAACGCAACTTATTAGGAGGAGTATTTATGAATATGATTGAAAAAATGAACTCTAACTTTAAAGAAAATAAAATATTCTATTTATTGGTATTAACATTTTTCTTTGTTGGAATATTACTAGGTGCATATACCATAAAATATATGGATGGAGTAGATGGGAAGGATTTATCTGATTATTTTACAGGATTTGTTAAAAGTATTACTAATCAAGAAATTAAAACTCATGAATTACTTCTTAGTATAATTAAAAATAACATATTAACTGTAGTACTTATAATAGCGCTTGGATTTACAATTTTCGGGGCTCCTTTGATTTTAATTATTGATTTAATAAAGGGATTTACTTTAGGATACACCTTTAGTTTTTTATTAACTACTTTCGAAGGAAAAGGTATTTGGATAGCATTAGTTTCAACTGTACCACAAAATTTACTTTATATACCTTTTTTTGTTGGGATAAGTATAATTTCATTAGAATTATCCTCAGCTAAAATTAAACAAAAGTTTTTTGGTGGAGCAAGGTTTAATAAGAATATGTATAGTGAATTATTTATAAAATTATCCTTCTTTTTTATATTATTTATAGTAGGAGTTTTAATTGAGTGCTATATAAGTCCAGGATTAATAAGATTAGTAGTTACGAATGTTTATAAATTAACTTAAGCCAATGAAAATAAAGAAGGGATTAAGAAATTTTTGTCGAATAAATAATATATTAGGATAGGGGATTATTATGAAAGAAATTGTTAATAATTATAAGGAAGCTTTATTAAAAAGTCATAAAAGTGAAAATACTGTTTATGCTTATGTAACTGATGTTAATTTATATGTTAAATATTTAAATAGTAAGGAAATTAATATAGATGAAACTGATAATGTATCAGTGTTAGGTTACATTCAACATTTACTTAGTCAAGGGAAATCAGAAAGATCAATTAATAGAATAGTGATAAGCTTAAGAAGCTTTTATAATTATTTAAAAGATCAAGAAGTAGTTAGAGAAATTCCTAAAATTTATTATAAAAATACTTCAACAACAAGAAAGCTACCTGAAATTTTGACTATTGACGAAGTAGACAGAATAATTAGAATTGTAGATAAGGATTCTAATAAGGGTATAAGAGATAATGCTTTGCTAGAACTTATGTATGCAACAGGAATGAAAGTTTCTGAAATGATTAATATTAAAGTTTTTGATGTTAATTTAGAATTAAATTTTGTGAAATGTATAGATAATAAGCACTTTGAAAGATTGATACCAATAGGAAGAAGTGCAGTAGAAGCATTAAAAGAGTATTTTAATATAAGAGATAGAGTTGCCTGTGAAGGAGTAGAAAATCTATTTGTTAATTTAAATGGAAATCAATTAACAAGACAAGGAGTTTGGAGAATAGTAAAAGAGTATTCTCATAAGGCTGGAATAAAAAAGGATGTAAATTTAAATACTTTTAGACATTCATTTGCTGTTCATTTATTACAAAATGGTGCAAATGTAAGGGCTGTGCAAAAACTTTTAGGCAATCAAGTCTTAACTTATATGGACACATATTATGAAATAATAAATAATGATAAAATAAATATAGTTTATAAAAACTCTCATCCAAGAGCATAATAATATTATGAATTTATTGAATAAGTATTTATTAAGTATAGATATGTATATTTATAGTGTAATTTTTAATATTTAAAGTAATGTTTCTAATGATATTTTATTAAAAACCTAAATATGGACATGTAATATCTATTTTATTAGAAAAAATTATAAGTAGTTAATTTAAATAAATTTTAATTTTATTCTCAAATTTAAGATTGAGTATTTAAAGTAGAGTAGAAAAGTAGCTATTGTAGAAAGAAGAGATGAGATATATAATAAATAAGTAATTTAATAATTTAATCAAACTTTGATTTAATATAAAAAGCTAATAATTAGAGGAAATATATTTCTGTATTAGAATATTGTAATAAAATAATACTATTTACATGCTAAGTAAAGATAGTTTTACATATATAAGTAAGACTATCTTATAATATTTTAATATAGAAAATTATATTTATTAAAAAGCTTTTTTAATAAATAATTAGATAATAGGAGGACATAATCTAATGAGAATGTATGACATCATACTAAAAAAAAGAAAAGGTCTAGAATTGACTAAAGAAGAAATTGATTTTTTCGTGCAAGGTTTTACAAAAGGAGAAATTCCTGATTATCAAGCATCTGCACTACTTATGGCAATATTTTTTAACAAGATGAACAAAAAGGAAACAGCTGATTTAACTATGGCTATGGTTAATTCAGGGGATGTTATAGATTTATCTTCAATCAATGGAGTAAAGGTTGACAAACATTCAACAGGAGGTGTAGGAGATAAGACTAGTATATGTCTTACACCTTTAGTTGCATCATTAGGAGTTCCAGTATCAAAGATGTCAGGAAGAGGCTTAGGCCATACTGGTGGAACTATTGATAAATTAGAATCTTTTGATGGTTTTTCTGTAGAGCTTACAGAAGATGAATTTATTAATAATTCTAATAAAATTGGAATAGCAATAACAGGACAAACAGGAAATATTGCACCTGCAGATAAAAAGTTATATGCCTTAAGAGATGTAACTGCAACTGTAGATAATATGTCTCTAATTGCTTCAAGCATTATGAGTAAAAAAATAGCTTCAGGTGCTGATGCTATAGTTTTAGATGTAAAAGTAGGGGATGGAGCATTTATGAAAACTCCTGAAGATGCAAAAGCTCTTGCAAAGGAAATGGTTGATATAGGTACATCAGTTGGAAGAAAAACCATAGGAGTTATATCTGATATGGATCAACCTTTAGGATATGCTATTGGGAATGCATTAGAAGTAAAAGAAGCTATAGACTTATTAAAAGGAAATGGACCAAAGGATTTATTAGAATTAACATTAACTTTAGGAAGTTATATGATTATATGTGGAAATAAAGCAAAGACTTTTGAAGAAGGAAAAGCTTTATTATTAGAAAATATAAATAATGGTAAAGGAATAGAAAAATTAAAGGAATTTGTTAAGGCACAAGGGGGAGACCCATCATTTATAGATGATACTGATAAATTACCTAAGGCTAAATATATTGAAGAAGTTAGAGCAGTTAATAGTGGTGTAATTACTAAGATTAATGCTGAAGCATTTGGATTAATTGCTATGGAATTAGGTGCTGGTAGAGAAACTAAAGAAAGTGAAATAGATTTGGCTGTAGGAATAGTACTTAATAAAAAGAGAGATGATGAAGTAAAAGCTGGAGATATACTAGCATATATTCATAGTAATGATAAAGATAATATAGAAAAGGCTAAAAATAATATTTTAAAGAACATAATTGTTAGTGAGAAAAGTAAAGAAAGAATACCTTTAATATATGATGTTGTAAGTTAAAAATAAAAATATGATAAGAAGATTTATTCTTTTTATCATATTTTTATTTTTATTGGTAATAATAAGCTTGAAAGGAGGAAATAAAATGAATAAAAACAAAATGAAAAAGAGGATTTTACTTTCTTTAAGTTTATTAATTTTAAATCTTGTACCAGTTAATGCTTTAGCTTTACCAAATAAAAATGAAGCTGAAACATATAAAGAATGGAGTACGGAAACTTTTGCCGAAGAAGGTATAAATGTAGATGCTAAATCAGCATTATTAATCGAGCCTATTTCTGGTAAAATATTATATGAAAAAAATTCAGATGAAAAATTTGCTCCAGCATCTGTAACAAAAATAATGACAATGCTATTAACTATGGAAGCAGTAGACAGTAATAAAATTTCTCTTAATGATAAAGTAACATGTAGTGAAAATGCAAAAAAAATGGGTGGAAGCACAATGCTTCTTGATACAGGAGAAGTTAGAACAGTCGAAGAATTATTAAAGGGAGTTGCTATTGCATCAGGTAATGATGCTGCAGTTGCTTTAGGCGAGTATTTGAGTGGAACAGAAGATGCATTTGTAGAATTAATGAACAAAAGAGCTCAAGAGCTTGGAATGAATAATACGACTTTTAAAAATTGTAACGGACTACCAAAGGAAGGACATTTATCAACAGCTAGAGATATTTCAATAATGTCCTTAGAGCTTCTTAAACATCCAACCATACTAAAATATACAGGTACATATATGGAAACAATTTCTGAAGGAAGATTATCTCCAATAGAATTAGTTAATCACAATAAACTAGTAAGGTTTTTTGAAGGTTGTGATGGTTTAAAAACTGGATATACATCAGAAGCTAAGTATTGTATTTCTACTACGGCTACTAGAAATGGAGTGAGAATGCTTTCAGTAATTATGGGAGCACCGACTTATAAAATAAGAAATAGAGATGCAGGAATGTTACTAAATTATGGCTTTTCTAAATTTGAAGGTAAAAAGATATTAGCAAAAGATGAAGAGGTTGAAAATATCTATTTAAGTAAAAATACTGACAAATTTTTTACTGCCAAAGCAAAAGATGATTTAATTGCTATTATTCCAAAAGGTGATAATAATGAAATAGAGAAAAAAATAGTAATAAATGATATTAAAAAAGAATATAAAGAGGGAGAAATAATAGGAAAATGTCAGGCTTACTCTGGAGAAAATAAAATCGGAGAAGTGGATTTATATTCTGATAGAGATGTTAATATAGGTGGTATTTTTGAAAACTTTAAATTTAATATGAAAAATATGTTTAGAAAAGGAATATAAAAGGGATTCTATATGGGATCCTTTTTTCTTATTGTAAAAAGGTTGTTCTTTACAAATAAACTTGATATTATATTCTAAGGAAATAGAATATTAAAGGCGGATGAGTAATATGGAAATGCCAAGAATTAAAGTAGCAAATTTTGAGGGACCATTTGATTTATTGTTACATTTAATTAAGAAAAATGAAATGGATATATATAATATTGAAATATATAAGATAACTAATCAGTATTTAAAATATTTAGATGATATGAAGATAATGGATCTTGATATAACTTCTGAATTTATAGTTGTAGCTGCAACTTTGATTGAAATTAAATCTAAAAAGCTTTTACCAGTTGTAAAAAATACTGAAGAAAGTGAAGAAGATTTAGAAAAAAATCTTATGAATAGACTTATAGAATATAAAAAGATAAAAGGAGCAGCAGTATTCTTAAAGGATAAGTTTATTAACTCAGGTGATATATATACCAAAAAGCCTGAAATAATAGAAGAAAAAAATATAGGAATCAAGGAAGAAGATATACTTAAGAATATAACTCTACTAGAGTTATATAATATATATAATAAATTAATCGATAATTATCTTAAGAAGCAAAATAAAGAAAATGTAATTCAAAGAAAAATATATGTTGATAAGTATAAAGTTGAAGATAAGATGAATGACTTGATGACAAAATTTAATAAGAATAAAATAATTAAATTTAGAGATATAATAAGAGAAAGTGAATGTAAGCTTGAAGCAGTTGTAACCTTCTTAGCATTGTTAGAACTAATAAAGCTTAGAATTGTTAAGGTATACCAGGATAATAATTTTGATGATATCTTAATGGAAAGGAGAATAGGAAATGAATAATATAGATGTAGCACAATATGAGTTTGAAGAAATATCTTCAAAACCCAAGATAAAATCTTCAATTGAATCCCTTCTATTTGTTAGTGGAGAACCATTAACTATAAGAGATTTAAGTAACACATTAGAAATTTCAACTAAAATGGTTAAATGTATATTAGATGAAATGCAAAACGAATATGAAGAAGAAAAAAGAGGTATAAAATTAATTTCTATAAATGGAGAATTTCAATTAGTAACTAAGGCTGAAAATAGCGATTATATTCAAAAGTTATTAAGAAAAAATAAGAGACAATCTTTATCTCAAGCCTCTTTAGAAAGCTTAGCAATAATAGCTTATAAGCAACCAATCACAAGAGTAGATATAGATGAAATAAGAGGAGTAAAATCTGAAAGTGCATTACAGAGGTTGTTAGAAAAAGATTTAATAAAAGAGGTAGGTAGATTAGAAGTTCCAGGAAGACCAATTTTATTTGGAACAACTGATGAATTTTTAAGACAATTTGGATTAAAAGAATTAAATGAATTGCCTTCATTAGATTTATATGATGATAAAGAAAATGAAATTATAGAAAATATGCATGAAATTATAAAAGAGATATAAGATATATTTTAGTATTCTAAAATATATCTTATATAAATTAATGCAAGTTACTTGAAGAAGAATCGCTATTATCACAATTATTAATAGGGGGATCTTCTTCAAATTTATTTTTATTACATTTATCCTCATTAAAAAAACCTTTTACAATATCTATTATTTGAGGTATAGAATCTACTATTCTATCATATGTATTATTTTGTTCTACTGGTAATAACCTTACAACGTCCTTTCTTAAAACTAAAAAAGCTACGGGCTTAACAGTAATTCCAGCACCAGACCCACCTCCAAATGGATGACTTGACATATTATCCCCAGGACCTATGCATACATTTCCAAATTCACTTCCACCAGAAGCAAATCCAAAGGTTACTTTTGATATTGGAATTATATAGCTACCGTCTTTGGTTTCTACTGCATCACCTATTACAGTATTGACATCTATCATTTCTTTTAAGTTTTCCATGGTACTTTTCATTAAACTTTCAACAGGATGCACATTTGTCATATATCTCTCCCTAGATTGGGAGCCACCTCCTTAATTTCTTTACTTTTAAATAATAAAAATAATATATATATAATATTGGCAATATTAAAGTAAAATATACTAGTTATTCCAAAAGTTAATAAAGATTTATTAAATTTAGGCTCAATATCAAGTGAAAGTTTCTTAACCTTAAAAATAATATTTAATAGCAAATAAAGTAATGTAGGTATATTGCAAAGAAGTCCGTATAATATTGCAGAAAAAGCTGCATCATCAATGCCATATACAAGTGATACATTTATTTTAATTTTAGGTTTTAATTTATTTGTAGAAATATTTCTATATAACTTCTTATAAGAAAGTTTTTTTATATATTTTCTTTTTGATTTTTCTATAGTATCTTTTCTTTTCTTTTCGTTTTTTATAAACTTTTTTAAATACTTATTTTCAAATCCATTTTTGGAAGAAAAGACTGTATATTTGTATAGTTTTATAATTAAATTCTTATTCAAATATTCTAAGTTTATTTTAATAGGTAAAGGTAAAAATAATAGTATAAAAATAATAATAAGTATAGCAAATAATTTCATTACTAAATCCTTTCAAGAAATTTTAAAAATTTATATAATAAGAAAATTTTAAAATTATGTTTAAAAATTATCTTTTAGAACAAACTATTTTTAGATGGTTAGTATAGAAGGTGATAATATGAAAAATATAAAAAATGTTCTAATAACTATTTTATTAGTATTATTGACATTTACATGTAATATATATTCAGTTAAAGCTATGACTGATGATAATATTGATAATGACTATGAATCAATTGATATACTTGAAGAAGATTCTATAGATATATCCTTAGATGAAGTTAATATTAGTATTCCATTAAAAGTCTCTGCTAGAAATGCTATAGCAATAGATGCTGAAAGTAATCAAGTATTGTGGAATCAAAATGCCTATGAAATAGTACCTATGGCTAGTACTACTAAGATTTTAACAGCTCTTATAGCAATTAATTATGGTGATTTAGATAGAAAAGTAATCATAAGTAAGAATGCTTCATCTATTAGGGGCTCAACAGTAGGATATTCAGCTGGTGAAGAAATAACAATGAGGGAATTACTATTCGGTTTGATGTTTAGATCAGGTAATGATGCAGCTATAGCTATTGCAGAAGATATAGGAGGATCAATAGAAGGATTTTCTAATATTATGAATGACTTTGCTAAAAATGTAGGAATAATAGATTCTCATTTTGAATCTCCTCATGGATTAGATAGCTCTAAACATTATTCATCAGCATATGATTTAGCTATTTTAACATCAAAAGCAATGGAATATAGTGTTTTTAGGGAATGTGTAGGAGAAAAAGTTATATATAAAGATAAATATAATTTTACTAGAGACTATCAAAATATTAATAAAATATTATATAAGATTCCTGAAGCCAATGGTGTAAAGACTGGATACACAGGTGGTGCAGGTAAATGTTTGGTTTCATCTATTAATCATAATGGAAAAAATATAATTATAGTTGTATTGAACTGTGTAGATAGATGGAATGTTACTGAAAAAATATATAATTATATAGTGAAAAGTAATGAGTTTATTAATAAAAATAATAAAGCAATATTAAAGGAAGAAAAACTTGCAGGTTTAGGAAAAATAATAAATGAAGAAGATCTAAGTTATGGTTATAAAGAAAGTGATATTGTAGAAGTAGAAGTTTTTAAGCCAATATTAGATATAGAAGTAGGAAATATACTAGGAAAAATATCTGTGAAAGATACAGGTAAAGAAAAAAATAAGTTTCCTTTAATAAGTAACATAAATATTGACAAAGAAGAATTAGAAAAAATAATACTTGGTGAAAAGTAGAGACAGAGGTCTCTACTTTTTTAATATTAACATTGTAACAAAATAAATTATAATAAATAATCTAATATTGTATAAGAAATAGTTGGAGTGAAAAAAGTAATGAGGGAAATTGTAGAATGTATTGATTCTGGAACAGAATTTTGTCCATGTAAGTTAGCTGAAGCAGGTGAATGTATTATTTGTTCGCAATTACAGGGTAGTTGTTTTTGTGATTGTTTAAACTGGAAGGGGGTTTGTATATATCATGAATTTATTAATAATGGGTCTAAAGCTAAAGAAGGTAGAAAAACTTATAACTGTTTAGTTAAAGAAACAGAGCTTTATGAGAAGGATTTATTATTAATTAAGTTTGAAGTACCTCATAAATTAGCAATAGATTTAGTTAAAGCAGGTAGCTTTATATTTATTAGACCAGATGAAAATAATATTTACTTTGATGTACCTATTTCTATATTAGATTCAGATATAGATAATAATATTATATCTATTATGATAGAAATAAGAGGAATAAAAACTAAAAACTTATTAAATGTAAAAGCTGGTAGCATACTTACTATAAGAGGGCCTTATTGGAATGGGGTCTTTGGGCTAAGCAATTTAAAAAGCCAAATAAATAATAATGTATTAGTATTAGCAAGGGGAATTGGAATGGCACCAATGATTCCTGTTATTAGAAAATTGCATCAAAACAATAACAAAATAACATTAGTTATAGATAAGTCACCATATAAAGATAATTATGTAAGAGAATATTTGAAAAATTATAATGTTGAAGTTATAAATGAAACTTTAATATACAAAGGTGAAATTAGTGATGAGGCTAAAGTTATAATTAAAAATATTTTATTAGAAAAAAATGTTGAATATATTCATATTGCAGGTGCAGATATATTAAGTGTTAAACTAATAGATTATTTAAATAATATAGATAGAAAAGATGTAAAACTTTCATGCTGTAATAATATTAAGATGTGTTGTGGAGAAGGAATATGTGGTAGTTGTACTGCTAGATTTTCAGGTCATAGAGTAAAAAGATTTTGCAAATTACAAACTGAGCCAAGGAAAGTATTTGAAGGGAGGAGATTTATATGATAAAGGTTATTATAGTTGGTGGAGGATGGGCTGGATGTGCAGCTGCAATTACAGCAATAAAAACAGGAGCAGAAGTTCATCTTTATGAAAAAACTGATTTATTATTAGGTCTTGGTAATGTTGGAGGAATAATGAGGAATAACGGAAGATGGACAGCTTCCGAGGAGTTAATACAGCTTGGGGCTGGAGATTTAATTGATATTGTTGATAATACATCAAGACATAAAGATATAGAATTTCCAGGGCATAAGCATGCAACATTATATGATGTTAATTTAATTGAAGGTAAAGTAAGTAAGTATTTAGATAAAATTGGTATAAATATTCATATAGAAAGCAGAGTTACTGATGTTAAGGTAGAAAATAATAAGATTAAAGGGATTTATCTTAGTGATGGAAGTTATGAAGAGGGTGATGTATTTATTGAAACAACTGGTACAACAGGACCCATGGGAAATTGTTTAAGATATGGAAATGGATGCTCAATGTGTATTTTAAGATGTCCAGCATTTGGACCAAGACTTAGTATAAGTGAGAGATGTGGCGTATCAGATATACAAGGGGAAAGAGATCAGGATACATTAGGAGCAATTTCTGGTTCATGTAAGTTAGCTAAAGAAAGCTTGTCAAAGGAAATTGTTGAAGAGTTAGATAGAACAGGTTGTGTTATTTTAGAAGTTCCTAAGGAAGACATCAATTATGATAAGCTTAGCTCTAAAGTATGTCAACAATATGCTTTAAAAGAATTTGCAGAAAATATAATACTTTTAGATACTGGACATGCTAAGCTAATGACAACTTATTATCCATTAAAAAAGTTAAGAAAAATAAAGGGATTAGAAAATGCAAAATACGTAGATCCATATGCTGGTAGTAAGGGAAATTCTATAAGATATTTATCAGTAGCTCCAAGAACTAATGATTTAAAGGTGAATGGAGTAGATAATTTATTTTGTGCAGGTGAAAAATCAGGATTATTTGTTGGACATACAGAAGCTATTGTTACCGGTTCATTAGCAGGTCATAATGCTGTAAGACTAGCAATGGGAATACCATTATTAATTTTACCATCATCAATTGCAATTGGAGATATTATTTCATATGCTAATGATAAAGCAGAAACAAGAGAAGGAAGAAGAGATAGATATACATTTGCCGGTGCTGAATATTTTAAACGAATGAAGGATCTAGGATTATATACTACAGATAAAGAAGAAATTAAACAAAGAATAAGTAAAGTTAATTTAGATAATGTATTTAATCAAAAATTAATATAAGTAGTTAAGGCGTTATAGCATAATGTAAAATGAAAATATAAATATAAAATAAGAGCTATCACTATGGGATATAAAAATCTGAGAAAAATAGCTCTTATTTTATATTCAAAATAAGTTGTTTTCTTAATGTACTCTAAAAATTAAGATTATCACAGTAATAGGTCTGAGTTTTCTTTTATTTCTCCTAATTAGTCTATTTTTATAGTTAAATAGTTCTTAAATAAAATACTCGTAAATAATGATAAATTTATAAAAAATAAAAAAATATTTAATACAGAATTAGGGTCTAAATCTACAGTATGAGTTAAAAGAAATCTTGAAAAGTTTTATATACTGTAATCACAAAGTAGTAAATTTATTAAATAAATGTTAAAATATAAATGTAAACATTATCTAAGGGGGCTATTTAATGGATATAGATTTAATGATATTATTCAATGGATTCATAAAAAATTACGTTAATTTAGGATTAAACCTAGGTAGCAAGAGTACAGATATAATAAATCAAGAAAATAGATATTTTATTACATTAGGTAAATTATTAGGATACTTTGTGTCAAACAATAGGAATGAAGGCGGAAGCATTGAAATAGCTTGGAAGGAATATGATTTAAATACTAGTAGTTCTTTATCAACAAAAGTTGAAATCATAAGGGAAGTAGATTTAATTAAAGATATATTAGTAATTCATGATTTAATTAATAAAGTTAACAAGAAGCCTAATATTAGATATGTTGTTTTATTAGAAGTTTCATCTTATAATAGAATAGTCTTTTTGAATAAAATTATTAGTTCTTCATTAAAAGTTAATAAATATGAAATATTAATATTATATAAGGTGAGAAATGTGATAAAAAATAATTTTCACTATAATGCATATTTATTTAAAGATAGTGAGAATATTAAGAATAAGATAGGAATTTCATCAGTTGATAAGGATGGAAACTTAAAGGCTGTTATTAAAGTTTAGTAATATGAAGGTGAGTTTAATGGAGATTAAAAAAAGTAGAATATATGAATTTTGGAATATTGATCATAGTAAAGTAATTAGATATAAACAAATTATTAAAAATAATACTTTAAATGAATCAATTGAGTTAGAAAGTGAAAATTTAAATGAACTTATGAAAGAAGTTAGAGTTCAAATTAATAAATGGAATGGATTATTCTAAGGAGATTTGAAATGTTTTTAGAACCTATTAATAATTGTAATTTTGATAGCATTATAAATATTAAATTTAATAATATATTAGAAGGCTTTGATAATTATAAATATATTGAATTATCACCTATAAATAAAAATCTAAAATTTGAAGATAGTTTTATTAAAACATTTGAAGAATTCTATGATATAAATGAAGGACACTTAATAATTGATTTTTATAAAAATAAATTAAATGATGATAGTATAAGTTTTATA
>ERZ857882.4321-NODE-4321-length-12383-cov-3.080386_pt1 | contig 12383 bp, 10 predicted proteins | sample MGYA00519697_ERZ857882 | MGnify/ENA primary metagenome ERZ857882 (study PRJEB31778, sample SAMEA3449373) | human gut metagenome | biome: human gut; feature: human-associated habitat; material: faeces | place: United Kingdom | collected 2010/2012 ... | reverse complement strand
TTCGTTGTGGGTTTGTTTCAGTCTGTGACCTTCATTGAAATACAGATCAATTTAAACAGGATCTTGTAGAAAGATATTTAATACAAATATTATATATAAGATATTAATTTTACGATTTTTAACAGTTATTTTATAAAGTGTTTATTTAGGTAATTGATTGGGCCGATGAATAGCTCTTGCAATCATAGTCAGTGCAATTAAAAAGTTGTGATTGGTGTTTTACCAATTAAGATTTATGACCATGAATTCACTTATTGGAATGACATGCTATTTCTCGAAATGTTAAAAAAATTGTGATATGCTTTGATGACAAGAGCGCGTCAAAAGACGATAAAGATCGTATTGGTAATAAATGTTTTGAGAAAAGAAAGGATGTATAGAGAGTACGTGCATGAAGGTGCTATGTCAGGGAGTAGAGCTTCTATAGAGAGGCAAATTAAAAATGATGTTAATTTTGGAGAAATGAAAATTAGCGGTACATTTGCCGCTGTAATTGGTTTCACAAAACGATTTATTGTTTGTGAATGAAAAGGGAATCGAGTGCAAGTCTCGAACAGTCCCGCTGCTGTGAACTCATTAATTATTTCCTGAATATCTGTTGCCACTGACAGCTCTGCTGTTGGGAAGGCCTCGGGAATGAGAGTAAGTCAGAAGACCTGCCAGTTATTGATAACCGAATGCGAGGACAGGATGGTTATGGTGTCAGATTTTGAGGAAGACACCTTTCCGTGCTATTCTATACATTTCAAATCAGATGTGGAAAGCCTGTTGTCGCCAAGGTGGTGAAAGAACTTACGGACAAAACCTTTCCATATCATGAAAAAAAACTCAATCTTTTCTTTGGTAAATTATGCTATGCCTTTGATGGCTTTAGCGTTTGCTTGTGCTTCTTGTGGTGAAAAAGGGTCAGGTACTCCCGATCCGAATCCAGGAGAAGATGGTGATGGTGATGTCGAGATTCCTTCGACTCCTTCTTACAATTTTCAAGGTGAAGCCTACATTACCAAAGTGTTAGATTTCATGCCGGCTCCCGGACAATTTAGCAACACGTTGCCTGCATACGCGGAGGGAGATGACCAGGAGGCGATGAACCAGAAAGTACTCAATGCAATCGGTAATAATAAACGAGGCATGATTTCATTGGGTGGTTTCGGAGGTTACGTTATTGTAGGATTTGACCACACGATTGAGAATAAGGCAGGCTTGCGTGATTTCCGTGTTTTAGGTAATGCTTACAAGAACAGTTCTGAGCCTGGGGTTATCATGGTAGCTCTTGATCGCAATCAGAATGGCCAGCCTGATGATGATGAGTGGTATGAAATCGCTGGAAGCGCACATCAGAAGGCATTCCAGGAGAGTTGGTATGCAGCTGCTCGCGAAAACGGAAATGACGTTGATATTCACCGCAATTACGAGATTACCTATTTCCGTCCGTCACAAGAACCTACCACTCAGGAGGAGAAAGATACCTATATCCGTTGGGAAGATAATTTGGGACAGGCTGGTTATCTGCCGAAAAATGCCTACCATTCGCAACCCTATTTCCCTCAATGGTTTGAAGGGGATCGTATGACCATCAAAGGTACTTGCTTACCTCAGAATTCAATTCCCAATGGGGCAATTTTCGAACTTCAGGCGTTTACTTACGGTTATGCTGACAATGTTGCCAATACGGATGTAGAAGCATCGATTGACATCGATTGGGCTGTTGATGCTTCAGGCGAAAAGGTGTCATTGCCAGGTATTGATTTTGTCAAAATCTACACCGCAGTAAATCAAGTTAACGGTTGGATTGGCGAATGCTCAAGTGAAATCACCGGAGTTGAAGATCTTCATATGTTGAAAGAGGAGATTCCTACTCGATAAGATATGTGATTGTGACAATATATATGATAAAAAGGCTACTTAATCAAGTAGCCTTTTTTATTGTTGCAAAGAGGAGAACGGGGTTATGAATATAGATGTAAAAATGCTAATCAGTTAGTCGAGATATAGCGGACGGATGGTTATTCTTCCTTTAATGCTTCAGACACTTCGGTTTCTGCTTTGCGAAGTTTTTCCCGGCACAGTTTGATTAATTCAGAAGCTCGTTTGACTTGAGCGCCTAACTCATCGACATTCATTTGTGCATCATTAAACTTCTCCAGAATCTCTTCGATCTCTTCGATAGCTTGGGTATAGGTCGGTTGTTTCTTGTCCATATGTAATTAATTTGATTTTTGCTGTTTCTTGTAGGTTGATCGGCGATTGGGGTGCAGCTGACGAACTTCGACATCAGCCGATCCATCGTGCCAAACCACATGGATTTCATCCCCTGGATGGATATCGTGTATGGAGGTCAGATTGCGATTTCCAGAACGTACCAAAGCGTAACCCAATTCCAACATTCGTTTGGGATCACGTGTGAGAATTCGATCATTGAGCAGATCCAATTGTTGCCGGCGGTTGGATAGTATCGTTCGGCTGCGATCGGTTAAGGTCTCTCGATAGGTGTTTAAATTTCGCTCGGCTGTCTGTAAAGCATAATGGATAGCATGCGATAATTGAGTTTGCAGATTGTCCAAATTTCCTAAACCGCGATAGACAGCCTGGCCTGTCAATCGGACCAGATCGTTGTGCAGCCGTTCTAATTGCAGTTGCTGCTGATGCATGCGTTCTGTCAGGCCCAACTTCAATGTCATGCCGATTTGCTGCAATCGTTGATGTTCTTCATCAAGTAATGTTAAGACGTGACTGGATAACTCTTCGAGACGTTCTTGCAGCCAATCGTCCAATGCAGCGCAACGATCTTTCAGATAGACAGCTACTGCGGTTGGAGTTTTGACTGAGACCGCAGCGACCAGGTCTGCAACGCTCTGATCTTTGTCGTGCCCGATACCTGCAATGACGGGCAGTGGAAATTGAGCCAAGTGGCAGCAAAGCCGATAACTGTCAAAGCAGCCTAAATCACTTTGTGAACCACCACCTCGAATGATCACCATCGCATCAAAGTCATCGATACGATCGGCGACTACCCCTAATGCGGCGATAATCGAGTCTTCAGCTCCTGCTCCTTGCATAAAGGCGTCAAACAGTTCGACATCGAAACGATAGATGCCATTTGCCAACTCTTTGCAAAAGTCTTGGTATCCGGCAGCATTGCGAGATGAGACAACTGCGATTCTTTGCATTACAGCTGGTAACTCTAACTCGCGGTTCATGTCATAGACTCCATCCTCTTGCAGTCGGGCTATAGTCTCTTGGCGTTGCCGCTCCATGTCCCCCAAGGTGTATGCCGGATCGATATCCGTAATCTGCAACGATAGACCATAGAGTTCATGGTAAGTGACCACTACTTTGATCAGAACCTGTAAGCCTGCGGAGAGCGTCTGTCCGGTCATTTGCCGAAAATAGGGTTCAAGCATGGCATAGGTGCTGCGCCAGATTATGCCTGTGGCTTTGGCCTTGGGTACATGGTTCGCTCCTCCTTTTTCGACCAATTCCAGGTAGCAATGTCCTGAATAGTTGACTTTCAATTCACTGATCTCGGCTGTAACCCAATACGGCAATGGGTGGGTTTGGTCGATACCGGCCTTGATCAGCATTTGCAAATTGCTGAGCGATATGGGATCGGAATTGGGCATATCAATTATTTACGCGAAATACCTTTTGCATTCCTTTTATCTTCATCAGTTTGTACACGACAGTCTCCACGACTTGAGTACTGGTCACCTCGATATTGATCAAACCGGATAGAATGCCGCCAGCCGAATTGAGGCTCATTGAACGGATGTTGATTTTCAGATCACTGTTGATCATCTCGGTGATTTTGTTGACCAAACCTGGGACATCGTCAGCCTGGATCCGAACCGTTGCCCGGAATGAACCGTGAGCAGCCTCTTTTTGCCAACGGGCAGGCAATACACGGTACGGATAGCGCTCTTTCAGACGCATGGCATTGGGACAGTCGTGTCGGTGAATCGTTATGCCGTTGTTGATTGTAGTGAAGGCAAAAATATCATCGCCATAGATTGGGTTGCAACATTTGGCCAATTTGTATTCAATGTTGCTCAATGATTCATCGATGACCAGTGCGTCATCCACACTCGAGGTGGATTTAGCGGCAACTGTTTTAATTTGCCGAACCTCATCTACCGTCTCATTATCGAGCAGGCGAGTCAATACATCTTTGATGTCACTAATGACGATTTTTTGCTGGGCAATTTGGCCGTATAGTTCAGTGCCTGTCTTGAATTTATAGTATTTACAGAGCATGGTCACCGCATCATCCATGGCGACGGGCAGCTTCCAGTTTTTCAATTTCCGCTCCAACTCTTCACGCCCTAAGCTGGCTGCTTTTGCCTGCTCTTCCCGCAAGTAGGCCTTGATTTTGTTTCTTGCCTTGCTTGTGGTTACAATGTTGAGCCAATCTGCTTTGGGCTTTTGAGTTTTAGAGGTGAGAATTTCAACAATATCTCCGTTTTTAAGCTGTTCTTTGAAAGAGACATTGCGGTGGTTGACCTTTCCTCCTACACAAGAGGCCCCCAAATTGGAGTGGATATCAAAAGCAAAGTCCAGAACCGTCGCCCCTTCATTCAATTTGCGCAGATCGCCATTGGGGGTGAAAACAAAGATTTCACCTGACGACAGTTTGATGTTGAATTTATCTGCGCGGGTTTGATTTTCGGTTGCTTCGATTAATTCCCGAATGCGGCTGAACCACTCTTCGGTCCCCATACCGTCGTTTTTGATTCCTTTATAACGCCAATGGGCGGCCACTCCACGTTCAGCAATTTCATCCATGCGTTCCGTGCGGATCTGAATCTCAACCCAGCGTCCTTCAGGTGTTACGACGGTTGTATGCAAGGATTCGTATCCATTGGATTTGGGAATTGATATCCAATCGCGCATACGATCCGGGTTGGGCGTATAGAAATCGGTTACTATCGAATAGATGGCCCAGCAGCAAGCCTTTTCCTGTTCGCGAGGGCAATCCAAAATGATACGAATGGCAAACAGATCGTACACTTCGTCAAAGCCGATGTGTACACGTTTCATTTTTCGCCAAATTGAATAGATTGATTTTGTGCGGCTTTTGAGGTGATATTTGAAGTTTTGCTGCTTCATTTTCTCCTCGATCGGCTTGACAAACTCTTTAATGAACGCCTCACGTTCAGCTGCCGTATCTTCCAGACGGCGCAGGATATAATTGTAATCTTCAGGTTCGAGATACTTTAGGGAGATGTCTTCGAGCTCCGATTTTACATTATAGAGTCCCAGTTTATGGGCGATTTGTGCATAGAGGTTCAAACTCTCCCAGGATTTTTTCAACCGTTTTTCGTCCGGGAACATATCGAGTTTACGCATCACTTCCAGCCGGTCTGCCAATTTAATTAAAATCACACGTGGATCTGACGCATAGGAGACGATCAGTTCACGGAAATTATCCACTTGGTTTTCGGCAGCTTTGGTGTCCACGTCGGAAATATTGCACAACCCTTTCAGTATGCCGATACACTGTTCACCATAGTGTCTTCCGATGGAATTCAAATTGGCTAAACCTAAACGGACGACATCATGCAGTAGGGTAGAGATGACGGAATTGCGTCCCAGTCCGATTTCGCGGATGACGATTGTGGCGGTGTCGACGGAGTGCATCACTAAGGGAGTACCGTCATAGCGTGTCATGCCGTCGAGTTTTTCGATAGCGACGCGTAGAGCTGCTTTGACCAAATGATGACTGGCTTCACTGAAATACTCTTCTGACAGTTTCAGGAATGGGTCAACGTATGCGGGTAAAGATTGATTGTCCAACATCTCGGTTTCCATAATTTCCGGGAGATTTAGATTTTGCTGAAAGATACTAAATAAATTTAAGAATATGGAGTGCTATGCTGAAATTCTGGCGGTCGATTTAGCCGAATCTTAGGTTTAAAAGATGTAAATCAAGAGACATCACGGCCAATGATTTTTTTATATCAAACAAGATCTGTAAACTCTGTTATGTCTCCAGGATGAGGCTCAATAGGATGAACAAAATGAGGAAAGACTAGTGTGTTTTAGTTGACAGGTATCTAGAGATTGAATCGTCTATTGTAATCGGTCTCAATGTGTGTGCCATACGGATTAATCTTGTCATTGGATTGTACTCCTTGTTATATAAAGATCTAAAAAGGTTTTTCGTATTTATTGCAAACAAAAAAAGAACCCGGAAGCGTTTATTTGCTTCCGGGTTGCATAAAAGCAGGTGTGTATGTACTACTTATGATAGAATTTGCGGGGTTTGATCATATTTTCCGGAGAGAGTACGTTATCCAACTCCTCCTGGCTCATCAGTTTTTTCTCCAAAACCAGTTCGTAGATACCTTTACCGGTCTTGAGAGCAGTTTTAGCCAGTTCAGTCGATGTTTCGTAACCCAAATATGGATTCAATGCCGTAACCAATCCGATGCTGTTGTAAACCAGTTTGCGGCACACCTCTTCATTGGCAGTGATGCCTGCCACGCAACGATCACGCAATGTGTTCATGCCATTGCTCAACAGATCAATGCTTTCAAACAGACTGTGTACAATAATCGGTTCCATCACGTTCAGTTCCAGCTGGCCGGCTTCAGCAGCCATAGTTACGGTCAGGTCATTGCCGATAACCTTGAATGCCACTTGATTTACCACCTCGGGGATAACCGGATTTACTTTGCCGGGCATAATCGAAGAACCGGGCTGCATCGGAGGGAGATTGATCTCGTTGAGGCCGGTACGAGGTCCGGATGAGAGCAGACGCAAGTCGTTGCAGATCTTCGAAAGTTTAACAGCCAATCGTTTCAGAGCCGAAGAGTTCATGATGAATGCTCCGGTATCGTTGGTTGCCTCGATCATGTTGGTTGCGGCAACGACCGGCAGACCGGTGATCTGACGCAAATACTTAATGCACAATGGAGAATAATCGGGATCGGCATTGATACCCGTACCGATTGCCGTCGCACCCATATTCACCTCAAGGAAGAGTTTGTAGTTTTGTTCCAGACGTTCAACCTCTTCAGTTAAATTGGCTGCATAGGCTTCAAACTCTTGTCCGAGGGTCATGGGAACTGCATCCTGTAATTGGGTACGTCCCATTTTGATGATGTGAGCGAACTCTGCACCTTTGGCGTGGAAAGCCTCTACCAGCCATTTCAACGACGATTCCAGTTTCGAGATGCTGTTGATCAAAGCGATCTTTACAGCAGTAGGGTAGGCGTCGTTGGTGGATTGTGACATGTTGACATCATTATTCGGGTGACAATATTTGTATTCACCACGCTGATGTCCCAGGATCTCAAGAGCTCGATTGGCAATTACCTCATTAGCATTCATGTTGGTTGAGGTACCGGCACCGCCTTGAACCATATCTACAACGAAATGGTCATCCAGTTTACCGGCCCGCACCTCTTCGCAAGCCTCAATAATTGCCTGTGCAACTTGGCCGTCGATTAATCCCAAATCACGATTGGCCATTGCCGCAGCCTCTTTGACCATAGCCAATGCCTTGATCAACTCAGGGAAAAAGTAGAGTCGGACACGGCTAATGTTGAAGTTTTCAATGGCACGCATGGTCTGCACGCCGAAATAAAACTCCACGGGGATCTCTTTATTTCCCAAGAGATCATGTTCCGTACGGGTTTTGCCTGATAGTTGGCTTCGTGTAATATCCATAGTGTGGAAGTTATAGAGTTTGATAAGTTAGTCCAATAAAAAACTACGCGAAATTAATCAATTTCGCGTAGTTTCGTAATAAATTTCAACAAAATATCGAGTGGATTTTTTGCCCTGTCTTGAATCAATTAGTCGATAGTGCTGAAATGTTTTTTGCGTTCAGTTTGAGCTGTTTAGAGATATTGATCCAGCAGGTCGGCCATTTGAGAGGCCAGTTCAGCTGCTTTTTCACCGGCAGCTTCAGCAAACCGTTCTCCGTTATCGGCATAAATGATGCCTCGAGAAGAGTTTACCAACAGGCCGCAACGGCGATTCATACCGAATTTGGCCACCTCTTCGAGACTTCCTCCCTGAGCACCGACTCCCGGTACTAACAGGAAATGATCGGGGATCAATTCACGGATGCCTTTCAACATTTTTGCTTTGGTGGCGCCGACGACATACATCAAATTATCGGTTGTTCCCCATTCTTTAGAGGCGTCAATCACCTTTTCGTAGAGGTAACCTCCATCCTCCAATGGCAACATTTCAAAATCGGCTGCACTCGGATTGGACGATAGGGCAACAATAACCGCCCATTTCCCATCGAATTGCAGGAATGGATCGACGGTATCCCGTCCCATGTAGGGTGACAGGGTTACTGCATCGAACTGATATTCTGAAAAGAATGCGCGAGCATACATTTTCGAAGTATTACCGATATCGCCACGTTTGGCATCTGCGATTACAAACAGATCGGGATATTTCTCACGGATATACTCCAATGTGCGGCGCAAACTAATCATTCCTTTTTCGCCACAATCTTCATAGAAGGCCAGATTGGGTTTATAGCAGACGGCGTACTGAGCAGTTGCATCGACAATTGCTTTGTTGAAGGCAAAGAGAGGATCCTCTTCGGCCAACAAATGGCGCGGTATCTTGTTCATGTCACTATCGAGTCCTACGCAAAGGAAACTGCGTTTAGCCTTAATCTGTTCAAAAAGCTGATCAGCATTCATATCGATAAGATTTATTATTTCGTACTTAGATCTTTGAATCAATCAAAGAAGTTTAAAACGTGTCTTAACCTGACGAAAGAAGCGGCGGTATTTGCGGATTGTGATTGCTCGGTTTCAGTATTCCTTCACTGGTCGTACTCTTTTCTGAGAAATGGATCGTTGAGGTCAGCTCTGGCGTATTGCCGAAAGAGAGCCACTTTCACAATCAACAAAACTGAATACGTGCCGGATGTTATGCTTGGCAACCCATTAATTCTCTTCGCTGGCACGGAGGCGTTCGGCATTTTCTGCTACTTGCAGTTTGTCGATAATCTCCTGAATATCACCGTCCATAACGGCCGCCAAATTGTACAGGGTCAGGTTGATTCGGTGATCGGTTACACGTCCCTGAGGATAGTTGTAGGTGCGGATTTTCGCACTGCGGTCACCGGTTGAAACCATGGTCTTACGTTTCGAGGCAGTCTCATCCAAATATTTCTGATACTCCAGGTTGTAAATACGGGTACGCAACTCTTCGAATGCTTTGTCGAAGTTCTTGAGCTGTGATTTCTGATCCTGGCACTGTACCACAATACCGGTCGGAATGTGGGTCAGACGAATTGCCGAATAGGTTGTATTGACAGACTGGCCACCCGGACCTGACGCACAGAAGATATCTTTACGGATATCGTTCATATTGATTTCGAGGTCGAACTCTTCAGCCTCGGGCAGTACGGCAACCGACGCAGCCGAGGTGTGCACACGGCCCTGGGTTTCGGTTTGAGGTACACGTTGTACACGGTGTACACCCGACTCATATTTAAGTACACCATAGACATGATCGCCCGTTACCTTCATGACAATCTCCTTGAAACCACCCGAGCTGCCTTCGCTAGCGCTGTTGATCTCATATTTCCATCCTTTTTTCTCGATGAACTTGGTGTACATGCGGAACAGGTCACCCGCAAAAATGGCAGCTTCATCACCACCCGTACCTCCACGGATTTCGACGATTGCATTTTTGCTGTCTTGTGGATCTGCAGGAATCAACAACAGTTTGATCTGCTCCTCCATCTGTGCTAAAGCAGGCTCCAGTTCGGCAACCTCCATGCGGGCCATTTCACGCAACTCCTCATCTTTCTCGTGCGCCAAAATCTCTTTGGCCTCCTCGAGGTTGTTCAATGCCGTACGATATTTATCGCTTGTCTCAACAATTGGTTGCAGCTCTTTGTACTCTTTATTCAGCGCAACGAATTTTTTGACATCGGCAATCACTTCGGGGTCAGTCATCTGCTGACCAATCTCTTCATATTTGATTTTCAGGCCATCAAGGCGCGTAAGGATCGAATTGTCCGCCATAAGGTATACAACTGTTTTTGAATGGACAAAGATAGACATTTTTTTGTTTTTTCGTATCTTGCGCCTCCGATGCAGAGCCTTATGAAAAATACCTTTCTGAAAATAGCTGGATACCTTTCTGTGGCATTGGGTTTTGCTGGAATATTTCTTCCGCTGCTGCCTACCACTCCGTTCCTGCTGTTGGCGTTATGGTGTTTTGCAAGAAGCTCAACACGGATGGAATGTTGGTTGCTCAATAATCGACTTTTTGGCCAGTATCTCAAAGATTACGAACGAGGATGCGGCATTCCACGATTTGTCAAAGCATCTACCTTGATCTATTTGTGGAGTACCATTCTCTTTAGCATGATCATTTTCACCGAAGCGTGGTGGGTGAAAATTTTGCTGTTGGTCATTGCTTTCGGAGTGTCGATTCATGTCCTGAGCATGAAGACTAAACAGCATTTTGGTACGCGCACGTTGGTCTTGATTCCGACCGAGCTGGAGGCCAAACCATTTATCGCATCGCAGCCCGATGGAGTAATCGTTGAAACGGTCGGCGTGGGCAGCTATCGCTGCGCCTGTAATACTTACCGACTGATTCTTCACTACCGTCCTCAACGGGTAATTTTAGCTGGATTGGCCGGAGTGTATCCGGGCAGAAAGATTCCGGTTGGGGAAAGTGTATTGGTCAAAACCGAACGTAGTGCAGATATTGGGACTTTTCAGAAGGAGACCTTTCATGCGAAATTTGGGGAACAGACGGATTGTCCATTTATTGCTGACTCCACCCGTTTCCAGCAGGTGGTCAGCAATACGGTCAACGCAGCCGCTTCGCCTTATGTCGATGCAGAGGGAGCAGATATAGAGAACATGGAGGGGGGCGCCTTCTTTCATGTTTGCTTGCAAACCGGCACTCCGTTTTGGGAGCTTCGCACGATTTCGAATCAGGTCGGAGAACCTTTTGAGCAATGGGATCTGCATGCAGCTACCCAAACTTTGGCACGTGATTTAAATCGCTTGATTCATGAACTTGAAGCTTAACATATCGACCTGCCCGAACGACACGTTCATGTTCGAAGCGATGCTGCACGGCCGCATCGACACGGAAGGACTCGTATTCGACCTGCACCTCGCCGACATCGAACAACTCAACGGGGCGACACTCTCAGGGGAACCGGACATTTCGAAGCTGAGCTATGCAGCAGTCCCGCAAATCAGCGACCGGTACAAAATTCTCAACAGCGGCAGTGCGCTGGGTCGCGGCAACGGCCCGCTACTGGTAAGCCGTTACAAAATTTACCCCGACGAACTGCACGATGCACGGGTGGCCATCCCGGGCGAACACACCACCGCCAACCTGCTGCTGAACAAAATCTATCCGTCCGTCAAAGACCGGCGTGCCTACCTCTTTTCCGACATTGCCGAGGCGGTAATGACCGGAGAATGCGATGCGGGCGTGCTGATCCACGAAGGCAGGTTCGTCTACCGCAAAATCGGGCTGCAACTGGTAGCCGATCTCGGCGTCGAATGGGAAAGACTCACAGGACTGCCGCTGCCGCTCGGGGCCATCGTCGTATCGCGGCGGCTCGACGCCCCACTGCAACGGAAAATAGACCGGGTATTGCGCCGCAGCATCGAATATGCACGGGCCAACCCGGCGGTATCGGCCGGATTCGTCAGACAATATGCACAGGAACTGAGCGAAGAGGTCACCCGAAGCCACATCGAACTCTTCGTGAACGACTATTCGGTCGATCTGGGAGCGGAAGGGCGCAAAGCGGTCACCGGACTGCTCGGCACGGAAACGTTTGGCATAAAAGAAGAGGAGGTGTTCGTATGATACGCGAAACCCTTGCTTCGCTGACGGCCGAAGAAAACCTGCGAACCCTGCCGGAAATAGCTCCCGAAAGGATTTATATCGAACATGAAGGCAAGCGTTACCTCAACCTTTCATCGAACGACTATCTGGGCATCGCGTGCCGCGACATGCACCGGGAGTTCATGCACGAAATAGGCGAAAGCGACGCGTTTTTGCTAAGTAATCCCTCTTCCCGGCTGATTACCGGGAACAGTCCGGAATATACCCGCCTCGAACAGACCCTTTCCGATCTGTACGGAGGCAAAGCCGCGCTGGTACTCGGCTGCGGGTACATGGCCAACTCGGGCATACTGCCGGCGATAACCGAAAAAGGCGACCTGATCCTGGCAGACAAGCTGGTGCATGCGAGCCAGATCGACGGGCTGCAACTCTGCAAAGCGGAGTGGCAGCGTTTCAACCACAACGACATGGATCATCTGGAAAGGCTGCTGGTCCGTCACCGTGAACATTACCGCAACGTTTGGATCGTCACCGAATCGATCTTCAGCATGGACGGAGACTGCGCGCCGCTCGCA